>MTKX01000943.1_pt3 | contig 171216 bp, 157 predicted proteins | sample 1042771 | NCBI WGS metagenome assembly MTKX01 (sample SAMN06212183, study PRJNA360534) | anaerobic digester metagenome | biome: Wastewater treatment plant; material: sludge; isolation source: anaerobic digester fed with sludge from wastewater treatment plant | place: Denmark: WWTP Randers ...
GACATTTCCAGGCGCGCCTGCTGGTAACCCAGCAGAGACTGCTCTCCTTCCACCGAGATCACGGCCTTGTCTGTGCTTGTCACAAAATGCTGGTTCAATGAAATGTCAGCCGAGAACATCCATTTCTTCAGATACCATTCTCCTTCTACGTCAGCGGACAGGGAATGCACATTACTCTGTGAATGCACCATGATGGCCCGTTCCCCGTTGCCAAGGTCACGGTCGTATTGATAAAGCATGTCGGTATAGGTGTAGCCGGTATGCACTTCCAGCTTGCTGTTGCCCGATATCTTGCGCCATCCGGCAGTTGCCCTGAAGGTGTTGTCCTTCTGGTTGTTCGCCACACCTGCGTTTTCCTTGTAATCTACATTCAGCAGGGGAATGCCGCGATCCGTGCGGGCATACCAGGCCGATATGTTCCATGTTCCGTTGCTCCGGCCGGTAAGGTAAAAGTCCTGCAAAACATGAAAATCCATGAAAGACCCGTTTTTATTGCGCTCAACGGGATATTCGTACCCGCTCACATTGCCCTGGTCATCGTAAAAGAAATGTTTTTTTCTATAGTTTATGTATTTGTAATCATTTCTGGAAGATGCAACATAGAGTCGGGTCGAGGCGCTCCATGTTGGTTTTTTGACGGTGAAGCGCAGGAACTCATCAAAAGTCAGGAAGCTCCCTGCTCCCTGGATGAAACTGAGTGAAATCCCATCCTGTTGCGGGATGGCGCTGGAAAGGGCTATCGCTCCGCCCAGTCCGCCCGAGGACAATGTCACTGATCCGGGCCCGTGATAAAGATCGGCCTTATCGACGAAATAGGAGGGAATGGTTGAAAAATCCACCATGCCCAGCATGGGTGAGTTGATTTTCATTCCATTCCAGGTGACCTGGGTATGGGATGGGGAGGCACCTCTGAAAGATGCGGTGGACAGCGTGGCCCGCCCGTAGTGCTTAATGAACAGCGTACTGGTCCGGGTCAGCACCTGTGCCAGGGACCCGGTGATGTCACTGCGCAGCTCCAGTGAATCAAGGGAGGTCTTTTGCACTCCCATGTCCCTGAGCCTTGCCCGGGCTGTTATGCGGATGGAATCCAGTTGACGTACTTCAGCCGAATCCTGTGCGTGGACAGAAATACCGGATAACAGCACCATGACAACCGGGATCAGAAACCTGGTCATTTGATTAGATTATAATCACTGATAGAGCAGATCTCGGTTGAAATTTCTCCCAGCCATCCTGATTTCCCCTGCACCCCGGTCTGCACTTTTACAAAATCTATGAAATCCATTTCAACCGGTTCTCCCTTAGGGGTGACGGCATCTGCTATGCGGAACAAATCCTGCTCGTTGTTGTCTGCATAGCCCCAGTCGTACGCAGGGCTGATCCATGAACCGGTTGGGGAAAGGTAATTGCGTGATTCAAGACGTGTGCCCGTAAGGGTGTAATAATCCCTGTCAATCCACAGCGGATAGTAACTGTCCTGGCTGTGGAACGATCCCAGGTAATCTATGGTTCCTGTACTACCCTCATTGTCTGTCCAGTATACGGGTCGTCCAGTTTCCCTTTGACGGAAATATGTTACTGCATAGCTCCGGGTAGTGCGGTTATTGCTGTGTTCGCTTCCCCTGAGCTCATACCAGGTATCATCCGGCAGGCCGTTTCCGTTGCTGTCCTGCATGACCCAGACGATACCGGGTTCAGAGGAATTCTCGTGTGTGTTTCCCGTTATCTGCAGGTTGTACCCGCCATCATTCACTATACTGTGATCGAAACCCGCGACCAGGTATCCCCCAAAAGCCCCAAGGGACACGAACAAGCCTTGTTGCAACCGTTTTTCTGCATAATGTATTGCTTTTTCCGGGGTGTTCTCTCCCGAAAATCCTCCCGTCTCCAGCTCGTTGATGAATTGTCCAGGAGCCGGGGTGTATTCCAGGACCGCACTCCAGTGGGCATTGCTTCCCTGATTTGAAGGACGGTAATACTTTCCCGAGGGCAGGGGCGGATCATCCGTAGCGCCGGTATCACCACTTCCGGGCAAGGTATCCACCACATTGACCCTGAACAGGATTTCATCCGCTCCGTCTTCATTGACAGCACTGAAAAACACATCATAATTTCCCTCACGGGATGATGTGAAGGTATAGATGCTGTCCCGGCTCACTTCCACCTGGTCGACTTTCCACAGGTAAGTTGCGTTCTTTCCGTTATCAACAATAGGCCTTAGTGTCAACCCGGTAGCTGTAAGAACGGAGTAACCGTTTTCGGGCACTGCCAGATAGATATGCGGGGGAGCTTTCCTGATGACATTTATCTTTACTTGTTTGCTTACGGTTGTGTCCGGTCTTGTCACCTTAAAGGTCAGGAAGTAAGTTCCGGGTTCCTGTGCACTGAAAGTAAAATATTTATCTGTTCCGACAATTATGCCGTCCAGTTCCCATGTGTAGGACGCACCGGTATCATAACTGATCTGCGGCACGATAGCCAGGGTTTGTCCTGTTTTCACCGTGTATTGACCGTCCGGGACATCAAACGTTATGAGTGGTGCTGGCTCGTTGTATAATTCCCTCCCCATGTTGCACCCGGCGAAGAGAAAAAGGCAGATGGCCGTAATCAGGATATGATGTGTGTTGGTTTTCATTTAAAGCAAAAAAATCCGGGATTTATTCCCGTGGTCAGGGTATCCACGGGATCTCCCCGGGGAGTGAAACGGAACACCTTGCCCTGCTGTACATAGTCCATTGCATCGGCAATGTAAATATGGGATGTTACCGGGTCAACGGCCAGGCCATAATAGGGCCTGTCATCCAGTACTATGAATGGTGTATTGTCTGTAGTAGCCTGGTTTGTGGCCATACGCCACAGGCTTTTATTCAGGTAATACAGCGTGTCGGAGGATGCGTTGAGGGCCAGATAAGAACGGGCTCCGTCTGCCTGGAGGGGAAAGGTTTTTTCAATCTTTCTGCTGCGCGCATCTATGCGGTAAAGATTCCCGGCTGCAGCACACCAGATTTTTCCGTTCCTATCCAGCACCAGGTCAGTCGGCTGGTAACCCACCTCCAGCGAATCTGTTATCCGGTCTGTAGCGGTATCGATGACCAGTATTTTATTATCATAAGACCAGCAGGTTACAAATAGAAAATTCTCCCATTGGACCATTTTTTCCGTGGAACGGTGCCCGGGGGTGGGAATATGACCCGATACACGGTAAGCCTGAAGATCAACCAGGGTAATTTTTTCCTGGTAGAGGTCTGTTACATAGGCTTTTCTGTCATCAATACAATGAATGTACCTGGGCGATATCAACCCGGTGATACTTCCTTTGAGCCGGAAAGTGTCAGGGTCAATGACAAATATCACTCCCGAGTTGTTCACCACTATGTACCCGTTACCTCCATGGATCGACATGGATTGGGCTACATCCCCCAGGTTTATGCCATTGGCCCGGATGAACACTTCGTTCTCAGTCTTTCCCGAACCGGGAATGTAATAGGTGAGCGAGGCATTGGCATACATGAAATTACCCTCGTTTATGATAAACAACCCTTCTCCCGCGGGACCGGTCAGAAAAGTCTCTGTCTGCGATGGCCCGTATTTCATGCAAGAGGCAACCGGCAGCAACAAGAGAAACAGTCCCGCAGTGATCAGGAGGTTAAATCTTTTCATATAAGGAGCGAATATTCACTGAAGATGATATTGTCCATACAAAAGTACGCAGGAGTGTTCATGCCCCAGGGACCGGAATCGGAACTCTCCATGGTGAAGGTCAGCTTATGGATGTGACCCAGGGAGGAAAGGTCCACTTTTTTCCAGGAGGTGATAATCCCATCTCCTGCAGGTGTCCTGAAATCGGCCAGGTAACAATCCACCGTTCCTTTTACCTGCCCGTCTTTTCCGTGCCCTGTAAAGGTGAGTTTCAGCCAATCCTGGTCCTGGTAGGAGAAAACTTTGCAGAACATGTCTCCATGCAGCATGGAAAGTGCTGTGTAACTGCTGTTTGCAACGAACAGTGAGTGTATGACCATTTCTTTTTCCGGGTCATTAAAAGAAATCTCCGAATCAGTGCCTATATATACCAGGGCAAAAGTTTCTGAATTGCCATGTCCCCCCTTGCCGGTCAGTGTATCTTTATAATAAACACTGCACTGGTTTTGATACCCTGCCGTTTCCATATCGTTCCACCGGGAGGGAACAATCCCGTTCCAGGTGGTATACGCATATCCCTCATATTCATATGATGCGAAGTCATAACCAAAACGCAATCCCGTAAGGGCGTGCGTATAAGGCATGAAAGACTGGTCATAGAGGTTATCTCCGTATGGGGATACGGCCAGCGATGCAGCAGGAGCATCTTCAAATGTTATGACGTAAGGAGCCGGCTCTCCCGGAATACACGGCTGGCAGCCTGACAAAAGTCCTGTCAGGCACAATGCACATAAAAAAGACAAATGTTTCATGTTCTGGAAAATTAGTTAGTTCTCCGCTAATAGTACAACGGCAGGTCTTCTGACTTATCCCTTTATCTGGCGCCTTCCCGAACCGTTAGGTCAGTGGCAAGATTGACAGATTCTTTGGAACTTTTGTTCCTGGGACTCACAGCAGCGGGAACTGTTGCCGAGTTTCACGGCATTCCCTTTTAATCCTTTGAACCGTTTTCAGGTCCGTTGGAACCGATGCTGTGCAAATATAGAAGGTTTGGGGGAATATTGTACTAATTTGGTAAAGAAAAAAAGAGTGACTATGAAAAAAATCATTAGTGTATTGATCCTTATTATATTATGTTCGCTGGTCTCGTTCAGGGCCGAAGCACGCGGAAAATATGTGGCAGATTCCATGGAAAGTCAGATATTGGGAGAAGTACGTCACTTTGCGGTGTATCTTCCGGAAAGCTATGACAATGATAACGGAAAGGAGTATCCGGTCCTTTATTTGTTGCATGGAGGAGGAGGATCCTGGGTTGACTGGGGCCGCGTAGGAAACATGGTCCGTATCGCTGACCAGTTGATGGCAGCCGGAGAGTCCCGTCAGATGATCATTGTCATGCCCGATGCCGGTACCACTTTAATGACTTATTTCAACGGGGGAACCTGGAATTTTGAGGATCATTTTTTTAAGGAATTCATGCCTGTGGTGGAAAACCGCTACAGGATCCGTGCAGAAAAAGGGTCACGTGCCATTGCCGGATTGTCCATGGGAGGTCAGGGCTCTGTCATATACGGATGCCACAGGCCGGATCTTTTCTCGGTTGTTTATGCCATGAGCGCCTACCTGTATAGAATGGAACTTGCCATGTTCAGGGAGGATAATCCGGTAAACAGGGAGATCCAGCAAAGTGTAGAGGATCATAATGCAGTGAAATACATTGAAGGGCTCTCCCCGGATGAGATTTCCCCATTACGTTCTGTGACCTGGGTCATCGATTGTGGTGACGATGACTTCACTTATGCTGCCAACGTTGAATTTTCCCTTGCCATGAAAGAGAAGGGCATACCTTTGCAGGTTAGGATATTCGACGGGGCACATTCCTGGGAATACTGGCAGGCAGCCCTCCGAAGGGCACTTCCCTACATCTCGGCAATCCTGTAAATAAGAGGAGTTGCTTCAACAGGCGGGAAGATGTCGAACCCATCTTCAAGCTCCAGGTTCCATCCGGGAGCCTTGTAAGGGACGAAAGCGGTAGACCAGTCTGTAGAGATCAGGCATCCGCCTTCTGTTACCTCCAATATTCCAAAATCTCCGGTAATCCGGATATTGGGATACAATGTCCCCAGTTGGCCCAGAGACTGTACATTGACAGGGGTGAATCCCATGTTGAATTGCCTTAAGGGAATGGCCAGGACGGTATCCCGGGTAAAAGTATGGATAAAGGCATCCCGTATACGAATTTTTTCCTGCTCCTTTTCGTTTTCTTCCGTCACTATGGTGTCGTATCCGTATTGTTTTAGCATAATTGAATCAGGAACAGGGGGTGCTTCCCCATAGGTAAGCAGTGCTTTTTCCAACATGTCGGGAAGGGATGTGTCTTTTTTCAGCTCACTCCGCCAGGAAATTTCAAAACGGTCCAGTAAATAGCCGTATGCCAGCCCCGAATGGTAAGCAAAGGCATATACGAACGACTCGTTGTTCCAGTGACGCTTGCGGCTCTCCAGGACTTGTTCCGCCATACTAGCTGCATCACGGCAGCAAAGCTTGTAGGCAGTATACTCTGGAAGGCCTTCCAGGATGATAAAAGCATCTTCATTCACCCGTGCTTCTGCAGGAAACTCCGACAGGCGGTTGTTTCTGAAATGCAAAGCATGGCGAATGGATTCAGCAGCAGACGCTGGATTTTCTTCCCTGATGGCCTCATCCAGGGCGTTCCATTCCATCTTAAGCCATATCCGGGCTGCAGTGTTCTCCATGTGCTCACACAGGCCAGGTTCGGGATCCAGCCCCAGTTCAGGCTGGCGGTAATGAAATGTTTCGTGAACCAACAGTACATTCCTTTCAAATTCACTTTCAGGAAGAGGCCAGGTTGCCATGACCCATTTCATCCCTCCCAGTTCGGCGACTGAATTGGCCGGGTTCATTTGTTCCGGAAATGTGCCTGTCCATATACCGTCAAGGGATTGCAGCAGCCCCTGTTCGTCCTTCCTGTCGGCATAGATGACTTTTGTTTCCGGATTCACTAAGAAAGTTGGCGCGTACAATGCAGAGCCCCAAAGAGCTCCTCCATCTTTTTCCAGAACGTACTCCAGCGACTTGAAAGCAGAAAGTGCTGCGGCTGTTTCCTTTGGTGTTCTCTTGCAGGAACCTGCCGGGAACAGGCACAACAGTATGGCGATTAGTATAAAACGATTCATACACTGACTAATTAATAATCACAAAACTATAAAATAATAGTATATTTGCGCCTCAAATTCAAAACATGGAATCAACCCGCCAAAGAATCGTCCGTTCTGTCAGGGCTGCTGCCCCGGGTGCCTTGAAGACTGCATGGTGGCTGGTGAAGATCATGTTCCTGGTTTCATTTGTCATAACCCTGTTGAAGTACCTGGGTGTGATTTCATGGTTGTCAGGACTCCTGACACCCTTTTTCTCGAACTTCGGATTGCCCGGTGAAGCTGCCCTGGCTTATGTGTCGGGTTATTTTGTGAATTGCTACTCGGCCATAGCCGTAATGACCTCACTCAACCTGGATGCCAGGGCCATAACGATCCTTGCCGTGATGGTGCTGTGTGCACACAACCTCCCCATGGAAACAGCGGTACAGAAGAAGACCGGAACCTCGGCCATTCGCATGATCTTTGTCAGGACATCAAGTTCGCTGCTCCTGGGATGGTTATTGCATAAGGTGATTCCGGGGGAAAGCGTTGCCTATGTTGCCCCCCTGGCAGACACGGAGCAGATGGCTTTCTGGCCCCTCATGGGGGACTGGATCCTGGATACGCTAAAAATTGCCATACCCATGGTGTGTCTGGTGTTCCTGCTTACCATCATACAGCGGTTGTTGTCTGAATTTGGGGTGATTCGTTATATAGCCAAATTCCTCAGACCGGTGATGCTGTTTTTCGGATTGCCGGCAAAAACAGCGTTTTTATGGATCGTTGCCAATACCCTGGGACTTGCCTACGGCGCTGCCGTTATGATAGATGAAGTGAAGGAAGGAAAGATAGCAGAAGGGGACGTGGACCTGCTGAACCATCACATAAGTGTTTCCCATAGCAATGTGGAAGACCTGCTCCTGTTTACGGCCATAGGAGGTATGCTTCCCTGGATGCTGCTCTCGCGATGGGTCATGTCCCTGTTTCTTGTATGGGAAAGAAGACTGGAACGGCTGATAAAAAAAGTCGGGGCGAAATGACTCGAACATTCGACCCCTTGCACCCCATGCAGTTTTTTGTTCGTTTTTCCTCCTTTGCATAACTTTCCAAAACTTTATAAACCTCTGGTAAATAGTATAATAAGCATTTAACATCATTTTTTACCATTTGTTTATATTGTTAATAATTTATAATTTTGTTTTCCCTTTGTTTTCCCAAAAATTGGGATTTATGGAAAACTTAATTGTAAGTTATCATGAAAACATCAGGCATTTCTCCAATTTTCACAAGGCAGGTTGAAGGGGTCTTTATTAGCGCCACGCTGGACACTCGCCACAAAAGGGATGAATTGTTGCCGGTATCGGTACGCGTTATATATCAGCGAAAAACATGGTATTATCGCACAGGGATAAGGCTCACCCCTGAGGGTTATGAAAGGGTTGTCCAGGCAAAGGGCGTAAGAGGCGAATTCTCGGCCATTAAGTCGCAAGTGGAAAAAGTTTTTGATAAGGTGGTAAACGAAGTAATCACACTGCATGAGCAGAGTTTGTTTTCCCTTGAGGCGTTAAGGTCAATTTTGAGCAAAAGGGGCACGTCGAACAACGTCACCCTGCTGGACTACTGGCTAAGCTATGCGCAGACCAAAAAAACAACGCAAACCAAAAATCAGTTTTCAAGCGCCGCGTCGAGTTTTTATAAGTCTTTGGGGTGCGAAGTTCGCAGGATTGAGGAAGGTGGTTCAAAGAGCCGCAGAACAACCATTACGGGGCGCAAGACAAGTATCACACCAAAGGACGTCACGGTTGACATGATTCAAAGCTGGATTTTGTATATGGAACGCAAGGGAAACTCACTGGCCACCCAGTCTTTTTACCTGAGGGCCTTCCGGGGAGTTCTGCGAGAACTTCACAGGAACCGGCTGATCCGTTCCGTTCCCAAGTTCAAGATCCCAGAGGGGGAGCGCAGGCAACACGATTTTCTTGTTGTGGCGGATATAATAAAAGTAAGGGATTATGAGGGGCCTCAGAAGGAATGGGCTGATTGGTGGCTGATCCTTTACATGTGTAACGGTTCCAATCTAAGAGATTTGGCTACCCTGACTTATGATAAGCACTATTTTCTTGATGATGAATTGAGCTATGTCAGAGAAAAGACCAGGCACAAAAAGCCCGTCCGAGTATGTATCCCGGTTATCCCGGAGCTGGCCGCTATGCTCAAGAAATACGGAACGGAGCCTACGATGGGCGGGCGTGTTTTCCCGCAAATACTTTTGGATGCACATACAGAGGCAGCCATCACCAATAGGGTGCATGACTTCAATAAGGCTATTAGAGCGGGAATGATTGAGGTGTGCCGGGATCTTAACATCAGACCGGCATCACCCTCAACATCACGCAATAGTTACATCACCACTTTAACCTGGCACATGGTGTCAGATGCCTTTATTGATGGCATGGTGGGTCACAGCAATGGAAAAAACATTCTTAGAGGGTATCAGGGAATGGCATCACCACGTAAGCGAAAGGAAATCAACGGTAAATTATTTATTGATCCAGAATCATATTAAACATGGGAGGGTTGCAAGATGAAAAGATCAAAACAGTCAACAGAACAGTCAACGGAACAATCAAAAGCTAATGTAGTCAACACTTTCATTGTGTCGGAGAATACCGATACTAAGGAGGTTGTAAAGCACGATATCATTAAGATAATTGTGGATAAGAAAGATGATGACAATACAAAAAAGGTAAGACAGCTTTTTGTGAAGATGGGCTTGTTGAAAGATGAATTTGGAATGGTTGATTTTGATGACAAACTGAATGCGGATTTCAAACAATGGAAAAACGAAACAGACGGAACTTCGCTTGATGTTTTCATTGATTTTGAGTTGGCCCGAATAGATGAAGGGCGTGAAAGGATAATAAAAATGACAAAAGAAATCTCGTCTTTTAATCAGGACACATCTTTAGGGCGTTGGGATTATTTAAAATCGAGTACCGGCCTTGTCGCAATGGATGAATATAAAAAGTTTCTCCATGCCACTAAGAGCGGTGCAGCATGGGTCGGGATCGGCAAATATGTACCTGATGACGTGGAGAAATTATTTGACTTTCTGGCAAAATACGGGGTGTTTGAAACGTTAAGCAGGGCAAAATTTTATAAGGGCTTTACAGAATATCAGGATGGTCAGGTTTTGAAAATTGCCAAAGGGAAGTCCAATGTCTTTATGAACATAATAAACTTCACGAAAGAAAAACTTTTTGATTCCCATGCCGAGCTGAAGCCGTTTTTGGACTCCTTTGGGGGAAGTGTTACATATGAAAAATATTGCAAAAAGAGGACCGACAGGATAACTTCGCACATAGCAGAATCGATCGAAAAAAACCTGAAAAATCAAGCATTAACGTAAGACCCCTAAAATCCCCGATATTGCCCCAATTGGGTAATTTTTTATAGCATTATTATTGCTCTGATTGATAAACAATTGGCGCATTTTTTTTGATTGTTTTTTTTCTTTCTCCCCCCCCCGATTTTACCCTTGCGGCCACTATATAGAGCCTGTTACTTTGCGAGTAGTTAAATAATACAAAAAAGTAATGGGACACATTAAAAATGAAAAACGGGTTTTAAGGGGGATTCCGGCCCTGAGCGAATACCTGGGATGCGGTTACAATTCAGCATGGCGCATAGCCAACGAAGGAAAACTGCCCCAATGGAAAATCGGTAAAGTCTTCTGTTGGGATGCGGATGTCATCGACGAAGCGTTGGCAAGTGGTGTAAATTTATAAAAAGAGAGATGGAGGCGGAGATGGGAAAAAAAGAAAGCGCCCTGGCAGGCGCTGAAACAGAAGATGAATTCGGGGTCAGAGATGAGCAAAATTCTGCATATAAGCAAATTAATAGCAATGTAGCCCGTACTTTACAGGCAGCTGCCGAGTTTTGCACTCAGTCGGAAATAGGTGCTGTTTTTGAAAATCGAGATCTAAAATTAAACTGCCTCCCGGATCCCCTTTCCGGTCTGAGGAAACTTGAAGCAAGCAGAGAGTGGCGTCTTCAGAGATTTGGGGGGGGGATGACCGAAAAACAGAGGGGTATTCTTGTAGATGAACTCACAGAAATTCAAGAGGCAATCAACGACCTGGAACAGCAGAAATACGAAGTCTGGGGCCTTATTCATAGCTACTTAAAACAGCTACCAAAAGGCCTGGGTGCTGTAATAATTACCCTCCCACTAAGAATGAGCGGAAAGGATATAGCGACCATAGATCTGATGACCAGGAAAGCGGTTATTTGTACTTATAAAGAGGGTGGCTCATGATAAATAAAGAAGTCTTATCCAAGATCGGCATTAGCCGTCCGAGAGAGCTTTCAGAAGAACGGCTGATGGGTTGCTTTGTATCTGTTACTCAGGAGTTCAAAGGCCAGGAATTCTTAATGTCATACAAGGGAAGGGGTTTCCTGGTACGTGGGGATATAACGGCAATAAAAGGCCGAGCTAAAAGTGGAAAAACATGCTACTTATCGGTGCTTGTGGCAACTGTTCTTAATGGGAAATTTGCCGGATTTGGGGCATTGGTGAAGGACTTAAAGGTTCTTTATATAGATACGGAACAAAGCCTATCAAACACCCAGAGAATCATTAAAAAGGCCCTAAGAATGGCCGGTTTGCCAGAGCAGGACAACAAACGGATATTACCCTTTAACCTCCGGGAATTCACAGCAGAGGAACGAACTCAGGCCCTTGAAATGTTGGTTGAGAATTCAAAGCCCGACATTGTTATAATAGACGGGATCCGGGATCTATTAGTCGACTTTAACGACATAAAAGAGAGCCACTACCTGATAAGCCTTTTAATGAAAATTACTAAGGTTTTCCAGTGCGCCCTGATAGCCGTATTGCACGAAAACAAAGCCGATCAAAATATGAGAGGTCACGCAGGGACCGAATTAACAAATAAGAGCTCAGAAGTTTACCAGGTTTCCAGATCCGGAGACGATGAAAGATCATTCTATAAGGTCACCCAAACAGACACCAGGAACTTACCAATTGATGAGGCCTTTACTTTCCAGATTGGCGAAGATGGACTGCCACAAGAGGTTTTTGTTGCCTCTCCATTAACTCCTTCAGAAAAACGCAAGAATACCATTACAGAAAATTTTAATCGTTTCATGGAGCCTGGTACATCACTTACCTATACCAAGCTCATTTCTTCATATATGGAAGCTACCGGATTAGCAGAGGCCACAGCAAAAAAACACCTGCCTGAAGCGATGGATTTAGGTATACTAATAAAGAATGGCGATGAGTATTCCAGACGGATATATATGGTGTAGGTATATGGTATACGGTATACGGCCTATATATATAGGCCGGTATACTCGTATACCTACCAATATACCATGGTATACATATACCAAAGATATACCACATATATACCCGTATACTTAAGGGGGGAAATATAAATGAGAGAAACACTATTTACACAAAAAGAAGTTCTGCGATCCAGGTACAAAAAACCCGGCCAGCCCTCAGCTAACGAGCTTACCAGGTTGATCCTTCGCTGGGCCAGGTCCAGGGGCTTCTTTGCATCCAGAATTAATAATATGGGAATTTACGACCAGAGGACAGGCAGATATAGAAAAAGCCATACAAGACAGGGCTTCCCTGACATTGTCCTGATCGGTCCATTTGGGCGATTTTACGGGGTTGAGGTTAAAGTGGGCCGAGACACTTTGAGTGAGGCACAAATACACTGTGCAGAAGAAATCAAGGCGGCCGGAGGGGAATATATCCTTTGTAGGGAGCTGGCCGATGTTACCACCATTATTAACCAGGCAGCAATGCACAATAATTAAAATACAGGAAAAAAGAAACGGCCAAAAGCCAATAACATATTTAGTATTAAAACTTTAACACGTTATTATTCAGGCAATTAACAGGAGTAGTAACAGAGATAGAAAACAGGAGGACACAAATGAAATTCGAAAAGGGGGTATCGGGAAATCCAAACGGAAGGCCGAAAGGAACAAAAAACAAGCTTTCCCGAAGCGTTAAGGAGGAGCTGACCGGCTTGTTTACGAGGCGTTTCAGAAAATTGGCAAACGAAATGGATAAACTGCCGGTAAAGGATCAATTCGATATTCTCTGCCGTTTGCTGCCCTATATCGCACCCAGGTTGCAAGTGTCGGATAATAATATCAACCTAAGCAGTCTTTCCGATGAACAGTTGGAGGCTATTATTGAAAATTTAAAAAATGAATTGTTATGAGAGCAGTTGTAGATGAACACCTTAAAAAAGAGATCAAAAAAGCCCTGAAAACCGGGAAAATCAACTTGTTGGTAATCCCAGAGTTAGCATTGATGTTATCTGACTATGTGGAAGCAATGCAGCAAATGAAAGAAATCGTTACCGCAGCAATCCAGGCAGAAGGCAAGACAATCGAAGATTACAATATTGAGGTTCCGGTTGTCGCTTCAGATAGGGAATCATGGCTTGTCATGCTCAAAGGACTGCAAGATGGCCAGATGGATATCCCGAAGTCCTGGGTAGATCAGGCAGCCCAGATTAATAAACGAAGCCCTTTTCTTGATGTGATGGTGGCTGCAAGTATGATGGATCACAAGATAAGATAATATTTTGTAACTGCCTTTTTGTCAGATGAAAATGATGTTGAAAAAGTGGGTAAATGTCAGTCTTTTCAAAGCCTTACACTTCCATATTATCAGAAAATGGCCTTGAAAATGACAAAATCAAAGTATACGCAAAAAATGATGCACAAAACATTTATTATGTTAAATAGCACCTCTTTTTTAAGAAACTTAAAGCACTAACAAATAGATAGTTGATATTTTGCAAAGAATGTAAGAAGGTATAAAAAAGTGTAAGTAAACAAGGGATAAAAATCATTAAAGGAGATAAAGTAATGGCAGCGTTGATGGGTGAGCTGATGGAGTTGGCTGCCAAAACTCCATTTGACTTGCAGAGTGGTATTCTGGAGATCCCCCAGGCCTGGATCGATAAGGCCATAGAGATAAATAAAACCGATTTATTTATTGAATTAATGAAAAGAGTGGCCGAAAAAAAAGAGGCCGATAATTAACTAACTAAATATTAACAGATTATGGAAAGAGATTTATTTGAAAGCATTAAAAAAGCAGTCCAGGCAGAAGTTCAGTCTATTATTGACCGATTTGATAAACTGTCAGAGGTGCAGGGTTTGATAGAACAAGCACAGGGGATCCTGAATCCTCAGGAACCAAAAAAACCAAAAGAACCGGAAACTCCCCAGGAATCGAAAATTGGAAGTTTCACAATGTCCGAAATCCGGAAGTTGAGAGATGCCCGGAAAGCCGAAGAACGGGGCCATATCCGGCCAGCTGTTAGGGGCCTGAATAGTGAACAACCCTCGAGAGGATTAAAAAAGTAAAAGAATATGAAGAAAATTTTGATTAACGACCGAGCATCGCAGGCAGACGATTGTGTTTCAAGCCTCAGACAGCTTGCAAATTATTTAAGCGAACATATTGTGCCGGAATTGGCAGAATTAGGAATTGAGGTCACCCAGGAGATACTTACAGACCTATTGTCCAATGACTGTGAAGTGATCCAAGAAAAGTACAAAAAACAGGTTGAGGCAGACCTTCTGGAAGTTCGAAATCCAGTTCTAAAGAAAAGCCACATGAAGGTTACTCAAGATGCAATGGAAGGGTTTCTATGGAAGGTACATTCAATCAGCCACGTAAAGAGGGAAGAACTCTTATCTATACAAGGCGGGGAAGTTGTATTAACGGCCGAAAGTGAAAAGGCCCTACGGGAATCCTTCTGTCATTATTTAACGGATCCTAATGAAATACAGAAGCACCAAGAGCTCCAGACCGTTTGTGATGCCCTCAATGCCTTCTTTGAGGGTAAGCCTTTTGGCTTTTGGAATGATTTCTTTTTTGTGGAGAAAGGCAGATATATACCAAAAAACACCCTGAACTATTCCGAGGTAGTTAGGATCACTAAGTGTAAAAATTACGAAAGTGTGTAACAGCTACACACACATATAAGTTAGTGAAAACTATTTAATTATGCAATAGCAAATCGTATTGTTAGTGTCGAAAGTTTGTTTTTCCTTTGTGCCATTAACCTTAAAAAATAAAGCAATGAAAACTAAAAATGACTTCCTTGAGTACTACGAGCTGGAAGAGCTTATGGTGTTACTCGATGATATTTATGCCGGTTTCTTGAAATCGGAAAGGGGGAGTGCGGCGGAAAATGAAACAGCATTTTGGCTCATTCAGCTTGTAAAAAGGTGGCTCTCTGAACCGGAGGATCAGCAAGCCACCGAGTAAATAACATTATTAAAACCACAGCAATGAAAACGACACACAAAGAACAAATGAGGGCTGCTACCCTATCAGAACAAACAAGGGGTTTCCTGAGCCTTATGGGAGCAATTGATGACCTGATAACCGAATTCAATGGGATTTGCCCGGATGAGGTGCAAAGGGAATCCGTTGAGGACGGAGATGAAGATGAACACATCTATGAAAAAATCATTGATCACCTGGCCGAAGCAAGATCCGGTTTCCAGACCATCATGTTCCAGGTTATGCAAGAAAAAATGTACAGCCTCAACTGTACAGAGATATAATGATTGATCCATAAAAATTTTATATCATGAAAAACGCTAACAGTTCAAACAGCGGCAGCAATACTGCCGCTGTTATGGCAACAAAACCCGTAAAGATCTAAGGCGTTTGCTTATTAATGTCCGATGTGTAACTTTGCGCGAAATTTGGAGTTCTGATGTATTACGTGTCTAAGGAGGTAAAAAACGGTAGCTATACCGCACGGGGCTTAAACGGGGGCTTTATTTGTTGTGTTTTCCCTTTGTTTTCCCAAAAAGAAAAGCAGCTACCTGAAATTGAGTGTAACTGCTTGATTCTCAAAGTCGGGGCGAAATGACTCGAACATTCGACCCCTTGCACCCCATGCAAGTGCGCTAGCCAACTGCGCCACGCCCCGCTTTTTTAGAGCGACAAAGATACTGTTTTTTTTGTAATTTGTAACGTAATAAGAAAATTATACTATGGAAACCTTTAAATGCCTTATAGCGGGAAGCGGGCCAGCCGGCTACACTGCTGCAATTTATGCAGCCCGGGCCAATTTACAACCAGTTCTTTATGAGGGGGTATTAAGGGGCGGTCAGCTGACTACAACTACAGAGATTGAAAACTTTCCCGGATATCCCGAAGGAATCCAGGGCACACAGCTTATGGAAAACTTGCGGAAACAGGCCCTGCGCTTTGGGACAGACATCAGGACGGGAATCATTACGGCAACGAACCTGGAGGCCCCTCCATACCGGATCATGCTGGATAACGGGACAGAAGTCATGACCCAGGCACTGATCATAGCAACAGGGGCAACAGCACGTTATCTGGGACTGGAATCGGAACAGAGATTCAAAGGCATGGGTGTTTCGGCCTGTGCAACATGTGACGGTTTCTTTTACAGGGGGAAAGATGTGGCGGTGGTAGGCGGGGGGGATACTGCCTGTGAAGAGGCAATCTATCTGTCCGGTCTGTGCCGCAAAGTCTATATGATAGTGCGGCGCAACGTCCTGAGGGCGTCACAGGTAATGCAGAAAAGGGTTTTATCCACCCCGAATATTGAAATACTCTGGGAGCACCAGACAGTTGAAATACTGGGCGATGACACAGGTGTTACCGGGGCCCGTCTTGTCTACAAATCGGGGCGTGAGAAGATAATAGATGTACCGGGGTTTTTCCTGGCCATAGGGCATCATCCCAACTCAGAGCCTTTTTTGCCCTGGGTGCAGGTCAATCCTGACGGATATATCATTACCCTTGCTAAAAGTACGGAAACCAATGTCAAGGGAGTTTTTGCCGCGGGAGACGTACAGGACCCAAAATACCGCCAGGCAGTGACGGCAGCAGGAAGCGGTTGCATGGCTGCTATGGACCTGGAACGTTATCTGTCTATGCAATGTGGCCTGTAATTTGCTAAACTGTCGTATATTTGCAGTCGATGATCTTGATGAAAAAACATTTCTTGACCTTTGCACTCCTTTTGCTTGCGGTTGCACCAGCCTGTGTCAACCAGTATGAAATATTACTGCGCAGTACAGATTATGATCTGAAATTCAGGAAAGCCATAGAATATTTCGAGGCAAAAAAATATTCAAGGTCACAGCCTCTCCTTGATCAGTTGCAAATGGTTTACAGGGGAACGGTCCAGGATGACACACTGCAATATTACCTGGGACTGAGCAATTACCATTTGAATGATTTTATTGTTGCCGAAGATAATTTCAAACAGTTTGTGGAAATCTTTCCGCGCAGTCCGTTTACCAAATCGGCCCGTTTCATGAGATTGGATTGCCTGTATCAAAACACATACCGTTATGAATTGGATCAGCAGCCAAGCCGTATCGCCATAGCGGCCATAGAAGAATTTGTCTATGATTATCCCGAAAGCGAATACCAGGAGGTTTGCAGGAAAATGCTTGAAGATCTCTACCAGCGCATGGACCGCAAGGCATATGAATCGGCAAGACTATACTACACTATTGAAGATTACAAGGCAGCCACGCATGCACTTAAGGAGACACTGAAGGAAAATCCGGAAAGCCTTTACCGTGAAGAAATTCTATATTATATCGTAGCCGCCAATTACCAGTATGCAAACAACAGCCTGCCCGAATTGCAACGGGCGCGTTTCCTCAACGTAATTGATGAATACTACAATTTCATAAGCGAATATCCTGATTCCAAATTCCGCAGGGAAGTGGACAACATGTTCCGCAAAGCCCAGCAATTCACAACAAAACAATAATATTAAAACTATATGGAAAGCAAAAAACAACCTGTTCCGGAGACGACAGTTACCCGTGATCTTTCAAAATTTTCTGAAAAGACGGGTAATTTGTACCAGACTGTAATGATTATAGCCCAAAGGGCCAACCAGATAGCTTCCGATGTGAAGACAGAACTGAACAGTCGCCTGGAAGAATTTTCCAACTTTACAGATACCCTGGAAGAAACCTTTGAAAACCGCGAGCAGATAGAAATCTCACGTTATTACGAACGTCAGCCCAAACCCACATTGATTGCCATTAACGAATTTGAGGAAGGAGAAACATATTATAAAGTGGTCGAAGAACCTAAAGAATAAATTTGCTTCATTCGCTAAGCATATCTAATTATGCCCTCATCAATGTTCTGGATATTGAGTTTTCTGAGGGCCTGACTATCATAACCGGAGAGACCGGTGCTGGTAAATCAATTATATTGGGCGCCCTTTCACTGGTCCTGGGGCAAAAGGCCGATGCCGGCGTTCTCAGGGATCCTGCAGCCAACGCTGTGGTTGAGGCCTGTTTCAGAATTCCGGGCAATGAAAACGGAATAGAGCAACTTTTTGCCGGAGAGCTGGTCGACTATTCGGATGAGCTGATTGTACGCCGCGTTATTTATCCAAACGGGAAAAGCCGGTCTTTTGTAAATGACCAGCCTGTGAATCTTGCTTTTCTAAGGTCGTTAGGCAATGCCTTGATAGATATCCATTCACAGCACGAAAACCTGCTCCTTGCCGATACCGATTATCCGGTCAGGGTGGCCGATGCCTTTGCAGGGCAGTCGCTACTGGCAGACGAGTACCAGAAAAATCATGCAGAGGTTCTTTCACTTACAGGCCAGGTACGTGCATTACGAACTGCCTGTGATCAGGCAAAAAACGACACCGATTACTTATCTTTCCTGTACCAGGAACTTCAGGCGGCCAGGCTTTCTGCAGGAGAGCAGGAAGAACTTGAGCAAGAATTGAGCCTCCTTGAACATGCCTCAGAAATCCGTCAATCCCTGTTCCAGCTTTCTTCAATATTGGAGGAAGGAGAGTACCCGATACTGACAGGTATCAAGGAAGCGGCCAGGATTTCTGCCTCGGTGGCAGCACGACATCCAGGTTTTGCCCATGTCTCGGACAGGATGGAACAAGCCCGCATAGAACTCAGGGACCTTGCCGGGGAATGTGGACGATTCCTGCAACAGGTAAGTGATGATCCCGCCAGGATGGAAGAAGTTTCCGGAAGGCTGGATACAATTTATTCCCTGCAGCGAAAACACAACGTTCGAACGATTGAAGCATTGCTTACGCTGGAAGAAAACATTGGGAGGCAACTAGAAGAAACAGTGAATGATACTTCGCGTCTGGATAAACTGGAGAGGGAACTGGAAGCAGCCACCATCCAGAGAAATGACATGGCCGCTAAACTGCACAGAGGAAGAATGGAGTGTCTGGCAGACTTGTCCCACCAACTGCGCACCCGGCTTGCCCAGCTTGGCATTCCCGATGCACAGATAGAATTCGTGACCCATGAGAAAACTTCTTACGGGTTGTTGGGCAACACGGGAATAGAAATCAAATTTTCGGCAAACAGGGACATTCCGCCAAGGGAATTGATAAGCATAGCTTCCGGCGGGGAAATATCGCGCCTGATGTTATGCATTAAGTCGGTCATAGCACAACACGCTGGATTGAGCACCATCATATTTGATGAGGTGGACCTGGGTGTGTCCGGAAAGATTGCAGACCGAATGGGCACAATGATTCATCAGTTATCCGGGCATATGCAGGTCCTTGCCATTACCCACCTGCCGCAGGTTGCAGCAAAAGGGAATGCCCATTACCTGGTCAGAAAGGAAGTTGTTGAGAGTGTCACAGAGACCAGGGTTTTACCCCTGAGCGAAAACGACAGGATTATGGAAGTGGCCAGGATGCTGAGCGGCTCAAGCATTACACCGGCCGCGATACAAAACGCAAAAGATTTGTTAAATAATTAATTATGAGAGTACTGATACTGGAAAATTACGACCTTCTTTCTGCCTGGGCAGCAAGTTATATTGCTCAAAGGATCAATGCTTTTAAGCCAACAGCAGAGAAACCGTTTGTACTGGGTCTTCCTACGGGCTCAACCCCTCTTGGTACCTACGGGAAACTTATAGCCCTGTACAATGAAGGAAAAGTATCTTTCAAAAATGTGGTAACCTTCAATATGGATGAATACGTGGGTATTCCGCAGGATCATCCGCAATCTTACCACTTTTACATGTACGAGAATTTTTTCCGGCATATTGATATCCCTGCCGGCAATGTCCACATTCTTGACGGGAATGCGTCCGATCCCGAAGCAGAATGCAGGAATTACGAAGAAGCTATCAGGTGTGCCGGAGGTGTCCGTCTTTTTCTGGGTGGTGTAGGGCCCGACGGACACATTGCTTTTAACGAGCCGGGTTCATCGCTTGCTTCCAGGACACGGATCAAAACACTTACTACAGATACCCGGCTGGCGAATGCCCGTTTCTTTGACAACGACATGGAACGCGTGCCCAAAACAGCACTGACTGTGGGGATAGGAACCGTTATGGATGCTCACGAAGTGCTTATTCTGGCCAACGGGCACAACAAAGCCAGGGCTTTGCGTCATGCCGTTGAAGATTCCGTGTCGCACATGTGGACCATAACAGCCCTTCAGATGCATCCCCGGGCCATCATCGTTTGTGACCAGGCTGCAACAGCAGAACTGAAAGCAGGGACGGTAAGGTATTTTATGGATATCGAAAAAGACAACCTCTGATCAAGGAAGCAATTCCACCGTGAAATCGGGACGATAACGCACCACACGTGTTCCCGTGTTGGAATAACCGCCTTCTGGCATAGTCTTTATAAAGTTGAATTCGTTCTGAAGCAAGGGGACCCGAACGTTCTCCATGCAATCTTCAAAATCGGGCCCATATCGGAAAAGTGCATCTAAAAAATACAAAGCCACATCATATCCCTGGAAAGCGTATTGTGAAGGTTCTCCATGGAACAGGGTGCGGTATGTATGAACAAATTCCTTTACAACGTCGTCTGAATAATCCACAAATGCCGAGAGGGGGAGCACAACCTGCAGCTGATGCAGGGCCGTCAGATCGAGTGTTTCAAAACTGCGCCATCGCGATAAGCCGAACAATTCTACAGGAATGTTGTCGTAGGCCAGGAGCAGGTGCAGGTTCCTGATGGCGTCCGATACGAATGCTTCATTCAGCGAGGCGATAATGATCTGATTTCTTGGATTTGCTCCCAGGAGGTCCCTCAGAACTTCGGTGACTTCTCTTCCCTGAAGAACGTCATAGGAAAAATTCCTGTACCCGATAAGGTTCTTGTCAAGCGTAGCCCTTATGCCCGGGGCAACCGTTTCTTCTCCTTCTTCAGATATTACCCAGAGTGTGGCATTGTGCGGATCCAGATACCGGATCAGTGACTCCTGTTGAACAGCCAGTGTAGGCTGTACCTGGAAAAAATTCGGAAACAGACTGGTCCAGACTTCGGCGTTGTTATCAAGAGGCGAGACAATTTTTGTGTTGCTGTTCCGGAAATACGCTAGGGCACTGCCTATTTGGTTTGAGTACACCGGTCCGATTATCAGGTTGCTGTGGCCAAGTGATGATCCGGACAACAGTTCGTCCATGGGTTTTTCGTTCCAGTCATAGACCTGTAACAAAACGGACATGCCCTTGTCTTTCATTTTCTCTGCCGCCAGGAGGACTCCCTGGTAGAAATCAACAAAACCGGAAACCATTCTTGTTCCGGGAAATGGTAAAATAACCGATACCACAGGTTCCCATTCAGAAGAACTGATGTAGTCCCGGCATGGACTTTTCCTTAGATTGACTATTTCAGGATCCACCTCCACAGGAAGTGTATCCTGCAAGGGAAGTTCTTCCTGTTCTGTAACCTTCGTATCGGGGAAGGGGATAAGCAGAATTTGCCCTCGTGAGATTTCTCCTGTCCTGAGGTTGTTCAAAACAGCTATATCCTTGGGGTCGACCTTGTATTTCCTGGCAATAGAATACAAGGTTTCCATCCAGCGGACCTTATGCTGTATGGTTTGTTGTTCCTGTGCACCAAGGCAGATGGAAACAAATAGCAGGATAACAAGAAAAATCGTACGTATTTTCATAAACGGGCAAGCATATTGCATATACATCCTTCCAAATTATCGTAGAATGTATCTTCATACACCAGGGGTACAAAAGGCGTGCCTGTGAGGTGTTCAAACAGTTCTATGTAACGATCTGATATGGTCCGGACCACTGCGTCAGTAAGTTCAGGCATCTTCTGGCCGGGTTGTCCGCTAAACCCGTTTTCCATAAGCCATTCCCTGACAAATTCTTTAGATAACTGCTTGGGAGGAAGGCCCATGGGATAATTCTGTTCGTAGTCTGATGCATAAAAATACCGGGAAGAGTCGGGGGTATGGATCTCATCTATAAGATAAATTTGATCTCCCAGTTTCCCAAATTCATATTTTGTGTCTACAAGGATCAGACCCTTGTCTTTAGCCAGTTTCTGCCCCCTTGCAAACAAGGCCAGCGAGTATGCTTCCATTTTTAGGTAATCTTCTTCACTGACAAGCCCCTGACGGATGATTTCCTCCCTGGAGATATCCTGGTCATGCGATCCGATCTGGGCCTTGGTGGTGGGGGTAATGATGGGTTCCGGGAAAGCCTGATGTTCCTTCATCCCTTCCGGCAACTGAATCCCGCATAGTGAACGGCTGCCGTTTTTGTAAGTACGCCAGGAACTTCCGGTAAGATACCCCCTTACGATCATTTCCACAGGAAAGGGCTCGCACCGGTAGCCAACAGTCACCATCGGATGAGGCGAGGCAATTTTCCAATTTGGCACTATATCGCTCGTCAGGTCCAGAAATCGCGAAGCTATAGTGTTCAGTATCTGACCTTTAAAGGTGATTCCCTTGGGAAACACCACATCAAAGGCAGAAATCCTGTCCGTTGCGATCATTACCAGGATACGTCCGCCGATGGTATAAACATCGCGGACTTTTCCCACATAAAATCCTGTCTGGTTTGCAAAATGAAACTGAGTGGCCGTGACGGACTTCATGGCCTATTCCTATTTACTGCCTTTTGCGTATTGAAGGTTCAGTCCTTCCACCACATCTTTTGTGATATCCAGAGAAGAAACGGCATCAATGATCGTGTTACTGTTCCCGTCTGTTGTCAATATCAGGTCGTAATTCTTCATTACGCGGTATTCGGCCAGATAAGTTTTAAGTGCATCCAGTACCCGATTGAGCATTACCTGGTTTTCCTCTGCAAGTTCCACTTGTTTTTGTTGGGCATACTGTTCCAGTTCCTGCTGGCGTGCAGCAAGCTGGCTTTGCTGTGTTTCTGACTGTGCTCTTGTGATGAGTCCTTTCTGCACTTTTTCCTGAAAGTTATTTACATCGTTCTCAAAAGCACGTCCTTTCTTGTTAAGATCCTCTTCAACAATGCGGGCTTTTTCGGCAAGGTCAGCCTGGAGTTCAAGGAAAAAATCGTAAGCATTGAGAAGGGAATCGATACGTATGTAAACGATGCTTCCGGATGGAGCTTCGCTACCCTGCGTATCCGATTTATCTGCAATTGATTTTCCGGTTCCCAGTCCGGTAAAATGTAAAACATAAAGAACTGCAATGGACAGTGCCAGTAAGATGGTGATAATCAGTGATGACTTCTTCATAATGTATAATATAAGAACGTACAAATATAATTAAAAATTGGAGAGATGCCGTAAATACAGCTGAATGGTATTTTCCAGACCCAGGTAAATGGATTCACATATGAGAGCATGGCCAATGGAAACTTCCAGCAAACCCATTATGTTTTTTTGAAAATACTCAATATTACTCAAATTCAGGTCATGTCCGGCATTCAATCCCAAAGAGCACGCTGAGGCTGCTTCGGCAGCCTTTACATAAGGTTCAATGGCTTTTTCCCTGTTGCTGTCATACAGCCTGGCATAAGATTCTGTGTAGAGTTCCACACGGTCGGTACCTGTGAGGGCCGCAGCACGAACCATATCCGGATCCGGATCTACAAACAGGGATGTCCGGATCCCTGCTTTTCTGAAAATGGCTACCCATTCCCTAAGTTCCCGGGCATAACGTTTTGTGTCCCATCCGGCATTTGAAGTTATGGCATCATGGGCGTCAGGAACAAGGGTTACCTGATCAGGCCTGATATCAAGAACTAGTTGGACGAAAGAGGGTATAGGGTTCCCCTCAATGTTGAACTCTGTTGTTATAATGGGTTTAATATTCCTCGCGTCCTGGTAACGAATGTGACGCTCATCTGGCCTGGGATGAACTGTAATTCCCTGTGCTCCAAATTTTTCACAGTCAATCGCAGCTTGCAGTACATCCGGCATGTTGCCTCCGCGGGCATTGCGCAGGGTGGCGAATTTGTTAATATTGACACTCAGTTTTGTCATTATTGGTTATCTTTGTTGCAAAAGTAAACCAACTTATCGGCAATACAAACATGAAGGTTGTTTTTTACGGCAAGGATCTGAAAAAGGACTTCCTCCTGCCCGAAAGGAAAGACATTTCTTTCCAGATGCTGGGTCAAGACAGGGTCCTGCCTGCGGGAACCGATCTTTTGGTTACCGTCGGGGGAGATGGAACTTTTCTGGAAGCACTGGAAATAGTTAAGGATTCCGGTGTACCTGTGGCAGGTGTGAATTTTGGAAGGATGGGATTTCTGACCGGATGCGGCCCCGATTTTATCGGGTATCTTTTTGATGCCGTTTTGAATAAGCAATTTTCCACAACAAGCCATACCGTACTTACTATAGAACGTGAAGATCTGCAGAAGCGGATCTATCCTTACGCCATCAACGAAATCTGCATCCAAAGGCTTAGTCCCGCTATGATAGAAGTCGATGTTAAAATAAATGGCAGCCAGATTTCTACTTATCGCGGCGATGGTATCATTGTTGCCACACCAACGGGATCCACAGCTTATTCCCTGAGTGTTGGGGGACCGATTGTTTTTCCCGGATCCGGGGTGCTCATACTTTCTCCCATTGCTCCTCACAACCTTAATGTGAGACCCATCGTTTTTCCTGACAACGCGATCCTTGCGATCCAGGTGAGGAGCCGCACGCCCAATGCGCAGTTGCACTTGGACAACCGGTCCGAGATTGTGGACCTTCCTTACAGTTTTGTTGTTAAAAAGGCCCGGTTCAGCATAACCAGCCTGACCTTTGAAGGGAATGACTTTGTTACTACGCTCAGGGAGAAACTGATGATGGGCTTTGATAAAAGAGATGGAGGTCAAAATTATGGGTAAGCATATAGAGAAACTGCCGGACCATGTCTGTATCATTATGGATGGGAACGGAAGATGGGCCTTGTCACGGGGTCTGGAAAGGAATATAGGACACAGCAAGGGCCTGGAAGCTGTTCGTGCAGCCACTGAATTTGCCGCAGATAAAGGTATTCCTTATCTGAGCCTTTTTGCTTTTTCGGAAGAGAACTGGGGACGTCCAAAAAGCGAGACTGATGCAATCATGTCTGTGATTATGAACGCCATTCACAGTGAAACGCCGAGGATGATGAAAAACAACATACGTTGTGTTTTCATAGGTGATCGCGACCAGCTTGATAATAAAGCCCTGAGGCGTATGGATGCCTGTATGAAGAAGACAGCAGGCAATACAGGAACGACCCTTATTGTGGCGGTAAATTACAGTGGTAAGTGGGATATTCTACAGGCTGTAAAACGTCTGCTGGAGCAAAATCCGCCTGCAGAGCAGTTGCTTACCCCTGAAGTATTCTCCTCTTACCTTGCCACTGCCGGAGTGCCCGAACCCGATCTGATGATCCGGACCAGCGGAGAAATGCGCATCAGCAATTTCATGCTCTGGCAAATGGCCTACACTGAATTGTATTTTACTCCCGTACTTTGGCCCGATTTTCGCAAACCTGACTTTGAAGAAGCCTTAAACGCTTACTATAACAGGAAACGACGGTTTGGAAAGATTCAAGAATTTATATAATGTCTTTTGAATGAAGCACCTGTTTTTCTGCATCACCTTTTATTTGTTGGCAATACCAATCCGGGCACAGGTAACGGGACAAACCGCGGTGACAGATACCACCGGCAGGAATCAGCGTTCTGTGGTGATCGATTATACCAATCCCAGGCAATGCGTCATTGCAGGACTGAAGGTAACCGGTGTCAATTATCTGAATTCAGACCAGATCCTTTCCCTGACCGGTCTGGCACTGGGGGATACTATAAGCATCCCGGGCGACGAGTTGAAAACCATAGTTAAACGTTTGTTCATGCAGCGTTTTTTTTCTGATGTGGCCGTATATGTTGACAGCCTGGTCGACAACAACGCCTATCTGAACATCAACATTGCAGAACGTCCCAGGGTATCTCAATGGAAATACGACGGAGTTAAGAAAGGGGAACAGACCGATATCGAAGAACGTGTCCGGTTGCGCAGGGGTAGCGAATTATCAGAATATGTGATAAAATCTTCCAGTGACATCATCAGAAAATATTATGTCGAAAAAGGTTTTCTCAATGCCCAGGTAACTGCATCACACAAAGAAGACACAACCATTAAAAATGCTGTACAGGTTACCTTTCACGTAGACCGAAAAGAAAAAGTCAGGATTAAGGAGATCAGGTTCATTGGCAGTGAACAGTTATCCCTCTTGAAGATGCGGTTTGCCATGAAGAAGACTAAAGATAAAAGGCTGTATAATTTCTTTTTCAGTAAAAAATTTGATGAAAAGGAATTCCAGAACGACAAGCAGCTTTTGTTACAGAAATTTCATGAACTGGGCTATCGTGATGCCCACATAGCCAAAGATTCCATATATCACATAGATGCCCAGAACCTGGGAATAGATCTGCATATCGTGGAAGGGAAAAAGTATTATTTCCGGAATATTACATGGACAGGTAACACTCAGTATTCAGGAGAAATGCTCAATTCTGTTTTAAGAATTGCAAAAGGAGATGTTTACGATGTGGTAACCATGGAGGAACGGTTGTTTGGCGGTGGAAAATTACAACAGGGAAACGTTTCTCAGGTTTATAAGGACCAGGGATATCTTTTCTTTAGGGTTGTTCCGGTCGAAGTGAATATTGAACAGGATTCGGTAGATGTGGAGATGCGAATCTTTGAGGGTAAACCGGCTACCTATAACAGGATAATCATCAATGGCAACAACGTTTCCAACGAGAAAATCATCCGTCGCCAGGTATTTACCCGCCCGGGCTATTTGTTCAGCCAGACTGAGCTGGAAAGATCTATCCGTGAGATTGCCTCTATGGGGCACTTTGACCAGGAAGCCATCATGCAGATGGGCAGCGGTTTCAATGTTGTTCCCAACCAGGTTAACAACACGGTTGACATTTTATACAATGTAACTGAAAAACCCGACAGCCAGTTTGAAATTGCCGGCGGATGGGGCGGAAACACATTTGTCGGAACCGTAGGGATCAGTTTTAACAATTTCTCCATTAAGCGTCTTTTTGATAAACAGGCGTGGCGTCCCGTCCCGCTTGGTGACGGGCAGACCTTGTCACTGAGGTTCCAAACCAATGGAACTTATTATATGGCCCTGAGTGTCAACTTTGTTGAGCCATGGCTTACAGGGAAAAAACCCACTTCTTTCAGTACCAGTATATATTATACAAGACAGACCGCTTCTACCTATTATTACCTGACCAACGACCAGTTTATGGAAGTCTACGGACTGGGAATCGGGCTAGGGACCAGGCTTAAATGGCCGGATAATTATTTTGTCTTTTACAACCAATTGGATATCAAACGATACAACCTGCAGGACTGGGGCTACTATTTCATGTTCACGGACGGCCAATCCAATATTATTGATTACACCATAACCTTACAGCGCAATTCCACTGACCAGATCATATACCCCCGTCAGGGTTCCGACTTCAAGTTCGGTTTGCAGGTAACACCTCCCTATTCCCTGTTCAGTGATAAAAATACAGACTACGAATCGATGACTGATCCCCAGAGGTATCGTTGGATCGAGTACCACAAATGGACTTTCGATGCCAATTTATACACCCGGCTTATAGGGGATCTGGTATTGATGACAAGAGCTAATTTTGGCTACCTTGGTTTCTATAGCCGCAAGCTCGGCTATTCGCCTTTTGAGGGTTTTATGCTGGGTGGCGACGGCATGAGCGGTTACAATACGTATGGAGCCGATATCATATCCCAACGCGGCTACTCCAATTATTCACTCACACCTACCATAAACGACGCCTACGCGGGACGCGTTTATACAAGGTACACCGTAGAATTACGTTATCCTGTCATATTGCAGCCGCAATCCACCATCTATGCCCTTCTGTTCCTGGAAGGGGGTAATTGCTGGAGTGATATACGTGATTTTAATCCCTTCTCCATCAAACGCGCTGCAGGAGTTGGGGTCAGGGTCTTTCTGCCCATGGTCGGTCTTTTGGGGATTGACTGGGGATACGGATTCGATACCGATTTCAGTGGAAAGAAAGGCGGATCGAATTTCCATTTCATGATTGGACAACAATTTTAAACATCAGTATTATGAAAAGAATGGTTTTATTTTTAATGATTTGCATGGTGGCAGGCAGTCTTTATGCCCAGAAATATGCAATAATCCATTCCCAAAACATACTCAGTGCTTTACCCGAGTACACTTCTGCACAGGAACAGGTTGCCAGGTTACAGGAACAATATCAGCAAAAACTCCAGACTGAGTACGATGCCCTGGAAGCACTGTTCCAGCAATATCAAAACGAGAAAGCCACCCTTAACGCCCAGCAAAGACGTACTTTTGAACAGGAAATTATTGACCGGGAAAAGGAGGTAAAGCAATTACAGGAACAGTATTTTGGACAGGAAGGAACCCTGGCCAAAACTACGGAAGTGCTCTTCAAGCCCATCCAGGAGCGCATGCAGGATACTGTCCGTGAAATTGCAGAAAGTTACGGATATAGCATGGTCCTGGATGTTTCTGCAGGCATGGGCGTTGTTTATTATATTCCCGATATCGACATTAGTAATCTGGTTATAGAAAGATTACAAGGTGTGAGGTAATATTTTTGTACATTTGTAATCTTTATAAACCCTAAACTTATGAAACGTATTGCTACCGTTATTACGCTCCTTATCTGTGTTATTGGAACAGCTTCTGCACAAAACCTGAAATTCGGACACATCAATTCCCAGGAATTGATAGGTCTGATGCCAGAGAGGGATTCAGCCCTGGTTAAATTGCAGAATTACACCAACGAGGTAGAAGAAACCATGGCGGAAATGCAGCAGGAGTACCAGACCAAAGCCAATGTATACCAGCAAAAACAGGCTACCTGGACAGCTGCTGTACTGGAAGCCAAACAGCGTGAACTTTTAGAGCTCCAGCAGCGCCTGGAGCAGTTTAACCAGACAGCACAGCAGGAGTACCAGCAAATGCAACAGATTTTCCTTTCTCCGGTTTTTCAGAAAGCCAATGAGGCCATAGCAAAGGTGGCCAGGAACAACGGATTTACTTATATTTTTGATCTTTCTTCCGGAGGAGTCATCTTTTTTGATGACAAAGTCAGTGTGGACATATTGCCTATGGCTAAAAGCGAATTGGGTATTCCGGCCGAAAAAGTAGCCCCGACGCAATTACCCGGCATGGAACAACAATAAAGATTGATTCTATGAGCAGTTCACCCATTGGAGTAATGGATTCCGGGATAGGTGGGCTGGGGGTACACAAACACATAAAGGCGCTTCTCCCCGGGGAGCGCCTTATTTATGTTGCCGATACCGCTTTTTGTCCGTACGGAGCCCTGCCGGTATCAGATGTCAGACGAAGGTGCCTGCTCATTTCGCGTTTTTTCCTGGCACAGGAATGCAAAATGATAACCGTTGCCTGTAATACAGCCACGGCAGCAGCCATTGAGACAGTTAGGTCAACCTTTCCCGATATACCGGTAGTTGGTATGGAGCCCGCCGTCAAACCCGCAGTATTGCATACACAAAGTGGAGTTGTGGGAGTTCTTGCCACACCCGGAACTTTCAGGGGATCGTTATACAACAGGACCCTGGCGGCTTTTGCCGGCCAGGTGAAAGTCATCGAACGGGTAGGTGAGGGATGGGTAGGGGCGGTTGAACGGGGAGAACTGGATACACCGGCTACCCTGGAGATGGTTAGGAAAACAATTCAGCCAATCCTTGACGCGGGGGCCGATCACCTGGTACTTGGGTGCACGCATTATCCTTTTTTGATACCTGTGATCCGCAGCATAGCCGGCCCCGGTGTGGTAATTGTAGATCCGGCACCAGCCGTGGCCCGCCGGATTCAGCAACTGCTTATTGAAAACGGATTGTTGTCAGGGAGTGTCCCTGCCCCGGAAAAAGATTTGTATTATACTTCCTGTTCAGATACCAGCGTACTGCCCAAAGCCGTACCATACACGGCAAACGGAGGAACTATAAACTGGAGGCCGTATACTTTTGAAAATATGGAATAGGTCTCCTCAATCTGAGGCAGGCGCGTGAGGGTTCCTACAAACACAACATTGGTTTTATGGCAACTTTTACAAACCATCACTGCCATACTTCCAATCACCTGTAAAACCAGATTTATCAAAGCACGGGCAAGGTCCTCCTTACCTGCATGCGAAGTTTGTTTCGTATAGAGCTGATGGGCGAGTTTCCCGAAGTTGGCTGCTGTCAGGAATGGCGGCAGATCCTGCAACTCCTGGTCTGTAACATCACCAATCAGCAAGTCTACATTTTCAAGTTTTCCCCGCCTGGCAAGCCGGACAATCTCCCGAACAGAAGAGGTGCCGAGAATACACTGTGCCAGACCGGTCAGTGTTCCGCCCCCCATGCCTGTACCTCCCAGGTGGCGGATACCATCGGGTGTGGCATCTATATAGGTGGTGCCTGTCCCCATGTTCACCACCAGGGCTTCATCCAGACCGCTCAGGGCCATACCGCCCCGTCCTATTGATTCCACTTCTGAAACTTTGCTGGCAGGGATGCCCAGAATGTTGTCCTTTACCAGGTTGGCATGGGTTCCTGTGGCTGATATGTGCTCTATTGAGCTCAAAGGGATATTTGAACGTACCAGGAAGTCTTCCAGTGCGTTGTAGAAATCCCCGATATGATCGTTTGTCTTATATTTAAAAACAGCCTGGGGAAAAGGCTTATCCTTTACCCCAGGCTTTATCAGAGCCATTTTAGTCAGTGTAGAACCAAAATCTAGGCCCAGCCTGAACATGACTAAATCACTCCCTGTTCAAGCATTGCACGGGCAACTTTCATGAACCCTGCAATATTGGCGCCTTTTACATAATTGATGTAGCCATCTTTCTGCCTGCCATGATCAACACAAGCCTGGTGTATGCTTGACATGATCTGGTGCAGTTTGGCATCAACCTCTTCTGCAGTCCAGCTCAGGTGAGCTGCATTCTGTGTCATTTCCAGTCCCGAGGTAGCCACTCCGCCGGCGTTGACTGCCTTACCGGGGGCAAAGCTTACTTTGGCATGTTGGAAAGCCTCAATGGCCTGAGGTGTACAACCCATATTGGAAACTTCGGCAACCATCATCACCTTGTTGGCTATCAGTTTTTTAGCATCATCTTCGTTGAGCTCGTTCTGGGTAGCGCAAGGCATGGCAATGTCCACTTTGACTTCCCAGGGCTTTTTACCTGCATGGAATACTGCACCGGGGAATTTTTCTGCATAGGGAGCTACAATATCGTTACCACTGGCACGCAATTCCAGCATATAGGCGATCTTTTCTTCATTCATGCCGTCTTTGTCGTAAACGTAACCATCAGGTCCTGAAATGGTGATCACCCTGGCTCCCAGTTCGTGGGCCTTTTGGGCAGCACCCCAGGCAACGTTTCCGAAACCGGATATGGCAACGGTTTTGTTTTTGATGTTCTGGCCTAAAGCCTGGAGCATATGCTCTACAAAATAAACACCGCCATAGCCTGTGGCTTCGGGACGGATAAGGGAACCTCCCCATGTCAATCCTTTCCCGGTCAGAACACCTGTATGTTCATGTGCCAGTTTTTTATACCATCCGTACATATAACCAACCTCGCGTGCTCCCACTCCGATATCACCGGCAGGAACGTCAGTGTCAGGACCAATATGTCTCCAAAGCTCTGTCATAAAAGCCTGGCAAAAGCGCATTACTTCGTTTGACGACTTGCCGCGGGGATCAAAGTCAGAACCGCCTTTGCCGCCACCCATGGGTAAGGAGGTCAGGGAATTCTTGAAAATCTGCTCAAATCCCAGGAACTTCAGAATGGAAGGGTTCACCGAACGGTGAAAGCGGATACCCCCTTTGTATGGCCCGATGGCATTGTTGAACTGGACACGGTAACCTGTGTTTACCTGTACTTCTCCTTTATCATCTACCCAGGTGACCCTGAATGTGAAAATCCTGTCGGGTTCTACAAGACGTTCAATGATTTTGGCTTTTTCAAATTCAGGATGTTGGTTGTAAACATCTTCAATGGATTCCAAAACTTCGTGAACAGCTTGCAGGTACTCTTTCTCGTGCCCGTATTTGGCCTCAAGAACAGACATTATTTCTTTTGCTTTCATAATTAAAAGTGAATTTAAGTGATTATTGATAGTTAACAATTATTCCACAACCCAGGTATCTCCACCGCTTCGTAGCATATCATTCATACAGTGGATTTCAGATTTATTGGCAACTTCTGTAAGCTGGTCCCGGACCATATCGTCGTAGGTGCGGTCTTTAACGCGACGGATAATCCCCAGAGCTACCGGAAGTTCCGGCCACTCCATCTCGCAAAGCATCATGTGCAGGCCGTGGTTTTGTTCCTCGGCATTGTGGACCAGGATATCATCCTGAGTGATGCCGTCCTGGCCAATGGTAACAACTTTCAGCCTCATTCCGTCCAGGACCAGCCCCTTATTCCTGTCTTTTCCAAAGATCATGGGCTCTCCGTGGCGGAGTACAATAGTACGCTCTGCCCTTACCTCTCTGTCAGAGATTATCGAGTGGGTTTTATCATTGAATATCACACAGTTCTGGAGTACTTCCACCAAGGAGGTACCATCGTGTTTTGCAGCTTCCACCATAATATCACGGGTCAATTGCAATTCTATGTCCAGGGTACGGGCAAAGAAAGTACCCCGTGCCCCCATAGAGAGTGCTCCCGGATTAAAAGGGTGTTCCACTGTACCATAAGGCGAAGTCTTGGTAATTGTCCCCCATTTGGAGGTGGGAGAATACTGGCCCTTGGTAAGACCGTATATGCGGTTATTGAACAGCACAATATTGATGTCAATGTTCCTTCTGATGGCATGGATCAAATGGTTCCCTCCAATGGCCAGGGAGTCTCCGTCCCCGGTCATTTCCCATACAGAAAGAGTAGGGTTGGCCACTTTTATCCCGGTGGCTATGGCAGCTGCCCGGCCATGGATTCCATGGAATCCATATGTTTTCATGTAATAGGGAAATCGGGAAGAGCAACCGATCCCCGAAACAAACACATACCTTTCCCTGGAATAGCCCAGTGCCTCACTGATTTCCGGCAGAGCACGCTGAATGGACGCCAGCACGGCATGGTCCCCGCATCCGGGACACCATTTCACTTCCTGATCTGATTTGAAGTCCTGAGGGGTATATTTCATTTTACTATCTTTTTAATTGCTTCTGTAATTTCTGCAACAATAAAGGGCTGACCCTGTATTTTGTTGTACTGCAGGTAAGAGAACTGAGGAAATTGTGCCCTCAGGTAATTGGCAAAATGCCCGCTGTTGAGTTCAAAAACAATAATTGTTTTAAAACGTTTCAACACGTCTTCGGTATTCGGAGGAAGCGGATTTATGTAATCAAAATGTGCAAGGCCCACTTTGAATCCTTCAGATTGCAGCTGGCTTTCTGCACTCAGCATATGTCCGTAAGTTCCCCCCCAGCTCACCATCAGGATATCTCCCTGCTGCTCTCCAATGATTTGTTGTGGAGGAATGAACCTTGCCAGACGTGCCACCTTTTCTGCCCGTTCATTGACCATTTGCTGGTGTACCATAGGATCTGAGGAAACAGCACCTTTATGGTTTTTTTCCAGGCCACCCACCCGGTGTTCCAGATTGGGAGTTCCGGGTAGTGCCCAGCGGGTTGCCATAGTTTGCGTGTCTCGTTTAAATGGATAGAAATATGGCTCGTCGGGTTCAAGTTCTGTCACAATGGGCGGGTTGATGGCCGGGTAATCGTTCATGTCCGGAATCTTCCATGGTTCGGAACCGTTTCCCAAAAATCCTTCGGAAAGGATTATTACAGGCATCTGGTGTTCCAGGGCATATTTTGCTGCAAAAAAAGCAGTGACAAAGCAATGGGATGGCGAGTGAGGTGCAATCACGGCCACAGGGCACTCTCCGTTACGTCCGTACAACGCCTGGTTCAGGTCTGTCTGCTCTGTCTTTGTGGGTATTCCCGTTGAAGGACCTGCCCTTTGAACATCGACCACCACCAGCGGCAACTCGGCCATTACAGCCAGGCCGAGGGCTTCGGACTTGAGTGAAAGCCCGGGACCCGAAGTGGTGGTAACCGCAAGCGATCCTGCGTACGAGGCACCTATTGCAGTACAGATACCGGCAATTTCATCTTCACATTGCAGGGTTTTAACGCCAAGATCCTTGTGAATGGCAAGTTCTTCCAGGATGGCCGTGGCAGGGGTTATGGGATATGAACCGCAAAATAGGGGCCTTCCGGATTTTTCGGAAGCAGCCATCAGACCCCAGGCAATGGCCCGGTTACCGTTTATATTGCGGTAAAGGCCGGGTTCCTGCTTTGAGGGCTTAACAATGTATGTATCGGCTATGGCCTGAATGTTGCCGGCATAATTATGCCCGTCTTTGAGAATTCTTAAGTTGATATCAATCAGAGCCTGATCCCTTGAAAATTTCTTCCTGATGTATTCCTCGGTATGCTTGAGGGGCATATTGTAAAGAAAATAGCATATACCCAGGGCAAACATGTTTTTACACCGGATACCGGTTTTGGGATCCACGTTGCAGGCGATGCAGGTTTCCTTTGTCAGGGTTGTAATGGGAGGGGCAATGATGTTAAAGTGCTTGATATTAAGCTCGGTAAAGGCATCGTTTGTCTGGTAACCTGCTTTCTCAAGACCTTTCATATCAAAGGTATCCATGTCAACGATGATCGTTGCGTTGGGTTTGAGCCACCTTACATTTGACTTGAGTGCTGCAGGATTCATGGCAACCAGCACATCACAATAGTCACCGGGGGTATAGATGGCACTGCTCCCTATGTGTACCTGAAATCCCGAAACCCCTGAAAGGGTGCCCTGGGGGGCCCTGATCTCAGAGGGAAAATCGGGAAAGGTGGTGATGTCGTTACCAAAAAAGGCAGCAGTTTCAGCAAACAAGGATCCAGTCAATTGCATACCGTCGCCAGAATCCCCGGTAAAACGAATCACAACATCCTGGACATCGATTACTTTATGCGGCATAAGTCTGTAATGTTGATTTGTTATTAATTTTGGCAAATGTATATAAAATAATAAGGGCATCTGCCCTTATTGTTAAATATTTGTTATAAAAAAACGATTATTTGGGCAAAGTTCGTTCTTCAACCATTTTTCTATAATCAGAAAGTGAAGTTACCAAAATATTCTCAAATTCCCGCTGACCGGTTCCGGCCGGGATCAGGTGTCCGCAGATCACATTTTCCTTCAATCCTTCAAGGGTGTCACTTTTTCCCAATATAGCTGCTTCAGACAGGACTTTGGTGGTTTCCTGGAATGAGGCTGCCGACATGAAACTGTTTGTTCGCAAAGCGGCACGGGTAATACCCTGTAATACCTGGTTTGAGGTGGCCGGTATGGCATCGCGTGACTGGACGGGTTTGAGGTCTTTACGCTTGAGGGTGGAATTCTCATCCCTCAAACGACGGACCGTCACCATCTGACCTGGTTTGAGTTCCTGGGAATCACCGGCTTCTGTAATGATTTTCTTATCAAAGATAAGATCATTTTCCTGCATGAATTCCCATTTATCAACGAGTTGTTCGGGCAGGAAACGGGTATCTCCCGGATCAACAATTTCCACTTTACGCATCATCTGGCGCACAATTACTTCAAAGTGCTTGTCGTTGATCTTAACACCTTCGTTGCGGTATACGCTCTGGATCTCATTTACTATGTACTCCTGCACCTTGGTGGGCCCCTGGATCAACAGGATATCAATAGGAGAGACGGCTCCTTCGGAAAGGGGCATGCCGGCACGAACATAGTCGTTTTCCTGCACCAGGATCTGTTTGGACAGTGGCACCAGATATTTCTTCTCTTCTCCTGATTTGGAACGGATGATGATCTCCCGGTTCCCCCTCTTGATCCTTCCCATCAGGACTTCTCCGTCAATCTCGGAAACAATGGCCGGATTGGATGGGTTACGTGCCTCAAACAACTCGGTGACACGGGGCAGACCCCCGGTAATGTCTCTTGACTTACCAATGGCACGCGGAATCTTGACTAATATATCCCCTGCCTTGATCTCTTGTTTTTCATTGACAATGATATGTGCTCCTACAGGCAGGTTGTGCTGCTTGAGTTCCACACCGTCCTTCATGATCTTAAGGGTGGGGTTGCGTGATTTATCCCGGCTTTCAATGATCACCTTGTCCCGGTGCATTGAGTATTCATCGGCAGCTTCCTCGCGGAAGGTCACTCCTTCAATCAGGCTGTCAAAAGCTACGGTACCGTCAAATTCGGCAATGGTTATGGCGTTGTAGGAGTCCCATTCGCAGATCTTATCCTTTTCTTTGACCTCGTCTCCATGTTTGAAATAGAGAATGGCCCCGTATGGTATGTTGTAGGTAGACAAGGTCAGGCGGGTATTGCTGTCCACAATGCGCATTTCTGCTGAACGGCCAATTACAATAGTCTGGGTTTCGCCCGTAGCGGAGACTTTATTAAGCGTCCTGAGTTCATCAATTTCAAGGATCCCGTTATAGCGGGCCACAATTTCACTTTCAGACTTGAAGAGAGAAGCGGTACCTCCCTGGTGGAAAGTTCTCAGTGTCAACTGTGTTCCGGGTTCTCCAATAGACTGGGCCGCAACCACACCCACGACTTCTCCTTTTTCCACCATACGTCCGGTAGCCAGGTTTCTTCCATAACATTTGGCGCAGACACCTTTTCTTGATTCACAGGTCAGCACACTGCGTATCTCCACCTGTTCAATAGGCAGTCCTGATATTTTCTCGGCAATTTCCTCGGTGATTTCTTCTCCCGATTCTATCAGCAGTTCACCGGTCAGGGGGTCGAACACGTCGTGCACACTGGTACGTCCCAGGATGCGATCGTATAGCGACTCTACAACCCTGTCTTTGTTCATAATTGACGTAGCGACGAGTCCTCTCAATGTTCCGCAGTCTTCTTCGTTGATGATAACATCGTGTGAAACGTCCACCAGTCGGCGGGTCAGGTAACCGGCATCAGCAGTCTTGAGGGCCGTATCGGCCAAACCTTTGCGTGCCCCGTGGGTGGAGATGAAGTACTCCAGAACCGACAAACCTTCCTTGAAGTTGGCCAGAATGGGATTTTCAATCATATCGGCGCTGGTGGATCCTGATTTCTGAGGTTTACTCATAAGGCCGCGCATTCCCGAAAGCTGCCGGATCTGATCCTTGGATCCGCGGGCCCCTGAATCGATCATCATGTAAATGGGGTTAAAACCTTCTTTATCTTCCTTGAGTTGCTTTTCCAGAATATCGGTAAGCCGAAGGTTAACTCCGTTCCAGGTGTCCAACACGTGGTTATAGCGTTCGTTATTGGCCAGAAGCCCCATGTTGTAGTTATTCATGATGTTTTCTACATCCTTGTAACCCTTTTCAACCATGGCAGCTTTTTCCTCGGGCACGATCACATCATCCAGGTTGAAGGACAAACCTCCCCTGAAGGCCATATTGTATCCGATTTCCTTAATGTCATCAAGGAATTGGGCTGTTCTTGCCACACCGGTGGTCTTAAGCACCAGGCTAATGATATCACGAAGGGATCTTTTGGTCAGGACTTCGTTTATGAATCCCACTTCTTTTGGGACCACCTGGTTAAAGAGAACACGGCCCACCGATGTTTCAATGATATGGTTGCCGGTAGCCGGGTCTGCCTTGAAGAAATATATCCCCTTGGAAGGATTGTTCTCATCCCTTGCACAGCGAACAGTGGTTTTTCCCAAGCGGAGTTTTATGCGTACATGCATGTCCACTACTTTTTCATTGTAGGCAATAATCACTTCTTCCGGGCTGTAGAAAGTCATTCCTATTCCCTTTCCCTTGTTCTTTAATTTGGTAATGTAATAAAGACCAAGGACCATGTCCTGTGAAGGCAAGGTTATGGGGGCTCCGTTTGCCGGATTCAGGATGTTGTGCGAGCCAAGCATGAGCATCTGTGCCTCCAGGATGGCTGCATTGCCCAGGGGCAGGTGCACTGCCATCTGGTCACCGTCAAAGTCGGCATTGAAAGCGGTACAGGCAAGAGGGTGCAGCTGTATGGCTTTTCCCTCTATCAGTTTGGGCTGGAAAGCCTGGATACCCAGACGGTGCAGGGTAGGAGCACGGTTTAGCAGTACCGGATGTCCTTTCATCACATTTTCCAGGATATCCCAGATCATCGGATCTTTGCGGTCCACTATTTTTTTTGCAGACTTTACGGTCTTGACAATTCCCCTTTCGATAAGCTTCCTTATAATGAAAGGTTTGTAAAGTTCGGCGGCCATATCTTTAGGCAGTCCGCATTCGTGCATATTCAATTCGGGACCTACGACAATGACTGAACGGGCAGAATAGTCCACGCGTTTACCCAGCAGGTTTTGACGGAACCGTCCCTGTTTTCCTTTTAGACTGTCCGAAAGGGACTTAAGTGTCCTGTTGGCTTCTGTTTTAACTGCATTTGATTTTCGTGAGTTGTCAAACAGGGAATCAACGGCTTCCTGCAGCATCCTTTTCTCATTCCTCAGGATCACTTCCGGGGCTTTTATCTCAATCAGGCGTTTCAGGCGGTTGTTCCGGATAATAACGCGGCGGTACAGATCGTTCAGGTCGGAAGTGGCAAAGCGCCCGCCATCAAGGGGAACCAGAGGGCGAAGATCTGGAGGTATGACCGGAATCACCTTCATGATCATCCATTCCGGTTTGTTTATCTCTTTGGAGTCACGGAACGCTTCAATGATGTTGAGTCTTTTCAGGGCATCTGCTTTTCTCTGCTGTGAGGTCTCCACATCGGCCTTGTGGCGGAGATCATAAGAAAGATCATCCAGGTTAAGCCGGACAAGGAGTTTGTATATGGCCTCGGCCCCCATGCCAGCAATGAATTTGTTGGGATCCTCGTCGTCCAGCATCTGGTTTTCCCGGGGCAGGGTGTCCAGGATGTTCAGGTATTCCTCTTCTGTAAGGAAATCCAGTTCATTTATCCCGTCCTGTGCTTTTATACCCGGCTGTATGACCACATATCTTTCGTAATATATGATAGCCTCAAGCTTCTTTGAGGGGATTCCGAGCAGGTAACCGATCTTGTTGGGAGTCGATCTGAAATACCATATATGCGCGATGGGGACTACAAGGGATATATGTCCCATTCGTTCCCTGCGCACTTTTTTCTCGGTTACTTCAACTCCGCACCGGTCACAGGTAATCCCGCGGTAACGAATGCGTTTGTATTTACCGCAATGGCATTCGTAATCCTTTGAAGGACCAAATATGCGTTCGCAGAATAATCCGTCCCGCTCCGGTTTATAGGTACGGTAGTTGACGGTTTCGGGCTTCAACACTTCTCCGTGTGACATGTCCAGAATTTCTTCAGGAGAAGCCAGTCCTATAGTGATTTTCTTGAAGTTGCTTTTTAACTTGCTTTCTTTCTTGTAAGCCATAATCAAAATTTTATTCCAGGTTAACGCTCAGTCCCAGACCACGCAATTCATGAAGCAATACGTTCAGTGATTCGGGGATTCCTGCTGCAGGCATGACGTCCCCTTTGACAATGGCTTCGTAGGCACGGGACCGTCCGGCCACGTCGTCCGATTTGACTGTCAGGATCTCCTGAAGGATGTTCGCGGCCCCAAATGCTTCCAGGGCCCAAACTTCCATTTCCCCAAACCGTTGGCCACCGAACTGTGCCTTGCCACCCAGGGGTTGCTGGGTTATGAGTGAGTACGGACCTATTGAACGGGCATGCATTTTGTCGTCCACCATATGGCCCAGCTTGAGCATATAGATCATCCCTACGGTGGCTGGCTGGTCAAAGTATTCGCCATTGCCTCCGTCGCGCAGGTATGTCTTGCCATACTTAGGCAATTTCGCTTTATCCGTATAGTGTGTGATTTCTTCAAGGGATGCCCCGTCGAAGATCGGTGATGCGAACGTAAGGTCGAGTTCTTTCCCGGCCCAGCCCAAAACGGTTTCGTAGATTTGTCCCAGGTTCATACGCGAAGGAACACCCAGGGGATTGAGAACAATGTCTACAATGGATCCGTCATCCAGGAAAGGCATGTCTTCGTCGCGGACAACTTTGGCAACAATGCCCTTGTTCCCGTGACGGCCGGCCATTTTATCTCCCACACGAATCTTGCGCTTCTTGGCTATGTAAACTTTTGCAAGCTGCATAATCCCGGAGGGAAGTTCATCTCCAATGGTCAGGCTGTACTTGAGACGTTTGAGTTCGGCATCGAGTTCCTTGAAACTAATCAGATAATTGTTGATCAGTTTTCTGATAAGGATGTTGATATGCTTGTCATTCGTCCATTTGGTCGGATTCACATTCTCGTAGGAAACACCTGATATGATATCCCGTGTAAAACGGATGTCCTTTGGAATAACCATTTCGCCGTACAGGTTTGTTATGCCCGGTGAGGTTTTATCCTTTAGCAACGACTCAAGTTTGTCCAGAAAACTCTTTTCAAGTGCGTCAAAGCGGATTTTGAATTGATCCTCAGCTTGCTGCAAGTGCATCTTGGCTACGGGCTTAATCTTCTTTGACCCCTCTTTCATCACACGTGAGAAAAGGCGTTTTTCGATCACTGTACCGTAGAGAGAAGGAGAGGCCTTCAGGGAAGCGTCTTTAACGTCTCCGGCTTTATCTCCGAAAATTGCCCGAAGGAGTTTTTCTTCAGGTGAAGGATCACTTTCGCCTTTTGGGGTGATCTTTCCAATGAGAATATCTCCCGGCTCAATATACGCACCAATGCGGATGATCCCGTTTTCGTCCAGGTTTTTGGTAGCTTCTTCAGAAACGTTGGGAATGTCACTGGTCAGCTCTTCCATACCTCGCTTTGTGTCGCGCACTTCCATGATATATTCATCCACGTGGATGGAAGTAAAGACGTCTTCGCGAAGCATTCTTTCAGAAAGCACTATGGCGTCTTCAAAATTATAACCTTTCCAGGGCATGAAAGCCACTTTCAGGTTACGTCCCAGGGCCAGTTCCCCGTTTTGGGTGCCATATCCTTCTGTCAGGATCTGCCCGGGAACCACTTTTTGTCCCTTTTTCACGACCGGTTTCAGATTCACAGAAGTATTCTGGTTTGTTTTCCTGTATATGGGAAGCTTGTACTCGGTGATTTCCGGGCCGAAGCTTACAAACTTTTCATCTTCGCTCCGTTCATAGCGGATATGGATCCTGTTGGCATCAACAAATACCACTTCTCCCTTACCTTCGGCTGCTATCTGAGTACGGCTGTCCTTGGTCACGGTACTTTCAAGGCCTGTTCCTACGATGGGGGCCTCCGGCCTTATGAGTGGCACAGCCTGGCGCATCATGTTGGAACCCATCAGGGCCCTGTTGGCGTCGTCATGTTCCAGGAATGGAATGAGTGAAGCAGCAATAGAGGCGATCTGGTTGGGCGAAACGTCCATCAGGTGCACCTCTTCTTTTGTAACGACAGGATAGTCTGCCTCGTAACGGCATTTGATCCTTTCATCAACGATGCTCCCGTCGTCATCCAGGTTCACATTGGCCTGTGCTACCATGCGTTCTTCTTCCTCTTCGGCACTCATGTAAACATACCCTTTTGCTGAGAGGTCTACCCGGCCGTTTTCCACTTTACGGTAAGGGGTCTCTATGAATCCCAGATCGTTGATCCGGGCATAGACACACAGGGAAGAAATCAGTCCGATATTGGGACCTTCCGGGGTTTCAATGGGACAAAGCCTTCCATAATGGGTGTAGTGCACGTCGCGCACTTCAAATCCGGCACGGTCTCTTGAAAGGCCGCCAGGACCCAGTGCAGAAAGACGGCGTTTGTGTGTCATTTCGGCCAGCGGGTTTGTCTGGTCCATAAACTGGGACAGTTGCGATGTGCCAAAAAATGAATTGATCACGGAAGACAAGGTTTTTGCATTGATCAGATCAATGGGGGTAAACACCTCGTTGTCTCGTACATTCATTCTTTCCCTTATTGTACGTGCCATACGGGAAAGACCAACGCTGAACTGATTTGCCAGCTGTTCCCCTACAGTGCGGATGCGGCGGTTGCTCAGGTGATCAATATCGTCCACTGTCGCTTTGGAATTGATAAGCTGGATCAGGTGGGTGATGATGGCGATGATATCTTCCTTGGTCAGTACCTTGATGTCTGAAGGAGTGTTCAGATTGAGTTTGCGATTCAGGCGGTAACGTCCCACGTCACCCAGGTCGTAACGTTTGGATGAAAAGAAGAGCTTGTCTATCACATCCATTGCTGTTGCATCGTCTGGTGGTTCGGAATTACGTAATTGCCTGTATATGTATATGACGGCCTCTTTAGCCGAATTGCACGGATCTTTCTGGAGGGTATTGTGGATTATGGCATAATCCCCGACATTGGCATCTTCTTTATGTAAAAGGATGGTAGCGGTATTTGAATCCAGGATCAGTTCAATGTGTTCCTCTTCCAGGATTGTCTTCCTGTCAAGTATGATCTCGTTACGTTCTATGGATACAACTTCTCCGGTATCTTCATCCACAAAATCTTCTACCCAGGACTTGAGTACCCGGGCGGCCAGCTGCCTTCCCAGATTCTTTTTCAAATTGGTCCTGGTCACCTTGATCTCGTTTGCCAGGCCGAATATTTCCAGGATGTCCTTGTCGCTTTCAAATCCTATGGCACGCAAGAGGGTGGTGACAGGCAGTTTCTTTTTCCTGTCAATGTAAGCGTACATCACGTTATTGATGTCTGTCGCGAATTCTATCCAGGAACCTTTGAATGGGATGATACGGGCCGAGTACAGCTTGGTCCCGTTGGTGTGAATGCTTTGTCCGAAGAACACACCGGGAGAACGGTGCAGCTGTGAAACCACTATGCGTTCGGACCCGTTGATGACAAAGGTCCCGCGTGGTGTCATATAAGGAATGGTGCCCAGGTATACATCCATTATGCTTGTATCAAACTCCTCGTGCTCAGGATCGGTGCAATAGAGTTTGAGCTTCGCCTTCAGGGGGACACTGTAGGTCAATCCCCTGTCCAGGCATTCTTCTATGGAATAACGGGGCGGGTCAATGAAATAATCTATGAATTCGAGAACAAAATTGTTACGGGTATCGGTAATCGGAAAATTTTCCTGGAATACCTTGAACAATCCTTCATTTTTCCTGTTTTCCGGTGTTGTCTCCAACTGGAAGAAATCCTGGAATGATTTCAATTGAACCTCCAAAAAATCGGGATGATCCAGGAGGGTTTTTGATTTTGCGAAACTAATTCGCTGATTATTTGCTCGTTGAGGCATTTTTTAAGGATTAGTTGAAAATAAACGTTTTAACGACAAAAAGGCTTAGAACCCCCTTAGGGGTCCTAAACCTGGTACCGTTCCCGATTTGGACGGGAAGTGAGTTTATTTAATTTCAACTTCCCCGCCGGCCTCTTCAATTTGTGATTTGATTTGTTCTGCTTCTGCTTTGCTTACTTTTTCCTTCACGGATTTAGGTACACCGTCAACCAGATCTTTAGCTTCTTTGAGTCCCAGAGCGGTTATTTCTTTAACCACTTTGATGACTTGCAGCTTAGCCTGTCCGGCGGAAGTAAGTATCACATCAAATTGAGTTTGTTCAACTTCGGCGGCCGGTCCGGCAGCACCGGGAGCAGCGGCAACCGCGACAGCAGCGGCAGCGGGTTCAATTCCGTATTCGTCTTTGAGGATGTTTGCTAATTCAATAGCTTCTTTAATGGTAAGATTAGCAATGGCTTCTGCCATTTGTTTCAATTCTGCCATGATTTTTTATAATTAAAAATTTTGTTTTACCTGTTAATGATTATTCACGTTCGGCCAGGGTTTTTACAATTCCGGCCATATTGCTACCAGCTGCCTTGACAGCCAATACAAGTCTTTGTGCAGGAGACAGGATCAGGCCTGCAATATCTCCAATGAGTTCTTCACGGGATTTGATATTGATCAGGTTATCCAGCTGATCTTCCCCAACGTAGGCGCATTCCTGAACCAATGCTCCCTTGAAAACGGGTTTCTTGTTTTCCTGGCCGAATGATTTGATCAGTCTGGCCGGAGCATTGACATTTTCAGTGAACATAACAGCTGTGGATCCTTCAAGTACGGGGAAAAGCAGTTTCATTTCCTCAATACCCGCCATTTCCAGCGTACGTTTTAGCAGGGTGTTCTTTACAACAACCAGTTTGATGTTCTGTGCAAAGCATTCACGACGGAGCAGGGAAGTTTTCCCGGCATCAAGTCCTTCAATGTTCACAACATAAAAATCAGGGGTTGTCTTGAGCTGAGCTGCCAAACTTTCAATTATCTGTCCTTTTTGTTCTTTCTTCATAATACACAATATTCTTTATTCTGCAGCTGTACCTGATTTGACATCAATGGCAAGACCCGGTCCCATGGTTGTGGAAAGGGTTATACTTTTGATATAAGTTCCCTTAAGGGCCTGCGGTTTCAGTTTGATCACGGTATTAAGAAACTCCTGGGCATTTTCCTGGATCTTTTTGGCATCAAAGGATACTTTCCCAATAGAAGCGTGGATGATCCCTGTCTTATCGACCTTAAAGTCAATTTTCCCTGCCTTGACCTCTTTAACAGCCTTTCCAATCTCCATGGTAACAGTTCCAGTTTTTGGATTGGGCATCAGTCCACGGGGACCAAGAATACGGCCGATAGGTCCGATTTTGGCCATGACAGAGGGGGTACAGATAATCACATCGATATCTGTCCATCCACCTTTGATTTTTTCAATATACTGATCAAGACCTACGTGGTCGGCACCTGCGCTTGTAGCTTCCTCCTCCTTGTCGGGGGTACAGAGAACCAGTACACGCACTTGTTTTCCCGTTCCATGCGGAAGAGTTACAACGCCGCGAACCATCTGGTTTGCTTTGCGCGGATCAACACCCAGACGCACAGCAATGTCCACCGAGGCGTCAAACTTGGTGAAACTGGTCTGTCCGATCAGCTCACTGGCCTCGGACAACTTGTACTGTTTGTCAGAATCGACCCTGGCGTATACTACTTTTTGATTTTTAGTAAGTTTACTCATTTCTGCATAGAAGTTTAATTAACACCTTCCGGGACCTCTCCGCTCACGGTGATGCCCATACTGCGCGCAGTACCGGCCACCATGCTCATAGCTGATTTCAAGGTGAAGGCATTCATATCCTGCATTTTGTTTTCAGCAATGGTGCGGACCTGATCCCAGGTAACCGAAGCGACCTTATTACGGTTGGGTTCGGCAGAACCTGTCGTAATTTTGGCAGCCTCTTTCAATTGAACAGCAATTGGCGGTTGCTTAACGATAAACGTAAAAGATTTATCGCTGTAAACAGTAATGATGACCGGCAGTACTTTTCCTGCACGGTCCTGTGTCTGCGCATTGAATTTTTTGCAGAACTCCATTATGTTCACGCCCTTGGAGCCCAGCGCCGGTCCTACCGGGGGCGAAGGGTTGGCAGCACCGCCTTTAATCTGTAATTTGATTAATCCGGCAATCTCTTTAGCCATAATGATTGATTATTTATTCTTTTTCAACCTGAACAAAGCCCAGCTCAAGCAAGGTCTTCCGGCCGAAGATTTTTACCATCACTTTCAGTTTTTTCTTGTCTTCAATGATTTCTTCCACGGTTCCGTTGAATCCGTTGAATGGCCCGTCAATAACCTTGACTGCCTCTCCGACAAGATAAGGAGTGATGTTTTCTTCTTCCCTTTCAGCCTGTTCATCCACTTTACCCAGAATCCTGTTGATTTCTGATAAGCGGACGGGAACGGGGTCCCCTCCTTTAACAGCTCCCAGAAAACCCGATACATGTGGCATACTTGTGATAAGGTGCTGAATTTCCGGCGTAAGCGCGACTTCTATCAGAATGTAGCCGGGATAAAAAATACGCTCCTTACTGATCTTTTTACCATTTTTAACCTGGTATATCTTTTCAGTAGGGATCAGAACCTGGGAAACCAAGTTTTCAAGATGAAGACGTTTCACTTCATTCTCAATATATTCCCTGGCTTTTTTCTCTTTACCTCCGGCCGCTCTTACAACGTACCATTTTTTGGTAGCTTCTGTCATTTCCCTATAATTTAATACAATGCCTTGTAGAGAAACTCCATCAGATTCCTAAATGTAAAATCCATTGCAAAGATGACTAATGCAAAGATGACCGAAGCCACCATTACAATAATCGCACTGTTCTGCAGTTGACCCCATGCAGGCCAGCTCACTTTATGAACCAGCTCACTGTAGGAGTCTTTGAAATACATTCCGATTTTGCTCATTGTTTGTTTATTAGCAACACGTGGAGGTGGAAGCTTCTCCCGTAGTTGAGGTTATAAATACAGGGCCGTAACATCCTGTATTTGCAGGGGCAGAGCGACTCGAACGCCCATCAACGGTTTTGGAGACCGCTATTCTACCCTTAAACTATGCCCCTATCAGACACAGGTAGGCCGTTATAATACGGCCACACCTGTGCTTATAGCTTATTCAGCAAGGTATCAGTCACCAACTTGTGTGATCTGACCTGCACCTACCGTACGGCCACCTTCGCGGATAGCGAAACGGAGTCCTTCATTAATGGCTACGGGGTAAATCAGTTCCACGTTAATGGTAACGTTGTCACCCGGCATCACCATGTCCACGCCCTCGGGCAGTTGAACTTCTCCCGTAACGTCAAGGGTACGGAGGAAGAACTGGGGACGGTATTTATTGTGGAAAGGAGTGTGGCGTCCGCCTTCGTCTTTCTTGAGAACGTAAATTCCTGCAGAGAATTTCTTGTGAGGGGTAATGGTCCCCGGCCGGCAGATAACCTGGCCGCGTTTTACCTCTTTCTTGTCAATCCCGCGGAGCAACAGCCCTACGTTATCACCGGCTTCACCCCTGTCAAGTATCTTGCGGAACATTTCAACACCAGTTACCACGCTCGTTTTGGGCTTTTCACCAAGACCTACAATCTCGATCTGATCACCGGTTTTGATAACACCGGTTTCTATACGGCCGGTAGCAACGGTTCCACGTCCGGTAATCGAGAAAATGTCCTCTACGGGCATAATGAAAGGTTTCTCGTTTTCACGAAGTGGAATGGGAATATAAGAGTCGACAGCATCCATCAGCTCCATCACTTTTTCTTCCCACTGTGCTTCCCCATTAAGGGCACCCAATGCAGAGCCGCGGATAACGGGAGCATTGTCTCCGTCAAAATTGTATTTTGATAGCAGGTCGCGTACTTCCAGCTCAACCAGGTCAAGCATTTCCGTATCATCAACCATGTCACATTTATTCAGGAACACAACGATTTGGGGAACGTTCACCTGGCGGGCAAGCAGAACGTGCTCGTTGGTTTGGGGCATGGGACCGTCTGTAGCAGCAACAACTAGGATAGCCCCGTCCATCTGGGCAGCACCGGTAACCATGTTCTTCACGTAGTCGGCGTGTCCCGGGCAGTCAACGTGTGCGTAGTGACGGGAAGCAGTCTGATATTCAACGTGAGATGTATTGATGGTGATACCGCGTTCTTTTTCTTCAGGAGCGTTATCAATAGAATCGAATGAACGTATTTCAGACAGGCCCTTTTTTGCCAGTACCTGGGTAATGGCGGCTGTCAGCGTGGTTTTTCCATGGTCTACGTGACCAATGGTTCCAATGTTTACGTGGGGTTTATCCCTTTTGTAGGTTTCTTTTGCCATAACTTAATAATTTAATAACTCAATAATGTAAATTTGAGCCGGTGATGAGATTTGAACTCATGACCTCTTCCTTACCAAGGAAGCGCTCTACCCCTGAGCTACACTGGCCTTTTTTGTGCCTATTGGAGCGGAAGACGAGGTTCGAACTCGCGACCCTCAGCTTGGAAGGCTGATGCTCTACCAACTGAGCTACTTCCGCATGGTGTGGGAGGGGCAGGATTCGAACCTACGTAGACGTGCGTCAGCAGATTTACAGTCTGCCCCAGTTGGCCGCTTTGGTACCCTCCCTCAATAATTCATTTTGTCAAACAACAACCGAGCCGATAGAGGGATTCGAACCCACGACCTGCTGATTACAAATCAGCTGCTCTGACCAACTGAGCTACATCGGCAAAAACATCCCGGCATTTTGGAGCGGCAAAGATAAACCATTTCTACAAACTACCAAAAAAAAACAACAAAAAACTCCCGCTATTACAATGATTCCTAAGAACTACAACTTATCCGGCCAGGGCAATTATTGACTGAAGGATGCTCTCGGTATCGTACCCGCATTCATGGTACAGTTGCTTTGCTTTACCGTGCTGAACATAACGGTCAGGGATCCCGAGTCCTGTTACCTTGCTTATTGCCTCATTATGTCTTGCCATATAAGTGGACACAGTACTGTGCAGTCCTCCTATCAGACAGCCGTCTTCCAGGGTGATGACTTTGCTGAAATTGCGGGATACATGTTCCAGGACTTTTTCATCAATTGGTTTGAGGAAACGCATATCGTAATGTTGAACAGATATTCCTTTTTCAACAGCTTTTGCCACTGCGGCAGCTCCCATGATACCGGCAGCGCCCAGGCTCAGCAGTGCCATGTCTTTACCCTGGGACAAGATCCGTGCCCTGCCTGGTTCAAGATACTGAAAAGGCCTTCTCCAATCCCTGATCCCGGCACCCGTTCCCCTGGGGTAACGGATGCTGATGGCTGTGTATCTTTTATCCTGTGCCGAGTAAAGCATGTTTCTCAGCTCCACTTCGTCCATGGGAGCGGCCACGATCAGACCCGGAATACAATTGAAATAAGCCAGATCGTATGCTCCGTGATGGGTCACCCCGTCTTCTCCAACCAGTCCGCCTCTGTCCAGGCAGAAAACCACTTTCAGGTTCTGGATGGCCACATCATGGATCACCGAGTCATATGCCCTTTGCATGAAACTGGAATAGATGTTGCAATAGGGCAGGTAACCGGCCGCGGCAAGGCCTGCGGAAAAGGTGACAGCATGTTGCTCGGCAATTCCAACGTCAAAACACCTGTCTGGCATTTCTTCCATCATAAGATTCATGGAACAGCCGCTTGGCATGGCCGGGGTTATGCCTACAATGTCGGGATTGGAGCGGGCTAATTCCAGCAGTGTATGGCCGAAGACATCCTGAAACCTTGTCTTTTTTGGGATATCAGGATCATCATCGGTGAGCCTGTGTCCTGTTTCCGCATCAAAAAGCCCGGGAGCATGCCATGTGGGCTGGTCATTCTCTGCCGGTGCGTATCCTTTTCCCTTTACAGTAAGAACGTGCAGCAAACGTGGTTCCTTAAGGCTTCTGAGCTTTTTGAATGTGTTGACTAGCTGGATTACGTCATGCCCGTCAACCGGGCCAAAATACCGGATGCCCAGCGGTTGGAACAACGTGCTGTTCTTAACCACAAGACGCTTTCCGGCTTTGACCAAATCCTGTACCGCATCCCGTATGGTTCCCGAACCCAAAGCTTTCCAGGTTTTCATCTTTAGCCTGTTATAACGGACAGAGGTCGTCAGTTTCAGGAGTGAGTTGTGCAATCCGCCCACATTCGGCTCAATGGACATCTTGTTGTCATTGAGTACCACAAGTATATCTGCGTTGCTTCCCCCGGCATTGTTCAACCCTTCATACGCCAACCCTGCCGTCATGGAACCATCCCCAATAATTGCAACGGTTTTTTCACCACTTTTACGCATGGCCGCGGCTGTAGCAAAGCCAAGTGCTGCCGATATCGAAGTGGAAGAATGCCCGGTCCCGAAGGCGTCATAGGGGCTTTCATCCCTTTTGGGAAATCCGCTCAAACCATTGTAACAGCGATTTTTCAGAAACTCTTTGCGACGTCCTGTAAGGATCTTGTGTGCATAAGCCTGGTGGCCCACATCCCAGATGATCTTGTCTTTAGGAGCATCGTATACATAATGAATGGCTACTGTCAGTTCTACAGTGCCCAGGCTGGCTCCCAGGTGACCGGGATTGCGTGAACAGCACTCGGTAATGTATTTCCTGATTTCCGCGCACAGTTGAGGCAATTCTTCCGGCCTTAGTTTCTTCAGGTCTTCCGGGCTGTTAATTTGTTCAATCAGATTATCCATGATATGATCAGTCCCTTATAATGGTCTGTTCCCTGTCGGGTCCCAGAGAAATGATCTTCACGGGAACCCCTGTGGAATCTTCTATAAACCGCACATAGGCCATCAATTCGTAAGGTAATTCTTCTTCTTTTCGAATGCCAGAAAGTTTTTTACCCCAACCCTTGAATTCTCTGTATACCGGGGTGATTGGAGTATGTGTGTCAAAAGGAACACGTTTGATATCCTGTCCCTCAATTATATAGGATGTTGCAATTTTTATGGTGTCAAATGCGTCCAGGACATCGGCTTTCATCATGATCAGATCTGTCACCCCATTGAGGATCACAGCGTATTTCAATGCAACCAGATCCAGCCATCCCGTTCGCCGGGGCCTTCCCGTTGTGGCCCCGAATTCTTTGCCTTTCTCCCGGATAATTTCGCCTGTCAGGTCATTGAGTTCAGTTGGAAAAGGTCCGCTTCCCACACGGGTACAGTAAGCTTTGAATATTCCATACACCCTGCCTACCCTGGTTGGAGGGAATCCCAGGCCTGTACAGGCTCCGGCACAAGTAGTGGAAGATGAGGTCACATAGGGATACGATCCAAAATCAATATCCAGAAGGGTTCCCTGGGCTCCTTCTGCCAGGACACGTTTGTTTTCCTTCAGGCAATCTGCCAGGTAATACTCTGCATCTATCAGGGAAAACTTTTTCATGTATTCAATGGCGTTGAGCCAATTTTCTTCCCCCTGGTCCGCGTCATATGTATAGTCGAATTGCCTGAGAAAGGCAATATGCTTTGATTTCAGTGCCAGGAAGCGGTCCCGGAAATCAGGTGCTATAATATCTCCCACGCGGATCCCGTTCCGGCCCGTTTTGTCCATATAGGCGGGGCCGATGCCTTTCAGGGTAGAACCGATCCGGGAGGCGCCTTTTGAATGCTCGCTGGCTGCATCTATTATACGGTGCGTTGGAAGGATCAAATGCGCCTTTTTCGAGATCATAAGACGATCCCTGACCGGGATCCCCAGTGCTTCCAGGGAACGGCATTCTTCCCCGAATATCACGGGATCTATCACAACGCCGTTACCTATTATATTCATGGTATTGCTGCGAAAGATCCCTGCAGGCACAGAATGAAGAACAAAGGAAGTGCCTTCAAAATGAAGGGAGTGCCCTGCATTGGGTCCTCCCTGGAAACGGGCGATTACAGGATACCGTTGTGCCAGATAATCTACTATCTTGCCTTTACCCTCATCACCCCACTGAAGCCCCAGAACAACATCAACGTTCATAGTCAATTATTTCAAAACAGGTAAGCATAACCATGCAAAAATACTACAAATTTTGCAGACTTGACTAATTATCCTATCTTAGATTTTCTTTTTCCAAAAGCAAGCATAACCTATCTAAAACCAAACTATGAATAAAGTAAATAAGTTACTGAAAGACAGGGCCCTTGTGCGCTGGAGCATGCTCATTCTCCTGGCATCCATGATGTTTTTCGCCTACATGTTCGTAGACGTTCTATCTCCCTTGAAAAGTATGCTGGAAACCACGCGAGGGTGGACTTCCGAGAACTTTGGCACTGTTACGGGCTCAGAATATTTTCTGAACGTTTTTGCCCTGTTCCTGATCTTTGCAGGGATCATTCTGGATAAAATGGGGGTCCGTTTCACGGCCATATTGTCTGCACTGGTCATGCTGACAGGGGCAGCAATCAAATATTATGCCCTTACCGATGCCTTTACCGGTTCAGGGCTGGAAACATGGCTCAATTCCTGGTGGGTTACCCTGCCTGCTTCTGCGAAACTTGCCTCGCTCGGATTTATGATTTTCGGATGCGGGGTGGAAATGGCCGGAGTTACTGTTTCTAAAGGTATAGTAAAGTGGTTCAAGGGCAAAGAAATGGCACTGGCCATGGGTGTGGAGATGGCCATAGCCCGGCTTGGGGTTTTTGCTGTTTTCAGAATATCGCCGCGGATTGCCGAGAGCACAGCAAATGTGAGCACCTCTGTCCTTTTGTGCATGATCCTGCTTATTGTTGGTTTGCTGGCATTTTCCGTGTATTTTTTCTTTGACAGGAAACTGGAAAGACAAATGGGAGAGTCCGGTGAAGAACCGGAAGAGGAATTTAAGGTAAGCGACCTGGGAAAACTATTCACAAGCAAGGCCTTTCTGCTTGTCTCGGGTTTGTGCGTATTGTATTATTCTGCAATTTTCCCATTCCAGAAATTTGCCGCCAATATGCTGGAATGCCGCCTTCAGATATCTGCCACGGACGCCAGTGATATTTTTTCATGGTTCCCCATAGGGGCCATGCTGCTAACCCCGCTTTTGGGAGCATACCTTGACAACAAGGGAAAGGGAGCAAGCATGCTCATCATAGGAGCCGTCCTTATGTGCCTGTGTCACCTTACGTTTGCCCTGGTGCCCGAGGCATATTTCACCCGGGGTGTTGCCTATACGGCCATTATAATATTAGGTATCAGTTTTTCGCTTGTACCGGCCGCCCTGTGGCCCTCGGTACCCAAACTGGTGGCGAACAGGTACCTTGGCTCTGCCTACTCAGTCATATTCTGGATCCAGAACATGGGTCTCTGGGCACTTCCCCTGCTGGTCGGAAGCGTTTTGGACCGCACAAACCGGGGAGTGACCAATCCCCTGGAGTATGATTACACGGTACCAATGCTCATCTTTGCTTCACTTGGAGTACTTGCCTTTTTCCTGGGCTTATGGCTCAAAGCCGAGGACCGCAAGAAGGGTTACGGTCTGGAATTGCCCAACATCACCAATAAAATCAAGAAATGATGAATAAGGTTGTGAAGTTGCTCAGGGATTCCAGTTGGGCACGCTGGGCCGTTCTTATGTGCCTTTCTCTGGTCATGTTTGCCTCCTATTTTTTTGATGACCAGTTTACCACTATAAGCCACATATTCAAGAATCCCGCTATTCTTGACCTGTCCTGGACAGCGGGAGATTACGGCATGTACGGGGGAGCCTACTCGCTGCTCTGCGTGTGGGGAGGACTCATTATTTGCGGCATGTTGCTGGATAAATGGGGAGTACGCGTGACCGGGACACTGTTTGTCCTGCTGATGGTTGGCGGAGCCGCCCTGGTTATGTACGGGATATCCTCTTCTTTCAACGATAGCGGGCTTTACCGCCTGATGGCACGTGCTTTTGCTAAACCTTCACTAACCCTGGCTTATGCGGGATGCGCCGTTTTCGGGCTGGGAAGTGAAATTGCAGGAGTAGCCGTTACGCGCTCCATTGCAAAATGGTTCCGTGGCAAGGAAATGGCACTGGCCATGGGTTTGCAGTTGGCACTGGCCCGTCTGGGAACCGCAACGGCTCTGATTGTTGTACCACGGATCGTAACACTGAACGACATCCACATTCCTTTTTCAGAAACAAGCAAGCCGGCGCTGGTCGGATTCATACTCCTGCTGTGCGGCATGATTGTCTGGGGAATCTTCCTGGCTTTTGATAAGAAACTGGACGTCCAGACAGCAGAAGAAGCCCTGAGAAATGCTCAGCCGGCAGGTAAAGAAGATAAATTCAAATTTTCAGACATATTTAAAATCCTCGGAAACAAGCATTATATCCTCATTTCCCTGCTCTGCGTATTCTTCTATGCCTGTATCATTTCTTTCCGTCGCTTTGCCACTTCCATCATCATACCGCGTTTCGAAATAGAAGGCGATATCGCTTCCTTGATGGTAGCACTCATACCTTTCACCACTATGGTTTTCACCCCGATTTTCGGGTCGCTGGTAGATATACGGGGTAAGGCCACCAGGTGGATGATCCTGGGTTCCTGTCTGGTACTTTTGTCGCATTTGATCATAGCGTTTGCTCCCGGAATCCCTGTTTTCGGATACATTGGCATAGCCATACTGGGCATAGGATATTCCCTGGTGCCGGCTGCCATGTGGCCTTCGGTGCCGAAGATCATTCCGGAAAAGAACCTGGGTACGGCCTACTCGCTCATCTACTGGATCCAGAATATGGGCATGTTGCTGGTTCCCATCTTTGTAGGGAAGATCATCGAAAAGAACATTGACGACCAGATCCGTGCTGCGGTGCAGGCAGAATACCTTTTCATCGGCCTGGCACTTGTAGCTATAGCCGTATCGCTCATATTGAGCCGTTCTTCAGATTCAAATCCGCATTTGCAGCTGGATGTACCCAATAAAGTACGCAAAACTAAATAAAGTACGCATACTGATAAAACGCAAGGTCGCAGCACCATAAAGAACCGGGAGCTTTCAAATATGCCGAGGCTCCCGGTTCTTTATGGTGCTGCGTACGCCTTAGCTACCGGTTGCAGCATCGGCATAAAAGAAAAAAGCTCTCCTTTTTTGTGATGATCAGAAAGGCAGGTCGTCAACGTCTTGCTGATCAAAATCAGGGGTGATGTCATTGCCCTGTTGCTGATTCTGCCATGGAGACTGACCCGTGTTTCTTGAAGGTGCGGACTGGGAGGAGGCAGCGGTCTCGCTTTTTCTGCCCAGCAATTGCATGGCGTCGGCAACAATTTCCGTGGTATATTTTTTTTGCCCCGATTGGTCTTCCCAGCTCCGGCTACGGATTTTCCCCTCAATATAAATCTGGGAACCTTTCCGGACAAATCGCTCGGCGATATCGGCCAGACCCCGCCACAATACCACGTTATGCCACTCTGTCTGCTCTTTCATTTCTCCATTCCGGTCCTTATACCTTTCGGTCGTAGCCAGGGTAAGGGTTGTTACAGACACCCCGCTTTCCAGGTGACGCACTTCCGGATCCTTTCCCACATTTCCTATTAACATTACCTTGTTCAACATAGTATTATGATTGTTTATTGGTTAATATACCCTGTAAAGTTACTATAAATTTACAAATCCAGCAGCTTGCGCATAGCCCTGCTATCAGGCTCAAGCCCGGTTAAGATGGCAAAGCCTTCAACTGCCTGGTGGTACAGCCAGTGATACCCGCCCAGATAACGCGCACCCGCACTGATGGCTGCATTCTGCAGTGGGGCAATCGTATAGGAGGCATCCAGGATCGTATGGTTGCGGGAGAGGCCCGTAACGGTTGTTCCCAGTCCTTCCGGCGGAATGGTGTTGACAACAAGGTTGCACTTTCCCAGCAGCAAAGGGATATCCTTTAAGGGATACAATCCGGGCCGGGATGTTCTGTTTGCGACAAACACCACGGCACCGGCCTGTTTCAGGCCCCAGGCAGCTGCACGGCCGGCGCCTCCTGCTCCTATGATCAATGCATTTTTGCCAACCGGATCGGCCCCGGCTTCCCTGAAACTGTTGACTACGCCGGTTGTGTCTGTATTCCATGCTGTCCAAATACCGTCTTTGTTTGTTAACAGGTTGGTGGCATTGATCTGCTGAACGGCAGGAGCGAGTTTATCGGCCACTTTCAGGAAATCTGTTTTAAAAGGCATGGTAACATTGAAACCCCTTATACTCAGCTCTTTGATACGTTGCCATCCCAACAGGGCATCGGGCGTTTCAATCACATGATAAATCTCCCCCGACAGTTGCGGATAAGCAGCATTGAAAAGCCGGGGGCTTAGGCTCGACTTAACCGGATTTCCTATGATGGCAAAAGGTCCCATTTTATCTGTTGCGCTGCCTGAGCGCTTCATAGCAGAGAATTGCCGTTGCTGCCGAAACGTTCAGAGAATCTATTATCCCCTTCATGGGTATCTTAATCTCATGATTGGCTTTTTCCCTCCAGAAAAGACTCAGCCCATCGCTTTCAGACCCCATGACCAGTGCGGTGGGTTTCCTGTAGTCGCATTCGTGGTACCATGTTGTAGCCTGGCATGTGGCAGCGACCACCTGAATACCCTGCCGGCTGAGCCATTGATAAGCTTCTTCTGAAGAACAGGCAAGGGTGGGGACACTGAATATACAACCCAAAGAGGCCCTGATGGTGTTGGGATTATAAAGGTCTGTCAAGGGATCGCAGATCAGGACGGCACCGGCGCCCGACGCATCGGCTGTACGCAGTATGGCTCCCAGGTTGCCTGGTTTTTCAACCGATTCCAGCACGATGACCAGGGCAGGGTCCCGCAGGTGTACTTCTGCAGGCTTTATGTCCTTACCATGCATGACTGCCAGCACCCCTTCTGTAGTGCCACGATAAGCCAGCTTTCCGTACAGACCGGAATCAAGTTCTTCTGCCATACTGGACTGTTCTCTTAACCAGGCCTCTTTTTCCTGGTCTGGCATAATATCAGGACACAAAAAGAGTTCTTTAATTTTATACCCGCCTTTGAGTGCAATCTCCAGCTCCCTTACCCCTTCAATGACAAACAATCCAGTTTCCCGCCGCAAGCGCGATTTTTCCATCAACAGGCGTAACTGTTTGATTTTTGGATTATTGGGAGAAGATATCATGGTCATTTATTCGGGACGCATTTGCGGAAAGAAGAGGACATCCTGTATGCTTGGTGCATCTGTCATCAGCATGCAAAGACGATCTATCCCGATTCCCATGCCCGAGGCAGGAGGCATGCCAAATTCAAGAGCCCTGATGAAATCCATATCTATGAACATGGCTTCATCATCTCCCTTTTCCTTGAGCCTGAGTTGTTCTTTGAAGCGATCCAGCTGGTCCAGCGGATCGTTAAGCTCGGAATACGCGTTGGCCAGTTCTTTTCCATTTACAAACAGTTCAAAACGTTCTGTCAGGTGGGGATGTTCACGGTGTCTTTTTGTAAGGGGCGAGGTGGCGGTTGGATAATCGGTAATAAAGGTCGGTTGGACCAGGTGTTTTTCACAGTATTCCCCAAAAAGGGCATCTATCAGTTTTCCCTTGCCCATGGATGGGGTCACGGGGACGTTCAGATCCCTGCAGGTACTGCGCAAGGCGTCCTCCTCCATCTCTGAGACATCCACGCCCGTATATTGTTTGATGGCATCAATCATGGAAAGACGCCTGAAGGGCCTTTTCCAGTCGATGACTTTGTCGCCGTAAGGCACCAGGGTGCTGCCATGAAGCTCAATAGCCACCTTTTCTGCCAGTTCTTCCGTAAATTCCATCATCCATAGGTAATCCTTGTAAGCGACGTAGATCTCCAGCACGGTGAACTCGGGGTTGTGAGTGCGGTCCATGCCTTCATTCCTGAAATCCTTGGCAAATTCATAAACACCCGGAAATCCTCCCACAATAAGCTTTTTCAGATACAATTCATTGGCAATCCGCAAATACAGCGGTATGTCCAGGGCATTGTGATGTGTTACAAAGGGACGGGCATTGGCACCTCCCGGGATGGGCTGCAGGATGGGCGTCTCAACTTCCAGGTAACCCCGGCTGTTGAAAAACTCACGCATGGTATTGACCAATTTTGTCCGTTTGACGAAGGTTTCCTTTACGTGGGGATTGACTATCAGGTCTACATAGCGCATCCGGTAACGCTGTTCAGGATCGGTAAAGGCGTCGTACACCTGGCCTTCTTTCTCCTTGACTATAGGCAGGACACGAAGGGATTTGCTTAAAAGAACGAGTTCCCTGGCATGCACCGAAATTTCACCGGTCTGTGTGATAAAGGCAAATCCTTTTACTCCTACGATATCTCCTATGTCCAGGAGTTTTTTGAAAACGGTGTTGTATAGCGTTTTGTCTTCTGCAGGGCATATGTCATCCCTTTTCACATAGACCTGGATGCGTCCGGTGTGGTCCTGGATAACCATAAAGGAAGCGGCTCCCATGATCCTCCGGCTCATGATCCTGCCTGCCAGGGTTACCTGTTTGAAGTTTTCGGTTTCGGGATTGTATCCCTCAAGTATTTCAACGGCTGTTGTATCTGCCGGATAGGCTTGTGCAGGATACGGGTTTATCCCCAGGTTTTTAAGCTCTTTCAATGCATCGCGACGGATCTGTTCCTGTTCGCTGATATGTGGATTCTCCATTTCTTCAAGGTTTTGTAATCCACAAAAATAAGAAAATTTTAGAGGGATAGGATTAAATTTTTACCTTTGCAGGATAATTATGGCGTTAGAAAAAAAGTGGATAGTTAAAGAGCCGGGCAATCCGGCATTGGTCAGACAACTGGTTGCTGAGCTCGGAGTGGACCCTGCTTTGGCAAACCTTTTGGTACAAAGAAACATAAAGGATTTCGCCCAGGCAAAATCCTTTTTTCGTCCACAGCTGGAAGACCTCCACGATCCGTTTCTTATGAAAGACATGGACAAGGCGGTCAAACGCCTTGACAGGGCTATCCGCGAAAGTGAGAAGATACTGGTGTACGGTGACTACGATGTGGACGGGACAACAGCGGTTGCCCTGGTATATTCTTTTTTACGCAAGGAAACACCCATGGTGTCCTACTACATACCGGACCGGTACACAGAAGGGTATGGAATTTCACACATAGGCATTGACGCTGCTGCCGATGAGGGCTGTACCCTGATCATTGCACTGGACTGCGGGATCAAGGCCAATGACAAGGTGGAATATGCAAGGCAAAAAGGCATAGATTTCATCATTTGCGACCATCACCTGCCTGCCGAAGAATTGCCCCATGCGGTGGCTGTGCTGGACCCCAAAAGAAATGACTGCAATTACCCCTTTGATGAACTGAGCGGTTGCGGGGTGGGATTCAAACTAATGCAGGCTTTTTGCATGAACAGGAATATTCCTCTTGCCGAACTCTATCCTTTTCTGGATCTGGTGGTGGTTAGCATCGCCTCGGACCTGGTTTCCATAACCGGGGAAAACCGTATCCTGGCTCATTATGGGTTGAAGCAGCTCAACGAAGCTCCCCGGAAAGGATTGCTTTCGATCATAAAACTTGCTGGTTTGGAAAAACACCAGATCTCGGTGGACGATATAGTTTTCAAGATAGGTCCCCGCATCAATGCGGCAGGACGTATGGAGTCGGGAAAAATGGCGGTGGACCTGCTCATTTCCCGCACGGATGACGACGCTTCACAGATTGGTCATACCATAAACGACCATAATGATGACCGCAAGAACATAGACCGGAAAATCACCAAAGAAGCCCTGGCCATGGTCAGGGATATTCCTGACCTGGAAAATAAGAAATCCACAGTGGTATACAATCCCAAGTGGCATAAGGGTGTGGTTGGCATAGTGGCTTCACGGCTGGTTGAAAATTATTACCGTCCAACCATAGTACTCACCAAATCCAACGGATTCATTACAGGCTCGGCCAGAAGCATACCCGGATTTGATCTGTACGAAGCCATTGAAAGCTGCAGTGACCTGCTTGAAAATTTTGGCGGACATATGTACGCAGCCGGTCTGACAATGAGTGAAAAGCATTACACGGAATTCTGCCAGCGGTTCGAAGCCATTGTTGCAGAGAAAGTGACAGACCAGATGCTGACGCCCCTGGAAAACATAGATACCTATCTTGATTTTAAGCAGATAACCCCGAAATTTTTCCGTCTTTTAAAACAATTCCAACCATTCGGACCGGGAAACCTATCCCCGGTGTTTGTGACTGAAAATGTTTATGACAATGGAAATGGACGCCTGGTAGGATCGGACTCGGGTCACCTGAAACTGGAACTGATCCAGGAAGACGAACCGTACAGGCCCATATCGGCCATCGCTTTCAACCAGAGCGAACACTTTGAGCACATGCACAATGGGAATCCTGTGGATATCTGTTATTCTGTAGCCGAAAATTATTACAGGGGGATAGCCAATATCCAGCTGCGCATCAAAGACATCAAGGCACGGGAGGTTATTGTTTAGGGAACTATCCGTTCATGCGCCTCTTCATACCATTTTTTCCTGGACTGGTAAAGATTTTCAATGCTGTCGTTCCCGGCCAGGGGCCATCGTTGGGGATCACGTGAAATCCTGTCCAGGATCACGGACAGGGGAGTATCAATGAAAACAACATGACCGTTGGTCTTCATGAACTCCATGTTGTCGAAGAAGCAGGGGGTGCCTCCCCCGCAGGCAACAATCTGAGGGGGTTTTCCTTCCTGGTGCCATCTTTCCACAATCCTGTGAAGGTTGTCCCTTTCAGCCATTCTGAAAGCTTCTTCGCCTTTTTCTGTTATATATTGCCAGGATGGCATTCCGCTAAGGGTCCATAGTTCCTGGTCCAGATCTACAAACCGAATTCCTTTACGTGCAGCTTCAGCTGCTCCCAGGGTACTTTTTCCCGAGGCCATGAACCCTATGTAAAATATCAGTCTCATTGCGGATTATTACAGAAGTGTCATCTGGACAGCATCTTCATCATCAAAGGCTATGGAAGGCTTTTTTTCTGTATCAGGGGCCGTGGAGCCTTCTCCTGCAGAAACGGGGCCTTCCAGTTCAAAGTCCATACTGCCGTCATCCCCGTTATCGTACAAGCCTTCGTTTTCCGGCAGGTTGTCCTCCTTTACCGAAGCGGATTCACAGAATTCGATCTTTTCCACCTGGAACGTGGTGATCCTTTTTCCCTTTGCCCGGAAACTCTTGTCTCCTATGAATTCGGTTACATCTATTTCCTGGGGAGGTCTTTTTTCGTGTTTTCCTCCAAATGTGACTTTGACAACGGGGTTCTTGTCACTGGAAATCGCCACCAGGTAAGAACCCGTACCGTCCCCAATGAATGACTGAACCATATTTTCGGAGGGTTCAAACCTAAAACGCTTGATATAGTATGATCCGGCATCACCATCATAATAGGCCGCACTGAAAATCTTTTCCGGATCCATTTTTTCTATGCTCAGGATCTCATCCTGGTACCGGTTGCTCAGGTCAAAATTCGTGGTAGTAAACGTCCCGTTCCTGTTTATGGCCAGCAAGCTGTCGTCTGCCATGAATTCACCCAGGTAAAGACCCCGGCCCTGATCATTCAGACGCTGGATATCCTTATCAAACCATATTTCCTTTCCGCCCATGGTTGCCACGCCTTTTTCCTTGAGGGTGATTTTCTGGACAGGATGGCGGCTCAGGATATTCCCGCGGCTGCTCCTCCCCTTGATGGCCAGATCCAGGAACGAAAATTCAAAGATCAGTTTCTTGAGCTTTGGACGTGCTTTCAGATACACTTTTATGGTTTCTGCCTCTCCGTTTGGATTGACAGACAACCATAATACCTGTGAACCAGGAGTACCCAGGGTCAGGTTATAATCCCTGTCCCGGGAATAACTGTTCAACTGAAAACGCTTTACGAACACCTTCCCGTTTTTTCCGTCCCGGTATGCTGCATTATACACCGAGCGGTTGTCTTTCTTCCTGTATATCCCGGCATAAATGATATCTTTGCCCACATAAAGCTTATCGGCCACTTTCCTGATCGAGTAAGTGCCGTCTCTCAGAAATACAAGAACCTCGTCCAGACTGGAACAATCGCAGACATATTCTGCCTTGTCATCCTTTTTCATATCCGTCCCTACAAATCCCGAGTCCCTGCTCACGTATAACTTGCAATTGGCCAAGATGACCGTGGAAGCTTCAATGGTCTGGAAACTGGTGATTTCTGTCTTCCTGGGGAAGCGGCTCCCGTATTTTTTCTTCAATCCTTCAAAGTACTCTATGGCATATGCGGTAAGGTGTTCCAGGTTGTGCCTGATCTGATCCATTTCCCTGTCCAGGGATTTTATGTGTTCGTCAGCTTTTTTAATGTCAAAGCGGGATATTTTCCTGACCGGCTTTTCTACCAGTTTTTCTATTTCCCCAAAGACCACAGGACGGCGCAGGCGATCCTGGTATCGACGCATTTCGGTCTCTATGTCCTTAAGCTGCCCTTCCCATGTACGGGCATTGTTTTCCAGGATCCGGAATACCTTTTCTTCAAAAAATATTTTTTCAAGTGAAGAAAAATGCCAGTTCTCTTCCAGCTCGTTCAACCTGATCTCCAGCTCTAGCCTTAGCAAATCCCGGGTCCTGTCTGTACTGTGTGCCAGCATGTTCTCAACACTGGTCACAAAGGGTTTCCCATCCATGATCACGCATGCATCCGGAGATATGGACACTTCACATTTGGTGAAGGCATACAGGGCATCTATTGTTTTGTCGGGAGATACATCATTGGCCAGGTGTATCAGGATCTCGACCTCCTCTGCTGTGTTGTCATCAATTTTGCGGATTTTTATTTTGCCTTTATCGTTGGCCGCAATAATGGAACGGATCAGACTGTCTGTATTTTGTCCGTAAGGGATTTCCTTGATTATCAGGGTTCTTTTATCTGCCTTGATGATCTTTGCCCTTACCTTTACCCGGCTCGCCCCAATACCGCCGTTGTAGTTGCTGCAATCTACAAGTCCCCCTGTCATGAAATCCGGATACAGGGTAAACGGTTCTCCTTTAAGGTGGGATATGGAAGCGTCAATCAACTCATTGAAGTTGTGGGGAAGGATTTTTGTAGCCAGCCCTACGGCTATCCCTTCGGCGCCCTGGGCCAGCAACAACGGAAATTTGACCGGAAGGGCGGCGGGTTCCTGGTTCCTGCCATCATAAGAAGGTTCCCATACCGTCGTTTTGGGATTAAAGACCACATCCAGTGCAAATTTGCTGAGGCGGGCCTCAATATAACGGGGCGCTGCAGCAGAATCCCCGGTCAGTGTATTTCCCCAGTTTCCCTGGGTGTCAATGAGCAATTCTTTCTGCCCCAGCTGGACCAGGGCATCCCCTATTGAAGCGTCCCCGTGCGGGTGGAATTGCATGGTATGGCCGATGATATTGGCAACTTTGTTGTAACGGCCGTCCTCCATCCTTTTCATGGAATGCAGAATCCGGCGCTGCACCGGTTTCAGACCGTCGGTAAGGTGGGGAATGGCCCTTTCCAGAATGACATAGGAAGAGTATTCAAGGAACCAGTCCTTGAACATGCCGGTAAGTCTGTATTTCTTGTCTTGTTCCTCACCCAGGATACGCAGGTACTTCAGTTGGTCTTCACTCATCATGGCCTAATCTCCCACCATTCTTAAATTGTTGACAATGAAATCCCTTCTTTCCGGTGTGTTGTCTCCCATATAGAACCTGAGCAGTTCGGGGAGCCTGTCATCCTTATCGAGCCGGACGATATCCAGCCGGATATTCTCGCCAATAAATGCTTTGAACTCATCGGGCGAGATTTCTCCCAATCCCTTGAAACGAGTAATTTCAGGGTCCGGGCCGAGTTCCCGCAGGGCTTTTTCTCTTTCTGTCTCGGAATAGCAATAACGTGTGTCTTTCTTGTTCCTTACCCTGAACAGGGGTGTCTGCAGGATATAAATGTGGCCGTGCCTTACCAATTCCGGGAAAAATTGAAGGAAGAAACTCAGCAGCAACATTCTGATGTGCATACCGTCCGGATCGGCGTCGGTGGCAATGATGATCTTGTTGTAACGCAGGTTGTCCAAATCGTCCTCTATGTTCAATGCGGCTTGCAACAGGTTGAATTCTTCGTTGGTATATACTATCTGTTTGGTGAGACCAAAGGTGTTCTCAGGTTTTCCCCTCAGGCTGAAAACCGCCTGGATATTCGGATCCCTGCTTTTGGTTATGGATCCGCTGGCAGAATCGCCTTCTGTGATAAAAAGCATGGTCTGCCCGGCCAGCTCGTGTTTGTCTGTTAAGTGGATACGGCAATCACGCAATTTCCGGTTATGAAGGCTGATCTTTTTGGCATTTTCCTTTGCTTTTTTCCGGACAAGCCCTACCGCTTTCCTTTCTTTCTCGTTTTCAATGATCTTTTTGAACAGGATGTCTGCCGTTTCCGGATTTCTATGCAGGTAATTGTCCAGGTGTTCTTTCACAAAATCCCCTATGAAACTGCGGAGGGTCGGGCCCGCGTTGCTCATTTCACGCGAATCCAGGATGGTTTTCGTCTGGTTGGCAAACCTGGGCTCAATCAATCGTATGCTTATTGCCCCTACTATTGATTGGCGGATATCTGAAGATTCAAAATCCTTTTTGTAAAACTCTTTGATTGTCCTGGCAACTGCCTCCCGGAAAGCGGAAAGGTGGGTTCCGCCCTGGGATGTGTTCTGTCCGTTGGCAAAAGACATGATGCTTTCCCCGGTATCGTTGGTGTGGGTAATAACCATCTCAATGTCCTGCCCGGCAAGGTGTATAGGCGGATATAGCGTCTCTTCGGCCATGCTTTCGTTGACCAGGTCCAGCAAGCCATTTTTGGAAACGAATTCTGTTCCGTTGAGCTGCATGCGCAGGCCCTTGTTCAGATAGGCATAATGGCGCACCATCTCCCAGACAAAATCCAGGTTGATGGTATAGCTGTTGAATAAAGCGGGATCGGGGGTGAATTCCACCAGCGTCCCGTCCTTTTGCACCGACTCCCTTTCGCCTTCCTCCAGCAGTATCCCCTTGGAGAATTTGCCGAAACGGCTCTTTCCTTCCCTGAAAGACTCTATGTAAAACATCATGGAAGTGGCGTTTACGGCTTTAAGGCCGATCCCGTTCAACCCCACGGCTTTCTGAAAGGATTTGTTGTCGTACTTGGCCCCGGTATTCATCTTGTTGGCGGCTTCGATCACTTTCCCGAAAGGGATCCCCCTTCCGTAATCCCGGACCGAGATGACGTTGTCCCTGATCGAGACCGAGATCACCTTCCCATAGCCCATGGCATATTCGTCGACCGAATTGTCAATAACTTCCTTGATCAGGACATAGAGTCCATCATCGGGAGTGCTTCCGTCACCTAATTTGCCAATGTACATCCCGGGTCTGAGCCGGATGTGTTCATTCCATTCAAGTGTTTTGAAATTATCTTCTGTATAGGTTGGTATAGGGTTGGTCATACGGGGCACAAAGATAAAAAAACTGGTTGAAATAGATTAATTAATCACTACATTTGCAGTTTGCACAAAGAACGTAAAAAATCTTAAATGCTGCTATGAAGGGTAGTATTTCACAAATAATAGGTCCTGTTGTAGACGTGGTGTTCTCGTCGGGAACAAAAGACATGCAATTGCCTTCCATACGCCACGCGCTGGAAGTGCGCCGTCCAGATGGCAAGACGGTCATACTGGAAGTACAGCAACATATCGGGGACAACACAGTACGCACTGTTGCCATGGACTCTACCGATGGCCTTTCCAGGGGTCTGGAGGTGAATACTACCGGGAGCCCTATAACCATGCCCGTTGGAGTACAGGTCAAAGGCCGCCTTTTGAATGTCATTGGCCAGACCATTGACGGACTACGACCGCTGAGTAAAGATACAGGTACTTTTCCCATACACAAGGCCCCTCCCAAATTCGAAGACCTGACCACATCCAGTGACGTATTGTTTACCGGTATCAAGGTCATAGACCTTCTGGAACCATACCTGAAAGGGGGAAAGATTGGTCTTTTTGGCGGTGCCGGTGTGGGCAAGACAGTCATCATCATGGAATTGATCAACAACATAGCCAAGAAACACAGCGGTTACTCCGTCTTTGCAGGAGTTGGAGAACGCACCAGGGAAGGGAACGATCTGTTGCGGGAAATGATCCAGTCCGGAGTCATCCGTTACGGAGATGCCTTCCTTGAAAGCATGAAAAAAGGAGCATGGGACCTGTCCAAAGTGGATTACAATGAACTGGCAAAATCACAGGCCACCCTTGTTTTCGGTCAAATGAACGAGCCCCCCGGTGCCAGGGCATCTGTAGCCCTGAGCGGCCTGACAATTGCCGAGGCCATCCGCGATGAAGACGGACAGGTACGGGATATTTTGCTGTTCATAGACAATATATTCCGTTTTACACAGGCTGGTTCAGAAGTTTCTGCGCTCCTGGGCAGGATGCCTTCGGCAGTGGGGTATCAACCCACCCTGGCCACCGAGATGGGGGTTATGCAGGAGCGCATAGCTTCCACCCGGAACGGCTCCATCACCTCTGTACAGGCGGTATATGTACCTGCCGATGACCTTACAGACCCGGCGCCGGCCACCACCTTCTCACACCTGGACGCCACCACGGTGCTTTCCCGCAAGATAACAGAGATGGGTATCTACCCGGCTGTAGATCCGCTCGAATCAACTTCCCGTATCATGGACCCGGCCATCCTGGGGGATAAACATTACAACACGGCACAACGGGTAAAACAGATATTGCAGCGCAATAAAGAGTTGCAGGATATTATTTCCATCCTGGGAATGGAAGAACTTTCCCGGGAAGACCGCATGACTGTCATGCGCGCCCGCAAAGTGCAACGCTTCCTGTCCCAGCCTTTCAATGTTGCCCGGCAGTTTACAGGAATTCCGGGAGTAATGGTTTCCATAGATGATTGTATCAAAGGCTTTAACATGATAATGGACGGGGAAGTGGATCATATTCCGGAAAACGCATTCCTGAATGTGGGAACCATAGAAGATGCCATTGAAAAAAGCAAACATTTAATGGATTGACAATGAACGCACTGATCTATCTTCAGGTAATATCAACACAAGAGATCATATTCCAGGGAAATGTAACAGTAGCCAGATTTCCCGGAAAGAAAAGCGCATTTTCGGTAATGAAGGACCACGCGCCCATCCTGTCTTTACTGGAAAAAGGTTTTATAACTTATGAAGGACCTCTGGGAAAAGGGAAGGTCCCGGTTACCAGTGGTTTTGTACAGGTCAGGAAAAACGAGGTTTATGCCTGCATAGACCAGTAAAAATATTGTTAATCAGCTAAATCCGGTCCGTTATGATAAAAAAAATGATAATAGTTCATGCTTCGGTCATACTTTCTGCCGGATCTGTATGGGGTCTTCTCATGTACCTGTTTATGCCCCAATGGTGGTTTCCTGCCTATCCGATCATCCCGGCGACATTCCTGGCAGTAGGAATTGTGGAGATCCTGTTGATGACAAAAAGCAAGACACGGCATGCTAAGTTATACAACAATGTCTTGATACAGCGCATAATACGATGGGGAATCATTTTGGCCGTCCTGTTGCTTCTCATTGGAGTATACCATCCTCCCAAGGCTGCATTCATTATCAGTTTCATGGGACTTTTCCTGGTTTACAGCTTTCTCTCAGTATGGTTTCATCTTGTAGACATCAAAGCCAACAAAAAGAAAGAGCATTTAGCGGACTAAATTATTGTTAATCAGATGAAAAGGCATATTCTTATATGTTTTTTGTTCATGTTCCTTATCCTGGAATTCCCGGCAACTGTGCAGGCAGCACAGAAAGATAGGCCGCCTGTAGATGCCAGGGAAGTGATCCTGGGCCATCTGAAAGACAGTTACCACTGGCACTTCTTTGATATCGGAGAAAAACACATCAGTCTTCCTTTGCCGGTCATTGTACGAAGCAGGGAACGCGGGTGGTTTGTGTTCCTTTCTTCCAGCCTGGAAGAATCCGGGACGTACAAAGGGTTTTCAATTGCCACAGAAGGCAGGTCTGCGGGAAAAATTGTGGAGAAGGACGGGAATGGCAACCAAATCAGGCCTTTTGACATTTCCATTACAAAAAATGTGGTTTCTTTGTTTTTTACATGTATCCTGCTTATATTCCTTGTACTGAACCTTGCAAAGTGGTACCGGAAACGGGAGGAAGAAGGCAATCCCGATGCCGTACCTTCGGGATTTAACGGAATTATGGAATGGGTGACCATGAGTATTTACGAAGGGGTGATCATAAAGTGTGTGGGCAAAGATCACAAACGCTACGCTCCCTATTTGCTGACTGCTTTTTTCTTCATTTTCCTGACCAACCTCCTGGGATTGGTGCCCTTTTTTCCTGCCGGGGCAAACCTTACGGGAAACATTGCCGTTACCATGAGCCTGGCCTTGTGTACGATGATAGCTATTAATATTTTTGGCAATAAAGAATACTGGAAGGAGATCCTGTGGCCCGATGTGCCCATCTTTATGAAAGCACCTGTCCCCATCATGCAGATCATTGAGTTCTTTGGGATCCTCACCAAACCCATGGCCCTGATGATCCGTCTTTTTGCCAATATATTCGCAGGACACATCATCATCCTGGCCTTGACATCTTTGGTATTTTTGACAGTTGCCATGGGGCCGGCCATCAATGCTTCCATGAGCGCGGTATCGGTGCTCTTCTCTGTCTTCATGATGGTGCTGGAATTGTTGGTCGCCTTTATACAGGCTTATGTTTTTACCATGCTATCTGCTATTTTTATCGGACTTTCGCGCAAGGAACCGCACAAACCGGTAATTCAGACCGATACTATCAAAATTGATAAAAAATGAATAATCACAAATTTTAAATCATACTATTATGTTACTTATTACTCTATTACAGGCAGCGACGTACGGCGTTACATTTACTAAATTGGGGGCTGTTCTGGGCGCAGCCATTGTGGTTTTGGGTGCCTCTTTCGGCATTAGCAAGATCGGGACTTCTGCCATGGAAGCCATCGCACGACAGCCGGAAGCTGCAGACGGGATCAGGATGTCCATGATCATTATCGGCGCCTTGGTGGAAGGGGTGTCTCTTTTTGCCATCATTGTCTGCCTTTTGGTCGCCCTTTAAAGAATTCCGGCTATGGACCTGATGATTCCTGATTCCGGGTTGTTGTTCTGGATGCTTATAGCATTCGGGATCCTGTTTTTTGTGCTGGCTCGCTTTGGCTGGCCCCTGATTACCGGAGTGGTGGAACGTCGCAACGAAAGAATTGCCAAAGCCTTATCCGATGCGGCAGCTGCCCGGCAGCTGCTGGCTACCCTCAAGCTGCAGGAAGAAAAAATCATGCAGCAATCACGGGATGAACAAGCCAGGCTTGTTGAACAAACAGAGGCACTCAGGATAAAATTGACAGACCAGGCCCGTGAAGCAGCACAAGAGGAAAGCCGCATAATACTGGAAAAGGCCAGGGAACAGATTCAAAAAGAAAAAGAGGTGGTCATGCAGGAACTCAGACTTTATGTTGCCTCCCTGTCTGTAGAAGTGGCCGAAAAAGTTTTGCGTAAACAACTTGAGCGCGATAGCGGGCAAATGGAGCTGATCAACCAGCTGATAGACGAATCCCTCAAACCCAGGGCATGAGGATATGAACACAGGAGTGATAGCATCCCGGTATGCAGCGGCTTTGCTGCAGTATGCAACATCATGCGGGGCAGATCGTGACCTGTATGATATGATGAAACGCATATCGGCTTGTTTTTCAGAAATTCCGGATCTGGAAAGGTCCTTCTGCAACAGGATCATCTCCAATGAAGACCGGAAGGCCCTGTTCCTGGACTTATTTCCAGGGGCGCCTGAAAAGTCTCTGAAAGTTCTGTCAGTCTTTCTGGATTTGCTCCTACGTCAGAGGAGGGAATATATCGTCCGCTCCGTCAGCCTCGGCTATGTCGACAAATACCGCCTGCAGCAGGGGATAACATATAGTGTGCTGACCACAGTGGTACCCGTGGATGATTCTACGGCAGAGAGAATAAAAAGCTTCCTTGATCCGGTCAATCCGCAGAAGGTCGAGCTGGAATTAAAACAGGATGCCGGTCTGATTGGCGGATTCTCACTCAGGGTGGGAATGAAAGTATGGGACGCTTCGCTGCTGGCCCGTTTACGGGAAGTAAGAAAAGCGTATGGTTTAAAGGATATTTATTAGGTATGCTATGCCAGATTTGATAAAACCAGCTGAAGTAACGGAAATATTGCGGATGCAGCTGGAAGGACTGGACTCCCGGCCGGTTTATGAAGAAAAGGGGGTCGTGCTCCAGGTTAGTGACGGGGTTGTCCGCATATACGGACTGTACAACGCAGGAGCCAATGAATTGCTGGAATTTGACAATGGAATAAAAGCCATTGTCATGAACCTGGAAGAAGATAATGTGGGGGCCGTGTTGCTCGGACCTGTCAGTAAGGTCCGGGAGGGTGACATGGTTCGCAGGACAGGGACCATTGCCTCTATTCCTGTGAGTGAGAAGATGATGGGAAGGGTAATTGATCCCCTGGGCAATCCTCTGGACGGGAGGGGAGCCATTCCTGGTCCCGTGACTGAAATGCCCCTTGAAAGAAAAGCGCCGGGAGTGATCTTCCGTCAGCCGGTATCGGAGCCCCTTCAGACAGGGATCAAATCCATAGATGCCATGATTCCCATAGGCAGAGGGCAGCGGGAACTGATCATAGGTGACAGGCAGACTGGAAAAACGGCGATCGCCCTGGATACGATCATCAACCAGCGTAACAACTTTCTGGCCGGGGACCCTGTCTATTGTATCTATGTTGCCATAGGGCAAAAAGGATCTACGGTAGCCACCATAGTCAATACACTGGAAAAATACGGTGCCATGGATTATACCGTAGTGGTTTCTGCTACAGCCGGAGACCCTGCGGCATTGCAATATTTTGCTCCTTTTGCAGGAGCATCTATAGGAGAATACTACCGCGATACCGGTCGCCACGCCCTGGTGGTGTTTGATGACTTGTCCAAACAGGCGGTATCCTACAGGGAGGTTTCACTCATTCTGCGAAGACCCTCGGGAAGGGAAGCTTATCCGGGAGACGTGTTTTACCTGCACTCCAGGTTGCTGGAGCGGTCGGCCAAGATCATTGACCAGGACGAAGTAGCTGTTCAGATGAATGACGTTCCGGACTCGCTCAGGGGCAAGGTCAGGGGAGGCGGTTCCCTGACGGCACTACCCATTATTGAAACACAGGCAGGCGACGTCTCGGCCTATATCCCGACCAATGTAATCTCAATTACAGACGGGCAGATTTTTCTGGATACAGATCTCTTCAACCAGGGATACCGTCCGGCTATCAATGTGGGCATTTCTGTTTCCAGGGTGGGAGGTGATGCCCAGCTAAAGGCAATGAAGCAGATTGCCGGGACATTGAAGATTGATCAGGCCCAGTACCGCGAACTGGAATCCTTTTCACGCTTTGGGGGAGACATGGACCCCATGACACTTAAACTCCTGGACAGGGGGCAGAAGAGTTCACAACTCCTGGTCCAGAAGCAATATCATCCCTTGCCAGTTGCCAGGCAGATTGCCTTGCTGTATTGCGGTACGCACGGATTGCTGGAAAGGGTTACCCTGGATAAGATTCCTGTTTTTGAAGAGAAATTCCTGAGGATTCTAGAAACTAACCACCAGGAATCCGTACTGGATCCGCTGGGCAGGGGAGAGATCAACCCGCAGATAGCATCTGCCATTGAAAGTGTTGCAGAACAAGTGGCTGGCTAGATTATGGCTGCATTACGTGAAATAAGAAGGAGAATCAGCTCCATTCGCAAGACGCAAAAAATTACCGAGGCCATGCAACGGGTTTCCTCGGCAAAACTTCACAAGGCACAGACCGCTCTGGGGTATGTGCTTCCTTATGAAGAAAGGCTGCATTACATGCTACTGACCTTTATTCACGAAGAGCGTTACCTGTACGAGCACGGATTTCCCCGGGGAATGTATGTGCTCCGGCAGACACCTTTTGCCATTCCGCGTCCAATAAACCATGTGTCCATCATCTTTATCGCATCAGATACGGGATTATGCGGGGCCTACAATACAAGTATTGAAAAAAAACTGCTTGAAATGCTGGACGGATACGCCGCACTTCCCCGTGAGAATATCACCCTGTACCCGGTAGGAATGAAAATGCTGGACGTGGCACGGAAAACAGGTTGTACGGTGGATGACCGCTATGTCAGCCTTATGGCAAATCCGGATGAACTGACATGTGAACGCCTTTCACGCAGGCTGCAGATCGGGTATATGAGGGGCACTGTAGACAAGGCAGAGCTAATCTATTATCATTTCAAAAACATGTCTGTGCAGATCCTCCAGAGAGATACCTACCTGCCTTTTCAATCTGAACTGGTTAAGAGCACGAACCCATCCTTCGGCCGTGAGATCAGGGGCAAGCAAGGCCCCATCATTCCGCAGGAATACCCGCTGGCAGAGCTTGACCCTGAATACTACGAGGGGTATATCATAGAACCTTCCAGGCAGGAACTCATAGATGCCTTGCTGCCCCGTGTGCTTAGTTTCCAGTTATACAGGGCAGTATTGGACGCCAATGCTTCCGAACATGCAGCCAGAACAATAGCTATGAAGGCAGCATCTGAAAACGCGCAGGACCTTGTCCGCGATCTGACACTGCTTTACAACAAAAGCAGGCAACAAGCCATTACGGCAGAAATTCTGGATATTTTGTCCGGGTCGGTAAGTTAAGGAGATCAGGCGCCGCGCATTTTCTGTTTTGTTTTTACCAGGTTTTCTTTCAGTATATCCACACCTGTAGCGATTGCTTCTTCAAAGGTAGGACAAGTTCGTTCCGCAATAAGTTCATTTCCGGGGACCTTGACACGTATGGTTGCTTTTTTATTGTCGTGACCAGGGACCAGGGAAAGGGTAACCTCAATCCCAATGATGGCATCAAAGAACCGATCCAGTTTTCCCACTTTTTCGTCAATGAAATCCAACAGTTTCCTGTCGGCATCAAATTTTACGGATTCAACTCTAATGTCCATGATGTACCTCCATTTTTATTGTTAATATTATTGTCTCCAGGGGTTTTTAAGCCCTTGGGTGTGCTTTTTTATAGGCTTTTTTGAGTGTTTCAAATGAATTGTGTGTGTAAACCTGGGTTGCGGCCAGTGAATCATGGCCAAGCAGCTCCTTGATGCTGTTCAGGTCTGCTCCGCGGTTCAATAAGTGAGTCGCCAGGGAATGCCTCAAAACGTGGGGGCTTTTCTTCCCGGTAAAGCCGGGCTCTCCTGACAATTCCCTGTGTACCATTTTACTGATTGTTGTAAGGGCCATGGGTTCTCCGTTTTTACGGCAGAACAGCCAGGGCGAGTCCACGTTTCTATCGGCTATAAATTGCTGCAAATCCCGGACCAAACCCTGGCTCATGGGTACATCCCGTTCTTTGTTTCCCTTTCCCCGGACACGAAGCAAAGACCGGTAAAAATCAAGATCTTCCATGCGAATGCCCGCAAGCTCTGCTCGCCGGATACCCGTGGCATAAAGCAGATGTATCATCATAGAAACCGGGGTTGGGAATGATACGCGGCTGTCAATCAGGTTGTTGATCCTGGCCTCGGGGTAAAACTCAGGGATCCGGCTTCCTTTCTTCGGGCGGACCAGCAGTTTCAGGGGATTGTCCCGGATTTTCTCTTTTTTGACCAGGTAATTGCAATAAGAACTAAGCGCAGAGAGCCGTTGGTATACAGTGGCAGGACTCAGGCCCTGTTCCAGGAGCGAACCGGTGTATGCCCTGAGGTCGGTTAATGCCACTTGTTTCATGGGATTGTCTTCCTCCCGGAAGTCCATGAAGTGGTAAAAATCTGTAATAGCGTGATTGTATATGGCTTGGGTTCTTATAGAATAGCGCTTTTGAACCCTCAGGAAGTCTATGAAATCACTTCTTTCCATCGTATACAAATATAAAAAAAAACGAGGATTATTCCTCGTTATTCTGTAACCTTTGTTTGTATACGGCTTTCTTTTTCTGATCTCTGTTAGTAACGGAGGGTTTGGAAAAGGTCTGGCGGCTTCTGAGTTCACGCACTATCCCGGTTTTTTCAAATTTACGTTTGAATTTTTTTAACGCACGTTCTATGTTTTCGCCTTCCTTAACTGGTACAATAATCATATTTACAGACACCTCCTTTTGTTACGGGGTGCAAAAGTAGACAAAAAAATGGAAAATCAAAGCGTAAACTGTATATTTGTAAGTTAATTTCTGAAAATTTCAATTTGATTATGATCAATGAAGGCATTCCTTCACAGATTCCGCCGGAAAACCCTCTGGATGAAAGTGTAAACCATGCACCGGTAAGAAAAGACATCCTTTCGCGGGAAGAAAAAAGGCTTGCGCTGGCCAACGCGTTGCGCTATTTTCCTGCCTCACAGCACGCAGAACTGGCCCCCGGATTTGCCCGTGAACTTAAGCAATACGGCCGGATTTACATGTATCGGTACCGCCCTCAGGAGCCCATTACTGCGGGCAGGCTGGAAGATTATCCGGCTAAATGCCCCCAGGCGGCGGCCATCATGCTCATGATCAACAACAACCTGGATGCGGCTGTTGCCCAGCACCCTCACGAACTGATCACCTATGGCGGGAACGGGGCGGTTTTTCAGAACTGGGCCCAGTACCACCTTTGCATGCATTATCTGTCACAGATGACCGACCAGCAGACCCTTGTTCTGTATTCGGGCCATCCGCTGGGACTTTTCCCTTCATCAAAAGAGTCACCACGCCTGGTGATAACCAACGGGATGGTCATTCCCAATTATTCCTCAAGGGATCACTGGGAAAAACTGAACGCGCTGGGCGTTTCACAATACGGACAGATGACTGCCGGTTCATTCATGTATATCGGACCGCAGGGGATTGTGCATGGTACGACCATAACCATAATGAATGCCGCCAGGAAGCGCATGCAGGGGAACACAGACTCTGTGCTGTTTGTTTCCAGCGGTCTGGGAGGGATGTCGGGAGCACAGCCCAAAGCTGCCAGGATAGCCGGTGTTGTAGGGGTGATTGCCGAGATTGATCCCCGGGCAACCGCCAAAAGGTATGAACAGGGGTGGGTAGATGAAGTGTTCGACAACCTTGAATTGCTGACAGTCCGCATCCTCGAGGCTAAGAAGGGGAGAGAGGCTGTTTCGCTCGCTTACCAGGGGAATGTGGTGGATCTTTGGGAACACCTGGCAAAGGAAGGGATTCAGGTAGAGCTGGGATCAGATCAGACCAGCCTGCACAACCCATACTCAGGAGGATATTACCCGGCAGGTTATTCCCTGGAGGAATCCAGGGAAATGATAGCCCGGGACCCCGGACGTTTTGAAGAAGCTGTCCGCCTGAGCCTCAGGCGCCAGGTAAAAGCCATTAACACACTGGCTTCACGGGGCATGTATTTCTTTGATTACGGCAATGCGTTCCTGCTTGAAGCATCACGGTCAGGGGCGGATATCACACTTGATAACGGGAAATTCCGCTATCCTTCCTATGTACAGGACATCATGGGACCCTTGTTCTTTGATTACGGCTTTGGCCCTTTCCGGTGGGTATGTACCTCTTCCCTGGAAGAGGACCTGCTTGAAACCGACAGGATTGCAGCCCTTGTGCTGGAAGATTTGCTCAGGGAAGCTCCCGCAGATATCTGCGGCCAGCTGGAGGACAACCTCCACTGGATCCTGCATGCCCACAGGAACAACCTGGTGGTAGGCTCTCAGGCACGCATATTATATGCCGATGCCAAAGGGCGTGTACGCATAGCCCTTGAACTGAACCGTGCCATCAGGGAAGGCCGTATCAGGGGACCCATTGTCCTGGGCAGGGACCATCACGATGTGTCGGGAACCGACTCCCCCTTCAGGGAAACCTCCAACATATACGACGGATCATCACTTACGGCAGACATGGCTGTACACAATGTGATCGGGGATGCTTTCCGCGGCGCTACCTGGGTGTCGCTGCACAACGGGGGAGGCGTGGGCTGGGGGGAAGCGATCAACGGCGGTTTCGGACTGGTTATTGACGGAAGTCATGACGCCGACAGGCGCATAAAAAGCATGCTCTTCTGGGATGTGAACAACGGTATTGCCAGACGTGCCTGGGCCAGGAACCCGGGGGCCCTCTCGGCCCTGAGACGGGCGATGGAAGAAGAACCCCTTCTCAGGGTTACGGTACCATCCCTGGCAGATCCTGCTGTACTAGATGTTCTTGACTGATGCATATACAATCCATATTTATGACAGATAAATTATTCAAGGAGTTTCCACCGGTCCCCACGCAACAATGGGAGGAACAGATCCGGCTTGACCTTAAAGGAGCGGATTACGAAAAGAAACTGGTCTGGAAAACGACCGACGGATTCAGGGTAAGGCCCTATTACAGGGAAGAAGATCTGAAAGGGATCCCTAACCTGGATTCACTTCCCGGTCAAAAACCGTATTTGAGGGGAACCAGGCCGGACAACGCCTGGCTCATCAGGCAGGGATTTTCTCTCAAAGATTCACTCTCCCGGGTAAATGCCCGCGTGCTGGAAGCCCTGGACAGGGGCGTGGAATCTGTTGGCTTTGTACTGGAGCAGGAACAGGAACTCACGTATCAGGAGATGAAGACCCTGCTAAAGGGAGTATTTCTTCCTGCCATAGAAGTTGCCTTTGAGGGCGTATCCTGCAAAAAGACGGGCACGCTGCATGCTTTTCTGGAACACGTGCGTATCACGGGAACCCCTCCGGACCAGGTCAGGGCACGTTTTGGATTTGATCCCGCAGGAGATGCATTCTTTGCCGGAAGTATGCCACAAACGGAAGACTTTGAAGTGCTTACAGGATTGATTGAAACCTGCCGGGATTATCCCCGGGTCCGCCTGGTGGGCATACCGGGATCCCGGATTCAAAACCAGGGTTCGGGAGTTGTACTGGAACTTGCCTTTGCAATAGCCATGGGGTACGAGTACATCAGGATATTGACATCTAGGGGATTGTCCCCGGAAATTGCTGCACGGTCCATACATTTCCATATGGGCATAGGAACCCATTACTTTCTTGAGATGGCCAAATTCCGTGCAGCCAGGGTTTTCTGGGACGAGATAAGCAATTCAAAAATTGCCGTACATGCCACCTCAGGTACCTGGAGCCAGACAGCTTACGATATGTATGTAAACCTGCTGCGTGGCACGACCCAGGCCATGTCTGCCGCCCTGGCAGGGGTGGATTCCCTGGAAGTGCTGCCCTTTGACGGGGTAGTGGCCGGGGGAAGCGAACAGGGTTACCGCCTGGCCAGGAACATCCAGATCATTCTCAGGGAAGAAGCATGTTTTGACCAGGTTACCGACCCGGCTGCCGGATCTTATTATATTGAAAACCTGACCGATTCCGTCCTCAATGAATCCCGCAAAGTGTACCGGGAGATCCTCAAGACCGGAGGTTTTTCAGATCCCCATACCTGTGACAGGTTCAGGGAAACGGTGAAAAGCACAAGAGAACGTCGTTTGCAGAACCTGGCTCAACGCAGGGAAATTCTTGTGGGGATCAATCAGTATCCCGATGCCAGGGGAAAAGCACCTGCCGGATTGACACTGTCCGGGGAAGAAGAGTGGATGCGCGCCGCGACCGGTTTTGAAATGATGCGCCTGCGTACCGAAAAGGCCCCTGAAACACCAGCTGTATTTCTGCTCACTTTCGGAAATCTGGCCATGTGCCGCGCCAGGGCCCAGTTCTCGGCAAATTTTTTTGGAATAGCCGGGTTCAGGATCCTGGACAACAACCGGTTTGCAACGGTGGAAGAAGGCATACAGGCAGCCCGTAAATCCGGGGCACGAATTGTAGTTGCCTGTTCATCCGATGATGAATACGAACAGACGGTACCACTCATTGCCCGTTCCCTGGATCCCGGAACCATCCTTACCGTGGCCGGGGACCCGCCCTGTAAAGAAGCCCTTATGAAAGAGGGGATCGATCATTTCATCAGCATCCGCAGCAATGTGCTGGAAACATTACTCGGTTACCAAAAAGAGTTGGGATTATGAAACAATATTATACTGCAGACGATATCGCCAACATGGAACATCTGCACTATGCAGCCGGTATTCCTCCCTACCTAAGGGGGCCATACAGTACCATGTATTTACAGAAAAGCTGGACAATCAGGCAATATGCCGGTTTTTCCACAGCCGAGGAGTCGAACGCATTTTACCGGAGGAATCTGGCTGCAGGGCAGAAAGGACTGTCCGTGGCCTTTGACCTTGCCACCCACCGCGGTTACGATGCAGACCATCCGCGCGTAATGGGCGATGTGGGCAAAGCCGGGGTAAGCATCTGCTCGGTAGAAGACATGAAGGTGCTTTTTGATCAGATCCCGCTCAACAAGATGTCAGTATCCATGACCATGAACGGAGCGGTGTTGCCCATCATGGCGTTTTACATTGTGGCCGGACAGGAGCAGGGTGCGCGACTGGAAGAGCTTACCGGGACCATACAGAACGACATTCTCAAAGAATTCATGGTACGCAACACCTATATTTATCCCCCTGAGTTTTCCATGCGTATTGTGGGGGATATATTCTCTTATGCCGCCAGGAACATGCCCCGATTCAATTCAATATCCGTATCAGGCTATCACATGCAGGAAGCCGGGGCAACCAGTGAGATTGAAATGGCCTATACCCTGGCAGACGGGCTTGAGTACCTGCGGACCGGGGTGAAAGCCGGCCTCGATATCGATGATTTTGCCCCCAGGATCTCTTTCTTCTGGGCCATAGGCATGAACCATTTTGAAGAGATCGCCAAAATGCGCGCTGCACGAATGATCTGGGCCAAAATCGTTCAGTCCTTCAATCCCAGGAATCCAAAATCGCTGTCACTGCGCACACACTGTCAGACTTCGGGCTGGTCGCTTACCGAGCAGGACCCCTTCAACAATGTGGCGCGTACCTGCATAGAAGCCATGGCAGCCGCCCTGGGGCATACCCAGAGCCTGCATACCAACGCCCTGGACGAAGCCATTGCCCTGCCCACGGATTTCTCTGCAAGGATCGCCCGCAACACGCAATTGTACCTGCAGGAAGAAACGGAGATCTGCAGGAGTATTGATCCCTGGGCCGGATCGTATTATGTTGAATCACTTACAAACCAGATGGCGCACAAGGCATGGGAACTGATACGGGAAATTGAAGAATTGGGAGGGATGGCAAAAGCCATAGAAACCGGTATTCCCAAACTCAGAATTGAGGAAGCGGCTGCACGTACCCAGGCAAGGATCGATTCCGGGGAAAAAGTGCTGGTCGGGGTCAACAAGTACCGTCTGGAGAAGGAAGATCCCATAGATATTCTGGATGTGGACAATACCAAGGTTCGCATTTCCCAGATAGCCCGCCTCGAGGAACTCAAAAAGAACAGGGATCCTGAAAAAGTGGAGGCATCCCTTGCTGCCCTGACCCGGGCAGCGGGTGATAGTTCCGGAAACCTGCTGGAACTGGCTGTGGAAGCGGCACGCAACAGGGCTACCCTGGGTGAGATTTCGGATTCCTGTGAAAAGGTGGCAGGACGTTATAAAGCTGTAATTCGTATGAACAAGGGAGTATATTTATCGGAAGTAAAGGATGACCTTAACTTCGCCAGGGCCAGGGAAATGGTAGCCAATTTTGCTGCCAGGGAAGGCCGTCAGCCGCGTATCATGGTGGCCAAGCTTGGGCAGGACGGGCACGACCGCGGAGCCAAGGTGGTAGCCACCGGCTATGCCGACATAGGATTTGACGTTGACATGGGCCCCCTGTTCCAGACACCGGAAGAAGCAGCCCGCCAGGCTGTAGAAAACGACGTGCACATTATTGGGGTATCTTCCCTTGCCGCAGGCCATAAGACACTCGTACCCCAGGTGGTGAAGGCCCTCAGGGATATGGGACGTGAAGACATTCTGGTCATTGTGGGAGGTGTGATCCCCGGTCAGGATTACCAGGAACTGTACGATGCAGGGGCTGTAGCCGTATTCGGGCCCGGTACGCCGGTGTCATTGTGTGCCATAAGGATGCTTGAATTACTGGAGCAACAGTCAGAAAAATAGATCCAGCAGGCCTTCCCGGGGAATGTCGCGAAAATAGTCATCCAATGTGATACCTGCCAGGCGACGGGCTATGGTTTCCCGGTCGTGCGGACATCCCCTCAGGGCCTGTTCGATTTCCTGTGTAGGTTTCAGGAAAAAGTAATCGCCATAGATCTTCACTTCCTCCATGATCCCGTCCTTTACGGTTAGCAGGACTTCAATGTTGCCACCTGCAAAACGTTCCCGGCGAAGGGTCCCCTGTGATATTTCCCGTCCGTAATTCCAGGCATAGGTCCTGTATTTGTTCCTGCAAAGTGTATCTATGATCCGGCACTCGGCCCTGTCAAGCGGCTGTTCCCTGGTTTGCTTGTCCTTATTGCCTGCTATGTGCTTCTTCAGCATATCCAGGAAATCTTCCGTTTTCATATCCCCGGGCAGGAATTCGGACAAATTGCATACCCGCCTCGGATTGCTGGCCACTCCACGGCCCTTTTCCCTTTCTTTTACCTGCAATGCCAGGGACAAGTCCCGGATGGAAGCGCTGAAAAGCAGGGTTCCGTGCATGAGTATACGGTCTTTGTACAAAGCGATGGCGTTTCCTGAAAACTTGCGGCCGTTGACCACCAGATCGTTTCGTCCTTCCAGCTCAGCCCCGACTCCAAGAGCGAGCAAAACATCCAGTATGGGTTTTGTAAAGCGGGCAAAGGCACTGCCTGTATCTGTCCCGGGAACATATTGGTCCACAAAGGTGTAATTGATATTGCCCAGGTCGTGAAAAACGGCACCCCCGCCGCTCAGCCTGCGAACTACCGGGATGTTGTGTTCCCTCACATACCCGATATTGATCTGGTCAGTTGTGTTCTGGTTGCGTCCCACGATGATGGCCGGAGCATTCCTCCACAGGCGGAATACCGGGTCATTGGTTCCGGTAAGCAGGTATTCTTCCACAGCCAGGTTCCAGTAAGGATCTGTTGTCTGATCTATAATGCAGCGCATCTTACCTGAATTTTACGACGGATCCATTGATACAACCTGTAAACGGCCCATCCCAGGACAAGGCCGATAAGGGCTCCGCAGAGTACGTCCAGGGGAAAATGCTTGCCCACATAAATCCTGCTGTAGGAAACGAGCCCCGCCCATGAAAAAATACCCCAGGAATACCATTTCCTGCGATACACCAGGCTGGAAAAGCAGGCCAGACCAAAAACATTACTGGCGTGTGACGACACGAAAGAATAAAGCCCTCCTTTATCTTCCAGCAACCGGAAAGTCCCTTCCCAACCCGGTATGTGGGAAGGTCTCAAGCGTTGCGCCCACTCTTTGATCAGGGTTGATGAGACCTGGTCTGTGAGCAGGAAGGTGAACAACACGCCCAGGGTAGCCGCAAGTGCGTACCGCCAGGGCAGTATCAGGAAAAAGCCCCCTACGATCAACAGGTAAAGGGGTATCCATACCGGAATATTGGATAGAATCTTCATAACTGGATCCAGAAAACTGCAGTGCGCCCCGTTCAGTATAAAGAAAAGCTTATGATCCAGCTGAATTATTGATTCCACAATTTGTTCCATATCTGCTCCTTTAATTGGGAAATATTTTTCCCCGTTATGGAAGAGATCAGCAACACAGGCAGGGACCGTGGCAGATGGCGGCGAAGGGATCGTTCTCCTGCCTGGTCCAGAAGGTCAGCCTTGGTAACGGCCAGCATGCGCTGTTTGTCCAGCAGCTGGGGTTTGAATTTCTCCAGTTCCCTGAGCAATACCCGGTATTCTGCCGTAACATCCGGGCTGTCTGCCGGCACCATGAACAGCAGCATGGAGTTGCGTTCAATATGCCGGAGAAAGCGCAGCCCCAGTCCCCGGCCCTGATGCGCCCCCTCGATGATACCCGGGATATCGGCCATAACAAAAGACCGGTCATCGGGCAGGGAGACAATGCCCAGTTGCGGCTGGAGGGTGGTAAAGGGATAATCGGCGATTTTTGGCCTGGCAGCCGATACGGTTGAAAGCAAGGTTGATTTCCCGGCATTCGGGAACCCGACCAGGCCCACATCGGCCAGTAATTTCAATTCCAGGATAAACCAGCCCTCTTGTCCATTTTCACCGGGCTGGGCGTAACGCGGTGTCTGGCGGGTGGCCGTTTTGAAATGGTTGTTGCCCAGACCCCCCCGGCCCCCTTTACACAGGATGAACTCTTCTCCGGGTTGTGTGAGTTCTGTTATTATTTCTTCGTCTTCTGCATTTTTAACTACGGTACCCGGGGGAACTTCCAGTATCACATCCCTGCCGTCTGCTCCGTGTGCCAGGTTGCCCCTGCCGGATTCACCATGCTCTGCACGGACATTTTTTCTGTATTTAAGGTGGATAAGTGTCCAGTATTGCGGATTGACTTTGAGTATGATATGACCCCCCCGGCCTCCATCTCCACCGTCGGGTCCGCCTTTTGGAACATATTTTGCCCGCAGCAGATGTACAGATCCTGCGCCCCCGTTGCCCGATGCGCAAAACAATTTTATATAATCTACAAAATTGGTTTCAGACATTCACTGACCTGTTTAAGAGTGTATTCCGGAGTTTTTGAACTGTCTACAGATACTAATTTTCCCTGTTTGTTATAATGGTCTATGATGGGTACTGTCTGTGCATAATAGGTGGCCAGCCGGTGACGTACCCTATCAGCATCAACGTCATCCGGCCTGTTCTCTATGCCCCCGCGGCGCAACAGGCGCATCTCGCAAACAGCGTCTTCAACTTCCAGCAGGATCATTAGTTTAAGCGGATGACCTGATTTTTTTAAAAAATCATCCAACGCCTCTGCCTGAGGCAAAGTACGTGGGAAACCGTCAAAAAGAAAACCACGTGCTTCCGGGTTGGCTTTCAAATTGTTCGCTATAAGAGAAATAACAATCTGGTCCGAGACCAGGTCACCCCTTGCCAGGATAGCTTCCACTTCCTTTCCAAGGGCCGAACCGAGCCCGATCTCATTACGGAGCATATCTCCGGTTGAAAGATGAACAAATCCGAATTTTTCGATCATCAATTTGGCCAGCGTTCCCTTACCCGATCCAGGAGGGCCTGCAATAATAATATTGAGCATTGTTTAATCTATTACGTAAAGGTCTTTGAATTGTCTTCCCAGGTCGTTGTAGTCCAGACCATAACCGACTACAAAATCATTGGGGATCTTTATGCATACATAATCGATGGGAATTTTTCCCTGGTATGCATCGGGTTTGAAGAGCAGGGTGCATATTTTGATCTGCCGGGGATTTCTTTTTTTCAGGTCTTCCACCAGTTTTTCAATGGTTTTTCCACTGTCTACAACGTCCTCAACCACAACAACAGTCCTGTCCGTTATATCTGTGCCCAGGCCCACCAGCTCCCGTACTTTTCCGGTACTGCAGGTACCGCTGTAAGAGGCCAGTTTAACAAAAGTGACCACACAGTTCAGGTTAATCTTTTTCATCAGATCAGCGGCAAACATGAAGGAACCGTTCAGAATTCCAATAAAAACAGGTTTATCTTCGTTGCGAAGGTCCCTGTTCAAAGCTGCAGCCACCTGTTCAATGGCCTTATCAATTTCCTGATACGGGATGTATGTCCGGAAAGATTTATCTTGTAGGATTATGCGTTCCATAGAACAAAAATAATCATTAAATTTGAACTTTTAACTGAGTTTGACAATGAATCCGCAAGTAAGCATCATCATGGGCAGTTTATCGGATATGCCCGTAATGGAAGAAGCAGCACGCTTTCTGGATCAGATGGAGATACCCTTTGAAATAAAGGCGCTTTCTGCACACCGTACCCCGGAAAAGGTTGCTGAATATGCACAACAGGCATCCCGGCGTGGGGTAAAAGTGATCATTGCAGGAGCTGGCGGGGCAGCCCACCTGCCCGGTGTCATTGCCGCATACACGGGCATACCCGTCATAGGGGTACCCGTCAAATCCGGAAAATCCCTGGAGGGACTGGATTCAATACTGTCCATATTGCAGATGCCTGCAGGGATTCCGGTAGCTGCCATGGCCCTGGACGGAGCCCGGAATGCCGCCATCTTTGCTGCACGAATCCTGGCCCTGTCGGATCCCCGCCTTACTGAACGCTTGCATGACTTTCAACTCAGTCTGGGCCGGAAAGTCGAGGAGGCGAATGAATCCATCAAAGAAATCAAATACCGTTACAAAATCTGAAATAATGTAAAACAAAGCTCATCAGAGGGGAGCGCAACAGGGGGGAATGATCATGAGAAATGTTTTATTGTTGCTTATTTGCAGCACGATCGCCTGTTTCGTACAGGCGCAGGACCGCGATGTTATTCTGGAAAACCTGGCCATGGAACACGATTTCACGGGGCAGGACCTGGAAGAAATGCTCGATGCGCGTATCAACCTGAACCAGTCAACAAAAGATGATCTGGAGGCAACCGGGCTTTTAACGCCGTACCAGATAGCTTCCCTTCTCGATCACAGGCAACGCTACGGCGCTTTCATTTCGTGGCCCGAGGTGTTTCTCATACCCGGCTTTACAGAGGAGGATACCCGTTTGCTTGCCCTTTTTTTTACGCTGGAACCGGCCGAAACGAATGACAGGTTAAGCCTGAGGCCGCTTTTGCGTGAAGGAAGGCGTTCTTTGCTGGTTCAGACGCGGACTTTTTTTCCCCGGGGCAAGGAATACAGTCCCATAACGGCAGCGGAATACCAGGCACGTCCGAATTCACGTTATCTGGGGGTCCCCTGGTACAGGTACCTTCGTTACGATTACCGGTTCAGGAACAGGGTGCGCTGGGGGATCACACTGGAAAGCGATCCCGGCGAAAGGCAGGTAGTGGATTTTTTGTCCTTTCATGCCGAGTTCCGGAATATCAAACCCTTCAGGTCCCTGGTAGCAGGAGATTTTCGTGTGCGGTTTGGACAGGGACTTTTACTGTGGAACGGAACGCAATTCGGAAAAGCTTCTTCAACTGCATCGCTGTGTAATAAAGAGATGGGAATCACCCCATACCGGTCCAGGGATGAGAATCTTTTTTTCAGGGGATTGGGCGCAACTTTGGGCAGGAAGAATCTTGACTTTTCCTTTTTCCTGTCTTACAGGGCACTCGATGCGCGTATCATCGAGGAAGGTTTTACCTCTCTTGTTGAAACTGGTTACCATCGCACCCCTTTGGAGAAAGAGAAAAAGAATTCCCTCGGATCGTGGACTGCCGGAATGAACCTGTCCTGGCATGCTGAAAGATGGAAAGCCGGAGTAACGGCCCTGGGCTACGGGTATGATCATAAAGACGCGGGCAGTATTAATTATTACAATGCGTGCAAAAACCGTTCTGTGCCGTTTGGAGGCTTGTCTGCAGATCTGACATTCAGATTGCCTTCCTGGCGCTTTTTCTCTGAAGTGGCCCTGGACTTCGGACTTTCGCCGGCGGTATTGGCAGGGATGATTTATTACGGACAGAACGGGAACCAGGCCGGAATGCTGCTCAGATGCTTCACGCCTTCATATACCGCTGCCTACAGTGCACGTCTTGGGCGCAATACTTCTCCTTCCAACGAATACAGCCTGCAGATTACCGGTACCCTCGTTTTACCCCGTAAATGGAAAATGGATATGAGCGCATGGGCCTATCTGTTTCCCCGGCCCCGGTACCTGTGTCATAATCCTTCTTACGGATGGGACGTACGCCTCCAGGCGCAAAAGGATGATCATCTGCTTTTGTTTCGGGTTCAAAGGTCAATCTCGGACAAAGGCATTCTGGACAAGCCATCGCTGAGCCTTCGTACCGGGATCAGGTTACCGGGAGTGTGGATGTTAAAATTACGGACAGACGGGGTGTACTGTAAGCTCCATGATCATGAAGGGGAATGGGGACTCACTGCATACGCCCAACTGGAATATGAAAACGCGAAAGAAACATTCCGTGGATCCTTTCGTATTTCCTTGTTCAGGACAGAGTCATGGGAATCCCGGATATATGTTTATGAACCGGATGTTTTATACGGATATTCTGTTCCGGCACTTTTTGGAAAAGGCATCCGTGCCTGTCTGAATATCGGATATTCTCCCCTGGATGCGGTTGACCTATGGCTGAAAGTATCGGCTATGTACAGGGAATCGTTTTTTTGCGAATCAAAAGTGCAGGTCAGGTTTCGTTTCTGACAAAAGGCACAAAATCCCTTCCGGCAATGATCCTGAGAGAGGAGGGAATGACTTTGAAAAGGTAGGGCGGTGCTCCCATCAGCTCCCCGTCAGTTTCCAGCCCTGTGGTTTGTTTGCCGTTGGGCAGCACTTCTATTGTCCTGCCCCTGCCGTGCATAGACTCTTTGAAAGTGTATACATGGCCGTCAATAAAATCCTTGATCTTTAGAGCCAGGGCCACTTTATTCATGGGCGTAACAAGTGTCATGTCAAACAATCCGTCGTCCGGTATGGAAAGGGGAAGGGCTTTCATCCCGCTCCCTATACAGACCCCGATCCCAATGCTGCAGGTCAGAACAGGTCCTTCATAAAAAACGGTCCCGTCTAAAAGAATCCGGAGGTCTTTGGGCTGGTACAAAAGAAACTGGTTCAGCAAACTTTTAAGGTACAGTGATTTTCCCCTTCGGCGATTCTGTTCCACAACTTTTTCGTAGTGCCGGATCACGGCTGCATCGAGCCCCATCCCGGCGGCATTGGCAAAAAAACGTGACCGTTCAATTCCGTAATCCTGGAACGATACCCATCCTATGTCGGTTAGTATGCTGTTGTGTTGAAAGATCGTATCCATCGCCTGCTCATAATCGGACGGGATCCTGTATGCATTGATAAGATCATTGCCTGTACCTATGGGTATTATGCCCACTGTTATGTCCCGGGTGGGCACATCCTGCTGGTAAAAAATCCCGTTGATCACTTCGTGGAAAGTACCATCGCCTCCAATCACGATAAAATTCCTGAAACCTTCACGGATCGCTTCAATGGTTACGGTGACGGCATGATACTTGTGTCTTGTGAAAACGCATTCAAAACTGAAATCGCGTTCACGGAAGTACTTTGAAATATGGGGCCACAGAAGGGCTGTTTTTCCACCACCTGCAACAGGATTCAGTATGATCATCCATTTAGTCAGGGACATAACATCCGTCATTGAATTGAGACTTCAAAATTAAGAATATTTATGGTAATTAATGTATATTTGCCAAATTGAAATATAACAGGGAACTCTAATGGGAAAAGTTATTGCCATCGCAAACCAGAAGGGAGGGGTAGGAAAAACAACATCAGCCATCAACCTGGCGGCATCACTGGCTGTGATGGAGAAAAATGTTTTATTGGTAGATGCAGATCCTCAGGCAAACACAACCTCCGGGCTTTGTTACGATCCCAACGCAACCAGTGGTGACACCCTTTATGAATGTCTCATTGGCAAAATGCCCATTGAAAAAACGATCATCCAGACCGAGATCCAGGGACTCAAACTCATTCCTTCACACATAGACCTTGTGGGCGCTGAAATAGAGTTGTTGTCTGTACCCGAAAGGGAAGGGGTATTGAAATCCCACCTGGATGCCATACGCCAACATTTTGATTATATATTTATTGATTGTTCTCCTTCTCTGGGTCTGATCACGGTAAACGCCCTGACCGCCGCAGATTCTGTAATTATTCCGGTCCAGTGTGAATTCTTCTCACTGGAAGGACTTGGCAAGTTGCTCAATACCATAAAGATTGTTCAGAACCGGTTAAACCCTGCACTGGCCATTGAAGGTTTTCTGCTCACCATGTACGACGTGCGCCTTCGTTCTCACAACCAGATAGTAGAGGAGATCAGGCACCATTTCCAGGATATGGTTTTTCAGACCGTCATTCAGCGGAATATCCGCCTGAGCGAGGCTCCCTCGCACGGAAAGCCCGTGGTGCTTTATGATGCGGCATCGGTAGGCAGCAACAACTACCTGAACCTGGCCAGGGAATTCTTAAAGAAAAACCAGCATGACTAAAAAACCCGCTTTGGGCAAAGGATTGGGTGCCCTGATATCAGAAACTCCGTCACTGAGTGACTGGAAACCCAGAACCCCAGTGGTACTTCCACAGGTGGAGGGTACTTCCATGATTGATGTTGATCTTATAGAAGTCAACCCTGAACAGCCCAGAAAGGAATTCAACGAAGAGGCGCTTGCCGAGCTGGCAGCATCAATAAAGAACCTGGGACTTATCCAACCGTTGACACTTCGAAAACTCTCTGCCGGAAGGTACCAGCTTGTAAGCGGGGAAAGGAGGCTCAGGGCAGCCAGGATGGCCGGCCTGAACAAGGTCCCGGCTTATATCAGGCAGGTAGAGGACAACGCGTTGCTGGAAATGGCGCTTGTAGAAAATATTCAGCGTGAAAATCTGGACGCTATGGAAATAGCCTACGGATTTCAGCGCCTGACAGAAGAGTGCGACCTGACCCAGGAAAAACTGGCCGAGCGTGTTGGGAAAAAACGGGCAACGGTTGCGAATTACCTGCGGTTGATCCAGTTGCCGGCCCAGATCCAGTTGTTTATACGGGCAGGTGCACTGACCATGGGACATGCCCGGGCCCTGCTATCCCTGGAAAAACAGGAAGCCCGGCTGGCACTGGCAAAAAAGATCGTGGAAAAGGGACTCTCTGTCCGGCAGGTGGAAACCATGGTGCGCCCTGTGGAATCAGAAAAAAATGAAACGCGGCCACGGGAGGCCGAATTGCCTGATGTCTATTATAGGGTATTGGAGCGGATCGGAACGTATTTCAACAATAACATTAGCCTGAAAAGGAATGCCAGGGGTGAAGGCGTTTTGACGGTTTACTGTTCCAGTGATTCTGAAATGGAAGCATTTCTGGAAGCTCTTGAGAAAAACAATATTTAGTCGGTTCTATATCTGTGAAACGTAGCCTGATATTCATCTTGTGTTTATTGTGTTCAGGTTCCCTTGTCTATGGGCAGTTTGCCGTTGACATGGGGCAACAGGACACAAAATCGTCACAAGATACTACAGTTCAGGCAAAAGAGCCCTTCAAGCTTCGTACCTATTTTTCGGCTTTGGCCGGAAAGGACACCCTGAAACTGGGTCGCGTATTTTCCGGGGCTGTAGTCCTGCCGGGCTATTCCCAGGCGTACAACCGGCAGTACTGGAAGATTCCCATTGTTTATGCCGGTATTGGTGCCGGTATTTTTATGGGAACGCGTTTCAATAACAAATACAGGGAAACTGAAAACGATTCCTACGCTTTATACCGGAATCTGTGCTATGTGGGAGCCGGATTGTTTTACTGGGGAAGCCTTCTGGACGGTGTGGCAGGTTTTAAGCATGAAAAAGACTTCCTGCCGGCTAAAGCCACATTGTATTCAGCGCTGCTTCCGGGACTTGGACAGGTTTACAACGGGGACTACTGGAAAATACCCATTATATACGGAGGCCTTATTGCCTGCGGATATTTCTGGCAATATAACGGTTTGCAGTACAACCGTTACAAGACCATGTACAACCATGCGATGGCAAAACCATCTGAATATGACGGGTGGATGACGCCCGAAAACATCAAATGGTACCGTGACACGTTCCGGCGGTACCGGGATTATTCCATTATAGCCACGGTGCTCGTTTACGCCCTGAATGTGATAGACGCCAATGTCTTTGCGCATTTCCAGGATTTTGACATAAGTGACGATCTGACCCTGCGCATTGAACCGGGACTGATTCCTGTACCCAACTTTGCTTCTGCCGGATATCCCGGCGCCGGAATACAAATGAGATTAACCTTTTAAAAAAAGTATCCACAATGAAATCCAAATGTTTGATCCTGCTGATCCTCTCCGTGACACTGACAGTAAACGTATCATCAGGCCAGGTCATGAGAAGACCGACAAAAAAACAATTGACGCAGCAGGTGGATTCCCTCCTAAAGCTTACAGATTCTTTGCAACAAGCGTTGATGGAGTATGAATTGCCTGTTGCCGACTCGTTATTACTGGAAAACGAGATAAACGAAGGCGATTTTAATAATCCTGAAACGGACCTGGATTTTAATTATGATTCCCTTTCTACGGAACAGAGACTCAGCCTGTATTATCATCAGAACCAGTTGAACCAGATGCCTGATTCCCTGACCCTTGAAACCCTGGACACAGCCCTTCTGACTTCAGCAATACCAGATTCTGTGTATATCAACAGGCTCACCAGGATGAACAGTTTTATAAAATTGCCTTACAACAATATTGTCCGGAACCACATAATCCATTACACCCAGAAAATGCCGGACCGTATTTCAACCATACTGGGACTGTCACAGTACTACATGCCACTGTTCGAAGAAATCCTGGATTCCTATGAAATGCCCCTGGAACTCAAAGCCATGGCCGTTATTGAATCGGCCCTCAATCCAAGGGCCGTTTCCAGGGCAAGGGCCACGGGAATGTGGCAGTTCATGTACCGGACAGCCTTGAATTACAACCTGACCATCAATTCCTATGTGGATGAAAGACTGGACCCCATTGTGTCAGGGGATGCTGCTGCCCGGTACCTGCTGGATTCCTACCGCATATACGGCGACTGGATCCTGGCTATTGCTTCCTATAACTGCGGGGTGGGCAATGTGAACAAAGCCATCCGGCGTGCCGGGGGGTCCCGTGAATTCTGGGACATATATCCTTTCCTGCCCCGTGAAACACGCGGATACGTGCCGGCATTTGTTGCAGCGCTCTATACCATGCGTTATTACCCGGAACACCAGATCAGGCCGCTCCCCATTGAGATGCCTGCCCACGTGGATACCTTTGAGGTGAACAAGATGCTTCATTTTGACCAGATCACCAATTTCCTGAATATTTCAAAAGACCAGCTCAGGGACCTGAATCCTCAATATGTCAAGGATATCATACCCGGGGTGGAACGTCCCTACATATTGCGTCTTCCCTTTGAATACAGCGGAGATTTCGCTGCCCTGCAGGATTCCATTTATTCATTCAAAGACAGTGTTTATTTTAATCCCCTGATAATGAACACAAGGGCTACTGCTTCCGATACACAGGTAACCCACAGGGTGCGTTCAGGAGAAACACTCAGCCATATCGCATACCGTTACGGGGTACGCATAGCCGATGTCAAATACTGGAACGGACTTCGTTCAGACCGGATTGTTCCTAACCAGAGGCTGATCATATATACCAGGGGCTCAGGGGCCCCGCGTCCCCAAACAGCTGCTGCAGCTGCGTCTTCCACTGCCCCTGCACAGCCCCGGGGGAATTTGATCACCCACAAGGTCCAGAAAGGAGAAACATTGGGCGGTATAGCAGAAAAATACAAGGTCAGTGCGGCTAACCTCCGTTCCTGGAACAAAATCAGGAACAACACGATCTATGCCGGAAGCACCCTCAAGATTTACACCTCGGCAACGGCAACCACTTCACAGGACGGATCATTTGAATACTATACCGTCAAGTCGGGAGACAACCTCTGGGATATTGCTAACAAACTGGGGATAACTGTCCAGAATATCCGTTCTCTGAACGGACTAGGCAGTAATTCCAGGATATATCCCGGACAGAAGCTGAAAATTCGCAAAATCTGATTAAGGCTAGACCGGGTCTACATCCAGCCGGATTCGGGCCGGAGCCAATGGGGCCTGACGGATCAGGGAAGAAATATTTTCTTTTATTTGCTGTGCATTAACAGTACGCCGTATTGTAACCTGCACCCGGTATGAAAACAACAGCTCACGGGGTTCCGGAGGGATAAACGGGCCTTCGATGCGTGCCGGCAGGCTGGCAGAATCCAGCATATGGTACAGCGTTCTGCTTCTTGCAGCAGCCAGGTTTTTTTTGTGATGAAAAACGGTGATCAGTATCTGCCGAGTGTGCGGCGGGTACCCGTACCTGATCCTTTCCTGCAGCATCTCTCTCATAAAGGAAGCGGAAAGCCCGTCTCTTAGGGACTGGTAAAATGGATGGTCCATATCGGAGGATTGAATCATCACGGGAACCTGGGGGTTTTGGACTGCCGCCCACAGCAGGACGTTCCCCATGATGTGACAGGCCTGTTCCGTAGCCCGGAAATGTTTTCTTGACAGGAGTCTTTCAACTTGGAGAAAGCAAACAAGTCCTATGGAACTGTCAAGGTGGTGATGGGTCTGGAAAGGCCGGCAAACAAGAATGCCGGTTTCCTGTGGAAGGTCTTCCGGGAAGGAAGGACCGGCCTCGGCAAAAAGTATTTTTTTCTTTTCTGCCAGGCAGGTTTCCACCGCTGCAAGCGTACGCAGGTCCAACGGGCCCCTCATGGTCCCTGTGGTCAGAGAAGCAGCGGTGTCAATCAGCACGGTTTTTTCCGGCAGAGGCCGGCCGGCCGGAAAGCTTTCCAGTGCTTTGAATTTTCCCTTTTCTATGTTGTATAGGGTTTCCAGAGAGGGTAAAGCTGATCCGAGGATGACCTGTGCGTGAAACAGCTGGCCCAGCATCAGGGCTGCATCCCTTGCGTTCAGGTAGGGGACTGCATCTGACTTCTTGTGGGCGGGATGCTCTTCCCGTTCCACTATAACCAGGGCGGGCCGGGTGAAGGGCAGCATGAGGGCAAGATGCATTCCTGTGACCACACAGGGATTGCCAGCATACAATTCTTTTTGTGCCTTGCTTTGTTCCTTTACCGGTCTCTTTGAATGAAAGCAGATGGCCTGTTCTCCAAATGCAGCGAGCATGGACTGGTGTACAGATTCACAGGACATCCGGTCGGGGCATACAATCAGGCATTGTCCGCCACGGTCAAGGGTCATGCGGACCTGTTCAATGTAAACCGTTTCCCGTCCCATGCCTTCCAGGTACAGAGGCGGTCCCGGTTCGGGAAGCGGCCCCGGATCCGGGGTTAGACTGGTTGCACGCCTTTTGAATTTCCACAGGTTCAGGGCCATTTTTGCCACCAGGCCCGGCGGGCACATGTAATACTGCGCTATCCACTCCCAGAACATAAGCGTTTTTTTCGGGATCAGAGGCAGGGATGCAACAACCGATATGATATCCCTAAGGCTGTCTTGCAGGCTTCCTTGTGGTGGTTCGTCCCGAAGTCTGTAAACCACTCCTGTGTGGATGCGGTTTCCCACAGGCGCTGTTACCTGGCATCCCGGGACGGCCTGAGCGCAGAGATCTTCCGGGACTCTGTATGTCAGCAGGCTTTCCAGGGCCAGTGGAAAAAGAATATCGGCATACTTTGTTTTCATTACAAGTTGCGGACTTTTTCAGCCACTTGTTCCATAAGCCAGAAGGGGGTGGAAGTAGCCCCGCATATACCCACCGTATCTCCGGGTCTGAACCAGGCAAGGGAAATGTCTCGCGGATTTTCAATGGCATAACTGCGTGGATTGGCTTCCTTACAGGTACGGAAAAGGACTTTACCGTTGGAACTTTCTTTCCCTGCGACAAAAAGTATCAAGGACCGGCTGCGGGCAAAACGTGCCAGTGCTGTCTGCCTTCCGTCTACCTGGGAACAGATGGTGTCAAATACTTTAAGCCTGTCCGGATCCATGCCCTGCTCCTGCATAAGGCGGATCAGGTGTTCCCGGATTTTCATGTACTCCTGCGGATTTTGCGTGGTCTGGGAAAAAAGCGAGACAGGTCCGCCTGAAAAACAGATATTATCCAGATCTTTCCGTGTCTCAACGACAATTGCGTCGCCGGCCACCTGTCCCACCAGCCCGTCTACTTCTGCATGACCTTGTTTGCCAAAGATCACGATCTGGCCATTTTTAGGCTTGATCCTGGCGTGTTCCTTTTTGATTTTTTTCTGCAGAAGAAGCACCACCGGACAGGTACATTCCAGAAGACTGATATTTCTGTCGGCTATCAGTGCATAGGTGGGTGGCGGTTCGCCGTGGGCGCGTATCAGGACCGTGGATCCTACAGGTATCTGGTGCAGCTGGCTGCGGTTTATTATCCGGAGTCCTTTTTCTTCCAGGCGGTGAAGTTCCTCGTTGTTATGAACGATGGCTCCCAGAGAATACACGGGTTTGTTCTCATTCATTGCCTGTTCGGCACACCGGATGGCTCGTATCACCCCGGAACAGAACCCCGATCTTTTATCTATTTCAACCTGATATCCCATTTGTCCTCCAGCAGTTTTTTAAACCATTCCATTTGTTCTTCAACGGTCATATTCCCGTTGTCAAGCAAAACAGCGTCAGGGGCCTTTATAAGTGGATGTACCTCCCGGCTGGAGTCCAGCTGATCGCGCCGTTGTACATTATCCAGCACCTCTTCATAAGTGGCATCTTCTCCTTTTGCCTTCATCTCTTCCAACCGCCTGCGTGCCCTTACCGGGGCGGGGGCGGTCATGAAGATCTTGATCTCGGCTTGTGGAAAAACAGCTGTGCCTATATCGCGGCCATCTATGACGACTCCTTTTTTCCCGGCCCATTTCCTGAGTTCGTTATCCACAAAATCCCTTACTCCGGGAATTCCGGAAACAGGGCTGACGCTCCTGGAAACCTCCAGGCTCCGGATACGCTGTTCAACGTTTTTCCCATTCATGTATGTATCATCCCGACCGGTTTCAGGATTCCTTATAAAGGTAAGGGAGATGTCTTTCAGGCGTTGCAACAGCAGGGGGGCATCGGGCCGTCCCTGCGCGTCTGTCAGGCCTTCTTCCAGGGCATAAAGTGTCACGGCCCTGTAGAGTGCTCCGGAGTCCAGGTATGTATAACCCAGGGCCCTTGCTATGGCTTTTGCAAAAGTGCTTTTCCCGGTAGAAGAATGCCCGTCTATGGCTATGATCATCTGCTTCATATTCTGTTTCAAATGTAACGGAAAATCTCCTATTTGCGAAATTCAGGTTATCTTTACAGGATTAAATGCCGGTAGTATGAGAATATTGATCATCGATGACGAAAAAAGTATACGCAATACCCTGAAAGAGATACTGGAGTATGAGGGATATGAAGTGTCCCTTGCCGAGAACGGGGAACAGGCACTGTCTCTGCTGGAACAGGGAAAGGTGCAGATAGATACGATTTTTTGCGACATCAAGATGCCGGGGATCGATGGGATAGAAGTACTAGAAAAGATACAGGATATGAACCTGGATGTGCCGGTTATCATGATCTCGGGCCACGGCGATATTGATACTGCCGTGGAATGCATAAAAAAAGGCGCTTACGATTTTATAGAAAAACCCCTGGATCTGAACCGGATACTTATCACCATAAGGAATGCCAACGACAGATCAACTCTGGTTCAGGAAAATAAAAAACTCAAACGCAAAGAAGATAAGACACCCCCGCTGATTGGAAAGTCTCCCGTTATCAGCCGCATCTGGAACATGATTGAACGCGTCGCTGCAACAGATGCCAGGGTGCTGATCACAGGCTCCAACGGCACAGGAAAAGAGCTGGTTGCCCGCTGGCTTCACCAGAAAAGCAACCGTTACAAAATGCCTTTCATAGAAGTAAATTGCGCTGCCATACCTGGAGAATTGATTGAGAGTGAGCTTTTTGGTCATGAAAAAGGTTCCTTTACCTCGGCCATAAGGCAACATAAGGGGAAATTCGAGCAGGCAGACGGAGGAACGCTATTCCTGGACGAAATCGGGGATATGTCCCTGGCAGCTCAGGCAAAAGTGCTGCGTGTGTTGCAGGAAAACAGGATTACACGTGTCGGCTCCGACAAGGATATCAGTGTCAGTGTACGGGTGGTTGCCGCTACCAACAAGGACCTGGTGAAGGAAATTGGAAAAGGCACATTCAGGGAAGACTTGTACCACCGTTTGAGCGTGATACTCATTCATGTGCCGCCTCTGGCCGAACGCAGGGAAGATATTCCATTGCTGGCAGAATATTTCATTGAACAGATCTGCACCGAATACGGAATGTCAAAAAGAACCATCACACCGCAGGCTGTTGAAGAATTGAAAAAACTCAATTGGACTGGTAATGTCCGGGAATTGAGGAACGTGATAGAACGGCTTATCATATTGTCTTCTGAAACCATAGGGGAGGAGGAAGTAAAGACCTATGCAGATCCCCTGTTTATATAACAGGTTTCTTGGGAATTCTCACATTGAAGCAGGCCCCGCCCCATTCCGATGAGGTATAAAATATTTCACCCCGGTATTGTTCGACTATCCCCCTGCATATGGCCAGGCCTAAACCGGTCCCGCCGCTTTTGGTGGTGAAATTGGGCTTGAAGAGTTTGTGCCGGTTTTCAGGCGCTACACCGGGACCGTTGTCGGCGACACTGATCAGGTAGTAGTCTCCGTCTTCTGCCAACCGGATACTGATCACCCCTATAGCCTGTTCTTCCACGGACTGTACCGCATTCGACAAAAGATTGACCAGTACGCTGACCCATTGGGTTCTTCTCACGTTGACCCGAGCCAGGTGCACTTCCGATTCAAAATGAATCTTTATGTGCTCAAAAGTTGAAAACAATACAATCTGCTCATTGATCAGTTCGTTGAGTTCTACCTCGACAGGTAACTCTGTGTTGATTCGCGAAAAGCTTGAAAATTCTGAGGCTGCATTGGACAGAATTTCAATTTGTTCCAGAAGGGAAGCTACTATTTTGTCAAAATGGTCCAGCCATTTGGGTCCGCCTTCCTGCTTCAAACGTATTAAATGCTGGATACTTAGACGCATAGGGGTTAACGGGTTTTTGATCTCATGGGCTATCTGGCGGGCCATTTCTCTCCATGCCTGTTCCCTTTCCGATTGGGCCAATCGCTGGGTGCTTTCATTCAGGTCATCGGCCATCTTGTTGTATGCCTTGACCAGCATGCCCAGTTCATCGTCCGAAGTATAATGGATGTGTTCCGGTTTACGGGTCACATCCAGGCGGCTGATCTTTTCTCCCAGTTCTGCCAGTGGCCTGGTTATCTGGTTCGAAAAGGCATAACTCACCAAAACAGCTCCCAAAAGCAGGAGCAGGTAAAGGTTTATGATGGCAGCCACAATAGCAGAAGTATCCTTGGTAACATCGGTTTGCCCCGACAGATAGGGAATGTTGATATAGGCCACAAGATCTCCGTTTGTGTTGTACAGCGGTGCATACATGGAATAATAACTCAAAGAGCCTATCTGTTCTTTCTGCGTGTACTGGGGACGTTCATACTGATGAAGCCGGCGGAATGCCTCCCCGTTCATTCTGGCTCCCAGGAGGTGGCGTTCAAACATTTCCGGTTGAGAGGAACGAAGCAGTCTTCCCTGTGGATCGTAAAGATTAACATTTATCTTCATATTGGAAGAGAGGCGGTTGATGGTATTCATCAGCTCCACTACATTGCCTGCCGGATCGTTAGAGCGGTCTGAATATCGTATATATTCATCCAGTGACGATCTGGCAGCATCCATCTGGTCCTGCATTTGCCGGGTGGTGGTTTCTTCATAAAGTTTCAGGCCAAAACCGATACTTCCTATAGCCATGAGAACCAATGCAACAAACAACAGACCCACCAGCAGCAAGGTGATCTTGCGCCGGAAAGAGCTGCCCGGAAGATTTATTCTCAGATCACTCTCCCGGAGCAAGCCCAGGGCCACGGAAAAGACCAGGACATAAAAAAGAAAAAGGTAGGAAAATGAGACGAGGTAAGGAAGCGGTGAACGCTGGGGCCTTGTGATGATCAGTACTTTATTTGCTGTCTTATAACTGCAGTGAAGGCTTCTGTTGCTTTTTCGCAGGCTGAACCCGTCTTCCTGTTCAGAGGTTATGCGACTTGGATACGCATATTTTCCGCTGTTGGACACCAGTTTGCCGTCTATGTATTTGGCATAGGAATAATCATAGGGCAATTTAAACTTGTCAAACTGCGACCGGTCTGAAATCAGGGACGGGTATCCCAGGGCATCTTTAACATAACGGGAATCCAGTTCTATGTATAGATCCTGTGATCCGCTGTAGCTGTAATAGGTGAAGACACCCATGTAACTGATGTTCCCCAGTTTGCTGTCTATATTGTAAAACCTTGAATTTTCAGCCAGGGGAGTTCCGTTCCTCAGGATCTCGCTGTGGAAGAACTGGTAACAAGAAACAGGGCGGGGCATACCTGCAATGACCAGCACATCGCCCGGTTCACAGATGGTGATCTGGATCTCGTATCTATGCATAAAATCGGCAAAATACGTTTCTTTAATACGTGAAAGGATCAGATCATGGTCCTGGTCCATCTGGATCATGATAGACAGGATGGGATCTATTGTGATCCGTTCTTCTACCCTTCGCAACTGCATCTCCAGGTCAAGGTCCCTTTCTATAGACATTTTCTGGGTCCATACCTGGTACAGGTTGAATTCCTTTTCCCTGCCGTAAAGACTGACAGTGAGCATGCTGTATGCTGCAGCAAGAAAAACAAACAGGTAGGTGAAACGGGGTCCCGCGAAAAATGAAGCCTGCGGTACTTTATTGACGTGCAACAGGGTTCTGAACAAGAGGAAAAAAGAAAGGAACAGCATCGATACGATCAGGTACGCAACAGCAGTGTACCAGGTGATTTCGTCCAGCCTGAACAACTCCATGGCAATGTTAGAATCCATTGTCAGGGCTTTCAGGGTATGGTGTGTCAACAGGAAGGCAGAGGCCAGGAAAATAACCATCACAGCATTGATGACCAAACGCAAGGACTTTTTAAGGTTCTGCATGATTCGCGCAAGATCCGGACGGGCAAGGTAAATAGCCCATGCTGCAGTAAAAACACATAGTGTGTTGAGTACCATGGCAGCCAACGAATTTTCCAGGGGCCCGCCGGCAAACAGCAGGGGTGAAAAAAACAGGGTGTCCGGTTGCAGGGAAGAAGAAAAAATGAAAGTCAGAAAACGCAACAGACACAGGCTGGTGATCAAACCCAGCGCGTAGGCCACTTTACGGTTTCTGAAAAAGAACATCAGCAAGGAGCATATGACCAGGGTAATAGCCAGCCACCTCAGAATGACAGACTCATAATATGTCTGCATGGACGTATTGCTCAGAATGGTGAACAATACGCCATCGTCCTTTCCGAAGACAATAAATCCCTCGTCCAGGTTCAGGGGAACGATAGAACAGTAGGCAGGCAGCCGGAGCGTCCTGTTTACCTTTGATTCCACAAAACTGTTACTGAAAGGAAAATCAGTTTGGATCTGAATGCCCGTAATGATGGTGACATCCTCCCGGCTGTAAGCCCTGACCACGTACCAGGCACTGCCAAGGTTCAAATACTGTTCCCTCCCGTCAATTCCAGAAAGCGGCTGATAGAGGATGGTGTTCCTTGAAAAAAACGACAGGTTGGGATACATGGCACCGGGGCTGTAACTGTCATTGATCACGGGGAATGTGTTAACCCAGGATATCAGGCTGTCTTTGTAATACTTGTAAACAACCATGTCGCGGTCAACATCCTTTGGCGAGAGGCTCCCCATTTTTTCCTGTTCCAGTTCACGCAGGGCGATATTTTCAATATCACGTTGTTTCCTGTGAAGTATTTTTTCAACCTCCACCAGGCGCATCATGCGCTGGTTGTGACTGGTGAGCTCAAAAAAGGATAATGTAAGGCAGACAGCCGCAAGGATAAGCGGTATCAGGAATTTACGGTTCCATATTTGCCTCAGTACTTTCATTGGTGGTGGTAGGCTTCCCCCTTAATTATGGTTAAGCAGCGGTAAAGTTGTTCAATACACAATAAACGTACCAATTGGTGGGGGAAGGTCAGGCTGGAAAGAGACCATATTGCATCTGCCCTTTGCCTTACTGGCAGGGAGAATCCAAAGGCCCCGCCTATGGCAAAAACAAGGTTCCTGGTACCTTTTTGCATATGTTGCTCAATCTGGTACGACATTTGCTTTGAGGTAAAGGTACTGCCTTTCTCATCAAACAGCACCAGATGGTCTGAATCTTTAACGTTTTTTAAAAGCAAAAGGCCTTCTTTTTCTTTGATCTGATCGCAGGACAATGATGAAGTGTTCTTTAGATCGGGCAATTCAAGACGTTTATAGCCGACGTACCGGATCAGCCTTTTCTCATATTCCAGAATGCCTTCACGCAAGTAAGGTTCCTGGGTCTTGCCCATGCAAAGCAGCACAATATTCATCAAACAAAAGTAAGAAATTATGTGTAACTTGCCGTGACTTTTAAGAAACGCTATGATAAGAAAGGCTATCATACCACTTATACTTGCCTGTTTCCCTGCATTTGTTCCAGCTATATTGGTGGCGCAGGACGGAGGGTCAAAAGCTATTTTCGATGATATCGGGGACGATCTCAGAAACGGTGATGCGACTGTTTTTGCACAGTGGTTTGCCGATGATATTGAAATAGATGTACTCGGGACGGCAGGTGTTTGCAGCAGGAGCCAGGCCCGGCAGCTGATGAAGAATTTCTATTCCCGGTATACTCCAAAAACCTTTACCATAGTCCACCTGAGCGGCTCATTGCCCATGCGTTACTGCATAGGCACCCTGCTGGCCGGGGGCGAGCGTTTTCGTGTGACATTGTTTCTAAAATCAGAAAAGGAAACACACAGACTGCAGCAAGTCCGTATCGAAAAGGACTGATTTATTTCTTGCGCATAAAAATCTGCACCGGTGTCCCTTGAAAATCAAAGTGGGAGCGTAGCTTGTTTTCCAGGAAACGTTTATAATCTTCCCGCACATATTGCGGCAGGTTGCAGAAAAACGCAAAAGAGGGACACGCAGTCGGCAATTGTGTAATATATTTAATTTTTATGAATTTTCCCTTAATTGCAGGGGGAGGGTAAGCTTCAATCTCTGGGAGCATAACCTGGTTAAGCATGGAAGTAGAAATGCGGCGGTTACGGTTTTCAAAGACTTTGGCCGCGGCTTCCAGCACGTTAATTATGCGCTGTTTTTTAACCACAGAGGTAAAAATCACGGGAACATCTGTAAAAGGAGCTATCCTTGCCAGAATCCCGCTGGTATATTCTTTAAGGGTGTTGGTCTCCTTTTCTAGCAAGTCCCATTTGTTGACAGCAATTACGCAACCTTTTTTGTTTTTCAGTATCAGTTGAAAAATGCTCATATCCTGTGATTCCACGCCCAAAGTCGCATCGAGCATGAGGATACATACGTCCGAGTATTCAATGGCCCTGACGGCCCTCATGGAAGAATAAAATTCCAGGTCTTCCCTGTTTTTTGTCTTCTTTCTCAGACCAGCCGTATCGACAAGCATGAAATCATAACCGAACTTGTTGTACCTCACAGTAATGGCATCACGTGTCGTACCCGCGACCGGGGTGACAATATTCCTTTCTTCCCCCAGGAAGGCGTTGGTCAGGGAGGATTTGCCCACATTGGGCCTTCCCACGATGGCTATGTGCGGGATATCATGTTCTTCTTCCACCGTACTGTCACCGGGAAGCTCTTCCAGGATCCTGTCCAGCAGTTCTCCTGTTCCGCTTCCGCTTGCTGCAGCAATGGATATTGGTTCCCCCAGGCCCAGGGCGTGGAATTCGTAAGTATCAAATATCCGGCCCCCGTGATCTACCTTGTTGACCGCTACAATAACCGGTTTCTCAGATTTTCTGAGTATCCCGGCAATGCTCTGATCATAGTCTGTTATGCCTGTCTGTACATCGACCATGAAAACAACGACATCGGATTCCTGAATTGCTATAAGAACCTGCCGGCGTATCTGCTCTTCAAATACATCGTCCGTGTTATGGGCATAACCACCAGTATCAATAATTGAGAATTCCCTGCCATTCCAGTCTGTCTTTCCGTAATGACGGTCACGGGTTACACCGGCGGTCTGGTCCACTATGGCCTGCCGTTTCCCTACCAGCCTGTTGAAAAGTGTTGATTTCCCAACATTAGGCCTTCCTACAATTGCTACAATTCCCATTGGTTCCTTTTTTCAGTAACATGCATTCTTCTTCTTTAAGACAGCGTATACCCCGTTCCCTCATCCTTTTGTTATGTCCGACGGAAAATTCGGGGAATTTCCCGTTTTTCCTGACGATTATTGACAGGCTCATGCCCAGGATACCCAGGATTATCAGTCCCAGCGACAGGAGAAAAACCGTCATAAGTTGTAACGCAAACACTTGTTGTGTGGAAGCAGCGGGTGGTCTGTCACCGCCAGCAGGGGAGGAACCTGGTGGGTTTTGAAACCTGAACGCTGCATTTTTAGTATAATCCCCGACAAGAGCCGGGCATCAATACCCGATCGGACCAGCTCTTCTTCAGTTTTTCCTTCTTCAATAAGGGAACGGAGGATAGGGTCCAGCACGGCATATTCCGGAAGGGAGTCGGTGTCTTTCTGGTCTATGTACAACTCTGCCGAGGGTTCTTTACTGATGGTGTGTGCTGGAACTCTTTCCCCTTCCCTGTTAAGGAAAGCAGCCAGTTCATAGACTTCTGTCTTGTAAATATCGGCCATAACCATCAGGGCTCCTGCCAGATCACCATATAAGGTGCCGTAGCCCATAGCCAGCTCGCTCTTGTTGCTTGTGTTGAGAACCAGGCAATCCTTTTTATTGGCATATGCCATTAGGAGCACAGCCCTGATACGGGCCTGCAGGTTTTCTTCCGTCACATCGTGGTGTTCATGTTCAAAAACAGTGGACAATTCACGTAAAAACTTATTGTATATGGTGTCTATGGGAATGATATGATTGCTGATTCCGTTAAGGGCGCACAGTTCCAGGGCGTCGTTAAGGGAATGGACCGTGGAATAGGGCCCGGGCATAAGCAGCCCGTGAACATGTTCCTTCCCCAGAGCATCCTGTGCCAGGCACGCCACAACAGCTGAATCCAACCCCCCGGAAAGGCCCAGGACAGCTGTCTTGTTACCGGCATCCCTGAAGAAGTGCCGTATGCCGCCGATCAATGACAGGTACAATTCCTCTGAAGTTTTCATTACAAAGTGAATTTACTGCTGATGGATTGAAAATTATATACTTTGTCAATAATATCAGCAAACTCACGGGCAATGGACAACACCTTGATCTTGCTCTTGTTCACGTCCGGATCTGAACACAATGGGATGGTATCGGTCACAATGACTTCCTCCAGAGGCGAATTGGCGATGGTGTTGTAGGCCAGGCCGGATAGTACCGGGTGAGTGGCTATTGCCCGTACACTGCGTGCTCCCTTTGACATCATCATTTCAGCGGCTTTGGCTATGGTTCCCGCCGTATCTATCATATCATCCAGTATGACAATATTCCTGTCTTTGACTTCCCCAATCGCGGTCATGCTTCCCACCACATTTGCTTTTTCACGTGATTTATGGCATATGATAAGGGGACACTCCAGTTTTCTGGAATAGGCATTGGCACGCTTTGCGCCGCCCATATCCGGGGCAGCAACTGAGAGATTTTCCAGTCCCAGGTTCTTTATGTAAGGGACAAAAACAGAACTTGAATAGACGTGGTCCACCGGAAAATCAAAAAAACCCTGTATCTGGTCTGCATGCAGGTCCATGGTCATGACCCTGTCACATCCGACAGCTTCCAGCAGGTTGGCCACCATCTTGGCGCCAATGGAAACCCTGGGCCTGTCTTTACGGTCCTGCCTGGCCCATCCAAAGTAGGGCATAACGGCTATGACCTTATAGGCCGAAGCCCTTTTGGCAGCATCTATGGTCAGAAGCAGCTCAAACAAATTATCAACGGGAGGAAATGTGGATTGGATGATAAAGATAGTAGCCCCTCTGACACTTTCATCAAAGGCGGGTTGAAACTCCCCGTCACTGAATGTGGTTACAGACAACAATCCCAGGGGCAGACCCAGATGAGAGGCAATACGTTCGGCAAGATATCGGGATCCGCGGCATGAGAAAATTTTAAATAAATGCAGATGATCCATTGTCCCTTTGGTTAGAAGATGGGGCAAAGATAAGAAGAAAAAACACAATTAAAGGTTTTCGGAGCGGATGGAACCAATATAATCCAGAAGTTCTTTTCTGCCTTCACCGGTAAGAGAAGAAACAATAAAAAAGGGAGGCAGGGGTTCCCAGTAATGTGACAATGATTTCCTCATGGTAGCCGCTTGTTTTTCCAGTGCCGTCTTTGATAGTTTGTCCGATTTGGTCAGTACCAGCGCAATTGGGATTTGCCAGTTTCCAAGTTTGAGTAAAAAATCGAGGTCTATCTGTTGAAGCGGATGCCTGGAGTCCAGCAATACAAATAGTAATGTCATATTGGGGGCCCGCCGGATGTACCCCTGGATCATGGCCTCAAGGGCAGCCCTTTTTGTTTTGGATACTTTCGCGAACCCATAGCCTGGCAGATCTGTGATAATCCACGATTTATCAATTAGGAACCGGTTGATGCATTGCGTCTTTCCGGGGGTGGAGGACGTGTGGGCCAGTTTGCGCCTGTTGCATAACATATTGATCAGGGAAGATTTTCCCACATTTGATCTTCCAATGAAGGCGAATTCTTCCAGTCCCGGAGCGGGGATTTCATCAACTTTTATTGTGGCAGAAAGGAAAGAGGCTTCTTTGATCTCCATGGGGCGAAGGTAAGGTTTTTTTGATTATTTTAATGTAAATTTGTGCAATGGAGAAAATGGATCTCATTGACCTGCAAAGAATACTGGAAGATGCTGTCAGCCGGGCCTTTGAGGAACCATGTTGGGTCCGCGCAGAAATCAACCAGCTTTCTGTACGTAACGGCCATTGCCATATGGAATTGGTGCAGAAGGAACAGGCAACAGATAAATTACTGGCAAAAGCCCAGGCTGTTATCTGGGCGGGTGTTTTTGCCATCCTGAATCCCTATTTCAGAACAAGCACAGGGATGGATCTCCGTCCCGGGTTGCAGGTGCTTCTGTGCGTGGAACCCAGAATGCATCCTTTGTACGGTCTGAGCCTGGTGGTTACAGATGCCGATCCTTCCTATACCATAGGAGGCCTTGAGCTGGAACGCAGAAAAACAATGGAAAGGCTGGAGCGGGAAGGCATCCTGGATATGAACAGGCAATTGCCCTTTCCTGCTGTTCCGCTGCGTCTGGCCGTGATATCTTCAGAAACGGCTGCCGGTTACCAGGACTTCAGGGACCATATCGGCTTATCCCAATATGGATTTATACTGACCCTTTTTCCAGCCCTTATGCAGGGGGCAGATGCTCCTGCAAGCATAATCCAGGCTATGGAACAGGTGATCGGATCCGGAAAGGATTTTGATTTACTGGTTATGATCCGGGGCGGAGGTGCAGCAACCGATCTGCATTGCTATGACAACTATGACCTGGCAGCACACATAGCCCAGTTCCCGATTCCTGTAGTTACAGGCATAGGGCATCACAAAGATATCCATATAGCAGACAGGGTAGCCAGTCTGTCCCTGAAAACGCCTACAGCAGTGGCAGATTACCTTGACGGGCATCTAGCCGCCGAGGAAGAAAGCCTGTTCAGGATCTCACACAACCTGGAGCGTGCTGTCCAAAGACGGATCGAAGAGGAAAAACAAAGCATGAACTACCTGATCAGGGACATTGGCGGTGCAGTCAGATGGGTCATACAACACCACGCACATATGCTGGAATTGATGGAACAGCGGATAAAGCAAAACAACCCCATGACATTGCTGCAAAAGGGGTATTCACTGACCCTGTTCCGGGGCAAGGCCATATTGGATGCCGCCCTGCTCAAAGAGGGCGACAAGGTAGAGACCATACTTTCCAAAGGCAGCTTTGGTGCCATTGTGAATGACATAGAAAAATGAGCCATATGAATAAAAAAACCGAGATCACTTACCTGCAGGCACGCCAGGAACTCCAGTCCCTTGCAGAAGACCTTGAGAAGCCCGATGCAGATTTGGGCCAGATCGCGTCCAAAGTCAAAAGGGCGCTTGAACTGGTGACCTATTGCAGGAATTATCTGCGAAAGGTACAGGAAGATACGGAAACAATTATCAATACATATGAAAAGGATTGAAGGTAGGCTGTTTTGCCTGCTTTGCCTGATACTGACGACAGCACCTCTGCAAAAGCTGGAAGCACAGGAAAGGGCAAGGATAATGGAAACAGACACGGTTACCCACTCACTCATCAAACAGCTCAGGGAAACAACTTCCGAGGTTTTTCACGATCCGGCTCCTCCCCGTTTTGTAATGATGGACAAGAGTGAGAAGTTCCTTTTCGGGATGGGAGGCTATGTTTCCTGTAACACCTATTACGACGGGACAGGTTTTTTGTCCAGGGAACTGGCAACGGTACTGATACCCACAGAGGCTTCCCCTTTGCGTAGTGGCCGTTTTAACATTGATGCCAGTGGGGCCAGGATTTTTTTCAAACTGATAGGGGATACTCGCTTAGGAAAACTGCAGGCCTATATTGAAGGAGGTTTTTCAGCGCAGGGAAACACTTTTTCCCTTAATCACGCCTATGTAGAGATCAGGCACCTTCTCGTTGGCCAGACCTGGAGCAATATCATGGACCTGAAAGCTGCCCCTGCCACTGTGGACGGTGCAGGACCCGGTGGTATGAACGGATTACGCCAGCCCCAGTTCCGTTACGGATGGAGATTCTCCAATGGGGTCAACTGTTTTGCTTCCCTGGAAGATCCCGAGGTGACCATGCTCAGCGATCTGCTTACGGGAGTTGAGGACGTGCATATCATGGGACAGCGATTTCCCGATGTAATTGTTTCACTGGGTTACGAAAGAGCCAGATGGCACCTCAGACTGGCAGGAGTACTGCGTTTTCTGGAAAAACAGCGGGGCTACGGAATGGCCTTTTCCGGACATGCAAACCTGACACTGCACGATGTACTCATCTTCCAGGTCACGGGAGGGGCCGGTATCGGCCATTACATCCAGGATCTGGGAGGGATGGGCTATGATGTATACATTAACAGCAAAGGGCTCTTTGACAAATTCAGGGTACTGGGTTATTATGCCGCCTACGAACACCACTGGAGTGATAAATGCTTTTCCGGGCTGGTTTATTCGCAGACCTATGTAATGCCTTTTGAAGGGGCTCCGGGATTCGTTTACCACCATACAAACTATGCGGCCATCAACACATTCCGGGAATTCTACGAACATGGTCAATTTGGCATAGAAGCCATCTTTGGCAACAGGATAAACCTTGATGGCAGCCTGGGATATACATGGCGCTTGAATTGCATGGTTCGATATAACTTTTAAGTATGGAAATAACGGAAATATGGGAAAAGGATTCTTACCTGAAACCTTATAAACCAGTTATATGGAGGCGTCACCAGATGCGCCTTGACAAAGCATTGCAGATCCGCGGAACTCACGACAGGCTGGCTCATGCGATAAACAACCACCTGTACTACGGAATACACAAGACAGAGACCGGCTGGATTTGCCGGGAATGGGCCCCCAATGCCGTTGCCATATACCTGACAGGGGAGTGCAACGGATGGAAGAAAGATCCCGGCTATGCCTTCATTCCTGTTGGCTCAGGCAACTGGGAACTGATACTGCCGTCAGGAGCGCTGCAACACGGTCAGCTCTACAAGTGGCTGATTGAGTGGCCCGGCGGTTCCGGAGAGCGACTGCCGGCATATGCCAGACGTTGCGTTCAGGACCCTGAAACCAAGATATTCAGTGCGCAGGTATGGGACCCAGCCGAACCTTACAGGTGGAAATACAACAATCCCCCACGTGTGACCCATCCCCTGATCTATGAGGCACACATAGGGATGAGTGCCCAGGAGCCGGGAATTGCCGATTTTGACTGGTTCCGGGAAAAAGTCCTCCCAAGGATTGCACGTCTGGGCTATAACACAATCCAGCTGATGGCAATACAGGAACACCCCTATTACGGTTCATTTGGTTACCAGGTTTCCAATTTTTTTGCCGTCAGCTCCCGCTTCGGCACACCGGAAAGTTTTAAAAGGCTGATAGATGAAGCCCATGCACAAGGCATTGCGGTGATAATGGATCTGGTACATTCGCACGCAGTAAAAAATGAGATAGAAGGATTAAGCCGGTTTGACGGCACATATGACCAGTATTTCCATGCCGGTCCCAGGGGTGAACATCCGTTGTGGTCCTCACGCTGCTTTGATTACGGGAAAGATGCGGTAATTCATTTTTTACTGTCAAATATCAAATATTGGATGGAGGAATTCCATCTTGATGGTTTCCGTTTTGACGGTGTAACATCCATGATGTATCATGATCACGGGCTGGGACGTGATTTTACACAGTACGGCCACTATTTTGACGGGAACCAGGATGAAGACGCCATTACCTACCTGGGATTGGCTAACCGGCTCATCCATGAATGCAATCCACAGGCCATTACCGTTGCCGAAGATGTGAGCGGTATGCCAACCCTTGCCTATCCCCTGGAAAAAGGTGGAATAGGCTTTGATTTCCGCATGAGCATGGGAGTTGCCGATCATTGGATCAAATGGATCAAGGAATTGCGGGATGAAGACTGGCATGTTGGAGACATTTTTTATCAACTCACCAACAAACGGCAGGATGAGCGAACCATATCATACGCCGAGTGTCACGACCAGGCTATGGTGGGTGACAAAACAATCATATTCAGGCTTATAGACAAGGAAATGTATACTTCTATGAGCAAAGACATCCCCTCTCTTGTGGTGGACAGGGGAATAGCCCTGCACAAGATCATCCGTTTGCTTTCCATGGCTACTGCAGGGGACGGCTATCTGAATTTTATGGGAAATGAATTTGGTCATCCGGAGTGGATTGATTTTCCAAGAGAAGGGAATGGGTGGAGTTATCATTACGCCCGCAGGCAGTGGTTACTGGCCGACAATCCGCAGCTCCGCTATCAGGGACTGGAGTTCTTTGACAGGGATATGATTGGGATGGCCAAGGCACAGAATTTGTATGAAAGAGCTCCGCTTCCCGTGGTACAGGATATTGGATCCCAGGTACTGGCTTTTGAACGGGGAAAGTTGTTGTTTGTCTTCAACCTGAGTCCGGACAGGTCCTATTCCGGTTACGGACTGGAAGTCAGACCGGGAAAATACCGTTGCATACTTGATACCGATGATCCCTCATATGGAGGATTCGGAAGGAACGACAGTCAGACGGCTCATTTCACCCTGGCACAGCGGGGTACCAATGTACTGTTCCTATACCTGCCGGCCCGCACGGCAATGGTGTTTATTGCAGATTAATTAGTAACTTGCGGGCTTAAGGTTTAAGGAAATCATATGGCATATTTACAGTTCAACAAGCACGAATTAGGGAACCTGGAATATTCGCTGAACAGGGAAATCCTTTCGACAAACAGGGCTGGCGGTTACCTGAACACCACCCTGACAGGCTGCAATACAAGAAAATATCATGGACTCATGGTGGTTCCTGTTGACAGCCTGGGAGGAGGGAATCATGTGCTTCTGTCGTCGCTGGATGAAACATTGATTCAGCATAACCAGGCATTTAACCTGGGAATTCACCGTTACCCCGGGATTTATGACCCTCGCGGCCACAAGTACATTATTGATTTTGAAATGGACAAGAACATTGTCCTTACCTACAGGATCGGTGGCATGATTTTCAGAAAAGAAATCCTTTTCCTTCACAACAAAGAGCAATTGCTTATCAGGTATACCCTTGCCGATGCGCATTCTCCCACCATTTTACGGCTCAAACCATTCCTTGCCTTCCGTAATATCCATAACCTGACCCATGCCAACCTGGCAGCCGACACCTTCCATTCCACCGTGGAAAAAGGGGTGGGATACAAGCTTTACGAAAATTTTCCACGATTGTTCATGCAACTCAATGTACTGAACGAGTTTGTCAAATTTCCCGACTGGTATAAGAATATCGAATACACAAGGGAAAAGGACAGGGGATATGAATATCATGAAGATCTTTTTGTTCCCGGGTATTTTGAGTGTCCCATACGCAAAGGCCAGAGCATAGTCTTTTCGGCTTCCCTGGAGCCAGCCAATCCTTCCCGGTTACAAACCATATTCAATCAGGAGTTAGACAAAAGACCAAGCCGGGATTCTTACAAAAGCTGTCTGAAACTTGCTGCCTCCCAATTCCTGATAAGCAGGAACGGAAAAACACAGGTTATTGCAGGGTATCCCTGGCTTGGGAAATGCCCCCGGGATACAGCCATAGCTTTACCCGGACTTACCCTGTATGCTGACAACGGCATCAATATTTTTTCCCGGGCTCTTGAAACCCTGGTAAAAGAAGGAAACCGGCTGTTCGATTCTGCCGACACCCCGTTGTGGCTGTTCTGGACCCTGCAGCAATACCTTGGCCTGACAGCTGATAAGAAAGCCTTGTGGAAAGATTACGGGGACATGATGAAGACGGTTTTGAAAAAATACAGGGAGGGTACAGACAAGGTGAAGATGCACCCCAACGGTCTTGTCTGGACCTATGAAGTGAGCATGCCCGTAACATGGATGGATTCAGAAGTTGATGGCAAGCCGGTTGTACTGCGCGATGGATATATTGTGGAAGTTTGTGCCCTGTGGTATAACGCTGTCTGCTTTGCCCTGGACCTGGCCAGGGAGATGGCAGACTATGATTTTGTGAAAGAATATGAAGAGATACCAGGCCTGATCAGGGAAAATTTCCTTCCCACGTTCTGGTGTGAATCCCGTGCTCATCTGGCCGACTTTGTAAACAATCAGGGACAGAACATTTACACCAGGCCAAACCAGCTGTTGGCCTGCTCACTGCCCTTTACACCTCTGGAGGACGAGGTGATAAACACCATTCTCAGGGTATGCAGCGGTGAGCTGCTTACTCCTAAAGGCCTGAGAACGCTCTCCCCCAAGAATCCCTTGTTTGAAAGCCATTGCGAAGGAGATCCGGTCAAACGCCACAGGGCAACCCACCAGGGATCTGTGTGGACGTGGTTTCTGGGTCCTTATATAGACGCACAATTCCGTTTGCATGGAAAGGGTTTTGTTAATTGTGCCAGTGATATCATAGGGATTTTCGAAGAAGACATGACCGAGCATGGGATTGGGTCCATAGCCGAATTGTACGACGGCAATCCCCCATACAGGCCCCACGGCTGCACCTCCAGTGCCCGGAATATTGCCGAGATACTACGTGTGATGTACCTCATAGAAAAATACGATACACAATGAAAGTATTAATGTTCGGATGGGAATTTCCACCCCATATATCCGGAGGACTGGGCACGGCTTGCGACGGCCTGACCAGGGGACTGGCAAAACACCAGGTCAGGGTATTGTTCGTGATGCCTTCTGCCTCGGGGGATGAGGATCAGAGTGCGGTCCGCATCATCAATGCCAGCGATGTGACAGCTTTCCAGACCCGGAAAGAAGCCCGGGAGCTTCTGGAAAAGGTTCAGTTCCTGAAAGTGACATCAAACCTGATCCCTTACCTGGGACCCGATGAATTTGAAGAACAGGTGGACCTGGAAAGGGAAAAGGAATGGAACGAGTTCAGGATCTCATTCGGACAGAAATTCAAATTTTCCGGCAAATACGGCAGCAACCTCATGGAGGAAGTGATGCGGTATTCGCTGGTTGCTTCGGCCATAGCCCGCCAGAACGAGTTTGATGTCATCCATGCCCATGACTGGCTGACATATATGGCGGGGATCGCCGCAAAGCGTGTATCCGGCAAACCCCTGGTGGTACACGTGCATGCCACGGAATTTGACCGTTCAGGAGAAAATATCAACACGCAGGTATACGATCTGGAAAAACGGGGGATGGAAGCCGCCGACAGGGTGATAGCTGTAAGCAACCTTACCCGCAATATCGTCATAAACAATTACCACATAGATCCCTCAAAAGTTTTCACAGTACACAATGCGGTGGATTTCAGCACGGTTGAAAACCGTGAGATCACCCGGGGCGTTCCCGAGAAAATCGTTACGTTCCTGGGCAGGATCACCTTCCAGAAAGGTCCTGAGTATTTCATAGAAGCAGCCTACAAGGTACTGCAGAAAACAAAAGATGTACGGTTTGTCATGGCCGGCAGCGGGGACTTGTTCAACCGGGCCATACGCCGAGTCGCTAAACTGGGTATTTCTTCCCATTTTCACTTTACCGGCTTTTTGCGCGGGGAAGATGTGAAGAATATGTTTGCCTATTCCGATGTGTACGTGATGCCTTCGGTATCTGAGCCTTTTGGCATATCCCCGCTGGAAGCCATGAAGGCCAACGTCCCGACCATCATATCCAAGCAGTCGGGAGTGGCAGAAGTGTTGCACCACGCCATAAAGGTCGATTTTTGGGATGTCAACGCGCTGGCAGATGCCATTTACGGCCTGCTCACTTATCCTGCCTTATCTGCCATGACCGTCCGGTGCGGCCTGGAAGAGGTCAATGCCTTAAAATGGGACAATGCTGCCCTGAAGGTAAAGCAGATCTATGAATCGGTTACAGAAGAGAAATTATAAAATCCATACATATGAAAAAGACACTCTGTTTGTACTTTCAGGTGCATCAACCTTACAGATTGCGTCAATATCGTTTTTTTGACATAGGAAAAAACCATGATTACTTCGACGAATTTGCCAACAAGACCATAATGGCCCGGGTTGCTTCCAGGTGTTACATTCCTGCCAACCGGATCATACTGGATCTGATAAGGGAATACAACGGAGCCTTCAAGGTTGCCTATTCCATCAGCGGGATCGCCCTGGAACAAATGGAGCAGTTTGCACCCCGTGCCCTGGAGTCTTTCCAGGAGCTGGCACAGACCGGTCAGGTGGAATTCCTTGCCGAGACATACTCCCATTCGCTGTCCTCGCTTATTTCCCCCAGGAAATTCAAGGATCAGATCAAGGTGCACGTCAAGGCTGTGGAAAAGTACTTTGGTCAAAAGCCGAAAGCATTCCGGAACACAGAGCTGATCTATTCGGATACAATCGGGGAAATGGTTGCAGATATGGGTTTCACTACAATGCTTACCGAAGGTGCCCGTCACATCCTGGGGTGGAAAAGTCCCGATTATCTTTACGTGAACGCCCTGAATCCCAAATTAAAATTATTGCTCAGAAACTTCAGGCTCAGCGACGATATCGCTTTCCGTTTTTCCGATAACAAATGGGCCGACTGGCCCCTGACGGCAGAGAAGTATGCCGGCTGGATTGCCGGAGCACTTGAAAAAGACGATATCGTCAATATATTTATGGATTACGAAAGTTTTGGGGAACACCAGCCGGCGTCATCCGGTATCTTTAATTTTCTGAAAGCGATGCCCGGAATGATCCTTAACCATACCAACCTCGAGATCCTGACCCCTTCGCAGGCAGCTGCCAAACACCAGCCCATAGCCCCGCTAAACGTCCCCTATGCCATATCATGGGCGGATGAAGAACGGGATATCAGCGCCTGGCTGGGAAATGAACTCCAATCTGAAGCTTTTCAGAACCTCTACAAAATAGAAGACCTTGTAAGGCAAAGCAACGATCCTGATTTGCAACGTGATTTCCGCCGGTTGCAGGCCAGTGATCATTTTTACTATATGTGCACTAAATTTTTCTCGGACGGGGACGTGCATAAATATTTCAATCCCTACGACACCCCGTACGAAGCTTTTATCAATTATATGAACGTATTGAGCGACATTACGCTCCGTACACCTAAAAAATGATTATGAAGAGTGAATTGAACCTGAGTCCCGATTATTTGTTTGAAGTGAGCTGGGAGGTATGCAACAAAGTAGGAGGGATACATACCGTTATTGCCACCAAAGCGCTCCATATGTCCCACGATATGGAGAACAGACATATTCTTATAGGTCCTGATGTGTGGAGGGATACCGACCAAAATCCCGAATTCCTGGAAGACCCCCGACTGCTTCGTTCCTGGAGGGACAGAGCCGTGCAGGAAGGGTTGAGGATCAGGGTGGGACGCTGGAATGTGCCCGGGAATCCCATAGCCATACTGGTGGATTTTTCATCTTATATATCAAGAAAAGATGAAATATTTACCCAATTCTGGAAAGAATTTAAAGTCGACTCCATCAGCGGCCAGTGGGATTATGTAGAACCGGCGCTGTTCGGATACGCCTCGGGAATTGTAGTTGAAAGTTTTGTCCGCTTTAACCTGGCGCCTCATCATAAAAGTGTCGCGCAATTCCATGAATGGATGACCGGGACAGGACTTTTATACCTGAAATCGGCCAAGATCCCGGTTGCCACCACGTTTACAACTCATGCCACCGTCCTGGGACGTTCCCTTGCAGGGAACATGATGCCCCTGTATGATAACCTGGAAATGTACAATGCGGTTGAAAAGGCAAGGGAATTCAACGTTGTTGCAAAACATTCCCTGGAAAAGACAGCTGCATACTACGCCGATGCCTTTACAACGGTAAGCGACATTACCGCCCGTGAATGCAGCCATTTCCTGGAAAGAAAAGTTGACATAGTAACACCCAACGGATTTGAAAACAGCATTACCCCATCTGCCGATACATTTGAGCGGAAGATGAAAGAAGGCAGACAGACCCTGCTGCGTACAGCTTCTCTGATGTTGCATCGTGATGTAGATGATAATGCCTTCCTGGTGGGGATCAGCGGCCGTTATGAATTCAAGAACAAGGGAATTGATATATTCCTGGAATCATTGGCTTTGCTAAACAGGGAAAGAGGACCCGAAGACCGTCAGATCCTGGCCTTCATCATGGTGCCGGCCAATCATAACGGCCCCAGAAAGGAATTTGATAATCCTTTAACCTCCCATTACCTGAACGATCCTGAATACGATCCGGTTCTGAACGTAATGCGTGAACAAGGACTGACTAACCTGGAGGAGAACAATGTGAACGTTTTCTTTATTCCGTGCTATCTGAACGGAGATGACGGACTGATAAATAAAACGTATTACGAACTGCTTATAGGTCTGGATCTTACCGTGTTTCCTTCTTACTACGAACCCTGGGGCTATACACCGCTGGAAAGCCTTGCTTTTCATGTTCCCACTGTAACCACTTCCCTTACCGGGTTTGGCCACTGGGTTAATAAAAACTATCAGGGACCACATCCCGGGATTGAGATCGTATACCGCAATGACAATAACCACCCGTCTGTCGTGAACGATGTGGCCGGAGTGATCCGCCGCATGAGCATGCTCCAGGAAGAGGAGTCTGTGAAAATGAAGGAGAATGCCAGACAGGTATCAACCATTGCCCTGTGGGAAAAACAATTGAAGTACTATAAAAAAGCCTATGCGATCGCTCTTGAGAAGTTGGTCGGGAACCTGGGAAAATTTCAATTGATAAAGGAAGAAAACATTACTTGTCGCACAGACCAGTTAAGGTCGGTGCCCTCCTGGTCCCCTGTTACCATTCAGAAACAGTTACCGCAACGTCTCAACTTCCTGGAAGTATTATCCAGAAACCTCTGGTGGTCGTGGAATCAGAACGCAAGGAAAGTGTTTTCAGGAATTGATCACAACCTATGGAGAGAAGTAGAAAAGAATCCGATCGTCCTGCTGGACAAGATCCCTTATAATAAATACAAAGCCCTGGAAAAGAACAAGACATTCCTGGAACAACTGGACAAAGTTGAGGCATCTTTTAACCACTACATGAAGTCCCGTGAAACGCTGACCGGTCCCAGGGTTGCCTACTTTAGCATGGAATACGGTCTGGACTGGACACTCAAGATATACTCCGGAGGCCTTGGAATCCTGGCAGGAGACTATCTGAAAGAGTCATCCGACAAGGGCGTTCCCATAACGGGAGTGGGACTGTTGTACCGCTATGGGTATTTTCGTCAGGTCCTTTCCGCACAGGGAGATCAGGTAAGTGAGAGGGAAATTGTTGATCTTCAAAAAATTCCTGCCGTTCCAGTACGGGATGGCCATGACAACTGGATTACCATAAGCATTGCCTTTCCGGGACGCAACATCTATGCGCGCATCTGGAGGGTGGATGTGGGACGGACCCCGCTTTACCTTCTGGATACCGATTTTGAGGACAACCTTGCCGAGGACCGCGGCATCACCCACCAGTTGTACGGTGGTGACTGGGAAAACAGGCTTAAGCAGGAGTTGTTGCTGGGAGTGGGGGGCATAAGGGCCCTGCGGGCCCTTGGCATAGAGGCTGATGTTTACCACTGCAACGAGGGCCATGCAGCCTTTATCGGAATGGAGAGGCTCAGGGAATATGTTGTCAACGAAAACCTTTCCTTTGAAGAAGCAAGGGAGGTGGTTCGTTCCTCGTCTCTTTTCACAACCCACACGCCGGTGCCTGCAGGCCATGACGCTTTTACCGAAGAAATGCTCCGTCCCTATTTTTCTCATTACCCGGACAGGCTCAAAACATCATGGGAAACGCTCATGGCCCTGGGCAAGAGTGATGTATGCAATCCCAACGAGAAATTTTCCATGAGTTTTCTTGCAGCTAACCTGTCACAGGAAATTAACGGAGTCAGCAAATTACACGGACAGGTTAGCCGGGAGATACTCAATCCCCTGTGGCCGGCATATTTACCCCAGGAGTCGCATGTAGATTATGTAACCAACGGGGTACATTACCAGACCTGGACGGCTCCGGAATGGAAAGAAATCCATTCACGCGTGTTCGGGCAGGATTTTGGAACACATCATTACAACAAGGATTGTTTCCTGGGGATCCTCAACGTGCAGGATGCTGAAATCTGGAGTGTCCGCAATACATTACGGAAAAAATTGATAGACAGGCTGGTTCTGGCCCTGACCCAAACACAGAATGCGCCTGAATTTTATTCACCCAGGGAAGTAGTTGCCATAAGGGCTGCCCTGAACAAGGACATACTGACTATTGGTTTTGCACGGCGTTTTGCAACCTATAAGAGAGCTCACCTGCTGTTTACCAATCTGGACAGGCTGGATGCACTTGTCAACGATCCCAAGCGTCCCGTTCAATTTTTGTTTTCTGGCAAAGCTCATCCCCACGACAAGGCTGGCCAGGACCTGATAAAGCGCATTATTGAAATTTCGCGTATGCCCCGTTTCCTGGGCAAGATCCTGTTCCTGCCAAATTATAATATGGAGTTAGCCAAACGTCTGATCCAGGGAGTCGATGTCTGGATGAACACGCCTACACGTCCTTTAGAGGCATCGGGAACAAGCGGGGAAAAGGCGGTGATGAACGGGGTCATGCATTTTAGCGTTCTGGACGGATGGTGGGTGGAAGGATACCGAAAGGGTGCAGGATGGGCATTGTCCGAAGAAAGAACCTATGAGAACCAGGATTACCAGGACGAACTGGATGCCGCTACCATATACAATATGCTGGAACACGAAATTGTCCCCATGTTCTATAAGAGAAACCATGAAGGAGTCCCTGTTGAATGGGTACAACATATAAAAAACACGGTTGCTTACATAGCCGGCAATTTCACCACCAACCGCATGATGGAGGATTATGAAGAAAAATTCTACAAACCACTCCAGAAACGCCATACAGACATGGTGGCCGGCAATTTCAACCAGGCCAGGGAGATGGCTTACTGGAAGAGAAAAATGGAAAGGGAATGGAGCTCGCTGGAAGTGATTTCCTATTCACATCCAAATGACAGCAAGGATATCCTTGTGTTGGGGGGCGAATCCGAATCCAGGGTCAGGTTATACCTTGGCGCACTTTCAACCGATGACATAAGGGTGGAAATGGTCATTACCGCAAAAGGTAAAGACGGAAAAATCGTAATAGATGAAATCGTTCCTTACAGACTTGAAGAGGGTTCCAACGGAGAGGCTTCTTATGTTTGCAAGCTGGTACCGCAAACAGCCGGCTCTTATTTAATCGCATCACGCATATACGCTTATAATTCAAAATTGCCGCACAGGCAGGATTTTGCATTGGTTAAATGGTTATAGCAGCTACAGGTTTTTTTGATGGTGTGCATCTGGGCCACCGCGCCGTCCTGACATCCCTGGTGGAAACAGCCCGGAAGATGGGAGGAGAGAGCCTGGCCCTGACATTCTGGCCCCATCCCAGGGCAGTTCTGCAGCAGGATGCACAGAAATTCCGTCTGCTAACATCACTTGATGAAAAGAAAGAGATGATCCAGGCCCTGGGCGTAGATCAGATTCAGATCATACCGTTCACAAAGGAGTTTTCGGCCATCCCCTCCCGGGTTTTTTTCAGGGATTATCTCGGCGAAAAATTCAAAGTCAGGGCGCTGGTGGCCGGGTACAACCACAGGCTTGGAGCAGACGGGGTTCATGATCCGCACCTGATGGACCAGGAAGCAGAGAAGGTCGGCCTGCAGATAATTCGTGTCCGGGAATTCTTGTCAGACACCGGGGAGCATATCAGTTCCACCAAAATACGTGCTGCCTTGTCTTCCGGATCTGTAGAAACCGCCAACCGCTGGCTGGGTTATCCATACTGTCTGCATGGAGTGGTCATATCGGGAAACAGGATAGGCCGGACGTTGGGTTATCCTACAGCCAATATGCAATTGTACGAACCCCTGAAACAGCTTCCTGCAAACGGCGTGTACAAGGTAGAGGCGGAAGTGAACGGGACCTGGTACAAAGGTATGATGAACATTGGTTTTCGTCCTACGGTAGCGAATCATTTGGAGCATACAATAGAAACTCATATCTTTGATTTTGATGACAATATTTACGGTCTCGGAATCCGGGTAAGGATACTGAAATTCCACCGGCAGGAAATTGCATTTCCTTCCCTTGATTCACTTAAGGAACAGTTGCATAAGGACAAACAAGCCTTATTATGAAATCAGATACATTAATTACGCTGCTGTTAAGTATCCTGGCCATTGTGTTCGGGATCATTAACGCCCGTGCAAAGAAAAGAAAGCTGGAGACCCGTATTCCCCATTTTCCGGAAGAGGATCTGATCACCCTGCCTGAAGAAAGGCCTCAATTTCATCTTTCCAGACCTTCCATCCTGCAGGAAGACATTCCTGAAGAGGCCGTCAGAACCACTGAACCTGCAATGAACCTGTCCACACTTCCCGAGAAGCGTGACAGCAAAACCGCCCCCGGGAGCGCACGCAAATTTGGATTCAATCCAAAGCAGGCCATTCTGTTTTCAGAAATTCTTAAACCGAAATTTGACGAATTTGTTTGATTCATAAAGAAGTATTACATTTGTACTGAGAAGAGTCCTGCTACTGCAGGATTCTTTTTCTTCTTTATTTATTTATGACGGTATTATGACCAAGATTCATTATATGACAGCCGAAGGCCTGGAAAAACTAAAGGAAGAACTGAACAGGCTCACTACTGTAGAAAGGGAAGCAGCGGCCCGTGCAATTGCTGAAGCCCGGGACAAGGGAGATTTGAGCGAGAATGCAGAATACGATACTGCTAAAGAAGCCCAGGCTCTTCTGGAACTGCGCATTGCCAAATTGCAGAACACGGTAGCCAATGCCAGGGTGGTGGATGAATCCCGCCTCAATACCGATATAGTACAGATCATGAACAAGGTCCGGATACGGAACATGAAAAACGGATCGGTCATGGAAGTAACCCTTGTGGGCGAAAGTGAAGCAAACCTGGAAGAAAAGAAACTGGCCGTTTCGTCCCCCATAGGCAAGGGATTGCTGGGAAAGAAAAAAGGAGAGATAGCCCAGATCGTTACACCGTCAGGTATCATTGAATTTGAAATTCAGGAAATATCCCTTTGATATGGCAACCATATTTTCACGCATTGTTTCAGGCGAAATCCCTTCCTACAAGGTAGCGGAGGACGACCGTTTTTATGCCTTTCTTGATATCAATCCCCGCAAACCCGGACATACACTGGTGGTTCCGAAACAGGAAACAGACTATATTTTTAATTTGGATCCGGCCCTTCTGGGGGATCTGTTCCGTTTTGCACAACGGGTGGCACGGGCCATTGAATCCGCCATACCATGCAAACGGGTGGGTATAGGGGTTTTGGGACTCGAAGTTCCTCATGCTCATATTCACCTTATCCCTATGGACACCGAGGGTGACATGAACCTGAGCAGGCCGGTATGCAAGATCCCGGAGCAGGAGATGCAAAGAATCTGCAGGATGATAGCTCAAAAATTCGAATAACCTGTAATGAAAACCATAAAGTCTTTTTTTGTGGCCGCCCTGTTTTCTGCCGCCTTGTTCTCTTCATGCACCGGCAGCAATACGGTCCGGATCAGCGGAACAGTGCAAAATCTTTCTGAAAATGACGCCGTGCTGTTAAAACGGCTTGACTTTACATCTGAAACACTTCTGGATACCCTTGAAATAGATGATAAGGGCGGGTTTTACCATAACCTGGCAAAAGGCATCGAACAGCCCGGTTATTATTACCTGTATGCCGGGGAGCGAAGGGTTGCCTCGCTCATCCTTAAAAAAGGCGACAGGGTAAATATACAAGCATCAGCAGATGGCAAGACTGTAATTATTGAGGGCTCGGAAGAGTCACTCTTGCTGCAACAGGTCAATGACCGCCTTGATCAGACCCGCAGGCAGTTTGATTCGCTGTATGTATTGTATGAAAATGCAGTTTCAAAGGAAAAAGACAACCTGAGCCTGAAACTGGGCTCCCTGTTTATCCGGTACAAACAGGACGCAATCCGCTTTTTGTATCAGCATCCCCGGGCATTCGTCAATACGTCCCTGGTCTTTCATGAATTACCGGGGCCCCTGTATATCTTTTCCGACCCCAAGGATGCCCCTTTGTTGCGCAGGGTTTATGATTCCCTTTATGTGGACTATCCTCTTTCCCCATACGTAATGGCCATCAGGGACCGTTATAAAAGCATGGAAAAATCCCTTCAGATGGAACAGGCACTGGACCGGGCCGACGTAATCGGCTTTCCCGACATTTGCCTTCCCGGTCTTGACGGACTCAGGGTTTGTCTGTCATCACTTAAGGGGAAAACCATAATCCTCTCTTTCTGGCACGCTGCCAATGTGAACATGAGACTGGACAACCGGGAGCTGATGGAGATTTATCAGACCTACTCACCACTGGGGCTGGAGGTTTTCCAGGTAGCCCTGGATACCGATAAGACTGCCTGGGCCAGTGCCGTAAGGGAACAATCCCTGCCATGGATCAGTGTGTGTGACGGTCTGGGAGTTAATTCACCTGCCCTTGCCACCTACAATATTGCAGAAATCCCGGCTTATTTTATCATAAACAGCAATGAAGAAATCATTGCCAGGTCAGGCAATGTGGACGAAGTGATCCGGAAGGTCAGAAATCTGTTTTAGGGCGGATAGCCTGGAATTCTTTCAGGTAAAAAGGCGCATAATTGGCTATGTCTTCAAATCTTTTTTCCAGGAAAGCCTTCATGGCTGCCCTGGCCATCCCGTTGGCATGGGATTCCAGCGCAGCGAAAACTGCGTTGGGGTGATTAATTATATCCCGGCATTTGGAGGCACCGTTCCCGGTAAAGACAACCGGACCCTGTTCCAGGTCCTGCATAAAACGGTCGGCGGTGATGCTCAAGGCCTCAACCGGCCCTTCCATGCGTGCGATGCGGCCTGTGCCGTCCGCCGTAAAGACAGAAAAAGGAGCCGTGTAAACGTCCATCCTCCTGGCATCTATCATGGGGTAGATACGCCAAGGGTCTTCAGAGGTGCCGGCATCTATGAATAATTGGGCGATCAGTTCCAGGGAACTTACCTGTAAAAGGGGTATTGAAGCACCGAAACACAGGCCCTTCGCCGTGGATACACCCACACGCAGTCCGGTGTAGGATCCCGGACCACCGCTAACAGCAACGGCAGCGCAATCCCCAACCCTCATGCCACACTCCTGAAGAATGTCGTTAATGAAAACCGCAAGAAGTGATGCGTGGGCTTTGGGCTGTGTTGTCTGGCGGCTGGCTATGATCTGTGTTCCGGCAGCCAGAGAGACAGAGCAGACCTGAGTACTTGTTTCAATCAACAGTATTGATGGTTGCACGTACCTTAATTTCTATTGTTTCTTTACCGGAATCTTTTTCGTCTGCTGGTTCTACTTTGGACCCGTTTTCAAGGGTCGATGAAATGGCGGTATACGGACCGGTTACCACCTTGTCCTGGCTGGTGAGCCCTTCAAGAATTTCAATATGGATATGGTCCTGCAATCCGGATTTGACCCTTACTGTTTCAACGGTGTTGTCATCACGCAGCACAAAGACCTGTTCTACCAGTTCATTGGGTCCGAGTTGCTCCCTCAGGCTGTCGGGCAGTAGTTCAGGACGTGTGGTAATGGATTGTATTGGTATGGCAATGGCCTGGTATTTCGTTTCGGTCTGGATGGATACCGAAGCCGACATGCCGGGCCTGAACGGGGTGGAAAATCCGGCAGTCACCAAATCACTGTAAGATTCAGGCAGGATGAAGACCCTGACTTCAAAGTTGGTGACCTGTTCCAGTGAAGAACCAATATTCTTGGCCGAGTTGGCTATCTGTGTGACCAGCCCGGTGAACTTGCGGCCGCGGTAGGCATCCACTTCCACAATGGCCGTATCCAGTTGTTTTATCCGCACAATGTCGTTTTCATTTACATCCACCAACACTTCCATTTCCTCAAAGTTGGCAATGCGCAGCATCTCGGTCCCTGCCATCTGGCTGGTTCCCACCACCCGTTCCCCGCGCTCTACACTGAGTTTGGAAACAATGCCGTTCATCGGGGAAAATATGGTGGTTTTTGCAAGGCTTTCTTCGGCTTCGGCAAGGGCTGCCTCGGCACTCTGCACGTTGAACCTGGACGCATTCAACTGCTCACCGGCAATGGAATATTCAGAGGAAGATGCTTCAAATTCAGCTTCCGATATGGCTCCCTGCTGGTGCAGTGACACGTTCCGGTTATAGGAGAGTTCCACTTGCTTAAACTGAGCTTCCTGCTGCGCCAGTTGAGCCCTGGTCTGGTTCAGGGCGGCTTTCATCCTGTCCCGTGCAGACCTGTACTGGTCCTGCTTGATCTGGATCAGTACCTGGCCTGCTTTCACGTGATCGCCTTCGGCAACGTTCAGAACAACAATTTCGCCTGACACGTCGGGGCTGATCTTTACCTCTGTGACCGGTTGGATTTTACCGTTGGCAGGAATGATCTCGGTAATGTTCTTTACCACCGGATTGGCAACGGTTACCTCTATGCCTTTACCAGATCTGCTTTTGCCAATGATGACCAGGACAATAATAAGTACCACTGCACTTATGATGATCCACAATATTGATTTTTTCATGGAAATGATAATTTTTATAACGTAATGGGAATGCCCTTGTAAAAATCCAGGATCTTGAGTTTGAACACGTGCTCGTATTTTGCCTGGATATAATTGCTCTGTGCTTTAAACAAATTGGTTTTGGAGACTATATAGTCCGTACCATTAAGCATCCCGATGTCAAATTTCTGCTGCATATAGCGGAACGATTCCTCCATGGATGTGACATTTCTTTGTGCGGCCTGTGTTCTGAGGTAGGTAGAGGTGGCATCGTTGGCTGCCTGTTGTACTTCTTTCAGGAGCACTTGCCGGGCATTTTTCATTTCCAGGTCGGCCATCTCCAGGCCCAACCTTGCGTTTTTCACGTTGGTATTGACCTGCCATTTGCTAAAAATGGGAATGGTCAGTGAAAGGCCTATGGAAGGATTGTTGTTGTTTTTCATCTGTTCCCAGAAGCCGGCAGATGATCCGCCAATAATGTCCCCGATTGAACCGGAGTTGTCTTCTTCCGGTTCCTCGTCATCTTTTTTCCGGTTGGCGTCGGAATAGAACGAAGAATAACCAAAAGACAGGGAAAGCCTTGGATAGCGGCCACCCTGCGCTATGGCCAGCTCGTACTGGCGCTGTTCCCTGGTATGTTCAGTTTTTTTGATCTGAGGCAGGTCCAGGGACTTATAGTAAAGATCTTCTACAGAAACAGGCTTCATTTCCTGGAGGTCCCCTATGGATGGTATGACAATTTCAAAGGCTTCTTCCATGGGTAGGTCAAGCAACTGCCTGAGAGTAAGTAAAAAAGTGCGCAGGTTGTTTTGGGCTTCCACTACCTGCAGCTCCTCGGAAGCCAGCTGCGACTCAATTTCCAAAAGAGCACTCAGGGGCTGGCTGCCTGCATCTACCAGTTTACGTGAACGGGCAACTTGTTCCGACACACTTTCCCGGCTTAACAAGGCTGCTTCCAGGATTTCGCCTGCAAGCAGGACGTTCAGGTAACTGCGGGTGATTTCTATGGAAATGTCATTACGTAATTTTTGTACTTCCTGGATGGCAATATTGACTCTTGATTGCTCTTGTTTGACTGTATTGAGCTTCTGGAAACCGGTAAAAAGGTCCATATCGGCATAGATTCCCACACCGGTATTGGAACTTCTCACGTGATTCAGGATAGTCAGTGTGGACAGGTCAACCGACTGGCCCCAGTTGACGTTTTCACTGACTCGTGCACTGACAGAAGGGGCAAAAGACATTTTTGACTGAAAATGAACATTTTCCGACTGTTTTACCCCCAGTTCCTGCTGCTTGATGGTAAGATTGTTTTCCCAGGCATAACGTATGCAATCCTCTAGGGACCATTTTTTCTGTGCCTGCAGGGAAAAAGGTAACATCACAATCAGGAACAAGATTAGACCGGTACTTTTTTTCATAGTGCTTCTTAAGAATGTCCTGCAAATTTACTTTTATTTATAGAATATGCAACAACGATGCCTAAAAGCGAAAACAAGCACAACAGCAGGTTTAGTGCAGCCCGTGAAGCAGAATACATTGTCGTCACCCGTGGCAGGAAATATTGAAAAGTATAGAGGATGATGTTGTATACCCAGTGTGTGGATATGCATAGGGCAATATCCCCTTTTTTGAAATATAGATAACCCAGGACTATCCCCATTACCGCCCGCTGCAGAAGCAGGGATACCGATTCCGGCCTGTGGCAGAGGGAAAACAAGAGCGCAGGAAGCATCAGGATCAACCACCGGGAAAAATCCGCTTTTTTCATCCGGGTAATTAAAAATTCCCTGAATAGCAGTTCCTCGCAACATGAAATCCAGAAAAAAGACCAGGTGCAGTTGATAAGCCAGGGTGTCAGATGCATATCAAAAAACGTTTTTCCCGTAAGGCCGGCTGTGAGCGTAGCTACCGGGATCAACATGATTCCTGTAACCATTAAGATCCTTTTCCAGGGCATAGCGGGCAGTTCTGCCATTTTTTTTCGCTTCCGCCGCATGTGCAGCAGAACCATTCCCATAGCCCCTATGGAATTGGTGGTAATTAAATCGACTCCACGGGTGTACAAGATGGCAGATAGCAACAATGCAGGCAAGCTGAAAATAATGTATAGCCAGACGGGGTAGGCTATGAATAAAACCTTACGCATCTTTTCTTGTGGAAAAAGAATAGAGACTAACCATATTTCCTGGTTAGTCTCATTTTCATCAGGCCGGCACGACCGATTTCTTGATTTTACCGATCAGATTCTGTCCCAGATCGTAAAGGATACGGAACGCCTGTCCAAGAATTTCACCAAGTTTGTAAGCCAGTTCGGCATCTACACCCGGTGAGGACACCCCTGCGATCACTGCGCAGCAGGCTTTATCGCCCAGCGACTCAAAGCCCGTCAAATAAACATGAGTTCTCATTTGTTCCACCCGTCTCTGAATCCGTCAATAAAGCTGTCAATATTTTTGGCCAGCATGGCTACAAGGAATCCTGCCTTGCCCATTTTTGAAGCCAAACCGTTGAGGAGGTCCTGAATAATATCACCCAGGACACCGTACTCGGAATCTCCTCCTGTTATTACACACTGGACAGAAGCATCCAGGGTAACAAACCCAAAATTCCGCATCTCATAATCACTCATAACTTTTAGGTTTTTAATTTTTTCTCACCGTTCCGGCGCGTGAGATACCGCCTGCAATCGCGCGCTTGCTTTATAATCCCTGCTGCCTGCACCAGGCAGCATATTTTCCTTTCTTTTGGATCAATTCAGTATGAGATCCTTCCTCTGCAATTTTTCCCTCGTGTAGCAGCAGAATGTGTGATGCCACCGAAAGGGTGGACATTCTGTGCCCTATGATAATCACCCCAGTGCCCTCCAGGCTCCACTTGCATAACGCTTTGAGTACATGCAATTCCGAAGTACTGTCGAGCGAAGAGGTGGCTTCGTCCAGAATGATCCATGAAGGATTACGGTAGGCGGTTCTGGCCAGGGCAATCCGCTGCCGTTGCCCCCCGGAAAGCTGGACTCCCTGTTCCCCTATAGGGGTAAGAATGCCGCGGGGCAGGGAGGAAAGGAAAGATTCCAGGCCCAATTCATTGCAAAGTGTGGCTACCCGCTCCATATCGGGAGCAGGATCACCCAGGGCAATATTGTCCAGAATGTTGCCTTCAAACAGATCGGCTTTTTGCGGCACGATCCCGATTTGCCTGCGCCAGGTATTCAAAGGAATGCACACAGCTTCTTTACCGTCAAGAATGATGGTGCCACCGTCCGGGGTATACATGCGCAGGAGCAAAGAGCCGAGGGTGCTTTTGCCCGATCCGCTCTCTCCTGCGATGCCGGTGATTTTGCCCGGATGGAACGTGTGGCTGAAGTTGACAAACAATGGCATCCTGCCCGGATAATGGAATGAAAGGCCTTTTATTTCAAGGCCTCCCTCGTTGCAACAGATTCTTTCTTCTTTAAGAACGGTTCCTGCTTCACTGAAGCCAGATTTTTCTTCTTTCAGGACCGGGTCTTCCTCTGTTTTGAGTTCCATGATCTCGAACAACCGTTCGGTCGCTATCCTGGCATCCCTGTATTTCTGGCTAAAAGTGATGATCTCGCTCACCGGGGCTGAAAAATAGGCGGTCAGGGCATAAAAAGTCAGCAATTCCCCAAAGCTCATCAAATCCCGTGTTACAAAAACAGCCCCGGTCCACAGTATGGCCAGACCCATACCACGGGTAATGGAATCCCCGCCGGTTGCCGCCCGCAACTGGTTCATTCCTCCCCGCCAGGCATGACCTATATACGTTCCGAACCTGCCTTCCACCTTATCTATCATTTGTTCCTGGGCAGCACTGTACTTTATCTGTGCAACGCCCCGCAGGGAGTCTACCAAAGCAGTTTCAAGGTTTGCCTGGGATATCATGATCTGCCTTTGCGTGTCTTTATTACGCAGGTCGAACAGATAATACACAGCTCCGTACAATGGCAGTGCCGCAATACAGATCCAGCTCAGTTGCGGGTTGAAAAGGAACATGACCACAAAAGAAAAGAACAGCGTGAACGCGCTCAGGGCGACATTAAGCAATCCCGTGCTCAGGAAGGTGCTGACTTTGAAAGCATCATTGATACGGGCCACCAGTTCTCCCGACTGCCTTTGGTCAAAGAACCGTTGCGGCAGGTACATGATATGGCGGTAAAAACCGCCCACAAGTCGCATGGCAGTACTGAATCCCGTCTTCAGCAGGAAACGTACCCTGAACATATTGAGCACCATGGCACAGAGTGCTATGTATATCATGGAAAAGCCCATCAGGCGCAAAAAATCTCCCGCCCTCCCCGGAATCACCTTGTCTGCAATCTGCTGCAAAAACAAAGCCGAGACAATGCCTGTAAATGTATAGAGAAGGGAAGCAACCAGGGCGCCTGCGAACCTTCGTTTTTCTCCTTTCATCAGAATCCTTGTCCTGTAAAAGAAACCAGGAATATAGCTGCCTTTTTGGAAATTTTCATCTCTGGAAAGGGTCACCAACACGCCGGTCCACTGTTGTGTAATTTCTTCCGGCGTTTTGCGGTGTATCCGGCCGTCTTCCGGATCCATGATCCTGTATTTACCCCTTTTCCTGAAAAAGGATCTGCCGGGCCCGTAAAATACAACAAAATGGCTGTGCCCGTTCTCTTTTATCATATGAAACACAGAAGGTACCGGAATGTTCCTGAACAGGTTGTCATCGGCAGTATCTGCACTGCGGATGCGCTGGAATGCCGCAGCTTTCAGACCAAGTTCACAGGCACCTTCCCGTATCCCCTGTACGGAAATGCCGTGCGTCTGCGTGCCGCTCCATTGGCGGATCTGCTCCAGAGGAAAGCGCAATCCGAACCAGGCAGAGGCAGACGCAAGGCAGGCCGCTCCGCAATCACTTATATGGTGTTGCCTGATGCGTATCTTTTTCATAGGTTTCATAGTAATAAAAAGGAGCTGCCTTTTTTCCCCTCCTTAACGTAACCGGATAACAGGTCCCGCATAATCCCATTCTCTTCAGTTACAGGTTCTCTCTCTCCAGACAGCTCCTTGCTGACAAACGACAGGAAGACAATCATTCCCGAAACAGTGGCCAGTACAATCGCGATGAAAAAAACGACTAACCTCTTACTCCCTTTTTCGCGGATGACATGATCACTGTCTGTGGTCCGGGACAGGGTAGGATAAGATGGTCTGCAGATTGTCTTCATGGTGCAAACCTAAATCCCGGAAAAAGAAATTTCCAGACAAAACAGGTAAATGATGTAAACGGCTTAGAAAGGACAGAGGGTTAATCCAGGAAAGGGAGGTAGGGCAGCAGGATGGAGGAAAATTTTTCAATTACCGGATACAGGCGTGACGCGCCAAAAGCCTCTTTTGGGAGGAAGGACATATAGGCATCTGCCATGTTCAATACATAGATGATAATGACCACCAGAATATTCCATTTGATCCATCCGAATATTGCCCCCAATAATCTGTTTAACCATCCGAGCAGGACAATTTTCAGAAGCTTGTCCAGAAGATGCCCTAAAAGCAGGACAATAATCAGCACTACAATGAAAGTAACCACAAAAGCCACGATACGAAGGCCCTCCCCGTTCCAGCCAAACCATTCCACGATACGTTGGGCAGCAAAACCGGTAAAACGGAAGGAACAATAACAGGCAAGTATCAGCGCAAGAATGCCGAAAACCTGCTTGACAAGACCCTTCACCAGGCCCTCTGCAATGGCTATGATCCATACCACTAAAAGTATGATATCAATGTAGTTAATAGAAAATTTTGCCAACATGCTTTCAAAGATAGGTAAGATTCGTATCTTTGCAAACTATTTTTATTGCCTGTATATATGAAGTTCCCAGAGTATAAGAATCTTGACCTGCCAGCCATCCAGGAAGGAATCACCAGCAAGTGGGATCGCGAACAGACCTTCCGCCGCAGTGTTGAAGACCGCCCCGATGCCCCTCCTTACGTTTTTTTCGAAGGTCCTCCTTCTGCCAATGGGATGCCCGGTATCCACCACGTGATTTCCAGGGCTATCAAGGACGTGGTCTGCCGGTACAAAACCCAGCGGGGTTACCGGGTTGAAAGACGTGCCGGTTGGGACACACACGGTCTTCCGGTAGAACTGAATGTTGAAAAAATGCTGGGCATCACCAAGGAAGACATAGGCGTTTCGCTGTCTGTAGAAGAATACAACGCGGTCTGCCGTAAAGAGGTCATGAAATATACCCGCGAATGGGAGCTGCTTACCCGCAAGATGGCTTATTGGGTGGATATGAGCCGGCCATACGTAACTTACCACAACTCTTACATAGAAACAGTCTGGTACCTGCTCGCGACCATTTATAAAAAAGGCCTATTGTACAAGGGGTATTCCATACAGCCCTACTCACCGGCCGCGGGCACAGGCCTCAGCACCCATGAACTTAACCAGCCCGGTTGCTACAAGGACGTGAAGGACACCACGTGTACCGCTTTGTTCAGGATAACCAAAGATAGCGCCAGCGACTTTCTTTTTGACAGCGAGGATGAACAGTTGTATTTTCTTTCCTGGACCACCACCCCCTGGACACTGCCTTCCAATACGGCCCTTTGCGTAGGGCCGGCCATCAACTACGTAAAACTGCGCACATACAACCCGTACAGCGGGGAACCCATATCTGTTGTCATGGCCAGGGACCTGAGAGAAACGCTCTTCCCGGAAAAGAACAGGGAAATTCCCCTGGACTCCTACATACCGGGAGACAAAACCATACCCTGGGTACAGGCTGGTCCCGACTTTAACGGAAAACAACTGGAAGGTATACGTTACATCCAGCTCATACCCTGGGTGAATCCCGGAGACGGGGCTTTCAGGGTGATAACCGGTGATTTTGTAACCACTCAGGAAGGAACAGGCATTGTTCACATTGCCCCCACCTTTGGAGATGACGACCACAAGGTGGCCAAGAAGCACGGCGTGCCTGCCTTGATACTCAAAGACAGCAATGGCAACCTTTGCCCCATGGTAGATAAAACAGGGAAATTTTACCGTCTGGAAGACCTGGATGCCCATTTTGTAGAAACCAGGATGAACGCAGGATCCTATGCTCCTTTTGCCGGCCGTTACGTGAAAAATGATTATGATCCGCACCGGGATAACCGGTCAGGAGAGGCAACCGGGACAGATTCCCTGGATGTGGATATATGCATGTGGCTCAAGAAGAACAACGCGGTGTTCCGCATAGAAAAGATGGTGCACAATTATCCCCACTGCTGGCGGACCGACAAACCGGTGCTTTACTATCCCCTCGATTCCTGGTTCATCAGGACGACGGCAGTCAGGGAACGCATGATGGAGCTGAACGACACCATAAACTGGAAACCCGAATCCACCGGGACAGGGCGTTTTGGCAAGTGGCTGGAGAACCTGCAGGACTGGAATCTTTCCCGAAGCCGATACTGGGGAACACCGCTGCCCATATGGCGCACGGAAGATGGGAAGGAAGAACGCTGCATCGGCTCGTTGCAGGAATTATACAATGCCCTGGAGGAATCTGTTGACCAGGGTTTTATGAGCTCCAATCCCTTGAAGGACCAGGGTTTTGTCCCAGGGGATTTCAGTTCGGAGAACTACGACAGGATCGACTTGCACAGGCCGTTTGTGGACCAGTGGATCCTGGCCTCGGCAAGCGGAAAACCCATGCGCCGAGAACCGGACCTAATAGACGTATGGTTTGACTCGGGCTCCATGCCTTTTTCACAGGAAGGCCTGGAGAAGCTCGGAACCCCCGCTTTTGGGCAGGTGGCCGATTTCATTGCCGAGGGGGTGGATCAGACACGCGGCTGGTTTTTCACCCTGCATGCCATCGCCACCATGGTCAACGACCGTGTCTGTTTCAGGAACGTACTTTCCAACGGACTTATCCTGGACAAGAACGGCAACAAAATGAGCAAACGCCTGGGCAATACAGTGGATCCCTTCAAAATGCTGGACATGTACGGAGCCGATCCTTTGCGCTGGTACATGCTTACCAATGCACAACCCTGGGACAACCTGCGCTTTGACGAAACCGGCGTGGATGAAGTCCGGCGCAAATTCTTTGGCACGTTGTACAACACGTATTCCTTCTTCGCCCTTTATGCCAACGTGGACGGTTTTACGGCAGACCTTGCCCGGGAAGACAGCCCCGGTTGGGTGCCTGTAAAGGAGCGATCCGAAATGGACCGATGGATCATATCTCTGCTCAACACACTGACAAGTAATGTTCTCAATGCCTATGAGAATTACGATATCACAACGGCAGGCCGGCTTATACAAGACTTTACCGGGGACCATCTGAGCAACTGGTACGTACGCCTGAACCGCAAGCGTTTCTGGCGTGGTGACCTGGATGAAGACAAACGCGCTGCCTATCAGACCCTGTATACCTGTCTGCGGACCATTGCCCTGTTGGGAGCACCCATTGCCCCGGTATACATGGAACGTTTGTACCTGGACCTGGGTGCAGGCGATTCTGTGCACCTGGAACTAATGCCCCCGGTACGGAAAGAACTTATTGACAAAGCACTGGAAGAACGCATGGACCTGGCACAGCGCTGCACTTCCATGGTGCTGGCCCTGCGCCGCAAAGTAAACATCAAGGTCCGGCAGCCCCTGAGCAAGATTCTGATGCCTGTACTGGATAAGTCCATGGAAAAAAAGCTCGCAAAGGTCAAATCCATTATCCTGAACGAAGTCAATGTCAAGGAACTGGAATTCATTCACGACACTGCTGGCTTTATCCTCAAGGGGATAAAGCCCAACTTCAAAGTTCTGGGGAAGAAGTGCGGTCCCCGTATGAAAGAGATCGCCTCGGCCCTGAATGACTTCAGCCAGGAAGAAATTGCCCTTGTTGAAAAGGCCGTCGAAACTGGTAGCTACACCTTATCCCTGGACGGAGCCGAAGTGCTGCTGGAGAGGGAAGATGTGACCATTACCTCACAGGACATGCCCGGATGGCTCATTGCCGTAGAGGGACCCCTGACCGTTGCCCTGGATGTAACCATCACCGATGCATTGCTTCGAGAAGGTACGGCCCGGGAACTGATCAACCGTATCCAGAACCTTAGAAAAGACACCGGGCTGGAAGTGACTGACAAGATCCGCCTGGTCATAGAAGAACGCAAAGAGGTGGCAGACGCCCTCGAGGATTTTAGCCACTACATTGCCAGCCAGGTGCTTGCTACCGACATTGCTTTGGCTGCCACACCCACTGATGCCCACGATGTTGAATGGGAAGAAGGCACCCTCTCAATTCATATTGAGAAATCATAATAAAAATGCTACATTTGTGTTTCCTTAAAGACTAGAACCATGACTACGAAAAAAAGCAAAACCGATCAAAAGGTTACTGAAGAGGTAAGGGAAAAGGTCCGTTATTCCGACCAGGAGCTCCAGGAATTCAAAACCCTGATCAATGAAAAGCTGGCCCAGGCACGGGCTGATTATGAGGAGCTGAAAGCCATAGTCACCCATAGTCAGAGCAATGACACGGAAGACACCTCACCCACATTCAAAGTACTGGAAGAAGGAGCCTCGGCCTTATCCAAAGACGAGGCCGGACAACTGGCTTTGCGTCAGCATAAATTCATCCAGTCACTGGAAATGGCCCTGGTCAGGATCGAAAACAAGACCTACGGGATTTGCCGGGAAACCGGCAAACTCATACCCAAGGAACGCCTTCGCCTGGTTCCACATGCAACTCTCTCAGTAGAGGCGAAGAACAACCGTGAATAATACGGTCCTATGCGGAAAAGCAAATTTTCCAGAGGCAACATCCTGGCGATAATTATCTCATCCATCCTGGTTTTGGATCAGTTTTCCAAGATCTGGATAAAAACCCATTTCACCCTGCATCAAAGTGTCAACATTCTGGGAAAATGGTTCCAGTTGTACTTTGTGGAAAATGAGGGCATGGCCTTTGGCATGGTCTTTGGCGGTGACAACGGGAAGCTCATCCTGAGCCTGTTTCGCGTTGCCCTGAGCATTTTCATCATGTGGTACATATGCAGGCTGCTTAAAAAGCCCGATACCCCCATGGGTGTGCTGGTAGGGCTTTCCATGGTATTTGTTGGGGCTATCGGGAATATCATTGACTGTGCTTTCTATGGCCTGATCTTCAGTGAATCGGGCGTAACCGAGGTGGCCACCATGTTTCCTCCCGGAGGCGGCTACGGCACCTTCCTGCACGGTAAAGTCGTGGATATGCTCTACTTTCCGCTCATAGACACCGTCCTGCCCGAAAATTTCCCCATCTGGGGCGGCCGCCGCTTTGTCTTCTTCCAATTCATCTTTAACGTGGCAGACTCGGCCATAACCTGCGGTGCCCTCTACCTGTTGATTTTCAAGTATAAATTTTTCTCCAAAAAATAAAAAGATTCCCTACCTTTGCCAGCCCTAGCGGGAGCACTGCTGAACGGCAAGAAGCCTTCAGTTTTGCACCCGAAAATGAACGGAGAGATGCCGGAGTGGTCGAACGGGGCGGTCTCGAAAACCGTTGAACCCATTTGGGTTCCGGGGGTTCGAATCCCTCTCTCTCCGCCAGTTCCAAAAACGCAAAGACACGGACAACGTCCGTGTTTTTTTATGACAGCAGGCCCAAAAAACAAGCTAGCTTGTTTGTGGGCCTGCTGCCATAAAAAGCTGCGCCTTGCTGCTTTGCGTTTTTGGAACTGAAGCTACCCCCAAAGGGAACACCGAGCGCTTTAGCGCGAAGGTAATCCCGAGGGCAGCCTTGCTGCCAGCTACCCCCACCTCCTTTTGTATGGTGCTGCGAAGCAGCGCCTTTTATAAGCGCCAAAGGCATTTGGCGCACCACTCTGAAAGAAAGCCTGTCTTATTCCTGAAAATAGTTGACTCTGTTAATGTATTATAACTGTTATTAGTTGACTTAATTTAGGTTATCCCTGAATTTAGTTTACTAACCAGGCCTTAATCCTTTTTGATGCTAGTGTTGACTGGGAGGTGGTAAGTAGCAGTAATAGCGTTTACGCCAATAAAGCCATTAATAACAGCATGTTACAAGATTTCATAACAAAGGCGCTACTTACCACCTCCCCCAAAAATCGCTGAATTCCAGGGAGGTGGTAAGTAGCGAAAAATGGTTACACGCCTTTAACGCGCACATATACAGACTTATGCGAATTTTTGTAACATAGTTGTTACTTACCACCTCCCCCCCCAAATCACGAAAAAACCGCAAAAACCGGGGGAGGTGGTAAGTAATGAAAAACGTGAATACGCTTATAAAGCACACACAAACAAACTGTTATGTGTTTTTGTAACATAGTTGTTACTTACCACCTCCCTGCAAAATATCCTGAAAAAATTGTTTGGTGCTGCGGAGCAGTATATTATAAGCGCCAAAAGCCTTTGGCGCACCGCCTTGAAGACAACCAAGCGGTCGTTGGTGCAGCAATACGAACTAATAACAGTCCATATAAATCATTTTTTGGATTACTTCTACGAATTGAAGCATATGAAAACTGTGCGGCAATGTCAAATCCTGTATTGCCAATATTGATCCTTGGTTCAAGATAAATTCCCCATCCCGGGCCTTTTTGGCTGTATTGAACATGTGTTCCATTCGGGAAAAGCACTAGCCCTCCGGCTTCAAATTCAAATGCACGGATGTGCTGGGCATTAAGAGAATAAACCCCAAAAAGCAACGAAAATAAAATGACGCAAAATATCTTTCTCATAATATCATTGATGGAGATGCAAATTTGCCAAAAGTGAAAATAAAAACACAAGATATTCAATTAAAAATTATATTTTGTAGCATAATTTTCCGCAACCAGGAGATGAGCGTTGATGAAGTATCCAAAAGAACGACGGTCCCATTTGAAATTGTAATTATAATATGTCAACAACAATGAATCAGAACGGAGTAATTGCTCCCTGCGGGATGAACTGCCGGCTATGCTACGGTTATGTGCGCAAGAAAAATCGCTGCAACGGATGTCTCATAAAAAATGATAACAATCAACCGGATTTGTGGAGCAGATGTTCCATAGTCCATTGCGAACACCGGCTCGAGACCGCCTCGGGATTTTGCTATGATTGCACCCGGTATCCCTGCAGGCGGCTCAAAGATCTTGACAAACGCTATACCACAAAATACGGAATGAGCATGCTGGATAATCTGCTCTTTATCAAGGAAAAAGGGATGGAAGAGTTTGTAAAAGCAGAGCAGGAAAAGTGGAAATGCAGGAATTGTGGCGCAGGATTGAGCGTTCACAGGGATTTTTGCCTGCAATGCGGTAATAAATACAGATAAGAAAAAGGTTTTTAGAAATGAATGAGGAAATGTTGTTTGAAAGCCGGGAGGAGTTCAGGGAATGGCTCGGCAAAAACCATGCTTCCCACAATGGATTCTGGATGGTTTTTGGCAAGACCGGCCTGCTTAAAACTTTAAAACCGGACGAGGCACTGGAAGAGGCGTTGTGTTTCGGATGGATAGACGGTCAGATAAAGAGCATCGACCAGGCAAAATATGTGAAGAAATTCACACCCCGACGCAAGGGTAGCAAATGGTCGGAGAAGAACAAGAAATTGGTGCAAGCCCTGACAGAAAGCGCAAAGATGACAGCATCAGGAATGGCTGCGGTTGAAATGGCAAAAAAGGACGGACAATGGAACACGCAGGAAACTGGATCCATAAGTGAAGAACAAGTCGCGATCCTGATCAGCGCTCTGTCCGGTGCCGGCCTGGCACTGTCCAATTTCATGAAAATGCCCGCTTCGGTAAAAAGAACCTATACGGCATTGTATCTGGATGCGAAAAAGGAAGAAACCAGGATCACACGGCTGGAAAAGATCATCGGAAGGCTCAATGAAAACAAGAAACCCATGTGAGGAACCCAAAACACACCACCTATGAAAAAAATAATCTTTGTTTTGATGCTGGCACTGGCGACATCGGGTTGTTCAGAAAAGGATAACAATCAACAGATTGCACCCTTTTTGACATTTCAAAAGAATGACGCCGAACAGGCCATGAACTTTTACGTCGGTTTATTCGAAAACTCGAGGATCGTTGAAATCGATCGCTGGGGCAAAGAAGGCCCCGGCAGGGAAGGAACCGTCATGCAGGGGGTATTTGAATTGAACGGGCAAAGATTCATGTGCAGCGACAGCCCTGCAGTTCACGATTGGGACTTTACACCGGCCGTATCACTTTATGTCGAGTGTAGGAATGATGAAGAAATTGAAAAACTGTTTTCCACACTCTCTGAAAACGGCACAGTGGCCATGCCCCTGGACCAGTACGATTTCAGCCGGCGATTCGGATGGGTGATTGACCGGTTCGGGGTTTCATGGCAATTATCATGCAATTGAAAAACGCAGGCCATGAAAACCACTGAAGAAAGCGTCCTGGCGTCAATGGATGGTACGGACACAGGCCTTCTGCCTCACCTGCCGTACATCCTGCAGGACTTTTGGGAAATCGGGTCAGATCCCGAAGTCATCATCGGTCTTATAAAAAAACACCTGAAAGCCCTTGAAAATCTAAAAGTGCTGGACCTGGGATGCGGGAAAGGAGCTGTCTCGGTTAAAATCGCACAACAATTGGGATGTTCATGTTACGGGATTGATGCAATCCCTGGATTCATAGCTTTTGCCGCTTCCAAAGCCGAGGCCTCCGGCGTTTCCCATTTGTGCCGCTTCGAGGTGGGGGATATCAGGGAAAAGGTCATAACCGCCGGGAAGTTCGATGTGATCATCCTGGGGTCGGTTGGCCCGGTCTTTGGTGATTATTTTGAAACGCTTTCGCTGTTGAGAAACAACCTTACTGAGAGCGGAATCTTGATTATAGATGACGGCTATATTGAAGACCAGGCAAGCGTAACGCCCGGACCCTATCTGACAAGAAGCGATATGGTAAAACAGATAGCAGAGGCCGGAATGCAACTGTTAGAGGAAGTGGTTAGTGAAGGAGAAAGGATCACGGGAGGAGAAGATGACGATACAGTATCGGACTATGACAAGCAGTATGACAACATAGTAAAGCGATGCAGGGAACTCAGCGACAAATATCCTGACAAGGCGGACATGTTCATGGAGTACTGTGAGCGGCAACGGGCCGAGTACGACCTCCTGAAAAACCGGATAACTTGTGCAACATTAGTGATAAAAACATGAAAGATAAGAAGATATTCGGCCTGCAAAAAAATGTCTTTTTTACCGGGTTGACCAGTTTTTTCACAGACACATCCACCAAGATGATTTATAGTGTGATGCCGCTTTTCCTGCTGTCTATCGGAGCCTCAAAGACTTCAATCTCGCTGATTGAAGGAATTGCAGAAAGTACCGCGTCTTTGATCAAAGCGTTCTCGGGTTACTGGAGTGATAAGATTGGTAAAAACAAACCATTCATGATACTTGGTTATGGGATCACGGCCCTGATAACCCCGCTTTATGCCCTGGTCAGGCTCCCGGTCCAGGTCCTGTTATTGAGGTTTGTTGAAAGGACAGGCAAAGGTTTAAGAGCTGCACCCAGGGACAGCCTTATCAGTGCCTCGGTCTTGAAGGAGGAAACAGGAAAGAATTTCGGATTTCATAAAGCAATGGACAACAGCGGGGCAATCATCGGACCCCTGGTAGCATTCCTTCTATTGTCCCTTTTCCCTTTGAACTACTCCAATATTTTCCTTATCGCAACCATTCCTGCCATATTGGGCGTAATCACCATTGCAGTTTTTATCAGGGAAGCAAAGACAGCGAAGAATGAAAATCAACTCAAATTTCATTTCAATAAGCTACCAAGGAAATTTTATTTCTTCTTGTTCATAGTATTCATTTTTACCCTTGGTAATTCCGCAGACGCATTATTGCTTGTCAAAACAGCTGAAACCGGTATCAATAAATCGTATGTTCCTTTTGTGTATATGATCTTCAACACCGTTTCCGTTGTGCTGTCAATACCCATAGGAAAGATTTCCGATAAAATCGGTCGTGAACTGTTCATCATTCTTGGATTCCTGATCTACTCAATCGTATATTTCTTCTTTGGCAGATTCAACAGCCTGAACGTTTTTTTAGTCCTGTTCGTATTGTATGGATTATACAGTGCCCTGGTTGATGGCACTCAAAAATCATTGATATCGGATATTGTTAGCGAAGACGTGAAAGGCACCGGGTTCGGATTATATCATGCAGTTCTTGGAATCACATTGCTTCCGGCCAGCTTGATTGCAGGCCTGCTGTATGATCACGTAAATTCCAATGCCCCGTTTTATTTTGGTTCAGTAATGGCTTTGATAGCCTCATTGCTAATGGTTATATTTGTGATAGTCGACAGAAATAATAAAAGTGAAATCCATACCTTACATAGAATACACAAAGCTCCAGACGGGAGATAAAGAGGCCGGCCAGTGGTATTATATGTCACACCTGGCAAATGCCTGCGCATCTGCCGACTATCACCGTACCTCGGCTTATGCAATATGCCTGCTGAACGAGGGAGCGCTCCGGCTGGAGAGCAATCTGTTTGTCAACAAGGCCCAGGCTCCGGCCATTTTTACCATTGCCCCTTCTGCCATTAGAAAATTTTCAGACCTTGGGGTCAATTACGAAGCCCGGATACTTTTCTTCAGGAAAGAAGTATTCCTGGAAGGACAAACCGATATCAACTACCTGGACAAATTTGACTTCTTTGAGAAAACGGGACAACAGGTTGTATCGCTCAATGCCGCTCAGTTTCAACAATTCCGGTCCTATTTTGACCTGATTCATGAAAAAGCCAACGAAACGGCCCCGCACACCACAGCCATAATCCGGAGCCTGATCAATATCATTCTCAACGAGATAGAAGACGTTCACCAGAGCCAGCAAGCCGGACAGCCCGTCACCACAGACAAGGGAGGCCACATTCTTTCCCAGTTCAAAACATTGCTGTCCTCTCACTTCATACAGGAAAGAGAAGTCTCTTTCTACGCCGGTAAAATGCACCTCACGCCCAAGTACTTTTCTTACCTGATCAAACAAGCAAGCGGGAAAACCGCCGGTGAGTGGATAAGCGAGATGCTCCTGCTTGAATCCAAAGTAAGATTACAGGACAAATCGCATAGCATAGCGCAGATTGCCTACGACCTGAATTTCTCGGATCCGTCCCATTTCGGGAAATTCTTCAAAAAGCACACCGGGATGAGTCCTCAAAAATACAGGAACTGATCCCGGAAATCCGACTTTTATACCATAATTGCCTGCTTTCATACTTTCCCCAGCGTTGAAAGACGCCGTACTTTTGTTCCCGGATAAGAACACGTGAAAACTTACAATTAAAAAAGTGAAATCATGAAAACAACAACTAAAAAATTAGGAATGCTTATGCTCACTGTCCTATTCATGCTGCTGACCGGAGTAACGGCAAATGCACACTGTGATTCCTATGACGGCCCTGTTATCAAAGATGCCATGAAAGCACTGGAAGCCAACAATGTTGCTTATGTCATGAAGTGGATCGGACCTGAACATGAAGCTGAAATTACTGAACTGTTCAACAAGACACTCGCTTTAAAAGACAAGGATCCGGAGGTCTATGGTATCGTTGAAAAATATTTCCTGGAAACACTGGTACGCTATCACCGTGAAACAGAAGGGGCCCCGTACACCGGTTTAAAACCGGCAGGCTCTGCAGCGCCCATTGTAAAACTGGCCGATAACGCCCTGGCACAGGAAGATGTGAATGTCCTGCTGGATAAGCTGAGGAACCATATCAGCCGGGTTATCACTGAAAAGTATGACAATGTGGCCGAATTGAGTAAGGTTAAGGACTTATCTGTTGAACAGGGAAGGGCTTACGTGGAAGCCTATGTGGATTACTTGCATACGCTTGAAGCCATCGAAAAAGTGATCGCTCACGGGGAGAATCACTGAAAAGGGCCAGCCCGGGAAGGAGTACTGCGTACACTTGATGTATTTCCTTGTATAACAGGTGATTAATAAAAGAGCTCTTCCTGGGAGCTCTTTTGTTATAGAGCTGATATCCAGCATGATGAATAAAGTGTACGCGGTACCATAAGAGGATCACGGCAAAGAAGTACTTCCGTTTATTGCAGAAAAGATAATAATTGACAATATTTGTATTAATGGAAAATGCTGCTATAAATGCATTGTTTCTGAACCTGTTAAAAGCAGCTATCTGGGACAGGCAGGCCGATGCCACATTATTCAGGGATCTGGATGAGGAAACCTGGAAACGGATCTTCAGGCTGGCCAGGCGGCAGAGCGTGAGCGCGCTCATAGCAGACAAGATTTTATCCCTGCCGCAGGAATGCCTGCCTCCCCGGGAACAGAACGCGGCACTTGTATCCCACATGGAACAGACCAGGGCCAGGAACCTGAAGATGATGGATGTTTTAGCCACCATCACAGACTGGTATGAAGAAGCCGGCTTTCCTTTTGTACTGCTCAAAGGACTGGCAAACGGGATAAACTACCCGGAACCGCTCCTGCGGAATCCGGGAGATTTGGACCTCTGGCTTTACCGCAAGGGAGACAGCAAAAGGGCCAAAACATGGCTGGAAGGGAAAGGTTACGAGACCGTTGACGGGGACGGTATCCATTACATATTCACCGAACAGGATATCCACATAGAAAACCATAGACGCATATCTTACTTTGACCATAAGAAATGTGACAGGCAGCTGGCTGCGTTGGAGCAGCAAATGGCAGAATATGAGCTTTTCCCGTTTATCCAGGTCGGAGATGTAAAAGTCCGCCAATTGCCTGTGGAAACGAACGCTTTCTTTCTGTTTCACCACCTGTTCCGGCATTTTGAGCACCTGGGCGTCGGGTTCCGGCAGCTGTGCGACTGGATCCTGTTCCTGAAGAATAACCGCATTCAGATTGATCCCGTTTCATTCACCGCCCTGGCCCGGTCCTACAAGCTGCTGTATCCCATGCAGGTATTCGCCTGTGCCGCCGTGAAATACCTGGATGCACCGCCGGACATCTTCCCCTTTGAAGTGCCGGCAGACAACGCTTTTGCCCACAAGGTGATGAAGGATATACTGGAAGGGGGCAACTTCGGCTTTCACCGTTCCGGAAAAAAGCGGCCAAAGCAAAAGATACGCGGCATGTGGTTCTCCTACATGACGACTGTGCGCAGGTCCCTGAAATTCTGGCCGCTAAGCCCCCGACACATCCTGATCTTGCCTGCCACAAAACTGTTCCACCGCCTCAGAATCGGGTTCAAATGATACAATTGCCCCACTACTGTGAAACCTTAAAAAAATCCCCATGAAGTCCGCCATTCAATTCCTGCTTTATACCGCCAAAGGATTCAAGTCCCGCATTGGGATCATATTGATCATCGGTCTTGCCGAGGTGGCTTTTTCTTTGGCGTTTGTCTGGATATCCAAAGCAGTGATTGATGTGGCCACGGGAGAAAGGGCAGGGGAGCTGCTGTATTACTCCCTGGTGCTGGTGGCCCTGGTGCTCCTGCAAATACTTGTCAGGGTTTGGGATAACCGGCTGCGCACGATGACGCAGGTGCGCATGGGCAACTCGGTCCGGTACAAAGTCTTTTCCCGCCTGCTCTATACCAGGTGGCAGGAGCTGTCCACCCTGCACAGCGGAGATATGATCACCCGGATCATCAAAGACACGGACGATGTCATCGAGGTCACGGTTAATGCATTTCCCGCCGCCATCCTCGCAGTGGTACAACTACTGGGTGCTCTGGCAATCCTAATTTTCCTGGACCCGATGCTGGCCCTCATCCTTGGGGTGGGCATGCCGGTGCTGGCCATTTTCAGCAGGCTTTATTACAGGTATATGCGCAAATACACGCTGGAGGTGAAAGAGAGCGAGAGCATGATAACCTCAATGATGGAAGAAAGCCTTTTAAACCAGGTGGTGATCCGCACTTTTGAACGGCAGGAAAATGAGCTGGACAAGCTGGGCAAGTTGCAATCCAGGCTGCATGAAAGCGTCCATAAAAAGACAAGGGTATCTGTCCTGGCAAACCTGTTCATGGGGATCACCTTTAATGGCGGCTACATTACGGCTTTTCTCTGGAGTGCATACGGTCTGGCCAAAAACACAATTTCCTTTGGTACTGTGACAGCTTATCTTCAACTGGTCAGCAGGCTTCAGCGCCCGCTCTTTGAGCTGACAAGGCTGCTCCCCACCCTGGTGGGCTCCAAGGCAGCCATAGAACGTCTGATATACCTGACCGGATTTTCGTTGGAAGAAAGCAAAGACAAGATACTTCTCCAGGGAAATGTAACGTTGAAGACAGAAAACCTCACCTTTTCCTATACTTCGGACGCCGAGCCTGTCTTATCCGGTTTTTCCATGGTTGTGGAACCGGGAACCATGGTGGCGCTTATGGGAGAAACCGGCGTGGGAAAAACCACGCTGCTCAGGCTTCTGCTGGCACTGGTAAAACCCGATTCCGGACGCATTGTCCTGGAAGACGAGACGGGGCAGGTTGATGTCTCGGAACGCACCCGTTCCAACTTCGTATATGTTCCCCAGGGCGGATCGCTCTTCAGCGGGACCATCCGCGAGAACCTGCTTTTGGGAGATCCCGGTGCCAATGAGCAGGAACTCACCAGGGCGCTGGAAATCGCCTCGGCAAATTTTGTGTTTCAACTGCCTCAGGGATTGGATACGGTACTGGGGGAAAACGGAACGGGGTTGTCCCAGGGACAGGCCCAGCGTGTGGCCATAGCAAGGGCGCTGCTCCGTCCGGGGAAGATCCTGTTGCTGGACGAGGCAACCTCGGCGCTCGATTCCCGGACGGCACGCACATTCTTGCAGAATTTGAAGAATGAGGCGGGGAACCGGGCCATCCTGCTGATCACGCACCAGGACTGGGTGGCTGATTTTTGCGACCGCCGGTACGATCTGTCACTTTAATACATCAGGTATTCCCACAGGGGTCCGCGCTTTCTCTTGGCACGGAAGCGTTCCATCAATTCAGGTGATTCTTCTCCCTGGAAAAACCATTTCTGGCCCGAGGCATGGGCCCTGTCCTGCAGGGTCTCCATGTTCACGTTCTTAGAGACGTAATACTCCGGTATGAGCAGGTTGTTGTCCGGCGAGATGACCCCTTCCCTGACGGCGATATCGTACAGCCTGGTGCGCGGGTAGATACGCATGCCCACAAAGGGGAAGAATATGGTCTTCCCGAGCTCGCGGGAGCGTTCATAGGTCTCGTTCAGGGTCTCATCCGTCTCGCCGTAGCCTGCCAGTATCATGAAGTGAGCGTGGTAGATACCCAGCTTGCCGGCATTCAGGCTTTGTGTTTTGATATCTGAGAAACGGAACTTTTTGTTGTAATTCTCAAGTTGTATGTCGGACAGGGAGTCGGTGCCCCATTCAATGTGTGTGAGACCGGATTTCTGATACAACTCCATGTCCTGGTAAGTCATGTTATGCGGCGTGAAATAAGCCCCCCATTTCACATTCACCTTGCTTTCTATCAGGAGCGAACAAAGTTCCCGGTTGTATTCCTTGTGGATATTGAAAACAGAATCGGTAAAGAAAAGATAGTCTATGCCTTTGCTGTTCTTGAGCTCTTTTATGTTTTCCGCTACTGACCGGGCATCCAGCAAGCGGACGCTCTGGCCTTCAATGATGGGGTAGCTGCAGTAAATGCACCCGTAAGGACAGCCTCTTTTTGTCTGAATATTGAGCATCCCGCTTTTCTCAAAGTAAAAATGCGCCTTGTCGGGCTCTACATTCAACGCCAGCGTAGAGATGTATTGCTTGTGCGGATTGATGGCCACCGTTCCGTCCGGCCTGGCGTACACCAAACCGTCAATCCCTGTCGGATCCTTTTTTTCTTCCAGTGCCGAGACCAATTGGCGCATACTTTCTTCGCCTTCCCCCTGGACTCCATAATCGGGGGCAAGTTCTTTGAATATGACATCGGGGTAAATGGAAAAACCCGAACCGCCCATGATCACCACGGCCCGGCTGTTCTGACGGATGACCTGCATCACCTTGCGGTAATGGTTCACAAAAGAGTATTGTTCGTAGAAATTGGTGTCGTCAACATTCCGGAGCGATACCCCTATGTAATCGAAATTCCCGTTGCGGCAAAATGCGGCAAGGTCTTCATAATCTCCCAGGTTGAAATCAAAGAAGCCAAGTTGCCAGTCCGGCATTTTTTCATTCAGGTAGGTTGCTATATAGGAGATCCCGATAGGGTATATGATGTATGGATTCTGGTAGTTGTTGGCAGAGACGAGGGCTATTTTTTTCATAATCAGGTACAGGCCTTTTTTCAGTCACAGGATTGAGGTCGTAAAGGTAAAAAAAAAACTCCGGCCGGATTGAGTTAACAGGATATTGGTTAGATTTGCGGCAAATAATAAAACAATGAAAAGAATTCCTATTGCGTTTTTAGTGCTCATGTCACTCAATGTATCAAACTCCTGCCAAAAGCCGGATTCAATAGACCCGTTCAAACATTTCTCCATGGAGCGCAACCAGATAGTGGTCATCAGCGATATCCACCTGGGCGCAGACCTCACCTATGCCGAATGCAAAAAAAACCTCCCCTATCTTGAAGAATTCCTTAACCGCGTAAGATTTTCAAGCAATGTGAAAGAACTGGTCATTGCAGGAGACCTGCTGGACGAATGGTTTGTACCCGCAACCATAGACACATACCAGGGAAAAGACCAGGCAGATTTTGTAAGGCGCATAGCCGCGGCCAACAAAGGCGTCATTGACGTCCTTAAAAAGATCATATGCGAAAAGAGAATCAGGGTAACCTATGTACCCGGCAACCATGACCTGACCATTTCCGAGGCCAGTGTGGAACTGATCCTGCCGGGAATCAACCAGGCACGAGATCCGGAGCTGGGTCTTGGAACCTATTCCCCCCTTGGCCATCCCAATATTGCCATTGAGCACGGCCACCGCTACAATTTCTTCTGTTCCCCCGATCCTTACTCCAACCAGGACATCGCCCCGGGCACCATAACGCCTCCGGGATACTTTTTTACCAGGATAGCCGCCCTTTTCGTAGCCCAGGGACATCCGGCCAAAGCAGCCGATACCCTTCCGGAAGTCACCCGCAATGAAACGGGTAATGAAAGCCAGGACCTCCTCTTTGCCTATTGGGGTATGTGGGACTGGACCTTGAAGAATTTCAGGATCCTGAACAAGTATGACGAACAGCTCATCGTGACCAACGTGGACGGCTTCACCGGGACATATGCAGTCGAGGACCTGGTCCCTTACCAGGAAATCCCCGGTGGATTCATAGACCTGGACCTTTACCATGGTATCCAGGACAACTGGTTGCAAAGACAGACACACAACCATGTGCAGGTCCCCATCCCCACGCTGCAGGCCATTGCCGGTTCTGCCCTCAGCACCGAAACCGATGCCCAGGCGGCAACCCAATACTTCCTGAATCCCAGGTCAACCGTAAGGATAGTGGTGTTCGGCCATTCTCACGATGCCAGGATACAGTCCTCCTTTGACCATTTGCAGCAAAAATGCATCTATGTCAATTCCGGAACCTGGATTGACAATAACCCAAACAAAACAACCATGAATTTTGTCATCATCACACCGCAGGAGGAAGATTGTTGCTCCAAGACTTCCGTAAAGCTGTACAACTTCCAGGATGAAGTATTCACGCTGATGGCAGAGGATTCGGTAAGGCTTTGAGTACCGCGTACACTTGATGTATGTTACTGACAATCAGTATTATAACAAAATAGCTCTCTGTGAGAGCTATTTTGTTAATCACTTGTCATACTGTCCAATACATCAAGTGTACGCGGTACACTTTTTTTTTGTATATTTATAGTGACTAGTAAAACAGGTTCATCTTATGGCTAAAGAGTTTGATGTACTGATCATTGGAGGGGGGCCGGCAGGAGCCATGACGGGCATTGAGCTGCGCAGGAAAGGTTACAGCACCTGTATAATTGACAAGGAAACCTTTCCGCGTCCCAAGCTGTGTGCGGGACTTTTGACACAAAAATCAATAGACCTGCTTGCCGTGCACTGTCCCGGACTGGACCCGTCGGACTTTGTTGTAGAGCAGGCGCAAACCCTGGATTTTTATTTTCAGGACAAAAAGGTGAACAGCTTCACCATACCGGTGAAATATTATTTAACCGAACGCACAATTTTTGATAACCTGCTCATCCAATATTATCTGAAACTGGGTGGCAAGCTCCTGCAGCAAGTGGCACTCAAAACGGCGGATATCGATCTTAAAAAGAGTACTGTGACAGCAGGTGTGGATAAGATCTGCTATAAGTACCTGGTGGGTGCGGATGGCTGTAACGGGATTGTGTGCAGGGCTGCCAAGATCAGGAGACACGATATCTTATGCCTGGAAGGGAATATTCCAAGGGATCCGTTGAAAGAAAAAGAATTCAGGATATACTTCGGGTTGGCAAAAATGGGGTATGGATGGTTTTTCCCTAAGAAAGAGCATTACTGTGTGGGGATGGGCGGTGAAGAGTCCGGGAAAGCGATAAGCAACAAAACAGCGCGTTTTTTCCAGGAAGTGCAAAACCGGCAATCTGCACAAGCTGGAGACTACGGATTGAAAGGGGCGTTCGCTCCCTCGGGCCGTAGACTGAATACAGGAAAACTTCCTAAAAACACACTGCTGGTGGGCGATGCAGCGGGATTTACAGACCCGGTGACAGGGGAAGGGATTTACTATGCCATGCGGTCCGCTGTGCTGGCGGCCGGCGCAATAGATGCCTCGGCAAAAAGAAATAAAAGAAACGTGGCAGGGCGCTACAACAAAAGCGTGAGGCCCTTGCGCCAAAATATCAGGGCTGCCCGTTTCTGGAAAAGGATCCTGTACTATCCGCCCATCATGAAGACGTACATTGAGCACATGGAAAAGCACACAGGTTTTGCCCCGTTCTATCTTGAACGAGTCGTTGCCACCGGGGAAATCAGCTACCGGAACTTTTTGTGGGTGTACTTCACCCGGGTGCGCAGCAAAGTACGTCGCACTCCCCCAAAAAATGACTAAATTTGACAAAACATTAACCTTAAAATCAATAGTATGGCAACAAAGAAAAAAGTCACCAGGGTGGGTGGGGAAACTGTAACTCCCGGACCCGCCGCGGAACCAAAACCATTCGTGCCAACTCCCGAAAGCAAGTCCAAAGCGACCAGGCTGCGCGTTATTGCAGGGATATTATGGGTGCTTGCCGTTGCCGCCCAGGTAGTGGCCATATCCATGCTCTTCAGGCAACCCATCAACATGACCTGGATCATCATCCTGATAGGGATTGACCTGGCGCTGGCCATCGTGGGCTCCCTGCTGTGGAAGAAATCGAACCGGTTTGACCCTGCCTCGGAGAAAAACAAATTCCTGTTTTTCATGCAAAGCCAGCTGGGGCTGGTGGTGGCGGTCATCGCCTTTTTGCCGTTGGTCATTTTCATTCTCACCAGCAAAAACCTGGATAAGAAGCAAAAAGGATTGCTGGGTGGCATTGCCGCCGGTGCATTGGTGATAGCCGGCCTGGTAGGGGTCGATTATAATCCGCCCTCGGCCGAGGAATATGCCGAGCAGACCGCCCGGGTAGAAGAACTGACGGGGGCGAACATGGTGTACTGGACCAAATCGGGGACCAAATACCACATCTATGATGATTGCCACGCCATTAACAGGGATGCGACCACAGAGATCTTCCAGGGAACCGTTGCCCAGGCCAGGGAACTGAAGAACATCACGGAACTGTGCAAATTCTGTGAAACCCGCGCCGAGAAAGCAAAAGAGCTGCCGGAAGCTGTGGAGTCGGGATTAGATTGATGTATGAAAACAGCATTGACAACAATCGGTTCCCGTGGTGATATTCAGTTATATATTGCACTGGGGGTAGAGCTTCAAAAAAACGGGCACCAGGTGGCCATCCTGACCCATCCCTGGGCGGAACAGATCGTGAAGTCATACGGACTGCAGCATATTCCCATAGGCAGGGACATTGACATCAATTATGCTGCCAGGCAGTTTGTGGAGCATTCATCCAACAATCTTAAAGGATTTTCTTTTGCGCTCCATTTCATTTATGACAACCTGCGGGATTGTCATGAAGACTTGCTGTCGCGTCTGTCAGGATTTGACCTGGTCATTGGACACGGGATAGTGGGGGAGGCCGAGGCGGAGATCCTGGATAAACCCTTTATTACGGTTTCCATAGCTCCCATGGGACTGGCCAGGGATTACGGGAAATCAAAGAATAAGCTCTCTGACCTTGCGGCCTATGTGTCGGACAAGATCACAGGATCGCTCTTTTCCAAACCCTACCTGGATTATCGCAAGGAAATGGGAATACCCGGGCCGGCCCAAAAGGAAAGGTTCCCCTACCTGGCCATGATCCCCATGCCTGCCTTCTTGCAGAAAACAAATCCCCGGTGGAAGGACAAAACCGAGATCACCGGATACTTTTTTGCCCCTACCCCCGTTGATTATTCACCACCTGAAGACCTGGTCCGTTTTATCGGAAACAAAGAAAAACCGATTCTGGTCACTTTCGGTTCCATGTTCCACCGGCCCGAACAGACCGACTCCCTTTTTAAAACCCTTTGTGATGCTCTTGACAGGTCACATACACGGGCCATCCTGATCATGCCCGATCTTGTGGATAACACAAGCGCTATTCCCGCGAATGTCTATGTGGCAAAACAAATTCCCTACCCCTGGCTGCTTGATCATGTAACCCTGGCAGTTCACCATTTTGGTTTCGGGACTACGGCAGAAGTACTTAAAGCCGGGCTCCCTTCCATCCCGATTCCCCATATCTTTGACCAAAAGATCAGGTCCTCGCAGGTCCACAAACTCGGCCTGGCACATAAACCTTTGGATATGAACAAGCTCGACAGCGAAACCTTGTCAAATGCCATTATTCAGGTCAAAAATGACACGGTAATGAGCGAGAAATGCCGGGAAGCCGGCATCACGATCTCACAGGAAAACGGGACCCAAAAGGCCGTGAAGCTGATCAACGACTACATCACACGCCTGACGCGCTGATCATCACTTTTTCACCATGTCCCTGAAGGCCGATCCAAAGATCAGGTAAGCGGTATTCCCGCCAATCGTGCCTTCGTTTTGTCTCCAAAGGAAGGGCCAGTCGTCGTAGTTCTCGAAATGGTCGGGCTGCCTGAACAGTATGCCGGGAGCCACATTTCCGGGAATGAAGGAGAAATCGGCCCTGTTGTTCCCGTAGAAAACCGCTTTGGGACGGGTGGCTCCCACGGTGGCCACCAGCGAGTAATTGTGATAGGGATGGCAGCCAAACAGGTAGTTGGTGACCTTGAAGGCATGACTTGCGTCAATGATGTCCGGGTAGTAACGGTTGGCAAAGCAAAGGGTGGTCCCGTAACTCACCACGCTGCCGCCACCTGCCCAATTCCCCAGGCCAATGGGCACTCCGTACGGATTGTCCTTTTCAAGCTGCTCAATGTACTCTTTATACTTTATGACATACGGGCGGAGCTGTTCCTTGTACGAAGCGTCCAGGTGGGGTATGGCATGCAGGGCAGTCAGGAGGGTATTGCTTACATTGCGGTCCAGGGCCGGCCAGACCTGTTCCAGGAACTTGTCCAGGTAGGACTGTTCTCCCGTGGAGATGTAGAGCTGCAGGCTGGAGGCGAAGTTCCCGAACCCGAAGCCCCGGCCGAAGCGTCCCTGCGGCATGGCGGCCATCATCTCCGTCGACTCTTTCAGCAGTCGTTTTGACTGTTGCAATGCCCTTTCCGAAAGGTCGTCGTTGTATCCCTTCAGGGCGCGGCTGGCCGAGGCAAACATGGTGGCCGCCGATTGGTCCAGGAAGGGACTGCGGCTGGTGAAAGCCCACATGTCATCCTTTACGCCGCTTGAGCGTCCGTCTGCCGCAATCTCATACGGACCGAGTTCAGGATTGTAGGGCAGGCCGTCCGTGATGGAGGCCGCGTCGCCCAGGTGGTGGTAATTGTCAAGCACGGAGTTGGAAAGCGTCTGGGCCATATGGCCAAGGATCTCGGCCTGGGCCACCAGCTGCATGGTTCCGTGCTCGATGAACTGCAGTATGTCGGGTGTTCCGTCCGGGCGGTGCAGATCCACGTAACGCTGCCCGTGATCCACAAACGTCTGATCCCGCAACGGTTTGAAGTATTCCCATGCCTGCACGAAGTTCTGTACCACGCTGATGTTCGATCCCGTCTCGATATCGAAATCCCCGGCGTCGAAGAAACCACCCACGTTCAATCCCGGTATCAATTCAAGGGCTGCATAAGGGGTGTCTGTGGTTGGTCCCTGACGGTGCAGGTCAAAGTGGTCCGTGTCGGGAGGGGCTTGCAGGTATCCCTCCTTGAACGGCTCGCCGTGCCACACCCTGTATGCCTCGTTCACGAACATGTGGTTCATGTGGATGGGTATCCAGATGTCGCTGGTGGCATCGGTGATCTTATCGTATACGTTCTTTTCTATGATGAAATTGTTCGTCTTGCAGTCACCGTATCGGATGTAATATATCCCGGGTTTGCTCACGGGGGAGAAATCGAATTTCACGTAATGGTATTTGTAATAATCACCCCAGGATTCAATCTTGCCCCGGAATGCTTCCGTTTCATTCCCGTCGCAGTCAATTTCAACTATGGAGGCCGTTTCCAGGGGCTTGTCGTTTTTGTCCAGTTCAATGACAGATACTTTAGGCTGGTCAGGCAGATAGCCTACCTGGGAGAATCCGATATTGGGTTCCCTTATCCAGCCCTCAATGGCATTCGGTTCCACGGTCCAGGTCAGCACTTTGCCCGTTTTTCCTGTGGGTAGCAGGCTGCGCACGACAAACCATCCGTTCTGTGCCAGCACCCGGCCGTCAAAAAGCATCAACTCGGCATCCTGAGAGGTGATCTTAATCATCCTCTCGGGCGCATCGGGTGCCAGGAGCATGGTATTCCCCTTTTCCAGCGGCAGCGGGTCTATGAACCGGCCCGTGCCCCTGTTGTCTGATGTCACGTATCCCTTGTATTGTCTTGGTTTTTCCGAGTCCGGCCTGGTGATGGTGTTCCCTACAGCGTAGCGCGGGAACCGGTTGGGACGACCGTCCATCAAATAGGCCTTTCCCCAGTATTGCGAGGGCAGGAACTCCAGGTTGAATCCTGCATTTCCTTCCAGCGCAGCGGGAAGCGGCTTGTCCAGGTAAACCGAGATTTCCACTCCTTTTCCTTTTGCCACTACTACCACGCGCGATTCAAAATCATAGTCCTCATAACGCAGGATTGACTCTATGGATTGCTCTTCCTGGTTGACTTTCCGCGTGGGTGTTGCCGGTACCAGGTCCCATTGCTCCGGGGTGTTGGAGAGTCTCACGGCACCACCCTGCACGGTTCTCACACCATGGTGGATGATTTCTATGCCGGCGTTTTTTTCGTCATTGAATCCCCCTGTAAAAAGATTGTTGTACACCAGGACATTCACACCCCGGGCCTGGAAATACTCCAGGTCGTTCAGTACCAGGTTCTGGCCGTTGGCGTTATTGAATGTCGCTAAGGAGAGCGCAAAAAGAGAAAGAAAGGTAATTCGTTTCATCAGTTTCAATAAAAATGATTATGAATTTTAGATTGCTTTTATTGTCTAAGGTTTAAATAAATATAACTTTACATTCCTCCAGTCTGTAAAGTAATATGAAAAACATCAGCAGAAAGGATTTCATCCGGAAGGCCTGTGCCACGGGAGCCTGTTTGTGCGGAGCCGGCTGCATGGGATTTGCCAACGATATTTTTGGAGTTGAGAGACAAGATACCGCCGCCACCCCCGACAAAGAGGCCATGCCCCGGCAATGGCTTTCCGTGCTCCTCGGTAATATAGACGGTATTGAAGATGAGGAAGAGAAAAGAAAACTGCTGAAGGGCTGCGCGAAGGCCCACTACGACCACCTGAAGCTTACCGAACTGCTTGCCCCTTACCGCAACAACCCCGATGCCTTTGTGCAATACCTGGAAAGCGGGTGGGGGTGGAAGGTTTCGCACGACAAGGCGACCCGCACCATCCTTGCCGATGAGAACAAGGACCACTGCGTCTGTCCCGTTGCGGCCCGCCTTCCTCAAAAGGCACCGGCTGCGCTTTGCTATTGTTCCGAGGGATTTGCCGAGGCCATGTTTTCCTTTGTCCTGGGGTGCCCTGTCTCGGCATCGGTGGTTTCATCCATCCTCCGGGGCAACGAAAGGTGCGTGTACCGGATAGTTTACTGAATTATACCTAATCACGATAATCATGAATCAAATTCTATCTTCCTGCGGCCTGCTGTGTAACGAATGCGAATTCTACCCCACGCAATGCGCCGGCTGCTACCGGGTGAAAGGGGCTCCTTTCTGGGCAGCAGAACACACTCCTGAGGGCATATGCCCCTTGTACCAATGCGCCGTGGTGGACAAAAAGTACACCAGCTGCGGCCAATGCCCCGACCTGCCCTGCGAAATGTTCCTTCGCATGCAGGACCCCAACAGTACCGACGAGGACCACCAGCGCTCACTCAAGGAAAGGGTGGCCAGGCTCAAGGGACGGGCTTAAATACCGGATTCTATCATGAAACGATCATGTCGCAGGGGGATCCTGCCTCTTTTGGCGCTATTTTTTCTGTTGCCGTCATTACATTCCTGCTCCAATCCTGGCCGCGTTGGCAGGGAATTCAGCCCGGAGCGGGTAGGGCGGCGGGTAATTGAAAACCTGCTGGCACGTCCCGACCTCATGATATACAGTACGCCCGAGGCGCATGGGATCCATTATGCCGAGGTTTGTGCGGGGTTTGGGGCGGTGCAGCTGGCCGGTGCGCTGAAGGACACGGCGTTGCTTGAAAGGCTGGCCCAAAGGTATGATGTGGAGCGGACCGGTACCATCCCCAACTCGGCAAATCACGTGGATGTTAACGTTTACGGCATCTTGCCGCTGGAACTGTACCGGGCGGGGATGGGAGAAGCGTTCAGGGAGCAGGGATTGCGGTATGCCGACGGGCAGTGGAAGGACCCGTTGCCGGATGGCACGACGCGCCAGGCGCGTTACTGGATAGATGATATCTGGATGTTCTCCTCGCTGCAGGTCCAGGCGTACCGGGTGACCGGCAATCCGGAGTATTTGCACCGGACAGCCAAAGTGGTGACCGCGTACCTGGAAAAATTGCAGCAGCCCAACGGGCTGTTTTACCACGGCCCGGAAGGTCCGTTCTTCTGGGGCAGGGGGAACGGATGGGTGGCCTCGGGACTGGCCGTGTTGCTGGCAGAACTCCCCCAAAGCGATCCGCACTACAATACTATTCTTGCAGGGTACCGCAGCATGATGACGGCATTGCTGCACTACCAGGGGGAAGACGGGCTTTGGGGTCAGCTCATAGATGAACCAGGGTCTTTCAGGGAAACCTCGGGAAGTGCCATGTTCGGCTATGCCATGCAGGTGGGGGTGAAGAAAGGACTGCTTCCCGTTCGGCCTTACCGCAAGGCGGTTGAACGGGCGTGGAAGGGCCTCTGCCAATACCTGGAGGAGAACGGGGACCTGCGGGAAGTGTGCGTGGGAACCGGACAAAGCACCGATATCAACTACTACCTTTCCCGGCCCCGTATCACCGGCGACCTCCACGGCCAGGCACCCTTGCTGTGGTTTGCCTGTAGTTTATTGACACCATGAGAACAACCTTAGATGAAATCCGTCATGAATCAGAAGGTATATGATCTGGCAAAAATGATAGATCACTCCATACTGCATCCTACCATGACAGATGATGATCTGCAAAGGGAGTGTGAAGTCGCCCTGAAATATCATGTTGCATCGGTTTGTGTCAAACCCTATGCCGTTAAAACAGCCGCAGCATTGTTAAAGAACACCGATGTGCCGGTTGGCTGTGTGATTGGTTTTCCTGCGGGAAATTCTGCAATGGAGGTAAAGGTTTATGAAGCAGTAAAAGCTTGCAAGGACGGCGCTGTTGAAATTGATATGGTGATCAATATCGGTAAAGCCTTACAGGGAGATTGGAATTACATAGAGAATGAAATGAAAGCGGTGACCGATGCCTGTCATGAGAATGGAGCCATTGTCAAAGTGATATTCGAGACAGATTACGTAAACAGGAAAGAGGATATCATCCAATTATGTAAAATCGCTACCCGGGCCGGGGCAGATTATGTTAAAACTTCAACAGGCTTTGGGTTCGTAAAAGGCGATGACGGCAAATATTCCTATACGGGGGCTACCATTCCGAATCTTGAATTGATGCGTAAAAGTGTAGGACCGCACGTAAAAATTAAAGCTGCAGGAGGTGTCAGGACACTGGATGCCTTACTGGCCGTTCAGAAAGCAGGATGCTCCCGTTGCGGGGCTACAGCAACAGGAGCCATCATGGAAGAAGCGTTCATAAGGTTCGGGTCACAGGTATCCAAACAAGGGTGATTTACCTTCCTCTGGGAGGAAAATAATTGTACAGCACGTTCTCTACATGCCACAGCATGGGGCTGACATCTTTACCGTCTGAAGAAATGGTAGTGAATACTATAAAGGCGGGTGCTCCGTTAAGAATCTCTTTCATGGTAATCCCGGCGCCATCTTTGGTAACAAGATTGAAATCAGGAAGTTCCATGCCTTCTATATCGCCCTTGTCCCATCCTTTGAAAGAGGGCTCTTCACCCTGTGTATATATTTTCTTATCGTCTTTCTTGCCGCTTTTCCCTTTTATCACGTAATCGCTCAAATAATCATCCATGGGCTTTGATCCTCCTATAGTGCCTTTTTTGTCGGCAACGGTCAGGATGGTCCAGCTATATTCATCTGAATTGTCGTTGTGTGCTGCCAGGGCGTTGTTGAATCCCCGGATATATACAACAACTCCTTCCTTGTCAACGACCATACCGGTGATCCCGTCCTTTACAGGGATAGGTTTTACTTTATGAAGCCTTGCCAGGAAATCGGGCATTTCCTGTGGGGTATAATAAAATTTCAGATTAGGATATTCCGATTCGTCAAATGCCTGGACAGGAGAATTGGTGACTATGACAATGGTCTGCTCCGGAGCGTTTTTATACTTTTTGGGCATTTTTTTCTGTGCTTCCAAAGTTGCCGGGAAAGCGATCAGAACTGCTAATGCAATGGCAGTGAGAAAGGGAGGGGTAATTTTCATAGTATTAGTTTTTAGGTTTTTTCAAAGATAGAATAAAATCGAAAAAATACACTATTGGTCATGACTTATGCGTTATGGCCGGTTTACCTGTAAATAGGAATATACTGATAATCAGGACTGCAACAATATTAATGATTTGTCCCTGATCGATTGGTTGTCCGAATAACAAGAAACCATTCAACACGCCACCCAATAAAAATAGAAGCATGGCAATAAAGCAAAGATTCCAACTCTTTCTGGAATATTTCCTAAGTAGATTTATTGCTGAATAGATGAGTAAAATACAAACAAGCAATAACCCGGAAGACACAAGTTTTATTTGAAGTTCACCTGCAATAATAGGACTATTGGTTTCTAAATTGTTACCCTTTAATAATAAAGCCATTCCTCCAAAACCTCGCAATACTCCTATTACAATCATAAGAATTGAGGCGATGATCAATAAAACCTTTCTTTTCATAGTTATAAATATTTATCTATCACGCTAAACTACAAATTATTACTTACCCGGCAATAAAATATAACGTCCGAAAATTATTACTTTGCACGTACTCCCTTGTGTAGGGAGATCTGTACTGGCAGGCTCTCTTGCTTTGACTTGCTGCTAGTCTGTTAACAGAGTAAGCCTGATCCATAACGGCTTTTAAAGTGTCAGTATTTTCGACACATCTTGTTTATCCGAACTGCAAATAGTACATTTACAGACAGTTTCCAGCTCACTACTGTCCGGTTAAGGACGAGTTAATAGTTTGTAATTTATTTATATATAATTAATTATAACGTTAAAATCATTTAGCCGATTTCAATTCATACATTTGGTTTTTCTCAAAAAACTCAATGTATGCATTCAGGCAAGACAGTTTTTGCACAACTTATGATGTTTGGGTCAGAGTATTACTTCAACAAATGTGTCGACCGTTACCGGGGAGACTATAGAGTCAGGAAACTTTCTTGCAGAGAACAGTTCCTGACGATGAGTTTTGCTCAATTAACCTCTCGCGAGAGTCTCAGGGATATCGAAAACTGTCTTGTAGCTTTTTCGGACAAGCTTTATCATTCCGGACTAAACAAACCAATTCCAAAATCAACACTGGCTGATGCCAACGAAAATCGTGACTGGCGCATCTATGCCGATTATGCTCAATGTCTCATTCGCAAGGCTAGACCGTTATACTTTGATGATCCTGAATTCAGACTTGACATGGATAACATGGTTTATGCGCTTGACAGCACGACCATAGATCTTTGTCTGAGCATGTTTCCCTGGGCTAAGTTTCGCAAGGCTAAAGGAGCTGTGAAAATGCATACTCTACTGGATTTACGAGGCTCTATTCCAATCTACATAGATATAACCACTGGTTCCGTACATGATGTGAACATATTGGATACGATGCCAATTGAACCTGGCTCTTACTACATTATGGATAAAGGCTATACTGATTTCAAAAGGCTTTATCAGAAGATCACTATACAGAATGCCTTTTTTGTCACAAGAGCGAAAGACAATCTCAGTCATACCGTTGTAGAGCACTTTGAAGTTGATAAAAGCACTGGAGTACTTGAAGATAAACTCATTTCTCTTAACGGGTTCTACACTTCGAAGAAATATCCGGAGACGCTCCGTATCGTTACCTACGAGGACTTCTCTGATGGTACTCTGTATAACTTTATGACTAATGATTTCACTCTTGATGCCATCACAATAGCCGAACTTTATAGAGACCGATGGAAGATTGAGCTTTTCTTTAAATGGATCAAAGGGCATCTTAAAATCAAAGCCTTTTACGGGACCAGTGAGAATGCTGTCAAGTGTCAAATCTGGATTGCCATCTGCACATACCTTATCGCGGCAATCGCAAAAAAGAAACTTGAACTTAAGGTATCTCTTTACACTTTCACACAAACTTTAGGACTCACCTTGTTCGAAAAAACTGATATCAAAGAACTATTTAGTGGCAAAAAATATATTAATAATTTGTCCGACAATCCTATCCTGCCACTATGGGAAAATTAAACCGGACAGCAGTGTTTCCAGCTAATAAATATTTTGAAATATTTTTTGACTACGTCGTGTTTTGACGGAGTGAATAGATATTTTTGAACGACATAAATAAGCGATCCAAAATATTCAAGGGCATGAGATTTAATATTACTTATAGATGAAAGAATATATTGCTCATATTCGTTATGAAGATGAAAAAGAGGTTGTTCAATCTGTAAAAGCTCATCTTGAACAAGTCTCTCAGATCACTTCGAATAATGCTTCGAAAATTGGTTTAGCAAAAGTTGGTGAGATAATTGGGCTTCTGCATGATTTTGGAAAATATAGCTCTGAATTCCAAAACTATATTGGTTCTGCTACTGGTGTAATTGATCAAGACGAAGATGATTATGTTGACGTAGTAAGTATGAAAGGAAAAGTTGATCATTCAACTGCAGGTGCTAAATATTTATGGAATATTACAAAAACTGAAAATCCAAAAAATCAAGCTGTTATTCAGTTACTTACTTTATGTGTAGCTTCTCATCACTCAGGTTTAATAGATTGTTTGACAACTGATGGGAAGAATGCTTATGAGAAACGTATGTACAAACGAGACGAAAAATGTCATCTAGAAGAAATAAAAAGAAAAGCTGATGATGAGTTGCTTATTAAAATAAATAACCTACTTGATGACGGTGAATATATTAGCGAGGTAATAAATTTATTTAAAATAATAAACAAGAATAATAGTAATGAAATTTTAAAAAAGTTTCAGGCAGGTTTGGCAGCTCGTATGCTTTTTAGTTGTTTGATAGATGCTGACCGTGTTGATACTGCAAATTTCGAAAATTCAAAACAAGCCAAACTACGACAGAATGGTAGATATGTTGGATGGGAAGTGTTAATTGAAAGATTGGAAAAAAAGCTACAAGGTTTTGAAAAAAAACCATATAAAACTCCTGTTGATGGTATCAGAAAAATTGTATCAGATGCTTGCTTCACAAAGGCAAAGGATGAAATGGGTGTTTTTACCTTAACCGTACCGACTGGAGGAGGAAAAACATTGGCTAGCCTTCGGTTTGCTTTGCACCATGCAAATAAGCACAAACTTGACAGGTTAATATTTATAATACCATACACCTCAATTATTGATCAAAATGCTCGTGTTGTGCGTGATATTTTAGAAGTAGAAAAGAATGATCAAGGGAAATTTGTTTTAGAGCATCATTCGAATTTATTGCCAGAGCTGCAAAACTGGAAAACGAAAATTCTCTCTGAAAATTGGGATGCCCCCATTATTTATACGACAAGTGTTCAGTTTTTAGAAACACTTTTTAGCGGCGGCACCCGAAGTGCAAGACGTATGCATCAATTAGCCCGTTCTGTAATTGTTTTTGATGAAATACAAACGTTACCGATCAAAACTATCCATTTGTTTTGTAATGCCATTAACTTTTTGACCATACACTGTCATTCAAGTGTGGTTTTATGCACTGCGACACAACCATTACTAAATAAAGTTAATAAAGAAAAAGGGTACATCAGGTTTTCTGAGAAAAATGAAATTATTTCTGATGGAGAAACAATTTTCAAAAATTTAAAGAGGGTTGAGGTCATAAACAAAATTAAACCATCAGGGTGGGAGATCCCGGAAATTTCCCATTTGGCCATTGAGCAAATTAGTAAAAAACTAAGTTGCCTTATTATTGTAAACACAAAGAAAAACGCCAGAGAAATCTATGAAGAACTCATTCAACATACAGCTTTCCCAGTTTACCATTTAAGTACCAGCATGTGTGCGGCACACCGAATGGCAAGTCTAAATGAAATAAGGGAAAAACTTAAAGAAAGCAATCCAATTATATGCGTAAGCACACAACTAATTGAAGCTGGAGTGGACGTTGATTTTGGTGCAGTCATTCGATTTGTCTCCGGAATTGACTCCATTGTGCAGGCGGCAGGACGCTGTAACAGGAATGGTAAAAGACCATCAGGGAAAGTATTTGTTATAAATCCAAAAAACGAGAGTATCGACTCATTACATGATATAAAAACGGGAAGGGATATAAGCATGCGTATTTTTGAGGAACTACGTAATTCTAAATCGGGTTTACCAAATGACTTAACACACCCTCAGGTTATTGAACGCTATTTTCAGTATTATTTTTATAATCGGGCCGCTGAAATGGACTACAACGTTGATGTAGGTAGAAATGACACGTTATTGAATTTGTTAAGCAAGAATTCGATTTCTGTCAGCGAGTATTCAAGAGAACATGACAAAGAACCGCTAATGTATTTTAGGCAGTCCTTTGCGACAGCTGGTAATGTATTTAAAGCCATAGATGCACCAACACAAGGTATAGTGGTTCCCTATTCCGAAAATGGTAAAAAAATTGTGGCAGATTTGTTCTCGCAATTTGCAGTCGAACAACAATATAAACTATTGCAGAAAGCTCAGAAGTATACGGTAAATACTTTTCCAAACGAAATTAAAAAGCTTGCTGAACAAAAGGCAATTCGCGAAGTTCCAGAAATTGGCGTATTGGTGCTAAATGACCTTCGTTTTTATCATCCACAATTTGGCTTAAGTACTGAAATTAAAACAGAACACGAAACTTTAATAATTAAATAATATGGATATACCCAAAAACAGCATTCAATTTAAACTGTGGGGTAGGTATGCTTTGTTTACCGATCCAATTACAAAAATGGGTGGTGAACGATGTTCGTACCACATTCCCACATATGAGGCACTTAAAGGAGTGACGAAATCTATCTATTGGAAACCTACCCTGATATGGCACATTGACAAGGTACGCGTTATGAAACCAATCCGTACACAAACGAAAGGGACAAAACCACTGAAAATGAGCGGAGGAAATGATTTAGCAATATACACTTACTTAGTAGATGTTGAATATCAAGTTTTGGCCCATTTTGAATGGAACATGTATAGGCCCGAGTTGTTAAACGACCGTATCGATGGCAAACATTTCCAAATTGCACAACGTACTCTATTGCGGGGAGGTCGACAAGATATTTTTCTCGGTACACGAGATTGTCAGGGCTATGTTGGACCTTGCCAATTTGGTGAAGGACAAAGTTATTACGACAATGTTGATGAAGTAGCTTATGGCCTTATGTTTCACAGTTTCGGATATCCAGATGAAACAGGTAACAACATACTTGTTACACGATTTTATCGTCCAGTGATGAAAAAAGGAGTAATTGATTTTACACGCACTGATGATGAAACAAACGTTATCAAAGAAGTGCGAACAATGCAAACCAAGAAATTTGGCGAAAGTACGAACTTTCAAAAGGTCGAAAATGAGTATAAGAAAATTGCTCTGCAAGCCGATTGGGAGGACGGAAAATTATGAGCTGGTTAAATGTGTTGTACCAAACCTATGAGAATTGTTATGGAGTGATAGAAGTTACACCCACAATGGGTGATAAGCCCAAAAAGCCCTTATTACCCCCTTTTCACACCTTACAAAACTCGCATATAGAAGTCACTATTGATGAAAACGGGAATTTTATTGATGCTAGTTTTATTGAAGACAAAAACGACCGAGAAATTATTATTCCCTGTACTGAGAAATCGGCTTGTCGAACAAGTGGAGAGGAACCACATCCGCTTTGTGATAAAATTCAATATTGTGCGAAAGATTATACTGGGAATAAAAAATCATATTTTGACTCTTACAGCAAAATAATAGAAGAATGGTATTGTTTTGACAAAAAGAATATTTTTCTCAAAGCAATTTATCTATATGTGCAAAAAGGAACATTATACCATGATATACTTAATACGGGAAAAGAGTTCGGTAAACCCGACAAGGATGTAGGTGATTATTTGATACGTTGGAGAGTGAATATTCCAACTATCTCTGAAAATCGTTGCTGGAAAAACAATCAATTATTTGAGAGTTGGCAAAAGTTTTCTGAGTCTCAAGAGAGTATTGAGGATATTTGCATGGTAACTGGTATTAAAAAACCTATTGCTATTAATCATCCAAAGCGTATCCGAAATAGTGGAGATGGAGCAAAACTAATTTCCTCCAATGATAGAACAGGTTTCACCTTTCTTGGCAGATTTCTTCTAAATGATTTCAATAACGAAAAAGTATCAAATCAGGCAGCATCTATTAGTGTCGAAATCTCACAAAAAGCACACAGCGCTTTGCGTTGGCTTATTGATCGACAAAGTTTTCGCAACGGTGATCAGGTCATCGTATCTTGGTCGGTAACAGGAGAAGAAAAACCCAATGAGTTTTCAGATACTAATGAGCTGTTTGGAGATAGTGACGAAGAAAAAATCGTTGAACTTAATACCAACATTCCCCATGATGCAGGCCAGACATTTGCTCACAAACTCTCTAAAAAAATTGCCGGTTATAGAGGATCACTGGATGACTCAAAAAAAATTGTAGTAATGGGCTTAGACTCAGTTGGACCTGGCAGGATTTCAATTACCTTCTATCGCGAGCTGACGGGATCAGAATTCCTTGACAGAGTAGAAAAATGGCACTCTGATATGGCTTGGCATTTTCTTGAATTTGTTAAAGATCCAATTGGTAAAAAGAGGTTTTTCTCTGGGCATTTGGTTTACGCTCCTGCTCCACGGCTTATTGCCGAGGTATGTTTTGGGAAAAGACTTGATGATAAACTTAAAAAGACTACTATTGAAAGGCTTTTACCATGTATTATTGATGGAAGACAAATACCTGAAGACCTAGTCAATGTGGCTGTAAAAAGAGCTTCAAACAAAATTGGCATTGATTACTGGGAATGGGAACGCACTCTTAGTGTTTCTTGTGCGCTTTATAGTTGTCACTTAATTAGAAAAGATAATAAAACAGAAAAAATTATGTCACTTGAAAAAGAAAGATTTGACCGAGATTATTTATATGGCAGGCTTTTAGCTATTGCCGAACATCTCGAAGAAATTGCACTCAATGTTGCAAGAGAATCTCGTGAAACTACCGCAGCTCGTTTAATGCAACGTTTTGCAGATTTTCCATTTTCTACGTGGAGGACCATTGAATCTTCACTTGTGCCATATAAGTCAAGACTAAATGTAAACCGGCCAGGTTTTCTCATCAATATGAAAAAATTACTTGATGAAGTACATTCTATGTTTTTGCCTGGTGATTTTGAAAATGACAGTCGGTTATCTGGATCATATTTACTTGGATATCACTGTCAGAGACTGGCAATTAAATCCAAAATTCCTGATGAAGAAGAAAAACAATAATTAACTTTTATAAAATTATAATTATATGGCAACTTTAGATAAAAAAATCGATTTTGCAGTAATTCTGCGCGTTACAAAAGCAAACCCTAATGGTGATCCACTAAATGGAAACCGGCCACGGATTGATTACGATGGATATGGTGAAATGAGCGATGTCTGCTTAAAACGAAAAATCAGAGATCGTCTTTTGGAAGCAAAAGATGATTGCGGGGAATATAAGTATTCAATTTTTGTACAATGTGATGAACGTAAGGTTGATGACGCAAAAAGTTTAAAAGATAGGGCTGACAAAGTATTAAAAGATAACCTTACAGTTGAAACAGCCTGTAAACAATGGCTTGATGTCAGAGCCTTTGGCCAGGTATTTGCTTTCAAATCAACAAGTATAGGAGGAGGTGACACAGGCATTTCAATACCTGTACGAGGTCCTGTTACTGTTCATTCTGCTTTTAGTGTAGAGCCAATTCGACCTGAAAGTATCCAAATAACAAAGAGCGTTAACAGCGAAACAACAGCCGATGGAAAAAGAAGTTCTGATACAATGGGAATGAAGCATCGCGTAGATAAATCGGTATATGTGTTTTATGGCAGTATGAACCCACAATTGGCTGAGAGAACAGGATTTTCGAATGAAGACGCAGATGCTATTAAATCAATTCTTCCTAAGCTTTTTGAAAACGACGAATCTGCAGCACGTCCTGCAGGAAGTATGCAAGTACTAAATGTTTTTTGGTGGGACCATGGCTGCAAGTCCGGTAAATACTCTTCCGCCAAAGTGCACGAAAGCTTAAGAGTACATGGAGATGGCTCTTTCGAGATAGATACATTAGAAGGTTTGGATCACGAAATTATTAATGGCTTTTAGTGTTGGTATATGGGTATGTGAACTTTATTATGAATTGATAATTTAATAATTGTGAAATAAAATAGGTTTGTTATATAACGAAGAAGATTTGATCCAACTGTCAGGTATACAGCATTTTGCTTTTTGTCCAAGACAATTTGCACTGGCGTATATTGAATTACAGTGGTATGAAAATATTTTTACATCAGAAGGTAAAATACTTCATGAGAAAGTAGATGATCCTCATTCAAAGTATTCATGTGAGTCTATAATAGTTTGGAGGTCAGTAAACCTAATATCTTATCGGTTAGGCTTGACAGGTCGCGCCGATGTAATTGAATTTAAAAGAAGTGATACAGGGATTTGTTTGCCTGATAAGGAGGGCAAGTGGCTGCCTTACCCAGTTGAATATAAGCGAGGTAAACCAAAGCCTGATGAACGTGATGAAGTGCAGTTATGTGCACAAGCCATTTGCATTGAAGAGATGTTTAGAACAAAATTGGAAGAAGGATGCTTATTTTATGGCGAAATCCGGCGACGTACTATAGTTCGTTTCACCAAAAAACTAAGGAAACAGGTAACAGATTATGCAGAAGAAATGCACCATTTATTCCAAAATGCAATAACACCATTACCTGTCTATAAACCCCATTGTAAATCATGCTCACTTTTTGATATATGTTTGCCTCAAAGTATTAATTGTAAAATCTCTGTAAACAGTTACCTTAAGCGTGAATTTGGTTGAGAAAATTATTAAATACTTTGTTTGTGACTACTCCTGAAGCTTATTTGAGTCGGGATGGTGAAAATGTAGTTGTAAGGCTTGATAATCAAGAACGCTTTAGAATTCCTGTTCACAATATAGAGGGTATTGTGTGCATGGGATTTATGGGAGCCAGTCCTTCTTTAATGTCTTTATGTGCTGAGCGAAAGGTAGCTTTGAGCTTTGTTTCAGGAAGCGGATTCTTTTTAGGAAGGGTTACAGGACCTGTCACAGGCAATGTTCTCCTTAGAAGAATACAATATCGAGTAGCTGACGACCCTGAGATCTGCCTAAAAATATCGCAATTATTCGTTGCCGGCAAGATAGCAAATTCAAAGACTGTTTTGCAACGCGCTATTCGAGATCATGCTCAAAACGTTAACACTCCTGCTCTTGTAGATGCAATTTCAAAATTGACCTTTAGTCAAAAGCAAGCTTTAAATGCCATGAATCAGAATGAATTGCGTGGATTTGAGGGAGAATCAGCTTCGATTTATTTCTTTGTTTTTAATAATCTCATTCTACAGCAAAAAGAAGATTTTTTTATGCAAGGAAGAAATCGACGCCCTCCACTAGACAATGTTAACGCCTTACTTTCATTTATTTATACATTGTTGATGCATGAAGTTAGGGCAGCGCTTGAAAGTGTTGGTCTGGATCCTTGTGTGGGTTTCTTTCATGTTGACAGACCCGGAAGACAAAGCCTGGCTTTAGATATGATGGAAGAATTCAGACCGTTCTTAGCTGATCGTTTAGTATTATCACTTATTAATAGAAAACAAATTTGCAAGGATGGCTTTATTAAACAGCCTACTGGCGGAATTATTATGGAAGATACTACACGAAAAGAAGTTATTACTGCCTGGCAAAAAAGAAAACAAGAAGAGATTATTCATCCCTATCTTGGAGAAAAAGTTCCTATAGGGCTTTTACCTTATTGCCAAGCCTTGCTGATGGCAAGATATCTCAGAGGTGATCTTGATAATTACCCTGTTTTCATTTATAAATGAGCTATGATGGTATTGATAACATATGATGTAGAAACAGTTACATCTTCAGGGAAAAAAAGATTAAGATACGTAGCAAAACAATGTGTGAATTATGGGCAACGTGTTCAAAATTCTGTATTTGAATGTTTAGTGGATCCCGCTCAATTTGCAGAATTAAAACATCGGTTGGAAAGTATTATTAATAAGGAAAAAGATAGTATCAGATATTATTTTCTTGGGAGCAACTGGAAAACTAAAGTTGAACATATTGGAGCGAAAGAAAGTTATGATCCTGAGGGACCATTAACAGTATAATACAAATTGCGCGAAGCTGAAGCGATGGCTAATTTATTGGGACTATCGCGATCATTGGAAATAAGCACATTAAGAAAAAATGTAGCGTTATTATTTATAATAATTATTGATTTTTAGTATTTTCGCGATATCTTAAGTCAAAGATGCTTAAGTTCAATAATTTACAAATAGGGAGTCGCATCCCATGTGGGTGCGTGGATTGAAACAAGACAGGCCGTTGAGGTAACAAAGGTAGGCAGCGTCGCATCCCATGTGGGTGCGTGGATTGAAACATCGCCTTACGGATAGCAGTTGTCCGCTCCCTGGGTCGCATCCCATGTGGGTGCGTGGATTGAAACGGTATAGTCCTCGTATTTCCTCAGGTAGTAGATGTCGCATCCCATGTGGGTGCGTGGATTGAAACCATGTATTCAATCCTGCCCGTCTTGTCCTTATTGAGTCGCATCCCATGTGGGTGCGTGGATTGAAACGGGGTGTGCGGTTGCATTGTCGTAACTGTATCCAGTCGCATCCCATGTGGGTGCGTGGATTGAAACACGAACTTGAACAATTCATTACTTCTATAAAACGTCGCATCCCATGTGGGTGCGTGGATTGAAACCCTTGTTAGATGTGCCAAACAAAGGAAAATAATGTCGCATCCCATGTGGGTGCGTGGATTGAAACGCCTTATATAATCCGTTCCGTTCCATACATAAAGTCGCATCCCATGTGGGTGCGTGGATTGAAACAACTTTCGCGGTCATAACTTAAACAGGGTTTAAGTGTCGCATCCCATGTGGGTGCGTGGATTGAAACAATAAAGGCAATGATAAATTCTACCCAGTCCTTGAAGTCGCATCCCATGTGGGTGCGTGGATTGAAACGCTACAAGTAACCACTACGACCACAAAAGTACACGTCGCATCCCATGTGGGTGCGTGGATTGAAACATGCATAAAGAGGTTATACGTACTATGGTTAAGGTCGCATCCCATGTGGGTGCGTGGATTGAAACCAGCAATACCCACGACAAGGAAGATGTGAAGACTTGTCGCATCCCATGTGGGTGCGTGGATTGAAACGCGATGAAATAGCGAATGGTCGTGCCACGACAGAGTCGCATCCCATGTGGGTGCGTGGATTGAAACTGCGTATAAAACGGGATTGTCCGTCACATTAAACGGTCGCATCCCATGTGGGTGCGTGGATTGAAACTTTTATGTAATTACTAGGAAAAATTCGCTCCAGGTCGCATCCCATGTGGGTGCGTGGATTGAAACGAAATAGAATAGTTTAGCTACACTCTCATCTGTGTCGCATCCCATGTGGGTGCGTGGATTGAAACGTAAAGTGCAAATAGGTCAAATAACGCCTGCAAAGTCGCATCCCATGTGGGTGCGTGGATTGAAACATCTGCATCAATAGAGCTATTTTGCCCCGTATACGTCGCATCCCATGTGGGTGCGTGGATTGAAACATGCATAAATGTTTGTTAATGTTGGATATTATGTCGCATCCCATGTGGGTGCGTGGATTGAAACGCCTGCCTAACACTCCGCGAACAATTAGAGTACGTCGCATCCCATGTGGGTGCGTGGATTGAAACTTGGTTGCGACTATAATAAGGTAATCCGCCAAGGGTCGCATCCCATGTGGGTGCGTGGATTGAAACAGATTAGCACACGATGATAAATCAAAACAAAAAGGTCGCATCCCATGTGGGTGCGTGGATTGAAACATGTCGGATATTATTTGTAACTTTCGTTGTAATAGTCGCATCCCATGTGGGTGCGTGGATTGAAACAATAAAAAGTTGTAAACAGGAACAATAAGTGCAGGTCGCATCCCATGTGGGTGCGTGGATTGAAACGCTCATGCGGTTGAAAGCCGGGTAATTCATCACGGTCGCATCCCATGTGGGTGCGTGGATTGAAACGACGCCGACAAGGCAAAGTTGTACAAAGAAGAATGTCGCATCCCATGTGGGTGCGTGGATTGAAACGACAAAAAAGGTCGCGGATACTCACTTAATTGGGTCGCATCCCATGTGGGTGCGTGGATTGAAACGGAGTTCAATATCATGAATTGTGTGTCCTTCCCTTGTCGCATCCCATGTGGGTGCGTGGATTGAAACAGAGATGCCTCAAGGGCAGAAAAAATTGATGAACGTCGCATCCCATGTGGGTGCGTGGATTGAAACGTAGCAGTTGTTCAAAATATCCTCATAGGTGGTGTCGCATCCCATGTGGGTGCGTGGATTGAAACAACTGGGTGGGCAAATGCGTGATTATCTTCATTCCGTCGCATCCCATGTGGGTGCGTGGATTGAAACATAAATCTCATTATGCAGATGCGCGAGGATATTGAGTCGCATCCCATGTGGGTGCGTGGATTGAAACACGTACAACAGGGATGAGGCCCTGAAAAATTGAAGTCGCATCCCATGTGGGTGCGTGGATTGAAACAAATGCGAGTTCGATAAAAAAGGTCGCGGATTTGGTCGCATCCCATGTGGGTGCGTGGATTGAAACGAAGACGCCTCAAGGGCAGATAAAATTGATGAACGTCGCATCCCATGTGGGTGCGTGGATTGAAACCATTATTAGTCGATTGTTGGTGCTGCAAAATCCCGTCGCATCCCATGTGGGTGCGTGGATTGAAACATTGCGTCGCACATACTGACGGATCTGCACGACAGTCGCATCCCATGTGGGTGCGTGGATTGAAACACAACATCCCGGCCGGCGCTGATTGCGTGATGAAGTCGCATCCCATGTGGGTGCGTGGATTGAAACACACCACCAACAGGGATGAGGCCCTGAAAAATTGGTCGCATCCCATGTGGGTGCGTGGATTGAAACTCTGCGATAGATCAGAATGCGGAAGAGTTTGTTCAGTCGCATCCCATGTGGGTGCGTGGATTGAAACACACCACCAACAGGGATGAGGCCCTGAAAAATTGTCGCATCCCATGTGGGTGCGTGGATTGAAACATATAGAAGGTTCTGCGGCTGGATCTATCGATAGTCGCATCCCATGTGGGTGCGTGGATTGAAACATTAATAATTCTATTGCTGCAGCAACCTACTTAATGTCGCATCCCATGTGGGTGCGTGGATTGAAACACAGCCGGAGAATGGTCGTTTTTTGCCGATTCCCGTCGCATCCCATGTGGGTGCGTGGATTGAAACAAAAAACCAAATTCATCAGCCGCATATCAGATATGTCGCATCCCATGTGGGTGCGTGGATTGAAACGTTAAGAATAGTAGATACGGGTTGTTATTCAAGGTCGCATCCCATGTGGGTGCGTGGATTGAAACTGATAACAGTTATTGCCAGGTATATGAAAATGACGTCGCATCCCATGTGGGTGCGTGGATTGAAACATATGGTGATGCTTACGCTGAGAAGCGCGGCAAACGTCGCATCCCATGTGGGTGCGTGGATTGAAACTGGCGCTCTGGATGGAGGACGTGGACGTTTTATCGTCGCATCCCATGTGGGTGCGTGGATTGAAACTTTGAAGGATTTTTTGGTTATACACAACCGTTTAGTCGCATCCCATGTGGGTGCGTGGATTGAAACCTTGTTAAGTATATATATGCCACCTTCTACGGCGTCGCATCCCATGTGGGTGCGTGGATTGAAACTCGCTGTAACGCAGGAGCCTTGGCACATCATTGCGTCGCATCCCATGTGGGTGCGTGGATTGAAACATTATTATTATCCTGGAAACATACTGCCCTTTGTGTCGCATCCCATGTGGGTGCGTGGATTGAAACATGGAAGTATCGAGGATCTGGAGAAAAAGATTGAGTCGCATCCCATGTGGGTGCGTGGATTGAAACGACAGAAAAGGTCGCGGATCTTCGCTGAATTGGGTCGCATCCCATGTGGGTGCGTGGATTGAAACGTCTTAGCAGATAATATGAGTAGGTGTGCTTGAGTCGCATCCCATGTGGGTGCGTGGATTGAAACAGATCCGTCTTCATGAAAGAGGCCATATCCACAGCGTCGCATCCCATGTGGGTGCGTGGATTGAAACGCCTTGCGATATCTGCCCCGAATAAACCTCTTTGTCGCATCCCATGTGGGTGAGTGGATTGAAACATGACGTCGTATGAACTGACGAATCTGCACGACGTCGCATCCCATGTGGGTGCGTGGATTGAAACACTTATCTTTGCACCACAGAACAGGGATGAGATGTCGCATCCCATGTGGGTGCGTGGATTGAAACGCTCACGCAGTTGAAAGCCGGGTAATTCATTGCGTCACATCCCATGTGGGTGCGTGGATTGAAACGTCTTAGCAGATAATATGAGTAGGTGTGCTTGACGTCGCATCCCATGTGGGTGCGTGGATTGAAACGACCATTATGTTAAGGAGGTCCTGCGTGTGAAAGTCGCATCCCATGTGGGTGCGTGGATTGAAACGCCTACCATGATCTTATACCAGCCTTCCGCAGACGTCGCATCCCATGTGGGTGCGTGGATTGAAACGTATTGCTATTGTGGACCTCGGCTGTGATAATGGTCGCATCCCATGTGGGTGCGTGGATTGAAACTGATCATTGCCGGACTCATTATCGGTTGGATATTGTCGCATCCCATGTGGGTGCGTGGATTGAAACGCAGACAACAGCTCAGCCCACATCGGATCTGTCAGTCGCATCCCATGTGGGTGCGTGGATTGAAACACAAATGGCTATATGTGAGGTGCTTAAAAATGCGTCGCATCCCATGTGGGTGCGTGGATTGAAACGCTGATAACCCAGGTACTGATTGAATTGTGCCTGTCGCATCCCATGTGGGTGCGTGGATTGAAACGTATATATCTGCCATCTTATGAACCTGTTACAAGTCGCATCCCATGTGGGTGCGTGGATTGAAACATAGCTTGCTTCACGGTCGAAAATGACGGTGAGCCGTCGCATCCCATGTGGGTGCGTGGATTGAAACTCTACCGGTGCCTCGGATGCTGATGCTACTGTGTCGCATCCCATGTGGGTGCGTGGATTGAAACATTATTCTTATTCTTCTTGTTAGTGTCCGTCTGTGTCGCATCCCATGTGGGTGCGTGGATTGAAACGCTGCCCTTGTAACAGGGCTGATTTCGTACAGATGTCGCATCCCATGTGGGTGCGTGGATTGAAACTCAAGTGTCTTGCTATCCTTTCCTTTTGCGTTTGGTCGCATCCCATGTGGGTGCGTGGATTGAAACATATCATAAGTCAGTTCCTTTACGCTCTTTCCCCGTCGCATCCCATGTGGGTGCGTGGATTGAAACCCGTTTCAAAGGACAGCACGGGAACATACACTTTGTCGCATCCCATGTGGGTGCGTGGATTGAAACTTCAAAAATGTTCATAATGAATAGTGTTAAGTGGGTCGCATCCCATGTGGGTGCGTGGATTGAAACACCGCCAGAAAATGATGTCACCTACTACTACCGAGGTCGCATCCCATGTGGGTGCGTGGATTGAAACGTGAAACTGGCCTAATGAGCTCTGACCGCCGGCTGCGTCGCATCCCATGTGGGTGCGTGGATTGAAACAGATCCGTCTTCATGAAAGAGGCCATATCCACAGCGTCGCATCCCATGTGGGTGCGTGGATTGAAACGAAGCAAGGCTTAAAAGAACACCCATCGACTCAGTCGCATCCCATGTGGGTGCGTGGATTGAAACATCGTACTTACCGAGCAGAACAATAGCCTTGAAGTCGCATCCCATGTGGGTGCGTGGATTGAAACGCTTATCTACCAGCTTTTGTAGTGCGTCTTCTTGTCGCATCCCATGTGGGTGCGTGGATTGAAACAGCTAAAGATGCTGCCGATGCTGCCGGAAAGGTTAGTCGCATCCCATGTGGGTGCGTGGATTGAAACATCCCTATCGGGCTGGACTTTGGAACTATAGATGTCGCATCCCATGTGGGTGCGTGGATTGAAACGAATACAATGTAGTCAAGTGGGGCAAAGTGAACGGTCGCATCCCATGTGGGTGCGTGGATTGAAACACGGTCAGGACCTGGCCGATGAGATGATGGGCTCTAGTCGCATCCCATGTGGGTGCGTGGATTGAAACGCAGAGAACACAATACAAGAACGTTGCCGTTGAGTCGCATCCCATGTGGGTGCGTGGATTGAAACGTGAACTGCCAGCCCCTGGCCTCGGCCTGGGTATAGTCGCATCCCATGTGGGTGCGTGGATTGAAACGCTGCCCTTGTAACAGGGCTGATTTCGTACAGATGTCGCATCCCATGTGGGTGCGTGGATTGAAACGTAAAAGCTATCTTGCTCAGATCAGTTACTTGCCGTCGCATCCCATGTGGGTGCGTGGATTGAAACATGGCGATACTCAATGCCGGAAAGGGGTTGTTGTAACCGGAACTGAGAAATACAACAAAATCGGCAACAAGAGTACAGCGAAAATGGCAACA
>MTKX01038252.1_pt1 | contig 169178 bp, 132 predicted proteins | sample 1042771 | NCBI WGS metagenome assembly MTKX01 (sample SAMN06212183, study PRJNA360534) | anaerobic digester metagenome | biome: Wastewater treatment plant; material: sludge; isolation source: anaerobic digester fed with sludge from wastewater treatment plant | place: Denmark: WWTP Randers ...
GATTATGGCATGTAAGTGGTCTTTGATTTTATTAGCCATTCTTTCGACATCAGTATTCTTTTTAATGTAATCGGTTATATCTTGGCCTCGATAGAATACTCTAAATTGATGGTCAGAGTTACTATGGAATTCTAATTCGGATTTCAAAGCTTCGGCTAAACCTTGGATTTGTTCGACATTTTCAGTATCGATAGCTTTCTGTATGGCTAAGTAGGCCATGGCTCGATAAAAGATACCTACTGATATCACAAATAAGTCTAATTGTCTTCCTAAGGCTGCAAGAGTAGTACTCTTTCCGACACCGGCTCCACCGGCTAAACAAAAGACATAGCCCTGTTCATTAGTTTTCCTTACGCCGGAGGTTTGGAGAGAACCAAAACAGTATTCAAAAGTTACCTGACCAGTTCTACCTAATCTCTTTAACTCTTCGACAATATTCCTATCGTAAACTCCCGGCTGAATAGCGTAATTAAAGATAAGTTCTCTTAAGTTTCCTCCTTGAGTCCGGGCTTGTTTTAATTGAGCTATGATATTGGCGGGAACACGGTATCTATTTTGCAGTATATTTAGTAAATTCTGGAATTTATTGCTATCAGAATAAGCGCGAATCGGAAGTGCAGTCCAGAAATGTGAAGTATCCAAATTAGGATGGGTTAAGATAAAGTATAAGAATTCAGCTTGCTCTTCAGCTGAGAAGCTATGGAAAGATTTGATTTTAATCTCGTCAGTAACAATTTCTTGTACGGCTAATTCGATGTTACTGGGTGGCCCGCGTCGAGGATGAATATTGCGAGCAACGTGTAAAAATTCTTCTTCAATTTCTAACTCTACGAATTGACGGCATTTTAAGATATCAACATCTACTATTACAGTATCAAATAAAGTAGCAGCTACATAGTAAGCATTGGTTACCAACACCACTTCCGGTTGTAATCTCATATTAGTTCTTCGAGAAACTTTATGATAAGCATTGCGATAAGCCACTCTTAAATTTTCAGCCTCAATACTTCTTCCGTTAGCAATCAGCCAAGCGGTTACTACTTCTAGGCTACCTTGGACTAAAGGAGTAGCACCACCTAAATCACGTGAAGTGACTTTACGCGAACCAGAAGTCTGAAGGGTAGATTTTATATGTTTGATAGCATTCTTAATAGCCAAAGGACGAGCAGTCAAAAGACTTATTTCTGTCGGAAATTCTTCTACTTGGCTTGCGTATTGTGCATAACCATAGCTTGCTACTTCTACAAAATCTTCGCGATCGTAAACATCCGACCAACTATTACATTCAACTTTATAAGTTTCCCAAGTTTCTTCAAGCAATTTCTCAAGGACTGGTAAAGTTACTTTTGTTAATGCGTTTTTAATCGCTAGTATATCAACAGCGGCCTTGCGGCTAAAAGAATCACCTTTTTCCAAAATATTTATCAATTCTTCAACAGACATTTTTCTATATTCTTCCTTTAATGCTGATATTCTCTCACTTTCTATTTGAGCTTCTATCCGAGCTTTTGCGCTAGCTTTTTCAGCGGCTTTATGTTGTTCTTCAATTTTTCTTTCTTTTTCCTTTATCTCTTTATGCATTTCACCTAACCATATTACTGCTGGGATAGCAACTATCATGCCTATTATCACAGATACTACTGATCCTAAATACGACCACCCTATAAATACTAATACAGAGCACGATAAAGAAACTGCAGCTAACCATTCAGGAATTATCCGTTTCCTTGGAGTTGAGCTATCTTTCCTCACGCCCGAAGTCTGCAAAATATTGCTTCTATAAATTGCCTCTACTCTTTTATGCACAGCATTTCTCGTCGGAGCCTCTATCTCTTCAGGATCAGTCTTGTTAATATTAATCGCCGCGTAGGAATTAAGAAGCCTTTCATGTAATTTGACAATTTCAGGATCATCCCAAACTTTTTTAACAGCAGCTTTAACGGCATTATCCAAAATAGTTTTTGCTTGTTTCTTCTGGTCTTTATGCTGGTCATCATCCGGTATTAAGGCTTCATCGGCTTTAGCTCTATCTACTGTTGCAAAAGCATCAGCACATCTGGAAGCTAAGGCTTGGCCTTCCTTGCGGAAGAAGCTATTAACTTTTATGGGAAGCCAATCTCTGCCTCTTCTAAAAAATCTTCTTGCCTCACTATCTATGCTATTATTCTCTAAATATCCATCGACATTGGGCCCTTTGATAAGGCTTCTTATATGATTTGCAGAGTGAGATCTGAATATCAATGCAGCAACTACAGCACTTATTAAAATATTTAAAGCGATAGTGGATAACCAGCCAAAGAAAATTCCCAAAGCAATAGTAGTGCCTCCAGAAAGTAATAAAGTGCCTAAGAATAGGGCACTAAAGTACCACCATTTTGGACCAAGTACAATCTGATAGCTAATAAAATCACCTAAAGCTAAAAATCCTTTAAAGGCATTATCTATCTCCCACATATAATCTTTTTCATCATTATTACTTTTGGTAAGAAGAATTTCCTTCATTAATTCCCAAGCTATACTGAGAATTACCATACTAGTAATGGCGAACAAGACTGGGCTTGTAAATAATAAACTTATCACTACACTAGCTGAAATTTTTAAACCTAAGTATCCTAAAATTGCAAATACAACATATCTTATAGATAAAAGTGTTTTCCCTGTAAATATCCAAGCTGTTAAGAAAATACCTAAACTAGTAATTATCAATAGAACGGGGCTTATAGTTAGCATATTACCTATAAATAAAGTTCCTGCTAAACCTAATAAACCTCCTACAATAATAGTTATATCTATGGCTAACTCTTTACGGTTACTAGGAAATTCTGTTATTCCTTTTAATGTTAAGTCGTTTAAGTGTTTTGCTAGTCCAAATTTACCAAAAGAAGCATGCCAGATTAATGAAGAAGCTCCCATTACAAATAACCGGCCTAAAATTGACAATCCGAATACCGCAAAAATAATTAACTCTATAGTGGCTCTTATAATACTATAGCCTAATCCCATTATGGCTCTACCAATTTTATGGAACCAGGTCTTTCCAGGATTGAATAAGAAAGGCGCTATTATCCAGGCTAGCGGAGCAAGAATGATGAAGATATTTAAACCAAAGCTTATGGGGTCAAAAGAAGCAAAAGCTAATACAAAGAGCATAAAGACGCCTAAGCGGATACCAAACTGCCATAAGTTGTAAGTCTCAACTATAGACTTCTTGTAAAGGTTACTATTTCTCGGGCCTAAAGTCATTATACATAACCCTTTAATACCTTCATTGTTAACTTTGTTGTAGTGTTGAGGTATAAAAGAAACCCAATATAAGTAAAGTAAGGGGAAGAAGATTGTAAAATAGATAAGGCCTTTGGCTGAACCTACAGTTTCTCTGAATCTAAAAGCTATATCGGAATCATTAACCTGTAAGAAGATAAAGGCTGATAATAAGACTAAAGCCGGTATAAATAAGTGATTAAAAATCATCAGGCCGGCTAAAGTATATACTATAATAGTAGCGACAACTCCTTTATTATCTACTCCGTACTGCTCTTTAAACCACTGGATAGCATTGGTATTAATAGCTTGAGAGAAGATAAAGCTTAAAGCTATAAATAGCCAGGGTAAAAATAACTGGGTATAGATAGAAAGCGGTAGCAAAGTAGCGATTAGTAACATCGCCATATTCTGCCAGAAGACCGGCCCTTTCTTGATATAATGGGCCCAGCCAAATAAGTGGCCCCACTTTTGAGTCCAATGTACTTTTTTACTCTGCCAGAATTCCCAGGTGCGCGGAGCTAAAGTTTCATCTAAGGTACATGGCGGGCCGAATCGAGTAATAAAGCTAAAAGCACCGCTGATATCGTTATAAGCATTCTGTTTTTGGACCATAGAATCGGTATGTTCAGTCTCATAACCGGCAGCAATTTGTAAGTCGGTTAAAGCTGAGTCTTCCACGATAGACTGTCCCTGCATGGCCGCAGTCTCTAAGGCTTTATCAATATCAATGATCATCTTTCCTAAACCCGGGATAGCATCGACTCGGGCGCGGCCACGGCAGATTACACTGTTAAATACTCCTTCAGACATTCCAAATATCTCGGCTTCTTTTACAAAGTTGTCGCCAAAAACTTCGTAAACTGGGTGTAAATTAGCTAAACGCGGATTAAGACGGAAACGCAATAAGTTATGCGGTAAGTATAAGAAGCCTTCGACATCGATTCTATGGCCTAAGTCTAAACCAAAGACTAATTTTGTCCTTACGTAAGGTAAACAGTGCTGATAGTTACCAATCTTCCAAGCTACGGCTGAACGCCAAGGTTCAGCAGGTGTTCCTACACAGATCATATAAGGACGTATGCCTTGAATTTCCCAATCTTGAGGTCCTTCTTCGGTAACTACATTTCTATTAGAATCAGTGGATGGTCCTACTCCCTCTGGGCGTCTAGTACGAGTATAGGTTATTCTCCAACCATTTCTATCCTGGGCTTCCATTTCTTCAAAATAACGCTTAACTTCTAAAACTTGCTTATCTCCACTATTAACCTTACTTTGGTTATAACTGTATTTAAGTAAAATGGTAATATGCTTTTTGGCTTCGCTAATTAACCTAGTAAAATACTCTTCGTTAGATTCATCTCTTTGACGATTAACTCTATTAAGACGATAAAGCGCCATGGCATAAGAAAATAGCGTTGATTGACGAATACTTTCAGTAGTCTTATAAACGTTACCTAAACGCCAGTTAATCCACTCTTCCATCATATTTTCTATTTCCAGGGTAGTGTATCTTCTTTGGGTTATACTATCTTTACGTACTCCGGAAGTCTGTAATCTACCTTGTGCAGCTAAAGCCTCTACTAAAATGTCTCTGGCTCTTTGGGCAGTTACTCTCTTACTTAAAATCTCCTTACGAAGATTATTGGGTAAGTTATTAATTCCGCCGACTAAACCGCTAATAAATAACTCCCATTCATAATCATTTATGCTCATTAACTTCGACCAGATAGATACTACTTCACCTTGGGCCTCGGCAATATCATCTACTTCCTTAAATTTAACCCTAAATAAATCCGGTCCGGAGTTGATTATAATAGTAATATCTTCTAAATCGGTTAAGGCCGGCTTTTTAACATGGTAGAGATTAACAAAGGTAACTATTCTTTTGCGGGCTTCAGCCAGTTTAGGCGCCTTGGGATTCCAGTTATCTAAGTTATTTAAATCTTGCGGCGGTAAAAGATTTTGATACTCTTCTTCGGAGATAAGCGGGCCTTTAGACCTTTGGCTTAATATCTCTTGAGAACTGCCGCGCAAGTCACGCAAGAAAGCCCAAACTATAAAAGAGGCTTCCCGATCATTCTTAAGTATATCTTTAAGCTTAGTTAAAGCCGTCTTACAATCATTAGTTAAAGCAATGTTCTGTTCTTCTCTGACAATCTCACCTAAAGCCGCAAAGTTAGCATAAACAAAAGAAAAGTAGGAAAGGAATAAGTTCAAGGCAAAAGGTATCATCATCAAACCTATAGCCCAAAGAGGAATGCCGGAAGGTGCACAGATTGTTAAAAGAAGCGTAATTAAACCTAAATTAAATCCGGCCCATTCATAAAATCCTAACTTCCAGAACCGTGTTGCTAACTCTAATCTGGCTTTTTCTTGAGGAGAAACTTCCTTTTCAAATTCAGTTCTCTTTATTGTCAAGATAACTTTTGGCAACCAATAGAAATAAAGCTTCCATTTAGGCATTGGATAAATCACTTGCGGTATACCCCTAATTTCGCGTTGTTCTACCAAGTAAGGTCTAAAGTACTTATCAACTAATTCCTGTATAGCAACTTTACGTGCATCATCATTAGCCATATTTCCTAACTCATTATTTTCAATCATGGCTTCTAAATTCCATTTTTCAACAGGATTAGTGCCTTCTATAGCTAAGTACTCAAATAGCTTATCCATTTCAAAATCATCAATAACATATCTTCCACCTAATACTGGGCTCTTCCTTTCACGCATGGCTCCTAATCTACCGCCTTGATAAACTGACTCTTGTAAGACTAATATATAACGCCAGAAAGCAACGTGCTTATCTACAAACTTCATAATCTCATCTTCGCTATTAATTCCTCTGGCTTTAGTTTCTTTTATTAAAAATTGCATGAAGGATTCGCGGAAGTTTAAACCATGAATTAAACGCTCGATAGTTTTTCTTCTTTCGGCATCCGGGCCGTTAAAGCGGCTAAAGCCGGAACCGCTATTAGCTAAAGTATCACCATCGCTGGGCATATCAGTGGTAGATGATTTTATTACTAATTTCTTTACTAATCTCTTATTTAAACCCATTACCAAATGCATTACTAAAGGTAAGACTAAACAAGCAGCAACAATAATTATCGTCATAGTAGTAAGCACTTCTTTAAGATTATCGCGATGCTCATCAGTAAAGAAGTTGTTGGCCTGGTTATTTCTATCTAAGCGTTCTAAGTAGTCTAATCTTTCTAATCTATTATCTGGGTTTACTACCATGTAAGTATCTTGGTTACCTCTAACTGCTTTATCAGTTACCTTCTCACCTAAGTAATAAAGCGTTCCTTCTCTCTTGTACTTCATTAACTCCTTAACTTGGTCTTCGGTTAAAATAGTCATGTAGCTATTACCCTGGAACTGTTCACCTTTAAAAATATTTTCCCATTCATAGAGGCGGCCTTGGTCATTGATATCGCGGTTAAATACCCAATAAAAACCCGGCCTGTCTTTTATAAAGACTAAGTAATGCTCTTGAGATTCTCTCTCCGAACTTCCTATGCCTAATACGCCGACAGTAGAGCTTCTAGTAGCTAATTGGGTAATAGGATCATAATAAACTCTTTTGCTCTGGCCTCTTAAGAATTCCCCTTTATGTAACTCCCATAAGAGTAATCCTTGAGGCATAAAGGCTCTTTGTCTTACGCTGTCTCTAGTTAAACGTTCATCGCTAACATCATAAAGGAAGAAGATGCTATCTCCCTCTGTAGCTATTTTGTTAAAATTGGTCCTACTTTGTACTTCCTTACCACTGTAACTAGCTTCATCTAAACTTCCGCTAAATTCATAAGTTACTGCTTCTTTTCCATAACCTAAGTGTAAAGAACCAGCCTCGTAAGCAGTAGAGATATCGTGATTATGGTGTAAGTAAGTTATGTAGGTAAAGTAGCCGAAGATATCGTCTAAGACTGCTTTGTTCATAAACTCTACCGGCTCTTGGCTCGAACCAAAAACCTTTCTAAAACCATCGATATATACTTTTAGGCGTCCCTCACCACTTTTACCCATCAAAGTTACGTCTCTTAAAGCTAAAACCTGTAAATTTTTGACTCCGGCTTCTAAAGCTGCGTAATCTTTGGTTAAATCGCCGCTAAGATTTACTCCTCCTAATAAACCGTTATATACTAAGAAGAAGAAAATTCCGTCTTTTTCGCCGACATATTTATTAAGAGAAGTTATCTGGTTATTTACCACTACGCAAGAATACTTACCGATACCGTTCTTATCGTGGCCGAAAGCATAGACTGTAATATCAAAATCTTGGCCGTTAATCTTACCTTTCCAGTTCTGCATAAGGATATTACCCTGGAAATCGCGATAAGTAGTATAAGTTATCTCTTTTAGTTTGTTGCCGGCTTGATCGTAAAGGATGACAGTATTTTCAGAAACTATCATTCTATTTTCCCAATCAATATAGATAAGTTTACCTTTACCTACTAACTTGCTGATAGCATCGCCGTTCTTATTATGGATAATAAATTCAGTAGTAGTATCCGAAGGAATTTCTAAAGCCCGTAAGAGAGCTTGCGGATAAGTAATGGTTCTACCGTTAATAGTAACTGTCACATCATTAAAGTTAGATTTTTCTCTTCTTTCCTCATTTAAACCTTGGGGTAGATACAATTCTTTGTTCTTACCGATTGTCTGCGCAAATTTAAGAATCTCAACCAAGGAATCGGGGTTAAATAAATCTATACCAATGCCGTTAACCCGGATATGTTGTTTGCCGATGAGGGTTTTGCCGCTGATATCTCTTTCTTCGATAAATACTAACCCTTTGCTAAAATCGATAACTAAAGTTTCGGTTTCAGAGATATAGTAAGATAAGGCAGTGGGTTTATTTAAGTCTTTTTCTAAGTCAAAACGTAAACTGAATAATTCGCCGTTATATTTTACGTCGATATTGATAAATCCGCCTTCGCTAACATTAGAAATCTTAATTGCTGGAGTATCTCTATTCTCAAAAGCCTGATAAGATATTGATAAAGCTTTACCGTCAGGGCCTACCATAACAATTTCGGTCCAAGATAAACTTTCAGGATTAGGGATATTAGAAAATACTTTAGAGGCTCTTAAGCCGGCGATTATCTTATCTATGGCTACATTCCAATTATTAGGTAAAGCTTTATAATCTAAGGTCCGTGATTCTGATACCCTCTGGGTAGCGGTAAAGATGCCATTATTTTCAGTAACTAAGTAAGCTAAATCTCTATCTCCACCTAAGAGTTCTTTAGAAACTATAATTAAACCTCTGTTAAACTTGATAGTTAAGCGTTCTTTACCGCCTACTACACCGTATTCTCTTACTACATTGCCGTTATAATCTAACTCTTGTATCAAAGTGAATTTGATTTCGGGGTTAATTTTTAAGGTACGTTCGCCTAAGTTTACTGACCAACCTAAAGCTACAGCTTCAGTTACTTCTTCTGCTTTAACGCCTATTGCCCGGGCTGATTGAGCTAAGGCTTGAGGATCAACATAACGAGTGTAAGCATTGCCTTGCCCGTCTCTAACTGTTACTTCTAAATCATTAGCTTTATTAAATAAACCTTGGCCGTTGTTCTCTAAGAGTTTATCCGAGGCTAAAATATAAGTTCTACCTTCATAAGTTATGTAAACTTCTCCTTGTCTAAGGGTATCGGTTCTACCGAATAAAGTAATAGTTTTAGTTTGTTCATCACGATTGTAATAAAGAATCGGCTTAGCTTGTTCATAGGTTCTATCGCCAAAAGTTACTTTTTGCGGTGTGTTGATAACTGCTCGGCCGTCAAAACCCTTTTCTTTTCCTTCGTATAAATAAGCTAAAGTTTTGGCTTTGAAGGGATTTTCGGAATCCATTTCAGTAGTGGAGATAATTTCTCGCATTAAAACGACCCCTGATTTCATGGTAACTATCTCTTTAGCAGCTTGATTGTCAAAGATACAGTCGTTAACTTTAACAGTCTTTCCGGTATCATAGCCTTTGGAATAATCACCGCTGGCTAAAGCCTCTAAGAGGTCTTTTATGCTCTTAAACTCAACGATTTTGCCTTCGTGAGTTATAGTAAAGGTATTATCACTAACTAAAAATGCTGCTTCATCATCTACTTTTCCTTTGAAAGGATTATCTTTATCGGTCTCGGTAGCGGAAATTATTTCTAATTTACGGGCATTACCCTTGGCTAATAAGTTATAGGCTCTACCGTCCTTGGTTATTCCGGTTTCTACGGTCATTCCGCTATAGTTTTCTTCAGGATAAATACCGCTTAATACGGCTTTTAATAATTGGTCTTCGCTATTAAATTCAAATACTCGGCCGTTACGAGTTACGGTGAATTTTTTGGCACCAACTAAATATACTGCCTCATCGGTTACTCTTCCTTTGAAAGGATTATCTTTATCGGTTTCAGTAGTAGAAATTACTTCTATTTTACGGGCATTACCTTTAGCTAAAATAATGTATGGTCTACCATCAGCGGTTTTACCTTTTGTAACTGTAATGCCACTATCTTCGGCCCCAGAGAAGTCACCGCTTATTACTGCTTCTAAAAGGCCTCTTAAAGTATCAAATTCTAAGATTTTACCTTCACGTTCAATGGTAAACTTCTTAGTATTAACTAAGAATACCACCTCTTCTTCGACTTTACCTTTAAAAGGTATATCTTCATCGGTCTCGGTAGCGGAAATTATTTCTAATTTACGGGCATTACCTTTAGCTAATAAGACATAGGCTCTACCATCTCTAAGCTTACCAGTTACTATAGTGATACCGGTGTCATAGCCTTTGGAGTAATCCCCGCTAGTCACAGCATCTAAAAGGGCCTGGTAACTATTAAATTCGATAATTTTACCATTATGAGGTATGGTAAACTTCTTGTCGCTGATAGAGAAGAAAACTTGTTCTTCTACTTTAGCTTTGAAAGGATTATTTTCTTCGGTCTCGGTCGTAGATAATATCTCTAATTTACGGGCATTACCTTTGGCTAAGATAATATAGGGCCGGCCGTCATTAGTTACTCCGCCGCTAATAGTCATGCCAGTATCTTTGGCTTTAGAGAAGTCACCGCTTATCATAGCTTGTAATAAATCTTGCAGAGTTGCAAATTCTACTACTTGACCTTGATAGACCATAGTAAATGTTTTATCACTTAAAGAAAATACTGCAGAGTAAAGCTCTCTTTCGCCAAAAGGATGTGCAGCATCAGGTCTATCCATACCTACTATAGCTTTAATCATACCGGCGTTATGTCTTCTATCTATCAAGGCAACTATCCTAACCGGCTTATTATCATATTCGTAGTTGGCTGGGAAAGATCTGTTAGCTATGGCAGTAGGTATGGCTTTGGAGAAATCTAAGGATTGAAGAGCCACTGTAAAATCATCTAAAGATAAGAACTCGATAATCTCACCCTGATGGGCTATCTGCACCCTGTCACCCTTAATGGAGAAAGAGAATCTACCTAAAATTTTACCGCCGATCTTCCACTCATCAGCTTCATTAGCAGATACGATTTCCACTTGGCCTCTACCACCCTTAATAAGAATTATTATTTTAGCCTTCATCGGTTCGGGAGCATCGAGCTTAATAATCTGTAGCTTGCCGACGTTTCTGGCAATAGCTGCTCTGCGAGCTCTCTCTTGAGCTCTAGCTCTAATAAATGGCCGATCACTGCCTTCTCTAATCCGCATTATCCGTTCAGCTAGAGGACTATTTTTATCAGCTTCTCTGACTTGCTCTAAACCTGCCTCATTAGGATGTTGAGGATTATTTAAGTCCGGGTTACGATTCTGCGGTTTATAAGGTTCAATTGCCGGAGTTTGATAAGGAGCTGGGCTGCTATAAGGCACTCTACCTATTTCTCCTCTTTCGCGTCTAGCACGAGTGCTTCTTTCCCGGCGTTCAGCTTTTCTAGCTTCCAGTTGAGCCTGCTTTTCAGCTTCTCTTTGAGCTTTTTCTTGAGCCTTATCTTGGACTTCGGTTCTAGCTTTTTCGACTGCTTCTTTTTGTAACTTTATAAGAGTATCATGAATCTCAGCCTGTTCTACGTTCGGTAAAATCTTAAGAAGAGCTGAAATATCAGCTTCAGGTAAATTGATAAGCCCCATGGCTTGCTTTCTCTTTAACTCTCTTACTTCTTCACTAAGTGCTGCTCTTCTTCGATGTAACTCTCTTGATTGTTCCTGGAAACTAGCTAATTGAGCATCTTTAACTACTCTTGCTTTAGGCAACCAAATTCTTTGCATAGCATAGAAAACATCTTTAGGTGTACCGTTTATTTCTACAAAACCGTAGTACTCTTCTGATTCAGTATAAGCTTTAGCTTCATCGCCCTTATTGGTGTTTTGTTCATAAGCTTTGCCGTCTTTCCACCACTCATCTTGCCAGCTCATGAAAGTAACACCTAAGCAATTATCAGCTTGGCTGGTTGCCTGCCAGATAGCAGCATCGGTATTAGCCTGTGCAGTTTGGTCTTCTTTATTTTGAGCTTCATCATAAGAATCAGCTCCGGTTTCTGATAAATACATCGGTTTAGTTGAGACTTGTCCCCACTCACCAAACACACCGGCAACTCCGGTTCCTCGATAAACATTTAAACCCCAGATATCTACTGATGGACAACTAGCTACTATTTCTTTGACTGGGACTTCACCGTGAGCTGTAGATACAGGGTGATTAGGATCCATTCTTTTGGCAGCTTCGGCGGTTTTCTCTAAAATTAAATACCAATTATTTATATCGTCATTAAACCATTCCGGATGGTAGTTATATTCATTACCAAACTCCCACATTAAAATTGCCGGATGGTCTCTGTAGTTTCTAATATAACTCTTGTAGCTAGTATTTTGAATTTCAGCTTCCTGGTAAGTTCTATCATCATGATAAGGAAATACTATTATCACTTTTATTCCGTATTGAGCTAAGGCATCCAAGAGATCTCTTGATGCGGGGTGATAAGTACGGACGGTGTTAATACCACAGGCAGCCATATTACGGATATTTTCTATACCTACTGACTCTAAGTTTAATATTAAATCGCCTCTATCTTGACCTCTGGCTACCGGTGATAAAGTTACACCGCGAATCTGATAAGGTTTATCTCCCACAAATAACTTATTTTCTCTTACTGTAACCGGCTGGAAGGTAAGTGGCGCCGGAGCAACGAAAGCATTTTGAGTTTGGGTTACTTGGTTATTGACAGCTTCAAGTGCTTTTTCTCTGTCTTTAATTTGAGCTTCTAATTCTTGAGTATTTACTGGTGGTGCGCGTTCTTCTTGCGAAGCTAATTCTGATGGTTTCTTGGAAGCCTGAGCTTGTTCTGACACTGGAGCACTTTGAGGTTTAGAAGGTGCTTTAGCAATTACATCTTCGAGTAAAATTGCTACTGGGTCACTTTGAGGTTGTACTTCTGCCACTATCGGAGCTTTAGGTGCCTTAGGCTGAGGTTGAGTTTGAGGTATCTCCACCCTACGAGAACCTTGGGCTGCTAAGATCCTTTCTTGAGCCTCTTTAACTAAACTAAATAATCTATCGGCTCTTTCTCTTTGGCCTTGTTCAGTCACTGGTTTATCTTTCCAAGCTTCGATTAATTCCTCTAAATCAGTGTGGGCTTGGTCTTGAGGAACAAACATTTCTTCGCTAGCATTTAAACCTTGAGCATAAGCTCCGGAGCCGATACCTAAAGCCACTAATACGCTAGTTACTATTACTGCTTTCTTTAAGTTAACCTTGGCATATAAAAGTAATCCTAAAGTTATTACTAAAACCACCAAAAATACTGAAGTTGTAGATTGAGTGAATAAGAAAACGATAAAAGCCGCAGCAGCTAAACCAACAGGAAGTATCCGGATAAAACTATTGAATAAAACTCGATAAGCCATTTCAGCTTGGATAGGCTTTGCAGCTGATATAAGTATGAAAGCTCCTGCTACAATAGTAAATAATGTCCAGCCTGAAGCTCCTACGGTTATTAAACCTAATCCTGAAGAAACCAATAAAGCCAAGCCTATAGCTGATACCACCGCTACTGGCTTAATAAGGCTATCCAGCCCTTTCTCATTAGTAGTCTCACCAATAACTTTAGCTTGGGCTTTAGCAATGGTGTTTATATAAATACCGGCACCAATCAAAGTTAATACTGCCAAAACAAACATCGCTAACGGTGCCGCTATAGTTGAAGTGCTAAGTACTGAACCAAAAAGTGCCGGAGATAATGAGGAAATCACTTTAAGAGTAGTAAAGATAGCAACAGCAATTCCAGCACCATAACCGACTAAATGCCAGTCAATAACTCTATCTATACCTAATTTATTTAATCCACGATAACTAGCAGCGGCTAAGGTTACTATGGCCAAAGTAGCCGGAACTATTAATACTAAGGAAGCACTATTAGTAACCATAAAGCTGATGAGACCAATGATTGTTAAAGTAATCAATAGTGATTGACCGACTCTTTGAACTGGCTGAATACTTACTGGGGTCAATTCTGATAAGTATTTTCTGCCTAAAGTTAATCTTGCTACAGCTGCAGCTATACCTAAGACACTAGCTATAAAAGCAATAGCGATAAATCCGTTGGCTCCGCCTACTAATCCGGATAAGGCAGCAATAACTGCTACTAAGGAAGCACCGGATAAAGCTTCGGGTAAAACTACAAAAGTAACTAAAGAGGCAAATACCAAAGCTCCCAATGCTACTACGGGGCTGACATAAGTAGTTATCCCTAGAATATCTTTAACTTTCTCTAAGATAACTGCTTTAATACCGGAATTTTTATCAGAAAGTCCGGAAATAACATCTTCAGCTTCTTCAAATTCTTTATCTTTCATCTGGACTGACTGGATAAGTGTCCAACCCATAATGGTAAGTATACTCAAAGCAGCAACGATAAAAGCAGCTAATAAGAGGTGTTCGGCTGATACGGCACTAACCGCGGCTAAAAGACCTTTAACTAATCCGGCTTTAGCAATAAATACTATACCTAAAGAAACCACCGTAAATACTAATACTGCCGGCTTAATTGCCTTTATAGTTTTCTCTTTAGTAGAAGAAGGTTGAATTTCATCCTTTATCACATCAGTACCAAGCCTATCTTTAGCCACTTTAGCTAAGTATTCTTTAGTTACTTGTTGTAAAATGCCAAGGGTACGGTTGTAAGCGGTGCTCATCGCGCTTCTCTTTAAAGAACCTAAACTTCTGATACCGAGTAATTTTCTAATTAACTCACTGAATTTTACTTGAGTTGATAAGTCACCTAAATCCTGACGGTGCTCTTCTACCAAGCGGTTAAATTCTAACCAGGTATAACCAAAAATAGCTAAAACTGCTTTTCTTATCTCTTCGACTTCACTATCATTTAATTTTAAAGCCGCTTCGGAATTCTTTAGCTGTTCAGATATCCAAGTCCTAAATTCAGCTGTTGACCAGTTAAGGACGCGTTCTCTAAGAGTAAAGAATTCACGTCTGTAATGTTCATATTGGCTATTTTCTTTTCTGGTATCTTCTAGTTGTGACTTTCTAGCGGCCGAGATGCTTGCCCGAACAGCTTCAATAATATCAGCTACATCTTCTCTTACTAAAGCACCTTGGTTAACTTTTCTGGTTAAAACTCTTATGGCTTCTTTCTGAGTAGTAGCGTGTTTTTTAAATATCTTGTCTTCTAAGGAGCCAATAACCATAACTAAAGGATTGTTTCTAACACGGCTGAAGAATTGCTCTTGGTCAATAGCATTCTCACTGACAAAAGCCTGTATCGATAAGATGCGTCTATTTTCCATCTCACCTTGCAACTGAATACTTAAGCCTAATTCAGCTACCTTAGTAACTACGGCAATCATGCCAGGCTTACTTCCCAAATCACTTACCAACTGGCTAACTTCTTCGGCATTCAAAGGACCAATTCCTCTTAATGAACTATCGGCTTCTCTACCTAAGCCTACTCTTAAAGCTTCTTCTATTAACGCTTTTTCGCGTGAGCTTTCAGCTTCGATAATTACCGATAACCCTTGTCTTCTAGCTTCTAATGCTCTTTTTACTGTCATTCTCTGAGATTGATTTTTAGTTACATATATTTCATCTCCTTGACCTTTTCTGGCTATTTCCGGAGCTTTTACATATCCAATGGTCTTATTAGGATAAAGGGCCTGCATTAAGTTTTCATCATATCTTCCGGCAAAACCGGCTACGAATTTAAATAAGTCTAAAAAGTCCGGTAAAGTTATTCTGGTAACAGTCATTCCTTGAGCCTGTAAACTGACTCTTTCCTCCTGTTCTACGGCTTCGTGTAAACCATCGCTCCATCTTTGGCCAGGTTCAAGAGCGCCGCTTTCACCGATAATCTGGACTTCTCCGTCAGTACGCTCATAATCAACTCCCGAAACTCTAATTAATCTAGCCTCTAAAGCTTTTACTGTAGCTCTTAAGAAAGCAGTTCTATCCTTTCTAGATAATTTTAAAGGCATAAGTTCGATAATTTCTTTACTGGTGCGACCAGTGATTAAAAGCCGGCCTTCGCTTAAAGCTTCGTTATCCCAGTAAGAATTTCTAGCGGCATTATTAGCTCTTTGGATAATCTTGGTAGCAGTGGCTGCAGCTAAAGTTAAAAGGTTAGTTTCTTTATCATTACTTTCTTTCGGTCTAGAGATAACAAGTGGTGTGAGAGCGCCTAAACCTACGGTATGATAAGCCTCATCAGCCACTAACGCCCATTCTTTAGGATTAAGGAGCACTCCGTCTTGAGTTATAGCTAAGCTAGAAGCCAAATAATCATGGCCAAAATCTTTGACTAAACCGACGATAATATTGGCCTCTTGATAAATATCTCTTCTTTGGGCTAATGGTTCTCTTCTTGTCCCTTCATAGAGGTATTGTCTGTTTTCACCTTTACGAACTTTCTCAAGGTAGCCAACTTTAAAATTAGTTTTGCTTAAAATTCTAGCTATATATCCAGCATCGCGTCTTACTAATCCCGGGTTAGCAGTTACGTGTAATATTCCTCTAGCGGCACCGCTACGTAATAAAGCATAATCGGCTAATAAAGATGCTGCTTGTTTACCACCATCCATAGTTAAAGCCACGAATTGGCCTTTATTACCTTCTAAGGAAGCTAAAGCAGCTTCTACTATTCTTTCCCACTTACTTTCGCTCCAAGTAATTCCTTGTTCCTCGACATCCTCTCTCATTGCCGGCTTTAACTCTTCAAAGTAACTTCTTAATAAAGACTTATTTCCAGAGGGGACGACGGGAGCAACAAGGTCCCCGGAAATATTACGTGCTTGTATTGATAAGACATCTTCTTCGATAAAAGTCGGATTCTGTTTATGAAGTTCTTCGCGTTCTACGATAAAGTTCCATAAGCTTTCCGGATTTTCAAAGTTATTTTCAGCTAAAACTCTTAGAGCTTCTTCGCGGGAAATGTTGAATACAATCCTTCCGGAAGTAATATCATAGTAAGCTACTGGTATGAAACCTAAATGTTCTTCTAATATTCTTAAACCTTCGGCATATCTTCTGAATTGTTCAGCTACTTGAGGATTAAAAGATTGTATTCTGTCAGCGAAAGCAAGAACAGTTTCAAAGGTAATTTTATGGGTTCTCGCTTTTCTCTGGGCTTCTTCAGAAATAGCAACGCTCAATACTTCGCCAAAACCCTTATCTTGTTTTCTAGTTTGTTTGTTTTGCCGTGGGTTTTGGTTCTTATGACCGAAACGTCCTACAGAAGGTGTAGGAGTAACTGGTTGTACTCTCCTGTTAGGATTAAATTCGATTCCAGAAGAAGCATGATCAGAAGGCCTACTGTATCTGCCCTTAATGAAACTATATATTAATCTTATTACAAATAATGGTAGTAATTTAGCGGCGAGAATTACATTTAATTTATGAGAAGTATTGTCCAAGATGGCAAAAAGTTCATGTAAGACATCAGAAACTCTAGCGTCATTTCTTAAGTAGACATTAACGGACTTATTATCTCCTAGCCAGAAAGCCGGGTATTCAGCATCCGGAGGAGCTCTTAAGAAATTGATACCTAAAGCTTCAAGATTAGGTCTTAAACCAGTAATATCTTGATAAAGGTCTATAGCTTTAGCTATTCTTAAATCAACTTGGTTTAAATTATCAAAATTCCAATCGTTGTTTTCACTTCTTAGTCTCTGTTCTTCTCTAATAGCCTCTGCTTCGGTTCCGCCTTTGGAGAAGTGGTCGGCACTTACAAAAACACCTTCGGCCCTAATGAGTTCTTCGGTCAATCTTACCCAGTGAGCATAAACTGAAGCCTGATATAAAGTATTTTCATAGCTACCGCGTTTAGTATTCGTATAGGCTTCAAAGCTAAATGGCGGCTTATGTAAACCTTTCCTGATATTAGAAGTATAGGCAGCGGCAATTCTTAATTTGTCTTCTTCAGAGCTAGTATTAGAAATTTCTTCCTGTAGTTGAGCTAGGTATTTAGCCGCAGCCATTATGTTTACAGATGGGGTCTCTAATAGAGTGGCTACTTGATTTCCGGAAAGTTCTTCAGTAGTCGCACCATTAAATTGCTCCCATTTTCTACCAGCAAACATCTTTCTAAAGCTCTCGACGTTTACTTGGGCTAATCCTACGGAAGTATTAGAACCAACAAGAGCTCCGATTCTATCAGTTACGCCTTCTCTCAAATATCCGTCATATAAGTCCATCTGCTCCACAGCAATGATAGCTGCTAAGAACTCTTTGGATACGCCAAATTCTTGAGCATACTTTTCAATTAAGGTTCTATTTTCTTCAACTACATTCAAAGCCATAATAGTTTTGGCCATAATCGAGGCTTTAGCCATTCTTTCTATTTCAGCTTGAGATATTCCATCTTCTGTCTGCGGTTTTTCTTGAGGAGCATCTATAAATAAAGCTTTAACAGCATCAACAAAACGAGATACTGGCCGTTGTGAATAGCCTGTTTCTTCATAATAAAGCATTTCTGAAGCTTGTTCATAAGCTTGTCCTTCTTCGAAAATTTTATCTACCGGGCTTAACCAATTTAAGCCAATGTTAGCAAAGAAGGCAAAGGCAATAACTAACACGGCGGTAATCGATATTGAGATAGCTTTATGTTCCTTATGGAAATCTTCATAGCGAGCTACTAATCTATCTCCTAAAGAAAGTTCTTCTTGAACTTCTACAGGATTTTCTTGGTGAGTTCTGGTTGGATTTAATAAAGCCCAAACTTCATGTTCGATAGCTAAAGCCGCTGAATTATCAGGTATAATTAAGTAGCAGGTATTAGTTGTATGGTCAAAGAAATTAGCTACGCCATTAGTCCAGACCGGTGGTGCTCTCACCAATCTTACACCTAAAGCTAATAATTCTCTTATCTGGGCTTCTAATTCCGGATTGTTTTCCATAGCCTCACGAATATCAGGCATGATAAAAGCTTGTTCGGTTATATCCACAAACATCCCAATACCGCCGATACTTTCTACATCTCTATTAATTTTTTCTCGAGGTAACCCTTGCGAAGAAGCATCTTCGGGCTCATCCATATCTTCTACATCATCAACATAGACAACAGTTATATCTTCTTCTTTTATACCTTTTCTTTCTAAATACTCTATGATTCTTTCTCTTATAGCATCCACCATAGTTAATACATCCATGGTCAATATGTCATCTCTTTCTGCCTCACTCTTAAAGAATTTTGTAATAGCAGCTAGTTGAGCTTCCATTGCTAAACCTATAGATTCTATAGAATCATCTAACCCGTCTTCTTGAGCAATGGTAACTTGAATCTGATAATCTAATTTTGCTACTTCTAAACCAACTTTTATCATTTCTTCTGGTTTACTATGTCTTAAGGAAGCAATAATTATTGCCATTGACATGGCATTGGCTTCAGAACCTAAGCTGCCGAAGGCTATATCTGCTATTTTAAGGATTGTTTTCCAAATATTTCCTAACTCAGGGATAGCCTCTAAAGCGCTGCTGTCGGTAGTTAATACATATTCTCTAGCAGCTAACTCAATTACTCTGCGACGTAAGTGACTTACCCCTAAGTTGACTAAACCTTGTAAAATCTTTCTTTCTGCTTTATAGGTTGCATTATCTACTAAAGAAACTCTAAAAATTGTCCTCAATAGTATCTCTTCATCTGATAGCTTTGATTCTATTGCACGACTAAACTCTGGATCTTGCTCTGAAAGCCAATTAATTAATTCTAAAGTATCTTCTTCAGTTACTGCTTCTCGCATAAATGGATATGCCCAATCTCCGACATGGCTACTATTGTAAACATTATGTGTAAATTCATGTACAAGTGTTTTAATTATTTCTGCTAGACCAGCAAGGTTACTATTGATTGCAATCAAATACTGAGTATCTTTTCCATCATGAATTGTAATATGCATGCCATTTGCATCATGAACACCAAAAAATTTACTAAACCAAGAATCTTCTTCGTAAAAGATTACCTCTTGTTTAGCCATTAAGTTAGTATACCTAGCTAAAACTTTCTCTACTAAATTAATAGCTCTTGATTGATCCTCTGACAAATCTCTTACCACACCGTTTGCGTTCTGTCTTAAAGCAGTTATGAATGCTTGAGCATTGCTACTTCCAGCTACCCCTTTCAATCTACGTGTCTCTCTTAATATTTTTTCTGTCTCAACTTTAGCTATTTCTAATTCTTTTCGTCTCTCTGCTACCGCTTCAGAAAGTAAGCTATCTTGTTGATTCTCAGTTTGTTTTTTAATTGCTCTTTGTAGGCGAGATTCATACGGTTTAATATATCCAGCGACCATAGAATCAATATATCCTTTAAATCGAGCCCTTGATTGAGCTGTTTCGCCTTTAACTAATGCAGGAACCCTTAATACTAGAGGACCAACTATCCTATCTATACGTTTTAACTGAAGTTCTATACCTTTTTCATCACTTACTTCACCTTCATGAATCTTTATTTGTTCTATTACAAAATCTACTTCTTGAGCATTAAAACCTGCTTCATTTAGTATCGCACGAGCACCTTTTCCGCTATGTGGAACATTCCAATACCAACGTCTTCCTTGACGATGGGCTACTGGCTTACCTTGAGTATGAACTTCTAAAGCTGCTAAACCTCTTGCTAAAACTCTAAGCCACCTAGCAACTTCAGGATCAACAGTTTCATAATCATCAGCTAACTTCTCAAAAAATTCTCCTTTTGGCATGTTATGTCTTGCTTCTTCTTCGGAAGAAATTAACTCTTTTATAACTTTAGAACTAAACGGTTCCTCAAATTGTATTTCTTGCATGTATTCATAATAAAGAGTGGCCTCTTCTTTATCTACTTTTGAACCTATATTCAATCTTCCCCAAGCTTCAAATGATTCTCTTATATGGTCTCTTAAAACTTGCGAATCTATTCTGTAATATATTTCTTTTACTGTATCAAAATCTGGGGTTTCTTCTTTAAAAGTTTGATTTATTAAGTATTTTAAACGTTCTCTGGCACCATGCCATCTTTCAAACCAAGCTCTTAAAAATACTTCTAACTTTTCACGTACCCTTTCAGAAACACCACCTTCTTGTTCAACTAAGACTTCAACTGCTCTTTGGGCATTACCTTCGGTAGCAATAAATAATTTCAATAATTCATGGAAGAATATACGTAAAGGATAAGCTTCGGCACTAAACTGGACTTGATTTAAATTGGTAATTGCAGGGTATACTTTATCAATGCTATTAGCACTCTGAATCAAATCAAAAAGTATGCTATCAAATAACATTAAAAGTTTATTGTGGTTTACAAAGACTATCTCTTTAACAAGATACTCTTGTACTTCGCCTTCATTATGTAATTTTATATCTAGCTTTTCTTCAACCGCACGTATTGTTTCACTATCAGTTACTATATCTTCCTCAGCGATAATAGGAGCCAACACATTTATACTATACTCTTGTTGTCTACCTTGGATATCTTGTCCTTTCTTAGCAATGTCGAATAAGCTTATAACTCCTGTAGATTCATTAATACTTATAAATACTCTGTATGCTCCAGCTTTGAGCTCTGATACCATAGTTGTAGTGTTGCCACTCAATTTGCCTAACTCTTTAGCTTCTAATCTACCTTCTCGTACCAAAAATTCTCTAATCTTATTTATAACCTGAGCTGGGCAGCTGGGAGCTAATAATCTTTTTACGAATGCTCTAAAATATCTTACGTTTTGTGGCTGATATGCTGCTGGGTCTTCGGATGCTCCAACAACATCTACATCATTAATGTAAGCTTGCAATACTAAGATTAAATCTGAAACATCCTCACCTCTCATATATCTATCAACTAAAGTTTCTAGGATATAGTTGGCTTCGTGCGGTAAGCCATAAAGAGCGCCAAGTTCGTGAGCGATTAATTGAAGTATTCTTGAATATTCTGTTACGGTAGGATTGATTATAATCCATCTATTTCCAGCTATATCAATGTAATTTAAAGCATAAATTTTAATTCTTGGAGTAGAAATAGAAACCTCTAGCTCAACAAATAATTCCGGAGGACCTCTAACAACATTAACACCAGAAGCGCCTTTTACTAAAATACCTAACTCAGAATCAGTAAGTGCCATTACTATTCTCTGCAAGTGCTCTATATCCAATTTTTCATATCTTCTAAAAGCATTTTGAACAGACAATTGATAGAGTTTCCCAGTAATTGTTCTCTTATCTGTTTGCGGTAAGTCTTCTTTTGTAGAAGTTGCAGCACTATCTCTTATAGAATATTTATTAAAGTTGATAATTGCTACAACTTTGGTTCTTCGTACCGATTCAACATCTCGACGATCTTGTCTGCTGAACGACTTCCAAAGCCCTATGACATCAGCAATAAAATGCGGTAAGTCATTGACAAAAGGTTTAATAATTCTACCTAAAAGAGTGGCGGATTCATTAGATTGTGCTCTTAAGGCTTCTAGGGCTGGAACAAATTCTAGGTTAGCATTGTGCGGCAAACGGATAAGTCTTCTAAATAAGTTTATAGCTCGACCTTGGCTCCTTTCGTTTCTGTTATCACTTGCTGGATTAACTTTATTCTCACCAGGACGATGCAAAGGTATACGTAAGCTTACTTCAAAACTATCTTCATTAGCTGATCCGTAATTATACTCTCTTCCATAAATTTCAAAAGTTACGTGAGTTTTACGGGCAGCGAAAGGACCGCCTTCTAACTTATCCTGTTCGCGGATAACCAAGTTAGCTTGTGAAGATTGTTGTTTCTTGCTAGATCCCCATATCCTTTCTGCCTTAGCTTCCTCTATCATCATAGCCAAATGTTTACGTGATACCGGCGGCACGTAACCAAACTTTCTGGCTAGATAGACGGCAATTTCAAAACAATTGTCGCTGGTCTGATTATAAGCTCTTCTACCAAAAGCAACTAAAGGTTCTCCCTGCTCATTTTTTACCTGCTCAAGTTCTCTTGCTATCGCAGCTACACTAGGTAGACTGTTCTTTTTAGAAGTCCTGCCACGGACCCTCTCTTCTTGTAACTTGCAACTTGTAGCTTGTGACTCTTCATTGGTCGAAGCTAAATTTTGAGACTCTGTAGACGGGGAGCGTTCCGTAATATTTCTGGATGTTTTCTCGGATATATACTGCTCTTTCACCGTTGATAGGCTCAAAGTGCGAGTTAACCTGTTCTTTAATTGCACCATTTTGCGAATCAATGAGGAAATTATAGACCCGATTGTAGATATTTCTGGCTGAGACGAAGATACATCCCTGGCAGTCAACGACGAAGTGGCTAAAGCGTAATCTCTCCTCGGTTCTAAACATCTTGCACCTCCAATATTTTCTCCCTGGTTATTATCTTCATTAGTTGCCGAGACCCCTCCATTAGTCGGGGAGGCGACGAATAAGGAGTCCCCAGCAACCTGATTAAAACCAATTTCAAGGACTCCGGCATTAACATCGGGGAGGCGACGAATACCGAAGTCCTTGAAATTTAAAGAAACCGCTCTTACGGCTTGCACCACGGGAACAAGGCCGTTATAGAGCGGCTCTATTGCTAAAATTACTACGGTTATATATATAGGTAAGAAAGAATCGGTAAGTACGGCAACAGTGATAGAAAGTGTTAAAAAGACAAAAATTCCGCCTCTTATTACAGGCGGACTGCGAGCATCTTGGTTCCTTAAAGAACCATTTCTTAATAAGTTATGAAGACTTAATCTTAATCTTTCTAATAGTCCTGGTTTCTTAAGGCCTTCTTTATTATTAGTAAAACCGTAGAAAGCTCCCTTACCATTTCCAGAACCATTATTACCGTTGCTATTTCCATTGCTTGTTGGACCTCTTTCACTAGATGCACCTCTTCCACTTTGCTCTCGGCTAGTTGCAATTTCCTGACTATTACTTACAGCTCTATTGCCTTGAGAGCTATTATCTCTATCTCTTGCTAAAGAACTCTCGTCTCTTTCTTGCCCCTCTTGGGCATTATCATTACTAGAAACTATTGTGCCTTTATCGCCTTCCTGTCCAGTTTGATCAACCCCGTCCGAAGACATAACAGGGTCGACCGTATTTATCGGCCCAGCATGTTGGCCTCTAGAAGTAGAAGCTTCTTCGGCTACAACAGCTCCGTTAGTCTCAGCCTCTAAGGCAAACTCTGCTGTTAAATCTAACCTCTCGCTGCCGGAATTAGCTGTCCTAGCAGAACCATTATTACCACTGCTGCTTCCGTCTTCACCAAAGGCCGGTGTACCACCAAAAATACTAAAAATACCACCACCTTGGCCACCACGAGGAGCCAAAGGTCTTGTTGGTAAACCTAAAGGATCTTGGTTCAAAGGAGGTAATTGTCCTGGCAATTCGCCTCTCTCAATAGGTAAAGTAGCTGGCCGCGGTTGTTGTACTCGTTGAACCTCTAGGGCTCTAAGCTTAGCTATATCTACGCCAACTTTATTAGCCTCTTGAGCTTTCTGATCCATATTAGCTTTTGCTTTTTCAACTGCTGTATCGTTTGCTTCTCCCAAACTATAGGCTTTTAAAATAACATCGTAAGCCTCTTGAGCATCTTCCCAGGCTAATAAGGCTCTTACTTCTTCTTGAACGTTTACACCAGGAATTACTTGATTAGCGATTAATTCTGGGGCTCTGGCCATAGCTAATTCATCAGCAGCTACACCGACTTGCTCGATACCCACTCTAACAGAACCTAATTCTTCACGATGTCTATTGATGAAATCAGCAGCAAAATTGTCAGCATAGCTTTCTGTTGCTGTACCTCTATAAGCTACTTCCTGTCTACGGATATCATCAGCTGTTATAGCTGGATTAGTCTCAGCTTCAGTAGTAAGCTCTTCCGGACTCTTGTTAGGATAAGGTAAAGAAGCTTTTTCTGCCGCACTTTGTTTCGCAAATTCCGCAACTCCTAACAATCTTCTCTGTTGAGAATGGCCTAACTCATGTAAAACTACGAATAGTGTAAGCATCTCTGGCGTAATGTCGTTAAATTCAACTCCTAGCAATCTAGCAAAGATTTCAATTGAAACTTTTCTTCTTTCTCTAATGTTCTCAAAATTACCCATTAATCCGCCGATAGTCACTTCCTGGCTAAACCCAGTATCTATACTTCCTCCGTTTCTATTCCTTGTATCGGTAGAATCAGCACGCCTAAAAGTTACATCGGTAAGTTCCGGATGTTCTCTTTCCAGAATATCCCAAGCTTTAGCCAAAATAGGTGTAGTTAAATAAAGAGACCGACGGTTAAATAACCTTCTAATTTCCGTTAGACTAGTTGTTATCTCGTTTAAACGAGCATTATCTTGCCGAGGATTAAACTCAGTCATAACTGCTAGTTTTCCTCTAGCCCATCTTGCCATTGCCTCGGATTCAGCTTGAGCTTGCGCTACTACTAAAGGATCATCAGTATTAATTTGTTCTTCTCTTAATGTTTGGCCTAAATTTTCTAAAACTTTAGCAATTTCATCAAATTGACGGTTAGGAATTAATTGAGAATCAATATTGTTTCTAACAGTAACAAATCTTCCTTCTTCTCCGGTGTTAAAACCAAATTGCACTGGCGCACTTTCTCTAAATAACGGCTCAACTACTTTAAGTAGTAAATCTGCTTTTGGTTGTTCCTTAAAGGCTTTCTGCATTATCTGTACTGCTTCGCCCAAGCCAATTTTTTCCAAAGTCTTAGCTAAAGCTACCATTGTCAAAGTATCTCCTGTTAAACCAGTTTGACCGTAAAGCTGCTCTAAAGCTCTGAAATTATCTATTACCGACTTCTCACCGGCTCTAGCTGTTGATAGTGCTAATTGGTTTTCTAATTCGCTCTTTTCTCTAGCAGACCTATCTACAAAGATAGTTTTAGCCATATCAAGATAATTAAGTCCAGCTAAAGTGTAATCGTCCATTTTTTCGAAATTGACATCATCATAGCTAGTCAAAGGTCTCCAAGCGCCTTTACCTTCATTAGCTGTAAAATCATAAAAATCTATATACTGAATCGGAATTACATTTAAATAAGCGGTGTGTGAATTACCACCCAGAATTAAACTGTTTCTTATAGGTTCTGGTAAATTTTCATGGTTAATTCTTAAAAGAACTGGTATTGAACCCGAAGTATGTCCGCGACCTAAATAAAGACTCTTAGCTTTCATTCCTTTCTTAACTTGTATAATATAAATACCATCTGCACTACCCTCAGGCATACCTGACACCGGCATACCGGATTGAGGTATTAAACCTACTACACCATAATATTTAGGATCAGTGCTTGGCCGTATGATATTGCGTAAATTGACCACTGAAGTACCGTGCGTATTATAACCAACTAATTCATCCATATTAAGGGCATTTTCTATAGCCCTTTGTACAAAATTAAAGACGGTTCTTCGCCATTGGCCATGTTGAACAACACCGGTATCAAAGCGGGCATCAACCGCTAATTCTAAATCTAAACCATCGTCTTCCTGCTCAGCCCTCATAGCTCTAGAACTTACATAATCTTCAGCAACTACTATAGTATTGCTAAACCTTAAAGCCGGAGCTCCTTGGGCGCCTAAATTATCCATCTGTCTTTGAGACATAAATACAAAATTAAAATTAGATAAATCCCTTCCTAAGCTCTCTTGCAAGACTGCGATGCGTCGTTGAGGAATGGATCTTCCTTCTGCTAAAGCATTAGCTACAAAAGAAGACGGTTTGCCTCTTAAAGAATCTTGACGCCAATACTCTTCTTGAACTTGAGCCCACTCCTGAGCTGCTGTTTGACGAAAAACTCCTACCCCTGAGATGCCAGCCTGATGACTACCGCCACCTTGTAATTCTGCCAACTCATGGGCTACTACTTCACCCAAAGCATGTTGGCCTAAACTTCTAGCATCTTCTCTTAACCTAGCCTCAAAAGTTCCTTCTCCGTAAGTTCTGCGGTATTTTTCTTGCTCTCCTTCCAGGACTAATTCTTCAGTAAACTTATCTACTTGAGCTACCCAAATTTCCTGACGACCATCACTATAAGTAATATTCATACCGGTAATCGGTCGACCTTGGGAGTTAGAGCCTAATTGTTCTACTGGTATAACCATTACTCTTACACCTTCTGCCATACGTTCTTCAACTGGGGTTAAATCTTTATGAGCATTGAAAATCTCTAGACCTCTTTGTTGAGTCAAACCATCATGGGAGGCTCCAAAGTGTACTGGTTGAGCTGGAGAACTATCAGGAGTAGCAGATATATTAGGTAAAGAATTATCTCTAAATGCTCTCATAGCTAAATCTTCGGGAAGCTGAGGTAATCTGTCAGCTAATCTTCCTAACGGAGCAACTACATCAGCATGGAAGTTAAATTTTTCTTGAGGCACTAATTGTCCTTCTCTATCTAACCTAGGAATAAAACCGTTATCCTGATGTAAAGTCTGTTCGATATCCCAAGCTAAAGCTCTTTCCTGTAAGTATCGATCTAAGCCGGTTAATTTTTTACCGCTACCATTATTGCCTTGTTCAATAATTCTTACCAATTCATCTACGGCTTGAGTACGCTCCCTACGGTTAGACCCATTATTAAACCTTTCACCTATACCGGCTAATCCTGTTCCTTGTAAATTACCATTAGAAGATAAAATATAAGGTAAAAGGGTTCTGGCCTGACCAATAGCGCCAGCTCTGCCATCTAAACCTATTCTTAATACTCCCTCCGCTATTGGTAGATAGGTAGGACTTAACGATAATACCGAGCTATCGCCTACTTCTTCCCTACGGAAAGGTTGATCGCCTAAATTAGAATCTAATACTACTCTACTGACTCCTTGGAAAGTACCGTCTTCCATACCACGTACTACGGCTTCAAGGCGTCTTTGTTGTTCTGCAGTTCCACCTTCAATTGTAACTTTTAAAGGTTCTTCTTTTTTCTGCGAAGATTCTTGTGGTTTGATTCCAGCTAAGTCTAATACTGGCATCTCTACATCTTGGCCTAATCCTCTTATAGCCCGATAAATCCTATCGGCTTTAAAGGCAACTTCAGTTTCTTTTTGGCGAGTGATAGACTCTTCTTCTTGCACTCTTCTATTAACATCTTCGGATACTTGCGTTAACTGTTGCTCTAGCCTTACTCTTTCTTGTTCTAAGTTTCTTTGCACTCTTTGTCTAGCTTCTGCTAAGACTCGGCCTTGACGTTGAGGCATATCTATTGGTGAAACTTCTCCTTGCTCATAAGCTAAAGTGATTTGTCTTACGGTACGGGTTCTCTGAGAGTTACCTTGGGTATAAGTATCACTTTGTAACTCGACATAAACTTCTTGATCAAATAAGGAATCTCTGTCTAGGTAAGGATTATGACGTTGGTTATGTCCCGGCGTTTTAGCTAACTTAGCTTCAACCGCTGCCAACTCTTCTTGCACTTGTTGTTGTTCAGCCTGCATGCTTGCTATTCTTTGAGTCGACTCTTGTATTAATCTCTGACGTTGAGTGCTCAAATCGCTTAATTGTGTCTGTAAACTTTCTACTCTTCTTTGATTTCCTAAAACTTCCTGAGAAGCTTCTTGAGCTTTGATAAGAGCTTGGGTTCTAAAAGGCGAAATAATTAAGTCGTCTAATAAACTCTCTTCCCTTTCTAGATAAGCTTGTTGAGAGCTTAAAGTATAAAGACGTATACTATCTTCATTATAAGAAGAAGCTCTTAAAGTTCCTTCTTTCTTCCACTCTTCGCCAACCCTTCTACCGTATTCGACTTCTCTTCTACCATCTGGCCAGACTATATCTTGGCTAGCTACACCATTAGCTCTTTGAGCATCGAGGTAAGCTTTGGTTCTAGCAACTTCTAGCTCGAAAGCATTGCCGTCAGCAATACGTCGGTGGGTTAACTCTACGTATCTATGGATTTTGTCTAAAGCCACACGGTAAACTTCTACGTTACGAGGAGCAGTCCCTTCGGAAATTCCATCACGTAAGGCTCTAAGTTCTCTAGCAGTAAGGGTAAGTTGGCCTCTATCTAAAGCTTCAGGATTATTTTTCTCATACCATCTTCTCTGATTATTAGATAATCTTAACTCTAAACCTTTTTTGCCATAGCTTGCAAAGTAAGGATGTTGAGTGCTAGCTGGTATGCCACCGCTGCTAAATACACCAACTGCGCTTTGGGTTACATCTCTTACTAAACTTTCCACCGGTGAAGCTTGGGCATCACTAAGCATCTGTTGTCTACGAGCTATATCTTCTCTTAGCAATTTGCTAGCTTCGCTGGCATCAGCAATAATCCTTTCCTCGCTGTGACGGATTCTTCTTAAGAACATCTTTCTTTGTTGCTGATCCATTTGATCCCAAAGATTAGTTCCGTCTTGTAACTTTAAAGGCTCTATTACCCTGGCAAAAAGCTGTGCTTCTTGAGCCTGGGTCAATTCTCTGGCTAAAGTTGTCGGATCCGATATTCCTATACTAAGCTCTCCCATTAAAGCATCGCGTTGAGAAACTAACCGTTCTCTTACAATTGCTCTTGCCCGTTGAAGTGTTTCTCTAACATCATTATCCCTTAAAGGTGCTCCGGAATTCGGCTCTAAAATACCATTAATAACTTGTTGGTGCCTCGGCCTAAGGTTAGTTCCGTTAGACCACTTTCTAGTTTCGGTATTTACTTTAGTAAATTCTGCTCTAGCCTGCTGTTCAAAAGCAGAATCACCTAACTCTAAAGGATTTTGATTTTCGGAAGCTAAGACTAAAGCTACTTGTTGTAATCTCTTTATCTTCTCTCCTCTCTCTTGAACTGCTGCTAAATCAACGTTGCCGGCGCTAGTAAGTCTTTGCATAGCTTGCTGTTCTTCTAAAGGAGTAGCTCTATGAGCAGCTTGAGCCACAAAAGTTCTAGCAACATCTAAAGCTATTCTTTGGCTAGGTTCGCTTAAAGTGCCATCACTAACTTGGGCCGGTCTTAATTCACCCATCCTAGCAGTTAAACCGATATAGTTAGTTAACTTATCCCAGGCACTTCTGTATAACTCTTGATTACGAGCTTCACTGTTAGCTGAAATACCATCTCTTAATACTCGTAATTCCGAACGAGTCAACACTATTTGCGGCTGACCGTCACTAACTCTGAATTTTAAGCTGCTATTACCAGGTTGTGAGAAGAAATATCTTGATTCTCTTACATCTAATTCTCCGGATTGAATCCTTAAAGCTTCAGCCACAATTCTTTGCCCTTCGGCAATAACTGCCTCTGCTCTTCTCATATTACCAGCTTGCGGCTGCAATCCCGGAACTTGCTCTAAAGTCCGTTGACTCCAACCTAAAAGTTCTTCTTGAGCTTTGACGATAGCTTGAGCTTGTTCTTGGAAAGAATGTAAATTATTGCCACGGCTTACTAAAAAGACATTGTCGTTTCGGCCTACCACAGAAGTACCAGGCATAAGCCGAGCTAATTCTACAGTATGATCTCTCATTTGTCTCTGCGACATAACTCCTGGTAAGTCATATGTCGGCAATAATTCTACTGATAAATCACCCGATTGATAAACTAAGGAACTTTGTTCGGTAGGTTTACGTCTGATATCACGAGTAAATTCTGCCCAGTCATTTACGCCAATATCTTGGGGCTTTAAGCCAGCTTCTACTGCTTGAGCCATAAAGCGAGCTTGAGTTTGTTGCCTTACAAACTCTTGAGTTACAAAGTGGCTAGTTAAATCAAAATTACCTTGGTCAAAATCTTGTAAAGCCTCTATTCTCTTCTCTATGGCTATTTGCTTCTCGCTTCCCTCAGCAACTTCTGCTCTTTCTTTAATTAGACGTTCTATAGTTTGCTGAACTTCAGGATGTAAATCTTGAGCTATCCTTGCTTTTAAGTCTCTTACCTCTTGAGGAGCTACAATCTGAGCTAAATTGAAAGTAAATCTAGGAAGTAAAGGTAAGCCTACTTCCATATTTCTAAATCTTAATCTTTCCCATCCGCTATTGACATCTACCCCATATTTAGTTAAGCCTTGCAAATAAGCTAAATTATTTTCAGTTCTTTCGATTTGATTAGCTAAAGTATAAACCCTGCCAGAAGATTCTCCGGTGCGGACAGCTTCAGCTTGAGCTAAGTATAAATCTAAATTCAATTTTTCTAATCTTTGTTGTTGTAAAGAAACTGTGGGTAGACTCTCGGAAGCTAATTTAAGCGGCCGTAATAAATCTAAACTGCCATCTTCAGCATGCCATAAATCATTTACTAAGAATCCAGTCATGCTAGTATATGGCGCCTGTTGCGGAGCCTGCCTAGCAAAACCATAGCCATCCCTGCTTACAAACCAGCGTTGATAATGCCATGGAACGTTAGGGTTATTCTCTAACCATTTTTGCTCTTGTTCTCTACTTAAACCAAATAGTAAAGCTGATACTGTGCCTGGGCTTCTCCATTCTCTGGTACCTAAAGTTGCTGGTCTTTCTACTGGTATTGCAGCAGGTACAGCCGAAGAAGGAATTGACGAATCAGAGCTTCGAGGTGCTGAAATAGGATTAGGGGTGCTAAGAGGCATTGATGCTGTTACTTCTCTAGCTAACTTAACAGGATCTATTCCGACACCAGCTAGCTGTCGAGATAAGTCATTAAGTCTTTCTTGGACTCTTTGAACAGCTTGCGGGTTACTAACTTGTTCTGAAACTACACTTTGACGGCTAAGGCGATTAAAATCACCAAAAGCGCTTCGCCACTGCTCTACTAAATATTGAGTAGAAGCTGGGCTTACTGGCAGCTGTTGAGAACCGGTATTAAAACCTACCTTAGCAGTATCTACTCTAAAAGGAGCTGGTCTTTCTTCTTGGGCTAAGGTTTGGACTGGTGCTGGGGCAACTGGGATTCTAGCATTAGATAAAGACGCTGGTATTGCTTCCTGACTGACTGAAGCTGTAATTGGTAAACTACGTTCTGAAGGTACTTGAGAGCTTATAGGAGGACCAGTAGTAAACTGCGGTAGGAGCTCTGGCTGCTGTCTTGGTAATTGTTGACTTTCAGATAAGATATTACCTCTATTTAAATTTGGCGCTTCAGTTAAAGTAACTCTTTGACCCGGCTGTACATGAATACGAGCATTTAGACCTTCTACTGTAACATTACCTCTCTGGACTATAGTTCCATCATTAACTATATTTAGATTAGAGTCATCTATCCTGACAGCACCGTTTCCTAAAACCACACCGTTATTGGCTGCCATAAGCTGAGTATGATTTATAGTAACAGGGCTATTAGTTAAAACTAACCCTCTATTGCTTAAAGTGGCCTCAAAACCTAAATTAAAAGCTTCGGGCTGATTAGCCGGCGCTGCAATGGGTAATCTATATTCTACCGGCGTCTGGGCAGCCATACGTTCTTGTAAGAATCTGGTAGTAACTCCTCTGGCAAAATCATGAGCTTGATCTCCGCTTAAACTTCTCTGACGGGCTTCTACTTCTGCCATCTCATGTACTCTGACCATCTCTTGATCTAAAGCAAACATATCATCTACTAATCTCTGAGTGGATTCGGATACTACCCCATCAGTACCGGTATACATCTCTTGAGCAACTTGCCGGGCTAAACTCGGTGCACTTTGAGTTACAGCTACAAAAGGATTACCGTCTACATCATAACCGGCTGCTCCTCTTACACCAGAGATAGGATCAGAATCAAAAGTATCAGCCGCATATGTTCTTACCTGGACTCTACCTACTCCTGGCCGTTCTTCATAATGCACAGCTACCGGCTGATTATTTTCGATAAAACTAACTGCCTCTCGATTTACCCTATTGTTATTAGCAGCAGTTATTTCTAAGTTACTTCTACCCAGCGAAACATTAGCCACAACTGGTACACTTGGGCTAACAGCATTATGTGCAGTTCTTAGCTGGTCAGCTAAGCCTTGTTCAAAAGCTACTCTTTCTAAAATTTGTCTATCTAAAGCTTGCCGAGGGATACTAAAAGCAGAATTACTACTATCTCTAAAGGTAACCATTTGAGCGGAACTAGGATTCAAGGTATGTGCTATCTGCTCCGGTGATAAGGTGTCAGCAACAACATACTTGGCGGCTTCAATTTCTATTTTGTCTTGGCCTCGAAGAATCTGCTCCAAGCCTTCTGCCGGCGAATAATTTTGGCCACCTATTTCTACATAACCACGGGTTTCTATCTGCTGTCGTAAATCTACTGCTCTGGCCCTAGCCCTAAAGAAGTTTTGTCCGGCTTCTTGGCTAGAAGGAGTAAACGTCCTTTCGAAACCATTCTGATTGATGATTATCTGGGTACCTTCGGGTAAACTAGCCACTCCTCTTAATAAATCCGCATCCTGTCTAATATCAGCAAAATTAGTATTTACTAATCTATTAGCAAAAGTAACTTGGTTAGCATCAGGTGTTCCCTGGAATTTTATTGCGGAAATTTGACCGCCGATATTCATATTGCGCCAGAAGTCCACATGGCTGGGAGTAGGCAAATTAACGCTAGGTGATAAAACTTCTTGTAAGACTTCACTAAATTGCGAGCCAACGCCTTTACCAAATATAGCTTCAAAAGGAATAAATCTTAATATTCCGATTTCAATAGCTTGCTCCACTAAATTTTCTTCTATAGTACCTTGAACTGCCATATTACCGAAGTTGGTAAAGTATGACTTTACCTGTTCCATGCGTGTAGCAGTGCCATTATCTATCTTTTCTTTAAGGCCTTTACCAAACCACTCACCAAAAACACTCTCGATACCATAACCAACTGCCTGAAATTTTAAACCAAAATTACGGTATCTTATATTAGAAAGCACTGGCTCGGCTAAAGGCTGACCGATTGCTAAAATACTTGAAAAGACAACGTTAGTCTTATCTAAAGCTTCCCAATGACCTTTTAAACCCTGCTCTCTATATAAACCGAAAACAGTTTGTTGCGGCTGTACACCGTCAAGTTTGGCAAAGAATTTACTTCCTAACCAGGTATTTTCCAAACCCAAAGTCTTAACTTTATTTTGTCCAGTTTCATCTACTCCGTATAAACCAGCTAAATAAGCTCGTTCACCAATTCGAATAGCTGAACCTATTGTTTCGGTTAAGCCTTTAGCATTATTCCAACGATCTACTAAATCAGCATATTTTAAACCACTGCCGGTATAAGGAACTAATTTACCAGAACTATCATATTGAGGCATCTGCCAAAAAGCACCAACAGTTGAACCTAATAATTCTCTTCCAAAAGAAGTATAAGTCGAAGGCATAACATATTTCTGGGTAACTAAAGCTGCGCCTTCTACAAAAATATGTAAAGGAGCAATAACTTTAACTAAGTTTACTCCGGTACCGATTAAGCCTAAATCTAAAACAGCAGCTCTGGTTCCAGTAAGTAATCCGGCTGAAACATTAGGAAATCTGTGGCCAGCTAAAGCCATAATACCGCCAGCAGCCATAAGTGTGCCACCGGCTACTCTTAAAACATCGCCAACAGTAACTTTGGAATTATCATACAAAGCGGCATCGCGTAAAGAAGTAAATTGTCCGATACTAAATAAACCGAGCCCAGTAGCAGCAGTACCAGCACCGGCTATTCTAGGATAGTTAGTACCAAATTCATACCAAGAATTTAATGAACCAATGCGACTAGGCCGGCTAATAAAATCATTGAATCCTTTTTTAACACCGGCGCCAGCACCTTCAGGCATAGTACCACCAGGCACACCTTGATAATAAGCATCTCTGGATACTTTGGCTACTTTTAATAAACTAAGAGCCATAGCACCTTCTAATAAAGCTGCTCTCCAATCATTAGTAACCCACTTCTCATTTATGACTTTACCGGTTATAAGACTTCTTTGTTGTTGTTGTTCCCAGACATATTGGCCGTTTACTACTGCTCTTTGTAATTTACCCTCATCATTTGTCTCCATACGATAACCCATAACCGGATGTTTATCGAATAAATGCGGAGTAGAAGCTTCTCGCCAATCAAAGTGGTTACGTGGATCTAGCCACTTCTCAATAGCTGAAATTCCCGGATCAAATACGGCTTTGGTAGCACCATAAGTAATAGCACCGGTCGAAGCAACATCTATAGCTAAAGGAGTTATAGTAGGAAGCTTTCTTAAACCATACCCTACTAAAGCACCAGTGCCAAAATAAGAAAGAGCATCCCAGCCGTTATTAATATCCCCTCTTAAAGCTCCAATGCCTACCCCAGCAAGACCAGTACCAGTAGTATAGAAAGTTTTAAATTTAGCGGTGCTGGTAAATTCAGAAACTTTATTTATCCAACCAGCTTCGCTAATGGAAGTACGCATTCTATGAGCAAAACTTAAACCGCCGATACCGGCTATGGCTAAACCGGCATTAGCAATATAATTTCCGGCTATATTAGCAATATCATTATCGGTAAAATTATCGACGCTCTTACCTATATAATACATTCCGCTTCCAGCACCGACCAAAGTAAGCGGATGGTGGATAGCAAATTGAACTGGTCTGGTTTGTTCTAAACCTCTTATAAAAGCTGAATCGGAAATCTTTCCATAACCAGCACCAATAGCATTAAACATGGTTGATAAACCTATAGAAGAAGTAGCAAAAGTATCTAAACTATAGGCAGTGGTATAAGCTGATTGGCTAATAGCTTTAAATTGATCATCGCTGCCTAAGGTTGGCATAATAAAACCAAGGCCAGTATTCCACTTCATAAAACTGGCTGCTCCTTGGTGAGCCTGGGCTGTAAAGTAACCTACGCGCTGTAAATTACTTAATGTAGAGTAAGGCATTGTACCACCCTCAAAGTAAGCTATACGAGTAGGTGAACCATTAAACATTACCTTCTCGCGAGATATGCTAATCGGAGCAACGGTTGTACTTCTTATGTTATCCCCTAGGTATTTAAATCCTGCTGTAGCACCCATTACGCCACCAACTAATCTACCCCACTGAGCTGGACCAGCCATACGGTTAGGATCATTTAACTGATTACCAAGTTGCTCTAGTTGTTTCTTAATTGAAGCTAAACTAAGAACTTCTTTAAAAGTTTCAATTGGTCTAGATAAGCCTAAGGCTGTATAGCTACCGCTGGCAGCTTGAGTAAAGGTATCTGTTGCAGATACTAGCATAGATGTTGGGAAGGCAGCTATAGGTGCGTAATCGTTCATAAATTTATCAAACTTAACTCTTTCAGTATTACTTCTAATAGCTGAAATCTCTGGTAAATTATTATTGATACCGAACCATTTTTCAGCAATATTGCCAGCTGCCGAAACTATATTTCGGCCGGGATTCATAAAGATACCGGTAATTCCACTGACCGGTCCAATAATTTCATGTAAAGGTTTAGATATCACACTACTGTTACCCGAATAATTTAATTCGGTCTTAGCTAAAGCAGTAGAACCGGCTAAGAAATTTAAAGGCTGATTAAGACCAGTGATACTAATAAATCTTGTCGCTATTGGAGAATTATTTATATTAAAAAATGGCCTAACTGGTTCAGCCACACGTTGCACTAAATCTTTGGTTCTAGTAATAAAAGTAGGAATTTTTTCTTGGGAAGCTACTACAGCAGAAGTACTTTTAGGTATTGCCCAGTTACCAACTCCGATAATACTACGAATAGCAAGTCCGCCCAAAGCACCATCAACATAATTCATGGGGCGGCTATAACCACCATCTAAGAAATGAGGAGCGGCAATCGCGCCAATAGTAGGATAAGTTATCCAAGACCATCCTCTAGTCGGACTTAAAGCTGGTCCAATATACTTAAAAGTATTTCCAATTAATGGTATATCTCTACCGTATTGGATAAAACTTCTTGTAACTTGCCCTAAACCATTAAAAGCGCCAGTAAAAGCATAAGTAGTTCCGACATTAAATAAAGATTCGCCTAAATGCATTATTCGACCTTCAGTAGCAGCAGTACCGACATGCCCTAAAGCTAAATTAGCAGTTGCCAAACCTCTAGTAACAGGATTTTGAGGAATTGCTAAAGCACCAGCCCCAACTCTACTCCACCAACTTGTAGTTGTAGCTGCCGTATTAGCTAAACCAGTAGCACTACCAAGATACCCAGCGATTTTTGCTCCAGCTGCTGGTAAAGCAAAAGACACACTAAGCACAGTAGATTCAGTAGGAGTTAAGTATTGTCCTGGAGTAACTAAATTTCCTCTAGCGTCATACCCGGCAGTTTGATAATACTTCAGTTCATCTGCAGCTAAACGAGTAACTCCAGCAACCGCAACTGTTGTCCGGCCTAAATTTATTCCTGTTACTTTACGAGTAGCGTATAACTCTAAAGCAACTTTACCTACTTGACCAGCTGACATTAATCCATATTCTAAACCGCTGCTCCATCTATTTCCTTCTCTCCACTCTTTTTTAGCATGTTCTTTAGAAAGACTAAAACCGATACCAAACTTCCAATCATTACCCATGAAAGCATAAGGTCTTCCCTTTTCATCTCTAATTTCAAATTCCCAATCGCGCCAATCTGCAGAATTATTAGTATTCTTGATTCTTAAATCATCGCTAGCCCTCATTGCATTTAAAGCCCAAGCATTAGTAGTAGTTCTGTCCCAAGTAAATAATTCATTTAAATCTCCTGCAACGCTATTTGCAGCATATAACCACATGAAAGCTTCATGTGCTCCTGCTGATCTTCGCCAACTATCACTATCAAATATAGCGCCGATAGCTGAGTCGACTCCCCACATTATGGCATGGACAGGGGTGCTTAAAGTATTACCTGCAAAATCATGTACTACCCATGATAATCCGTCGCCAACAACTCCGGCTACAGCGCCTCCAGTTTGACGTATTGGATGCCTTAGATGTTCGGGCACAGCAGCATGGAATATCGGGATATCTGTTACCCGATAATCTGGAGTGGTACCAATCCAGTTATTCATATTCTGGAGGACATCTGACATAAAAGGATTACGTTGAATTTCAGGATTAGCCATTAAGCCAGCGATGGTTGTCGAGACTTTTTCTTTTTGTTCGTTATATTGAGCAGCTACACGTTTATATTCATCTCTTAATTGAGCTCTAGTCATTCCTAATTCATTAATTGCTCTATCAGCATATTGCGGAGACATAAGTTGATTAGCAATAATATTCAAATTACGTTCCATTCTCTGCAATTGCACTTGGGTTTCAGCTACTTGTAAAACTGGAACTTTATTAGCCAGTCTTTGCAAAGCATCGACTTTTAAACCATCAGTATAAATAGCACCGGGTATACCCATAGAAGGTTGATCAGCTTTCGCAATTATCTGCTCTCTTTGTTCTAAGAATTTAACTGGGTCGTCAAAATTTAAAACTGCTTGAGCCTGATATAAAACTCTTAACTGGTTAGCAACTCTTAATTGCTCTTCACGAATGCTATCATCTCTATTATGAAGTATCCCTCGATACCAAGGCTGGCCGGCTAAATCACCATTAAGGTTTAATTCTCTAGACCAGCGTTGATTAAGATCAGCTAAACGTCTTTCTAAACCGCGTATCTCCTGCGGTAATCTTTCGGTACTATAACCCATTTCTCTTACCTTTTGAGCGTATTCGACTCTAACTTGTGCAATTTGTTCTTGAAGTTGCCGAGGGGTCAAGACATCTTCGAATCTAATATTTTGCTGGGCAGTATTACCGATAGCATCGAATTTTATTACATTGACTTTACTAAATTGTAAATGATAATTCGCAATATGTTCATTGTTATATTTAGGATTAGTTACCACTTTAAATACCTTATCTCCCGTAAAACCATTGTTAGTAATTGCGTAATTTCTCAAATCCTGGGCAATGCTACCGGAGAAATTATAATTAAAACCCGAAATAAAATTAGAGGCTTTGCCGGAAAGTAAGCCGTCAGCGCCAAGAGTAATAGTAGTAAGGGCTCTTGTCGTAAAGGGGATATTCCTTGCAATTTGTTTATCAACTCCGGCCTCTTTATTCTGAGAACCTTGATATTGAGAAGCTTGAACAAATAAGGGTTGTTTTCCTTCTGAAAGAGTAATGCTGATAGAATTACCCAGGCGCTCTAAGCCAATAACATTGCGCCATTGGCCAGGTTCGGTCATAAAGCGGGCATTATCAAATATTTGTTTTATATTGCCTTGGATATTACCTAGTTTATCCCAACGAATAGCATTGGCGAATTCACCCACTGCTTTTTGGCCAACAGGATCTCTAAAAGTAACAGTAAAACGGTTGTTATCTAAAGGCGTTAAATAACCATTATGAGCGGTAATAAGCTGGCCAACGTTATTAAAAATAATAGTTTCTTTATCTTGAATAGTTAAACCACCGTCAGCTAAAGACTTGCCAGCAGAAACTTGTCTAGTAAACCCTAGGTCTCCTTTAAAACCTTGGCTGGTTATAGCATAGTTTCTTACATCCTGGGCAATGCTACCGGAGAAATTATAATTAAAACCCGAAATAAAATTAGAGGCTTTACCGGAAAGTAAGCCGTCAGCGCCAAGAGTTAAAGCTTGCATTGGACGAGCGGTAGCAAGATTATCTAAAGGTTGATAATAACCGGTTTTAACCTGATTAAAGAATTCTTCGTTAGTGGCTGCGGGAGGTTTAAGTAATTCTGATTGGATACTTTGTCTAAATAACGGCTGTTTTCCTTCTGAAAGAGTAACGCTGATAGAATTACCCATCCGCTCTAGACCAACAACATCTCGCCATTTCCCAGCTTCGGTCATAAAGCGGGCTGATTCAAATACCTTATTAATATCGCCGCTAACAGCACCTTGTTTATCCCAACGGATGGCATTAGCGAATTCACCAATGGCTTGTTGGTTAGCAGCATCTCTAAAAGCAATAGCAAATCTATTACCATCTATAGGTTGAATATAACCAGCATGAAGTTCAGTAGGTTGTCCTAAAGAATTAAAGTGAATAGTTTCATTATTAATAAAGGTCAAACCGCCACTAGCTAATAATTTAGAATTTCTATCTACTTGAACGCTAAGAGCAGTATCGCCACTTATCTTAGAAACCACTGTTGCATTTCTAAAATCACCTGATAAAGAAGGCGAAGAACTTAAAGATGAAAATAGAAGATTAGTCTGTTGAATTCCATCGGCAAAAACAAATTCACCCTCTTTATGCAAAGTCAGAGTACGTGGGCCGATATTAATTGCGTTACCAAGAGAATCTATATTAGAGTTGGTTTGGAATTCAGGAGCGAAAGCTCGATTTAAAACTAAAGGATTATCTCCGCTGAACTGGATAAAAGGAGTCTTACCGCTATCGGCAATACCTTGTTTAGTGATATTAAGTTGTACTACTGGCTGATTAACTTTATCAAAAGGAGTAGCTAATCTAAAAGCACTATCAACCTTAAAAGAGTTATCTATAAATTGTATTCCGCTATCAGTAGCTACACCCCAGAAATTGACTCCGTTTAATAGAACTCTATTCTCAACAATTTTACCAGTTACTGGATTCTGTATAAGAGATACGGAATCAGTATAGATATTATTCCAACCTGATACTACGCCCGGAGTACTTAACTTCTGAATAGCCCAACCTTCCATATTCAAAGCAACATGGCTTCCGGCTAAACTTTGTAGTTTGGAGTTATTGCCGCCAATTTGTTCCGGTCTAGCAGCAGCAATAACTTCCGAAGCAATATTCCTATTGCCATCAAAAGCTACCGCAGCTACAAACTTATTCATATCTACAGTATTAAAACCGGTATTTGCAAAGTTATTCTGTGCACCTACGAATTGATGGTTAGCATTATGAAACATTGGTGAAAACGATAAGGCATCTTGGTTAAGCTGTTGCGGTCCGGTTATTTGAAGCGGTATAGAAGCAAAATGACTCTTATCAGTTAAGGCTGTAGAAATATAAGTACTGTTGGCTAATTGGGCGGTACTAAAATTGCCTCCACTGAAAGGATTGTTAATTCCGCCAACACCACCAGAAGTAACTGACTCGGAAGAAAAGATAGCTGTAGTCCCGCTATTGATTCCTATTTTAGAAAAATCAAAAGTTTGGGCATTAAAAGCTAAAGTTCTATTGTTAATTACCTGAACAACTTTTAGAGCTTGAGTTTCAGGGGTAAAGTTTTGGTTAAGTTCCCAAGGTTTTCCAAAAGTAGTACTATAGGTTAATCCCGGTAATTTTCCTGCCCCAAGATTATCTTGTTGGATGGCTTCTAAATTAGTTTTAACTCCCAAAGGCGATAAATCTTGTAATTTAGTGGTTCTAAAGAAAAGCGGATCAGCGCCTTCTATAGCTAATGGCCCATTAACACCAATTTGCATTCCTGCACCCCAGAAAGAATTGTGTTCTCCATACATATGTATAGAGTTAGCTGGGCTAACATTTTGGCTAAACCTAGCTATTGCTCCTACTCCGAAATTATTACTGACTATGCCTTGATGTACATAATTATCCTGACTAACTACTTTAGCTAAATCTACGTTAGGTAAAACCCAAGATAATTGCCCTTCCAATCTTCCCGTATTAATATCATTAGTAGGACTTAAAGTATAATTGGCTTTCGAAAAATATAACTGGGGTATTGAAGAGGCCCCTTGATTACCACCGGCAGAAATAGGCCCCATACCAGGCAAAGCCTCCAGAGAAACGCCCTGACCTAAAATCTCTAAGGCCTGAGCACCTTGGAGAGTATGGGTAATACGGGCTTGGTCTATAATAGTGTTCTGGCCGCCGCTTTCGATTGCTCCTCTGGCACTGTGCAAACCTTGAAGAGGAGCATAAATATAACTTCCATTTTTAAGAGCAATTAAACTGGTTTGAACAGTACCACTTACTGAATTTGGTTTTACTTCTGGACCAATATAAGGAAGTTCACCCGGCGCTAAATTGTAAGTTCCGGGTTGACCTAAAAGAATCATAGCAAGATGATTATTGGTAGGAACTGTATCTTGCCCGATAGCTCCTCCAAAGTGGAAAGTCCTATCTAAAAAGACATTTTGAGGATCTTTAACTTCGGCGCGGGAAGTCTGAACTCCTTCGTTATTTATATAGCTTTGTTGGACATAAGATATGGGGTTATTTTGAATATGATTGCGCCAAGCAACAGCTGTAGCAGCACTATCATTCCAATTGCTAAGAGTTCCGAATGATTTCTCGCTATATGAAGTAGGTAAACCGACAAAGCTATCTTTTAAATAACTCTTTTCAAAAGCAACTACAGCATCGCCTTCTTTGGCTTTACCAACTATAACTTCTTTTCCTTGCTTTTCATCCCAGACAGAAATTACGCCTACTCTAGCTAGCCAATTCTGATTATCACTGATATATTGCGCTCTAGCTTTAGGATCTGCTATACCGCTCAAAGTTGTTTGAAAAGCAGCATAATCTTGTTGAGCTTTGCTATCTTTAAAAAACTTTTCATGCATCCAATCGTTAGTAGCAACACCAAGGGCTGTAGAGCCAAAATTAGCTCCGGGGTTTAAGACTGAAAGGCCGTCTTCAGAGCTAAACCAAGGCCTTTCTGCCCAACTTAATTCTTCGCCTCGGGCTTGTTTCGCAGCAGCCTCTCTATTATTTAAAGCACTACCGTTTATATAATCTAAGCCGGTACCAAGCACAACCCCTACCGCACCACCACTAGATTTTAAGCCCGTAGCTATTGTTCCAAATACATCTTTCCAGAGTTGGCCTTTATCATCCCAACGGCTTGAAGCTTGAGCCTCCGTAGAAGGAGCTGGGACAGCAGAAGCAGCAGTGGTTTGCGTTGTAATCGTTGGAGTAGAAGTAGAATTAGCTACGGTATTAGAAGATCTATCCATATAAGTAGTAGTGCCGGATGTAGCACTAGGATAAGCAACACCTGAAGAAGCAGCGCTTTTACCCATATTTTCAGACATATTACCAACAGCGCTATGGATTGAACGAGCAATGCCTCTGGCCTCTGTTCTATCGGTAACTAAGTGCGAAGGAAAAATACCATCTGCGGTTTCTTTTATAGCCTGGAATTTAGAGTTAGAAGAAGATTCGAATCTATTGCTCGAAGCATTCGCAGCTGTTGCCTGTGGCTGAGAAGCAGCAGGACTTGATGCTGACGGCTGATTAACATATACTCCTGAAGGGCTACTACTAGCTGGCCTAGAAACATTACTCTCATACCAATTCTGGCTTACCGGTCCAAAAGCCCGGCCGTCATTAGTTACTCCACCATTTTTTACATAGTTATCATAGCTACCTGGGCCAGGAGTGTTGTTTGAAAAACTCTGAGATTGCCCTGAAGCTGCTGTAACAGGAGCAGAATAATTAGTGTTACTATAATTCTTAGGTGCTGTCTGGGCCTGAGAAGCAGAGCTTACTGCTGGTGCTTGATTAACATAGATACCTGGCCCAGAAACCGTCTGAGAAACTTGGGCTGAAGCTACTGGTTGAGAATAATTATTAGTAGAAGGGCTCGGAGAGTAAGAAGACGATATATAGCCTACTGCAGTATCAGCGGCTTTAGATATTGCTCCACCGGTTGCCCTATCGACAGTGCTAACTACGGCACTAGTAGTAGGAAATACTACTGATAAAGTGGACTTCACTGCTCCCCAAGTAGAAGAGCTTTGGGAGTCAGTGTTACCGACCGAAGTCGGATACTGATTCGAAACTGCTGAAGTATTAGAAGAATAATTAGCGCCAGTATAATTCGAAGACGCTGCTGCTGGCTGAGAAGTAGGAGTTGATGCTGACGGCTGATTAACATATACCCCAGAATTAGGGTTGCTATAATAATTACTAGCTGGCCGAGAAACATTACTTTCATACCAATTCTGGCTTACCGGTCCAAAAGCCTGACCGTCATTAGTTACTCCGCCATTTTTTACATAGTTATCATAGCTACCTGGGTTAGGAGTGTTATATTGTTGTACGCTAGATCCCGCATAAGGAGTAGCAGTCGGAGTAATATTGTAGTTACTAGAATTACCGCTGCTAGTAGCTGGTGAATAAGTGTTATAGCCATAATTGTTGGCTGGCGAATAATTAGCCGAATAAGTAGTGGTCACATAGTTATAATAATTTTGATAGTTGTAATTGTTATAGCCGTAATAGTTGGAATTATACTGGTAGTCTGAACTGCTGCTATTGGAACTGGAAGAAGAAGAGGAATAATTCGAATCCGAAGATAAATCATACATCTCGGCATAAAGTTTGTTTAAAGAAAACAAAGAGCTCAAAATTCCTTTTGGCTTGGAAGGCAAAGGTGAAAAATATCCTTTTGAGGCAGAATAATAAGCCGGATTACTCGCTGAAGCTATATCCTGGTAGACAAAACAGAAAAGCACGATAAAAGCAATTACGCGCATCCAAGGTTTAAAACTTGGACTGTGTAATTTGTTGAAAACTTTTAATTCTAAATTATCTATGTTATCGTGCATAAATTAAAATAAAATTATAAATATAAAAATGGCCCCTCTTCTTTTCTCCCCAAATTGTGCGTTGGCTTTTTCTATTCTCATAAAATAAAAACCGGATTGCCTTCTCTTTTGAGATTCGGCAACCCGGCTATCCGTTTAGATAAAACTAAGTTGTAGTAGAGCTTCCTAAATTAGGACCCGTGGCTTTGCGCCCTCCGCTTACGCTGGAGTTTGCCTTTATCGACCCCAATTCTTAGCTGCTAAACTACAGTAAATATAACATAATATAATATATAAGTCAAGAAAACCTAAGAAAAATAAAAGCCTTTATGAAAACCTTTTCGGTATGTTAGAAGGTAGTCTTTAAGAAAAATCCCGGAGAGAAAATTTTTAGGAGATTTTGACTCTTTTATTTAATATTTAGCAGCAAATTGTTTCTTAATGATGTTATATATGGACATTAATTTTCATAACTATCTGAAAATAAATATATTACATACCTACTCCACTAAACAAGTCTCCCTTTATAAATTTAATTAGAATCGGCCCGGCAACAATAATAAGAATTACTGGTAAGATGCAAAAGATAAGCGGAATAAGCATCTTAAGCGGTGCTTTCATAGCTTGGCGTTCTCCTCTATGAAAACGTCGCATCCGAGTATCCTCAGAAAGAATCTTAAAAGCCTCTTCCACTGGAGTTCCCATGCGATCAGCCTGAATTAAGGTCCTTACAAAAGAGGTAACATCTGGTATCTCTAATCTTTTAGACATATCTCTTAAAGCTTCGGTGCGGGATTTTCCGATATTTATCTCTTTTAAAACTACTGAGAGTTCTTCAATTAAAGGATTAAACCTAACTTTATCAATAACCCATCTTACCGCTGACATAAAATCTAACCCTGCTCCCACACACAAACCTAATAAATCTACTGTCTCTGGCAATATCCTTACTATAGCATATTTTCTTCTATTGATAGCAGACTTCATCATAATACCGGGCAAGATAAGTCCAAAAATAGCAGCTGATATCAACCATATCGGCTTCTCTAAGCCAAAGACATATAGTAAAAGCGGAAAAACAATAGCGCATATCTCCCGCATTCCAAGAAATTCGGCCGGGGTTAATTTCCACCGAGATAATGTTAGTTTACTGCGTAAAGCATGTTCCAACTTAAGGATTTTTAATATTACCTTATTTAGAGGAGTAAAAACTTTTAATAAAGGCATAAGCAGAGGATTTTTATCTTCTTTGACTTTTTCTTTAAAAACCGAAATAGTATCCGGCTCTTTAGGAACTAAACCAACAAAGATAAAAATGAAGGCTGCAATCAAAAATAAATATAGAAGAATAATCATATCTTGACTCTCCCAAATAAAATTATTAAGCCAATACCTACGGTCTGAAGAATTAAAGCTATTAAAAGCAATAATCTTCCCAATTCATCCTGCCACATAATATCGAAGTGAGCCGGGTCCATTTTACGAACGATAAAAAAGAATACTGGGCCGATAAGAGAAATAATAATGGCTTGTAGCCGAGTTTGTAAAGTCAAAGTGGCTACCAACTCTTTTAACTTAAGCCGGTCTCTGATAGTTTCTACTAAACGGGAAAATACTTTAGTTAAATCTCCTCCGGTTTCTCGAGCCACCATTATAGCTGAAGTAACTAAGGTTACTTCTTCTGAGCCCATCCTTTTATCCAATCTTAGTAAAGCTTCTTCTAAAGTTACTCCCACCTTTATTTCTCTGCTTACTAACGAAATCTCTTGGCTTAAAGGAGCGCTGGTTTCTTCTACCACTACATCAAAAGCTTGTATTAAGGTTAACCCTCCTTTTAAACAGCTATTCATAATCATAAGGCCGTCTACTAACTGGTTAATGAACCTTTTCTTTCTTAGGTTCTCCATAAATTTTACTAATAGTAAGGGACAAAGTACTCCTACAATCAAAAATATAATTACCACCAATACCTTTCGGGTAAAGATATAAGATAAAGCACCTAACACCAAGGGCAATCCAATATAGAGAAGAATAAGAGTTTTTTTCTGGACAAAAATGAACATCTCTTCGAATTGAGAAGCAGTTCGCATAGCTTTTTTTTGCTGGCTTTCTTCCCATTTTTGAAGTAGAAAACCTATACCGTAATAAGAAATTACTACTAAGGAAAATAAAAGAAGTATGTAGGCTAGGATCATTTAATGCTTACTAGTTGGGGTCAAACTGTTCTTCTAAGCCAAAAGTATCGGCTGCTTTTTTATAACTTCCTTGAAGGCGCCTTTTGATATAACCGGACATCGCTAAGAAAACAGCAATAATCACCACTATTAAAATAGCATAAACAAGGATTACTTGCGACTGTTTACTTGTTCGCATGATAATAAATTCCGATTATAGTGTAAGTATCTTTTAATAACTCTTTCTCCGCTTCGGACTTAATATCCTTCAAGTAATAAGAGCTAATAAAAATATAATAAGCCTGATTATTATTTTTAAAAACTAAATTTTTAGCATTGGCGAACGGGGTCTCTGCTATATTCTTACTCTGCTCACCAGAAATTTCCGGGCATACTGGACAAGCCGAACTGATATCTACAGTGTCAAAATTACTTTTTTGTTCCGATAGTTTCCAGCCTAAAGAAGGCATTCTCCTAAGATAAAAATCTTCTACCTGCTTCGGGTTTTCTTTGGTTTTATAGGCAAAATAATGTATTCCTTTAGTGAAAGAATTATAGGATATTAATTCAGCGCTGGAAGGGTAAGGTGGCTTAAAGCTTGGTTTTTTATCCGGAGTAAAACATCCTTCTGGAGGGCAAGCTTTATTATCATTGCCTTTGGTTAAATCTCCGGTAATAACTGAATAAGAAGTTTCTTTCTTATTTAGCGAAGGCATAAAATTTAAGCTTAACATCATCCCTTTCTTAAGGTAAGAGTTAGGGGAAGCTTTATCTATTGGTTGCCAACCTTGTTTTGATAATCTCTCTTTATAAAATTGGCTAATTTGGCTTTTAGAAGAGTTGGAAGTATAGTGATATATTACGGATTCTCTATCTACTTCGGCAAATTTTTTAATCTCTTTTTTAATCAATTTGGAGTTAGGATAATAAGGTAAATTAGCGACTTCCGCCAAGGCTTTAAAAGATACTAAACAAAAAATAACTAAAATAATTTTTTTAACCATTGTCTTTATTCTTATTACTTTACTTCCAAAAGTCAACTTCAATAATCGCAGCATCGTGTTCCCAAATAGGCTCGCAACTATAACCGTCGTGACGGGAACAAATTTGTCCTCTATCATTATAATTAAAAGTAGCTCGAGTGGAACTTTTTATATTAGGATATTGGGTAAGCCAAAGCTCCGAAGAACGCTGGCCGACATTACCGGCATGAGACTGAACAGTCTTGGCTTCCACCTCTCTATCATGCACTATATCGTCAATCCAGGCAATAATAAGCTGTGGTTCATTATTGGCAGTATAAAGAGTGGTTGTGCTATCTTTGTCGATATCTAGGCCTATCCAGGCTCTAGTACTCATATCATAAGCATTATCTATAGAACTTAAGGCTCTTTGAAGGTGCATTATTGCCATCTGACAATTCTGCTGCCAACAAACACAGCAAGGCCACCAACCAGCTAAGCAGCATGGAACGCAACTACAAGCCGCGGCTAGATACCCTTGAGCGTGGCGTAAATTATCAATAGCATCTTCGGTAAAAAATATCACTCGCTCTAAAGTATCGGTTTCTTCCGGATAAGTCATATTAGTGTGACGAATCTTATACTCCCAGATAGGATCAATGCAAATTTGCCCCCAAACTTCATGTCGCCGGCCGGAGTAATCATTCCAGATAAAATTCTCAAACTTGCAATTTTCTACTGTCGCAGTAGTGAAACTATCTACCTTACTATAAAGATAATGCTTATCGCTATCTCTAATCTTTACTGCTATACCGCTGTTAAGAAAAAGAAACTTATATCCGGCAGCCAAAGCAGTATAGTATAAATCAAACTGGTTAGGTTGATCTCTATGGACGATATTTCTTACCCGGCGGTAAAAATCCTGCTGGTTAAAGAAAAAACTGGGCACTATCTGCCATTGAATTTGGCGGGTTTCGGCCCAAAAAAAACGCAATAGTCTATCGGCCTCAATAGCCCAATAAATAGCTTCGCAAGGGTTCGGACAAGCTAAATTAAGGGCACCTACGGTTTGGTGGCGGGCTAAAAATAAAATATTCCAAGAGTGCTGAAAATGCCTAAAAGCTTCCCAGTTGAAACGCCGGTAATTTATCTCAAATATGCGGTTAGCAAAAGCTACGTAATTGAAAGCATAGGCTAAGGGCGAAGCAGCAGCTAAAGCTCCGCCGTCAGTAGCATTGCCACTGTAGGTCTTAGTTCCGGCGATCTTTCCGATATTTACGCTGATTAAAGCTGCAATGAGGATAACTAGTATTAAAGCAAAGAAAAAAGGGGCAAGCTGTCCTTTATGAAATGAAGACTTATTAAAATAACTATTATTTTTAAACATCACCCCTTTACCTTCAGGTTAACTAAAAATGGGTCTCTTCTTTGGTAAGCTCTTCGGGTGCGTAAATTGGCCAGACTATATCTTTCCAGCCTCCTCCGCCAGGATACCTGTTAGGTTGACCAGCTTCCTCTCTAGTGCTGCCAAATAAAGGCTGACGCTTAGCAACCTGGCGATTACCCCAAGTCCACATAGCTATTATACTAAAAAATAACGATAATACTACCAAAAAAGCAATAGTTATTTCTATAGTAGTTTGGGATTTCTGCATTTTTATCTTATTTATTTACTGAAAAACTTCGGGCTTTGCCGCTAGAACGACTCTGCTCCACGGTAGTAGCTCCTTTTATATAATAAGTCATCTCTTCAGCTACGGCTGAACCTCTGGTGCTGCTTATATTAGCCGGATCTTCCGTTAAATTCAAGCTCTCGGAAACTGCCGTAGCATATTCTCGGTCTACTCCGGTAACATCGGCATCCGGATCTAACACTACATCACCTTGATCGTTAATCTCATAGATAAATTTTCTTTCGGGATCATTTTCTTCATCGGTATATATATCCAAGGTGCCTCCGGTAGCTCCAAAACGCCATTGATCAGTTGACTCTACCTTAGTATATTTAGTTATCAAAGGCACAGCCCAATGGACGTAGCCGGAAGCGCTACGCAGGATTTTTTCACCGCGTAACGGTACCTCAACATCGGCTTTACGGCTATCATTTATCGAATCGTGGCTTAAGATGACGTTTCTGTCGTGAGATTTTTTAAGCGAGCGGCGAAAATTCTCCATTAAAGTATATTGCTCGCTATTCATTTTCTGAATAAAAGTAACCAAAAAGCCGAAAGCAATCAATATTACTACTCCAAAAAGACCGGCTTCTACCAATCCTTGGGCTCTTTTATGAATACTTCTCATTTTTTTACTAACCTTTGCTTAATTAACACTAACTAAATCCCACTGTAAATTCCACTCAATATACTGAGTATCAGGATAAAGAATAGCTGGCGGTTTGACAGCATAATCTACTACATCCCTTACGCTTCCCGCTTCTGATCCTACCGGGATATCATAATTATACCAAGCATCATCATCGGTAGTAATAGTTAAGGTATTGCCCCCTTCATTCTCGAACTTATCAGAAGCTAAAGTATCGATTTGCTTATGCTCTTTGACTCTACTTCCATCGGCATTGTTTCCGGCCATATTAGGATAATAGCCAATAAAAGCATCGGATAAATCCTTTACTTTGGCTTGGGTTCCCCGCCGAATAAAGGGTTGCATAGCTAGCATTACACCAATAATTATAGCAATCACTACGCCATACTCTAGTATGGCGTTGGCTTTTCTATTAATACTTATCACCCCTTAGATTTTTAAGACCCTAACGCTAAACTCTTAAATACTACTCTCCAGAGAGATCGCCTATCATCATAATCTCACTATGAGTAGTTGCTCCGATATCCGCGCTATACTTATCTTTATCATAATATTCGGCAATTGCCATGCTGGAATTCTTGGCTACTCCTCTAAGTAAAGTATTATTATAAGAGTATTCTTCTCCTAACTGGTCAATATTCTGCTTAACTCCTCCCTGTATGCCTCTCTTTAAATAGGCCTGCATAGTAAGCAAGGCTGCTACTGTTACTACTATAATCAAAGCATACTCCAAAGTGTATTGAGCTTTTCTGTAAGTTAAGCCAGATTCTCTCATAACTTAAACTACCTCTTCGAATACTTGCCTCTTATAACTTAACCTAGGTGTTTATTCCCACTCAAAATTAACTGGGAACGACTCTTTGTGTAAAGGCTTAATATCTTGATCAGTAGTAGTATTCTGGTTACCCGAAGTTACTACATTTAATCTGGTATTATGCCCTTCATTATAAGTTTCAGTAGTGGTGCTAGTAGTATCGAGATGGTAAGTGCCTTGGGTTAACCCCGGTGAATACTGATCACCAATTTGATCAGTTACATCCTTAAATTTACCCTGCATACCTCTCTTGATATAAGCCTGCATGCTAAGCAGCACTGCAATTACTACTGTTATAAGAAGCGCATACTCCAAAGTACTTTGCGCTTTTCTTGGTTTAAGTAACATCTTCACACCTCCTTATAAAATTAGTTTCAACTCCTTCTTACTGGTTTACATTGGAATCAAAGCTGGTAGTAGAATCTGCTGTCTTAGTCCAAAAATCGGGCTGACCTTCGCTTTCTACAAAAATTTCACTAATGTCTTGGTTAGCTGTTTGATTCCGGTTTTTATAACCAGCTTGTGGTTCATATTGGAACCCTTGTCCTAAAGTTACTCCTTCCGGTGTAACTTGGCCTGATACCTGGCTTAAGGCAAAATTAGCATCATACATCTTAGCTTGGATTGCCCTTCTTACTTCATGCTGCATACCCAAAGCCGCAGCTACTACTAAAGAGAGAAGTATGGCATATTCGGCTGTTGACTGTGCTTTTCTTAATTTTCTTAACATCTTTTATCACCTCCTATCCTAATTATTCACCAGTATAAAGCCCGCCTCCGGCCTTATCTAAAAACTGCATCGAATGAGCATCAATTACGTCGGCGCTGTCAGCAAACATGTTATCTACTGCTGGTCTTATAACCTCTCTAGCGGCAAAAATTATCGCGGCTACTATCGCGGCTAAAATAATTACGTACTCTAAGATGTTTTGAGATTTTTTCTTTAACATTCCAATCACCTCCTTTATCCTTTTTATTGCATATTTTCGTTTAGGTCCTGCCTTACATTCTCAACCCGGGCACTAACTGCTCTTTGAATATATTTAGCTATCCCAAGAATAGAAACTATTATCATTACTACTAGTATTGCATATTCAATTGTACTTTGGCTTTTCATCTTCTTATAAACCTTTTTGAACTATACTATCAACTACTCTAGCCGCGTTATTCATTCCTCCGGATACTGCTGCCCTTATCCTGAAAGCGCCTAAGATTATAGCACCTAAAATTGTCGCCAATATTAGAACATACTCAATAATACTCTGAGACTTACCTTTGGCTATCATTGAACTCCTTAGTTATTTCTACAAATCTTCCATCCATGGCATTTTTAATATAGTTAGTCATTACTACTATCGCGGCTGATATGGCTAAAACTAACATGGTATATTCGATTATACTTTGCGTTAATTTTCTCATTCTTCTCCTACAATCTTATCTCTGCACTTCTCAAAATGTTTAACAAAGCTATTGTACTTAACGCTAGAAAGAAAAGCTGCTCCGATAAAAGCCGATATTACTGCGGCGCTGATCAAAAAATATTCCAAAGTAGATTGAGCTTTTCTTTTTTTACTTCTTAACATCTTTTTCTCCATAAAAAAACCGGGCTACCTTTTTATCTTTCCAAGAAGACCTTCGGTAGCCCGGCTATCCTATAAATACGCTTAGGCACACTGAATCCCTAGTTAGGATCCGTAGCTTTGCGCCCCTTGACATCTTTAATGCCAAGGGTTGCCTTTTCGTCGTCTCCCCGATTTGCACTCTAAATATACCATAATTTATCTACCTGGGGCAAAGAAAAAAGGAAGGAAATTAAAACTATTTGGAAACGATTTCACCGCCCTACAGCGATCATAACCTCTTACTTCCTCTAGATTTAAAAAATAACTACCTAGCAAGAAACCCAATTATAAGATAAAAACCCGTTTATTATTAATATAAAGACTATTTTTATTGAAATTTTTCTTCACTTCTAAAGGAATTTTAAGGAATACTTTAACATACTCTTTACCTATCACGAAATTGCCGCTCTTTTCTTTAGGCTCCCAGCCACCAATAAGTTCTTTAAAAATGACCGAAAGTATTTCCCCCACTAAAATAAAGTCTTTAGGGTTCTTAAATGTCAGTTTTTGGGGTAAAATCCGGCTTAAATACTCTTTTTTCTTACTTTTTAGAGTAAAAGCCTTTTCTAATATTGACATTTCTTCACTAAAACCTTTATCTAAATAAGGCCATAAATATAAATACTTTTTTACTAAGAAAGGAAGACTTTTAAACTTAGCTCCAATATTAAAATTAGTAAAAATACCCCAAGTAGGAGATAAAACCGGATTTTTTCTTATAAGGACATTATTTAATATAACTCCTTTTTTATCTTTCTGTTGTAAAAGCTTTGCTATTGTAATCTGAGTATAAAACTCTCCTATCTCCTCCCAATGCAATCTGCGAAAATAGCGGTGTTGGTTAAGAATTAATACCCCTTGAGGAATTATTTTAGGGTAATAGCCTACGGCAAATTTAGGTTGAGCTTGATTTAAGGGTTGCTCGGCTAAAATCCGGCCTTCTCCGTTAAGAAACTGGATTTTTTTTATTCCGCTTTCTACCCCTCTTAGATAGTCAAAAACTAACGGCGAAAGATAGCCAAAACTCTTAGTATAGCCAATTATAAGGATTTTGTCGGCTAAAGCTTGCTCTACCTTTTTTATAGCGGCCTTAAGGGGAATATAAAAATATTCTAAATTGCAGGGTTTGTCCCAAAAAGTTGACATCTTAGCGTCTAGATACCCTTCATAGCCATTCTTAAAATAAAACTTTATGGTAGAAGCTAACTGGACATTTTCTTTTACCTTATTAAGGTTTATTACTATCTTCTGTTGGGATAAGATGTTTTCAAAGTAGTTAATCTTGTTTAACGGTATATTCTTAAGACCAACTAATCTTAAAAAGCCTTTTTCTTTTAAGCTTTCGGAAAGAGCTTTATTATTCAAAGAAGAAAACACTGCTAAAACCAGGAATTTCTTAAGAAAATCGTAGTCTAATTTAGGAAAATAAGTTTTAAGTTCAGAAATTAAATGTTCTAATAAGCCAATTTGGCTATCTAGGGCTTGAAGAAGGATTAAACCGCAATTACTAATCTTATTTTTATTCTGATATAAAGAGAGTGATTCTTTTCGGCCGAATTTATCTCTTAAACCTTTGGATTTAAATATTTTATGTATTGTGCTCTTAGATAAGTCTATTTGGTATTTTATCTTTAATAAGCTGGATAAAGCTCTTACCCCTAAATAAGGGAATTTTTTCTTTTCACGAAGAATTATCTTTTTTGACTCGGCAGTAATATTTTTGCGCGACATATTTTAAGTATAATTATAACAGAATTTTAGATAATTATTACCTAAAAATAACAAGTTATAAGTCAGTGCGGAACGAAGCGAAGCCGTGCGAAGCCTTCCCGTCAAGGAATCCCCACAAAGGGGACAAGTCGCAAGGTCACAAGCGAAAAGAGTTGGATATGCTTTGCTAGATACTGAATTCTAAATGATTATTAGTAGCTTTGTTTGTTTACAGCTTAAGATTACGTTAGGCTTTCAGCGCTATAGCGGACAAGTGAACCTGTACGTAGAGAGTTTTTATATATTTTTACGAAAAATAAATACGCCAGCAATATATATATTACAGCTAGGCCTACGCTTATAAAGAGATACGTTAGGGGAAACTCTTTACCCAAGACAATTGCCCTTAAACCTTCAAATACATAAGAAGGAGGGAGTATTCGCGAGACAGATTGCATCCATTGGGGAAGTGTTGTAATAGGATAAAGAACACCGGCAAAAGGAGAAATAATTGCTGGGATTGGCCAAATAAACCATTCTGATGCCGGCCCAAAATGTAAGACTAAGGCACTTCCGAAAATTCCTATAGAAATACCAAATAAAAAAATAATCAGAAAAAAAATAAACGTTGTCGCTCCATATGTAAAAAGGGATAATTTAAAAGCCAAGATTACGATAGCCAGCATTACCGTAAGTCCTATTACGCTTGTCACGATGCTAGAAATTACAAGCCCTGTTACGTACTCCGAAACTAAGAGTGGCGTAGCAAAAACATTAATAAAGTTTTTTGACCAGACATCTTCAAAGAAAGCCATCGTAACACCCTGCATGATACGTATAAAAAAGTCCCATAAAAGAACTGCTCCGAGTAACGCTGGTATAAAATTGAATCCGGGAGAGCTCACACTATTTAGATACTTTGTTAAAAATCCCCAAAGAACCATATCTATTCCAGCCCAAGCAAAAAGAGGAAATATTCTAGAGAAACTTCCTCGGATAATATAGAATTGTCTAAGAGTTATGGCAAATATGCGATACAAAGACATAATTAAGAGTTTTTTAAGGTGAGTGGTTCACGCGCCACTTTTATAAAAAGATCCTCCAAAGTTTTCTGGCCGTGGCGGGAAGGAAGTTCTTTAGGGTTTCCTTCCAATAGGATTTTACCGTGCGACAAAAATAACACTCGGTCGCACATATCTTCTACTTCATACATATTGTGCGATGCCCATAACATACCGCTTTTCCCAAATGCAGTAAGTTCGCGAATTTTTCCGCGGATTTCATTAGCACTCGCAGGATCAAGCGAAGCAGTCGGCTCATCGAGTAAAAGTAGTTTGGGATTATTTAGGACTGCTTTGGCAAGTCCAACACGTGTTTGTTCGCCCGAAGAAAGCAAACCGCATTTTTTATTACCGAATTTATCTAGGCCGAATTGTTTGATAGCTTTGTCTACGCAACCGTTTATGTCTTTTATGCCGTAAATGCGGGCGAAAATCGAAAGGTTTTGCCTTACGGTTAAATTACCAGGTAATGGTGTATATACGGCGGTAAAGTTAGTACAAGCAATGGCATGGGAACGATCGGTTTTTAAGTTGAGACCATCGATATGTATAGTGCCTATATCCGGTTCTAATACTCCCAAAAGCATGTGGATGGTTGTGGTTTTACCGGCGCCGTTGGGGCCAAGAAGGCCAACTATTTCATTTTGCTTAACGCTAAAAGATATCCCATCTACAGCCGTAATTTTACCGTATGATTTAGAAAGGCTCTTCACTGAAAGTATATCTGGCATGGGTAGAATTATAGCATACTCACATAAAACAAAGAAGTCCTTTTAGAGTAAAGAGGAGTCCGTCGTGCGTACTACGATAATAAATTACATGCTTCATATCGCAAGTCACAAGTGTAAGAGAAGGGTATGGCAAATAGTAATAAATTACTTGAAGATATGTTGAGTTTTTAGGCAAACTTTCACTAGCATTAGCATAACCGGCACTTCTATTAAGACACCGACGACTGTAGCTAAGGAAGCTCCTGAAGATAAGCCGAAAAGAACAGTTGAAGTAGCAATAGCCACTTCAAAATGGTTGCTAGCTCCGATTAAAGCTGAAGGCGCAGCGTCGCGATAAGGTAATTTTAGCCATTTTGCTAATCCGTAGGTAATTGCAAAAATTAAGCTAGTTTGAATAAAAAGCGGAATTGCGATCAAAATAATTATCTGCGGTTGATTAATTATCAGCTCGCCTTTAAAAGAAAACAATAGTAGGAGCGTAAGGAGCAAAGCAGATATCGAAACCGGCGTTAAATAATGAAGGAATTGTTCTTCAAACCACTTAAATCCCTTCTTAGCAATTAACCACTTTCGAGAGTAATACCCTAATAATAACGGTAATCCCACATAAATTGCTACCGATAATACAATCGTCTGCCAAGGAATGGGCATTTTATTTACTCCTAAAAGCCAACCGCCTAACGGAGCATAAAGAAACAGCATGGTTAAAGAATTAATAGCGACCATAACTAGCGTATGGCCGTCATTACCTTTGGCAAGATGGCCCCAAATTAAAACCATCGCAGTGCAAGGTGCTATGCCAAGAAGAATACATCCGGCGATATACGAGCGAAACAACTCAACCTGCATTCCGCCTTTTACAATCTCCGTTCCCGGAAGCCATCCCTTAAATAAAAACCCGATAAACAACCAAGCAATTATAAACATAGTAAACGGCTTAATGCACCAGTTCACAACTAATGTCAGGATAACCGGCTTAGGTGTTTTACCGGCTTTGATAACTTCGGCAAAATCAATTTTTACCATGATAGGGTACATCATGAAAAAAAGGCAAATTGCTATAGGAATAGATACTTGATAAACTGAAAACTGATCAAGCTTTACAGCTACCTGCGGAAATAATTTACCGAAAATAATGCCTAGTCCGATACAAAGAATAACCCAACCGCTAAGATACTTTTCAAAAAAACTTAAGCGGCGTTCCTCGTGAATTACACGCTCAATTTTTCTCCTTAAAATAACCGCAGAATACAAATCCTCGCATAATACAAACCGACAAGAATAAAAATCAAACCGGTAATCCTGCGGGTATAAAATTCAAGCTTTGTAATCTTACTAAACCAGTGGCTCATTGAAGTAACACCCAAAGCGATTGCCACAGCGAAAACCAATACTGGAAGCCCTGTCCCTATCCCATAAATAAACGGCAAAAGCGTCCCTGCCTTGCTGTTAAGCGCCAATGAAATCAAACTACCGAAGAATAACGCCGCTGATACAGGACAAAATGCCAAAGCTAATATCAGGCCTAAAAGAAAAGCTCCCGGCGCGCCAGATTCAACAAGCTTATTGTGGTGCTTTTGAGACAACGAAATCCCAGGCAACTTCAAAGTGATAACTTCTAATAAAAATAATCCGGTGATTATCATCAGAGGCCCTAAGGACTTGACCATATATTTCTGCAGGAACTGCGCAACCTGCGGAACATTCAAAAGCGAATTGATAATGATCCACCCCAACACCGAATAAGCGGTCATCCTGCCGATTGTGTAAGCCAATCCAGAAATAAAAACAAGCGCTGGATGAACGATTTTCTTTGAGAGAAACGATACCGCCGCAATGTTTGTAGCCAATGGGCACGGGCTAATTGAAGTCAATATTCCCAGCCACAACGCAGAACCTAAAGCTATCAACAACTCCATTATTGCATGTCCTTGGTAAATTCCTTAATCTCGCCGGTCACGTAATCCATAAACTTTTGCTTATCGCGGACTAAATTCCAGATCTTATCAAGATTCTTCGATTTAACTTCCTTGTTATCTTTCACTATCGAAAGGATAAGAGATTTGGTGTATAGCTTATAGTCATTCACAAAATGCTCGTTACCACGCTCCTCTACATTAACAGCCTTGAATTCAAGTTTTCCTGAAGCGAGAGCGTCTTTAAAATTTGTATCAATTGCCTCTCTTGAAAACTTCTCCATATTAATGCAAGTATAGCACCGAAACGATCCATGAAAATAGTACGCAATGACCTTCGCTGAATTATTGTCAGCCGCAAAGACTGTTGAAATGCTAATTACCGCAACAACCGCCAGAACTTTTAATACTCTTCTCACATCCGCCTCCTGAAATGATTGCTTTAATTTCATCCTTGTTAAGAACTTTCCCAGATGAAACTACCTTGCCGTCAACGGCCAGCCCAGGCGTCATCATGACACCGTATTCGATGATCTTGTCGATATCCGTAACCTTGCCGATCTCGGCTTGAATATTTAATTCTTTTACTGCCGCTTCGGCGTTGGCTGTTAGCTGTTTACATTTCGGACAGCCGACTCCTAAGATTTCTATTTTCATCTTGCTCCTCCGTTTATCTTTTCACTGCAGAAACTTTTATGCTCACGATCGCGTCTTGAGCGTCTTGGAAACCGTCGAACATCGTATCCACCGGATAACTCGCCTCGCTTACTATCTTGATGTCCTTAAACCCTGCTTTCTCAATAAACCTGAGATACTCGTCTTTCTTAATCGCTCCGGCCAGACAACCCACATACGCCTCAACTGATTCCTTTATCTGCTTAGGCAGGTCTTTAGCTAGCACCAAATCAGAAATCATCAACCGGCCGCCGGACTTAAGCACCCTGAATGCCTCTTTGAATACCGCCTCTTTGTCCGGAGATAGATTTATAACGCAATTGGATATGATCACATCAATAACATTATCCTCAATCGGAAGTTTCTCTATTTCGCCTGAGCGGAACTCCACGTTATTGAAATCGCCTTTTTTAGCGTTCGACCGAGCCCTTTCCAGCATTTCCGGAGTCATGTCCACACCAATGACACGGCCGGTTTTGCCAACCTTCCTTGCCGCAAGGAAAGCGTCAAATCCCGCACCGCTTCCTAAATCGAGCACTACATCGCCTTCTTTTAGGGAAGCGATGGCCACCGGATTGCCACACCCGAGCCCCAAGTTCGCCCCTTCTGGGACAGCGTTCATCTCATCATCGGAGTAACCAATGGTCATGCTGATATCCCGGGAATTGTTTGAAGATGAACAACACGAACTGGGAGAACAACAGGACGTTCCCTGTTTGACTACTTTGGCGTAGCCTTCCTTGACAATCTTCTTAATATCTTTCTCCATAATCTCCTCGCTTATTTAACGATAAAACCAAAAATCATTCCGCTTATGGTAGCCATGACAACCACAAGCGCCACATATATAAGCGTCTTTTTTGTGCCGATAACGCCTCGAATAACCAGCATGCTCGGCAAGCTCAATGCAGGCCCGGCTAAAAGAAGCGCTAAAGCAGGGCCTTTTCCCATGCCAGAGCCGATAAGCCCCTGAAGGATAGGCACCTCGGTAAGTGTGGCAAAATACATGAATGCCGCCACAATCGATGAGAAGAAATTCGCCCTTAGAGAATTCCCTCCGACCAATGCCTCTACCCAGCGTGAAGGAATAATGCCTTCATGGCCAACCCTGCCCAAGAGGAAGCCAGAAACCAAAACACCGCCTAAAAGAAGCGGCAATATCTGCAGAGCAAAACCCCATGAAGCGGATGTCCACTCTTTAAGCTCATCCTTCTTGAACCAATTCATGAGCGTCAATCCTAAAACCACCAAGAAGAATCCGGTAATCCACCATTTAGACGCATAGATCAAGCTCCAAATGCCGGTATCGCCTTCTATTGGTTTGCCCCAATTAGCAAACACTAGTATTGCTACCATCGAGAAAAAATAAATAATATCTTTCCAGAGCGGCCGGGATGCCTTAACCTCGCCGAATTGAAGGTCGCCGCTAGCGTGACGGGCACGTTCTTCTTTAAGAAAGATTAAATGCATGAGCAATCCTATAACAATGCTAAAAACAACTGCTCCTATTGCCCTGCCTAATCCTAACTGCCAGCCGAGAATACGAGCGGTAAGAATAATCGCCAATACGTTTATCGCGGGTCCTGAATATAGGAAGGCGATTGCAGGCCCAAGTCCAGCACCTCTCTTATAAATCCCCGAAAACAACGGCAGAACCGTACATGAACAAACAGCGAGAATAGTCCCGGATACTGAAGCCACGCTGTAAGAAAGAAACTTATTGGCCTTCGCCCCAAAATACTTCATCACCGACGCTTGGCTGACAAATACCGAGATTGCCCCCGCTATAAAGAACGCCGGGATAAGGCACAAAAGCACATGCTCCCGGGCGTACCATTTGACAAGAGCCAAAGCCTCAAATATAGCATTACTAAATCGCAGATTTTCTACAGGCAGATAAAAACATGCTAAAAACGCCGCTACGATATAAAGAAACTTCTTCCATTTCTTCATTTTTTACGCCCTTTTATAATTTGGCAACATCCGCCTTCTATGCGTATAGCCTTGATATGAACTAAAGCATCGGCAATTTTCTTATGCGCTAAAGCAATGATCCTTGAAATTGTAGAGCGATGGACTTTCATCTGCTTAGCAACCTGCTCTTGTGTTAAGCCTTCTAAATCCGCAAGGCGCATAGCTTCAAACTCATCAAGGCTTAAAGTCACACCTTCTAGCTTTTTATTTTTTTTACACTGGGGCCTAAAGCACCTTTCTCCAGGACGGCACCTAATCCATCTTGTTTTTTTTGGCCTCATTATTTACTTGCTGTTATGCACATATGTGCATTATAAAAAAAGTCGCTGCTTATGTCAATAAAAATATTAGCAGAAAAATTAGAAGAATCAGAATATTTAGGTTATTCGGAAAAGATTTTTTCGGAAAGTAATTCTAACTTTTGAAATTCGGCAAAAAAACGGGGATAATTACGCATGACGGTCTTGAATTTACCTTTAATTTTACCGTCAGTAGTTTTACCTTCCCGCTGGAAAATAAAGAGGTCCTGTATGGCAACTTCTTCTCTCTCTATTCCTCTTACTTCTGAAATATGAGTTATCCGGCGGATTCCATCTATGAAACGTTCCTGTTGTACTATTACATTAAGAGTATTTCCGATCATTTTTTTTACCTCTTCGATCGGTATTTTTATTCCCGATGAGAGGACTAAAGCTTCCAGACGGCTAACTATTTCTAAAGGAGAATTACCATGGATTACGGCCAATGTTCCGCGATGGCCGGTTGACATAGCCTGAATCAAGTCTAGTGCTTCCGGGCCTCTTATTTCTCCAATAATAAGCCTATCCGGCCGCATTCGCAAAGAATTCCTGATTAAATCCCGTAATGTTACTTCTCCTTTGCCTTCGGAATCAGGGGTTCTTGTTTCCATAGGTACTAAATTGCTATGGTGAAGCCTTAATTCTGCCGTATCTTCAATAGTTATTATTCTCTCTTGTTGCGGAATATGATAGGATAACATTTCCATAGTAGTAGTCTTTCCGGCACCAGTAGCACCGGAGAAAAGAATATTCACTCTTCCTTTGATACAAGCGATTAAAAAATCGGCCATTTTCTGGTTTAAAGTTCCTAACTTTACTAAATCATCTAAACAACCGATATTTTTATCAAATTTTCGAATAGTGATCGTAGTACCACAACGAGCTAGAGGATAAATAATAATATTTACACGCGCCCCCTCTTCAGTACGAACATCTCCGTAAGGATAATAATGCGATATGGTTTTGCCTTCATTAACAAAAATATTACCTATAATATCGCGAAAATCTTCTTCGCTAAAATTAACATCGACTTTTTGCTTTTTTCCTTCTATTTCTACAAAGGTAGCTTCGGTACCGTTAATCATAATTTCGGTAACAAAAGGATCATCTAATAATTTTTTAAGTTTGTTTAAAATTTTAACCATAAAAATTATTCTTTAGGAATAAATATTTCTCTAGATAAGCTGATGCCGCGAGCAATCATTTCGTCGTAAAAAGTAGGAATATACCCTACAGAGGTAAAGTAACCTTTTACCGCGCCTTTTTCATCTACACCGGTTTGGCGAAATTGGAATATATCCTGCATGTTTATGTGCACATCATCAAGCATATCTACCACTTCTGTAATTGCTACTACTTTACGCGAACCGTCCGAAAGACGGGCGGTGTGGACTATTAGATTAAGAGCCGAAGAAATCATTTCTCGGATAGAACGAATAGGTAATTCTACACCGCTCATCAAAATCATGCTATCTAACCTTATTAAAACATCGTGAGTAGAGTTGGCGTGTATCGTAGACATACTACCATCATGGCCGGTATTCATAGCCTGTAACATGTCTAGAACTTCGTTTCCTCGAACTTCTCCTACGATAATTCTATCCGGGCGCATACGTAAGGTATTCCTAAATAAATCCTTTATAGTTATTTCGCCGCGGCCTTCTATGTTAGGCGGACGGGATTCCAATCTCACCCAATGAATCTGGTCTAATTTTAATTCCGCTGAATCTTCTATGGTAATTATCCTCTCGTCTTCGGGAATACCGGAAGATAAGATATTAAGGAAAGTAGTTTTACCGGAGCCCGTACCCCCAGAAACCAAAATGTTCTTTCTGGATTTTACCGCTGCATCTAAAAATAAAGCCATATCCGGAGTTAAACTTCCGAATCTACTTACTAAATCCTGCATACCATATCGTTCCCGGGAAAATTTTCTAATAGTTAAAGTTGGACCGGTCAAGGAAAGTGGTGAAATTATAGAATTTACACGAGAACCATCGGGAAGACGAGCATCAACATAAGGTGTAGATTCATCGATGCGTCGGCCTAAAGGAGCAAGAATTCGTTCTATCACTAATTTTACTTGCTCATTGCCGGTAAACTTTTTACTGGTTAAAATAATTTTTCCTTTTCTCTCTATATAAACCTGGTCTTTATTATTGACCATAATTTCTGTTATGCTGGGATCTTTTAATAAATCTTCTAACGGCCCTAAAGCTAGAGCTTCATCTACTACTTCCTTGGTTATCTTCTTTCTTACTTCTAAAGACGATATAAATCCTCCGGCTTCTTTACTTATAATATTAGCGATAGCGCGTTCGGTTTTCTCCTTAAATTCAGCCATCTTTTGGGGGCTATAAGTATAAGTCTCTACAGGTAACTTTTTTAGGTCTAAATGCTCTAGAAGGGCATTATGTATTTTCTGTTTAAATCTAATGATTTGGTCTTCTTCTTCTTTCAATTCTATAGCTTCGGCTTTTTCCATTAAACCGATTTTCTGCCAAAATTGTTCATCTTGCTCTCCAAATTCCTCTCTACTTAGACGTATTTTAGAAAGCGTCTTATGCTCTATGTAGAGTTGTTTTCTCTCTACTAAATCCTTAGCTAATTTATCTATCGCTAAGGTTATTTTGGAAGTCGGGCTATCCACTACTACCGGTATGCCCCTGTTAACAGCTAAACCTACTAATTTACCCTCTGAAGGTATTAAAGCCATTATCTCCGAAGGAAGTAAAGCTTTTATTTCCGGCCAACTTATCGAGCCTTTGCTTTCGGAACGGTTAAGAATTATCTTAATCATCTCTAAAGGAAAACCGATGCTTTGTAAAGTATCCAAAAGCCATTCGGTTTGATATACCGATAAAATATCGGGTGTAAGTATTAAGAAAATAAGGTTAGAGATATCAAAAGCGGATATTAAATTATCGCTTAAATTATTGCCGGCATCGATAATGATATAGTCAAATTCAGTTTTAAGAAAACTTAAAAAATTTTTTAACCCTTCAGGATTTATGTGAACTTTCTGAGAAATTTTAGCTATCGATGGCAAAAAAGACAGATTCTGTTGAAAATGTGCTAAATAATTATGGATATTTCTCTTCTTTTCTTGGAACTCCTTAACATGGCCGATAAGGCTATATAAGTAATACTTAGATTGGATGCCTAACATTTTGGAGCTCGCCTGTGGTCCACCTAAATCTAAATCTAGAAGTAAAACCTTCTTTTCCCGTAAAGACAAAGCTACCGCGATGTTTAACGAAATTAAAGTTTTTCCTACGCCGCCTTTTGTGCTAAAAAAAGAAATTATCCTTGGGTCCATCGATTAATCCATTTTATAAACTACTGGGATATCTACCCATAAATCTTCTATATCTATACTAGGAGGGAAAGGAGGGAAAGGACTTAAAGATTTAGTAACTTCTAAAACATTATTATCAAAAAAATTATATCCCGACGATTCGGCAACTCTAGCTTCTATAACTTCACCTTTATAATTAAGATGTACTTTTATCTTTACGGCTCCTTGCCAGCCGGCTTCTTTGGCTAAACGTGGATAATCTAAAGCTTGGAAAATCATTCTCTGAATCCTTAAAATATAATCGTTTAATATCTCGTCTTTCTGAAGGTATTCAGGATATACCGCAAGTTTATTTTGAGGTTGATTCTTAATTTCTTTTATAGGCTTCTCGTCTTTAGCTTCTTCGCTGCTACCTACAAGTTTAGGGGTAAGAGAGATAACCAGTTCGGTTTGGTCATCCTGATAGTCTTTGGAGCGGAAAAGAGCTCCCAGAATAGGCAAGTTACCTAAGCCCGGAACCTTATTGATATCATCTTTGGTGACTTTATCTTTAAATAAGCCAGAAATCATTATACCTTGGCCAGGCTTAAGAAGTAATACCGTAGAAGCATTACGGGTAGTAAAAGCTTTTATGATAGTTCCGTCCGAACGTGTATATTGGCCTTCAGTAGATAATTCCTTGACTTCGGTAGTTAAATTCAGTTTAATAGTATCATCTTGGGAAACTACCGGCCTTATATTTAATTTTACCCCATATTCTTTATACTCGATATTTTCGGCTACAGTATCCCCTTGAGAAGTGGCGGTAACTGTAACTACCGGTATTTCTCCTCCGACTAAAAAATTAGCCTCCTCCCCAGATAAACAGAGAAGCTTTGGCCGGGCTAAAATCTTTCCTTTACCGTCGGTTATAGCGGCCATAATATCTACATCTAAAGCTGTCCTAGTCCAATCTACTATCCTAAAAACATCCTTTAAGTTTCCTCCGGTTGCGGCAGCCTTACCGGTAATAGCTTCTGTTAAAGTAGTAGTTGGCGTAGGGGTACTACTAGGTTCACCAGTCCAATCAAAACCTATAGTTTGAGCAAGGCTTTTTGTTAATTCTAAAATCTGGCACTCTATTTCTACCATCTTACTTTCTTCTTTTATAGTCAAAAGATTATCAATGACTAAACTATTTCCTAAGTCATCTATAAATGAAGATAAGATTTTTTCTATTTGATCTTTCTCGTAAGAGCTTACTTTTCCTGCTACTACTATTTTGCCGACAGCTTCATTGTCTTCAAAACGGACATTTTTTATCTTAAGGTCTTCCTGAATTAATTTCTTTAAACGGCGTTTTATCATCTGCAAATCCTCTGATTGAACCGAAATGTAGAAATCTTTCGTTCCTTCGCTATCCCACACCGTTAAAACCGTATTTCCTCTCTGTTTAGCGGCAATTGTTATTTCTTTATCTAAAACTTCACTTACTTCTAGTATATCTGGATTTCTTACAGAAACTCTGGAAGGCAAAGAAACTTTTAATACGACTATCTCTCCGATAACCATTGATATCTCTTCGGTATAAGAACCGCTGCTATCTAGAGAAAAAGGATCTTGAGAATAGACTTTGACGACGCTTAACAAAAATAATACTACTAAAATTCTAAGCAGTGTTCCCTTCATCTTATTCTTTAGTTTCTTCTCCAGACTCAACGAATATTTCTTCTTTTTCCGTTCCCTTAAAAACTTTAATAACGTTAGGCGTACTTCTTTCCGAAATAGTAGTATACTTACCCAGCCTCATTAATAAAGTATCTAAAGTAACTACGGCGCGCCCTACTTCTTCGGCAGAATCATCTAAAGGCGGCCTTAACACTAGTCTTACCTTAGAGTTCTCCAATATATAGGTTAACAATTTTATATCTTCCGGCATAAGGGCTAAAGTTACTGTTTCAGCTTCCTGTTCTGCCATCCTAAAAGAAGAAATATTCCTATCCACAGCCAAAACTTTGACTCCCTGAAAGATATTTTCAACAATTGTAGCATAGTTTTCTCCTTCTAAAGGCAAGTTAAATACCGCTACTATATCAACACGGTCATCGGGCTTAAGCAAGCCTTCAATTGCCGATATCTTATCGACCGGTATAGTTATGGCTCTCATACCCTTAGGAATGGCTTGAGAAAGAAACTTAATTGCTCCTAAAGACCTTATCATATTGCTGTTGATATGTTGTCCGGCTAAGATATCGACTATCGCAATTTTACCGATAGCTGATTCTAAAGAGGTTAAATCGCCGGGCTGAAAAGACTTGGATGTCGTCCTTTCTAACGTTACCATATCTTGAGTAATAGTAGCTTCGCGAGGAATATCTGCCCGCGCTATCACTAGCTCTATCACCCGGCCTTTAGCGATAAGTTCCTGAATAAGTTGTTCTCTTTTCTGCATGTGGTTATGAAGCACCACAATAGCGATAATTCCTAACCCTAAACCAATAACTAAATTAAGAATCCTTTTATCCATTTATTCAAGATTTTATTTTAGTAAATTATCTTTGATGCCTACCTCGGATTTAGCTTTGATATCTTTAAGCAAATTATTAATTGCCTCAAAGCTTTTTCTTTGTTTTAAAAGAAACTCTAACTGGTCATAAATTTTGTTTAAAGATTCCGGCTCTCCCTTTTTAATATCTTCTACCATTACTATATAATATTCTTGTTTATCAGGATTTTTAAATACACTGGAGGTTTGCCCTTTGTCTAAAGTAAGAACCGCTTCCCAAAATTTGGTAAATTTCATATTGGGCTGATAAACTAAATACCCTAAGTCTCCTCCTTTTTTTGAGGATTCAACGATAGAATTAGCCGAAGCTAAAGAGGCAAAATTGCCACCCCGTAACAACTCTACTAACATTTCCTTAGCTTTAGCTTCCGAATCAACCACTATTTCTCTAACTCTTCTCTGCTCTATATTTTCTAAAGTTTTTTTATATTCATTATTATAGAAATTTTCTACATCTAAGGGGGTAACGGTTATATCTTTTAAAACTCTATTTAATAAAGAGAAATCTAAGATTTCTACCGTACTCTGACGGATACTTCTAGCGATATCAGGCTCTTTAGCTAAACCACGTTTCTCGGCTTCTTGAGCCAGCAATTCTAAATTAACTAAAAGATCTAAATACACTTTCTTACCTTCCAGGGTAGCTAAATCAATGGTTTCAAGATAAGCTGGCACCATAGTTCTAGCTAAAAGGCCTAATCTTTCTACGGCTATTTCACTTTTGCCGTCATTAGCCTTAATAATTGCTTCTACTTGTTCTTGAAAATCCGAAAGCGGCAGGGCCCATTTGTTCACCTTAGCAAGAGTAATCTCATTAGTTTTAGACTCTGAAGTTTTACCTAACTTTTTAGTAACGTTAGATAATTGTTCACAACCACAAAAGAATAAGACAGAAATAATTATCAGAACAATAAAACTAAATTTCTTCATAACTCCTCCTTTTTATTTAAAATATATAATAAGTTTAACAATATAAACTTATTAAATCAAGCTTTTTTTAATCGTTGAAAGGGTATCTTTTTATTGCCTTTATGAAAATTCTGGTTTAAAATAAGCTAACGATACTAAGCTAAAAGACACCATAAATTTTAAGAAACTCTTAAAGGTGAAAATGAAAAAGAAATGGCTTATTGTTTTAGATACCAGCATCTTTGTTAACCCGGATTCGCGGTTTTTATTCGGGCAGACACCGAGAGAAGCTTTTGGCAATTTTCTTCAGAGACTAGAGAATAAGAGAGATGTTTCCTGTTATATACCCCCTTCGGTATATAACGAATTAATTAAATTTATCGAAAAAGCGCCGGCTGCGGAAAAAATGGTCCTCATAGAATTAAAACCTCCTTCTATTTATGAATCTCCCCTACCGGCAATACTGATTTATGAATTTATCGAAGAAATGAGAGCTAGAATAAATAAAGGCTTAAGAGTAGCAGAAAAATATACTCGTAAAGGCCTCGACAACAATGGGCATTCCGAAAAAGAAGAAGATATTGTTAAAAACTTAAGGCAAGAATATCGTATAGCTCTAAGAGAAGACATTATCGATAGCAAAGAAGACTTCGACCTTATCCTCTTAGCCAAAGAGCTAAAAGCCTGTTTAGCTACTTCTGACAAAGGCCTTATTAAGTGGGCCCAAAAATTAGGTATAACCTGTATCGACGCTATTGCCCTGCAAGAATTAATCAACTCTTTATAATAACCGTAACTATTTCTCTTATAATATCTTCGAGAGTAATTATGCCGTAAGTTTTTTTACCTTTTAGCACCAAAGCTATATTTTCTCTCTTGTTTTTTAAAGTCGCAAAGACTTCGTGCAGTTTTTGATTAAAACCCACTTTAGTAATCGGCCTTACAAACTGTTGCCAATTAGAATCGGTCTGATTACTATAAAATAGATCATAAATATTTACAAAGCCAAGCACCTCTTTATTTCTAAAAACCGGATAACGAGTGAATCTATATTGTTTGACGATCGCAAAAATAGACGAAAGCGAATCGGTATAATCAAAAGCAATAATTTTTTTAGTTTTCACACAAAAATCTTTTACGGTATCTTTTCGAAATCCCATCACTTCCTCTATGGCTTCCTTTTCTCCGCGGTCAATACCCCCCTGGATTTCTATCTCTCTGACTAATTGTTTTATTTCTTCTTTAGTTACAAAAGGCGAACGAAATCGAGTTTTCTTTATAAAAATCCTTACCAAAACCTTGCTGGCAACCTCAACAGTTATAACTATCGGCGAGAACAATCTCGTAAAAAATTCAATTAATTCCACGGATTTATAACTAAAATCTTGGCTGAAAAACCGGCCAATATTCTTAGGAACTAGTTCGGCAAAAATGACTATAAAAGGGGTAAAAATAAACGTCGTCCACAAATTACTATTTTCTATACCGACTTCGGCCAAAATAAAGGTAAGCAAACTAGTACTTAAAACTAACGAAACATTGGTTCCTACCAAAGTAGTGGCAAGAAACCTTGCGGGATTTTTAATAAATTCATAAACTTTCTTGGCTTTCGGATCTCCTTTAAGCTGGCGATGGCGTAACTGTAAAGTCGAAGACGAAATAAAGCTTATTTCGCTGGCTGCGAAAAAACCTTCCAAAATAATCGCAGCTAAACAGCCTAGTAAAGATAAATAAATCATTTTTCTACTTTTAGAATGACGCTAAATATTCTTCTTGTAGTTGCTCGCTCTATAAAAAAATTAATTTTCCCAAATCTTATATTCTCGCCGTTATGAGGAATTTTCTCTATTTGCGATAAGATAAAACCGGCTATGGTATCTTCTTCTTCGGGAAGATCTAAGTTGGCCGCTAGGTTTACGGTCTTAATTGGGGTTTTCCCATGGACTCTCCAGGCTTGTTCGTCTATTTTCTCCAAAGGCTCCTGAATAGTTTCGAATTCATCGTATATTTCGCCAAAAATCTCTTCTACGATATCTTCTGTGGTAATTAACCCTTCGGTACCGCCGTATTCATCCAAAACTATTGCTATTCTTTCTTTTTGCTCTAAAAGTAACTTTAAAATACCATCGATACTTTTAGTTTTAGGAATAAATATCGGTGGCCTTAAAAATTGGTGAAAATCTTCATCCGGATTAAGAAAAATATCTTTGGCATGAATGATTCCGGTAACATTATCTAAAGAATCCTGATATACTGGGAATCTCGCGTGTTTTTCTTTCTGCAGAATATCGATTACTTCTTTTTGGGACATCTTGCTGTTAATAGCTTTGATATCAATACGGGCAGTCAAAACTTCGCTGGCTTTGGTATCCTTAAACTCCAAGACATGGTGAATCATTCTTACTTCTTGAGCCGAAAACTGGCCTTCTTTTTTGCCGATAAGAAGAAAAGCTTTGAATTCTTCATCGCTTAAGACAGACCTTTTACGTCCACGAATTACTAAAGAAGAAATACTAATAACGATTCTTTCAATAGCATTTATTAGAGGTGAAAACACTTTAGTGAAAATACTTAAAATCGGAGGAAACAATAAAGACAGCCTTTCGGCAGTGTATATTGCGAATGTCTTCGGAAAAATCTCTCCCAGAAAAAGTATTAAGGTACCGCTAATAAAAATAGCTAAGATAAGGCCTTTTTCTCCGAAATATTCTACGAAAATAGCTGTTGATAGAGAAGTCAAACCTATATTGACTAATAAATTGCCAAAAACAATAGCCGAAAGTAAATGCGTAGGTCTTTTGATAAGGTTCTTTAGGGCCTTGGCTTGAGGAAAATTTCCTATGATCCGCCGCAATTTTAAATTGCCTAAAGAAAAAATTGCGGTTTCAGAAGCCGAAAAAAAGGCTGATGAAATAATAAATAAGCAAAAAAATAGAATATTAAAAAACATCTCGGTTTACTTCTTTAATGCCGATCAATAAAAACTCCGGCTATGTTTTCTTGACAAAATAGGCACCTATTATTTTTAATATTATTTTCCCAGATATTAAAATAGTCTCTTTTTATTAAAATTTTACCGCAATTAGGACAAATAGTATCTGTTCCGTCGGAAACATTTCCTAAATAAACATACTTTAATCCGCATGATTTGGCGATATTCTTGGCTTTGGTAAGTACTTCATAAGGAGTATGATTGTAATTAATAAACTTATAATCAGGGTGGAACCTGCTTATATGCCAAGGTATTTCTTTACTTATACTAGCAATAAATTCAGCGATGTCTCTTAGTTCCTTTTCTGAATCGTTTTGGTCAGGGATAACTAAAGTCGTTATTTCTACCCAAATATTAAGTTTATGCATCAATTTAATAGAATTTAAAACCGGTTTTAACCCACCGCCACAATTTTTTAAATAAAAATCTTCGCTAAAGCTCTTTAAATCTACATTAGCCGCATCTAAATAGGGGCTTATAGTTTCTAAAGCTTCTTTAGTCATATAACCATTAGTAACAAAAATGTTTTTAAGGCCTTCTTTTTTGGCTAAGCAAGATATATCGTAAGCGTATTCAAAAAAAATAGTTGGTTCGGTATAGGTATAAGAAATACTGGCACAATTACTCTTTTTGGCCTCTTCTACTATATCTTGAGGTAGTATCTTCTTGCTGGAAAAAGAGATGATCGAATCGGGATTTTGGGAAATTTGCCAATTTTGACAGAAACCGCACTTAAAATTACACCCTTTAGTAGCTAAGGAGTAGGATTTAGTTGCAGGTAAAAAATGGTAGAGAGGTTTTTTCTCAATAGGATCTACCGCAAGGGCTATTGGCTCGGCATAAACTAAGCTTTTTAGCGTTCCTTGGAAATTTTCTCTTACGCCGCAAAGCCCTCTTTTACCAGGAAGAATTCTACAATGGTGCGAACAAAGATAGCAATGAACTTTGTTATTATCCAACTTTTCATAAAGTACCGCTTCTTTCATTATTTACTTTCGTAAAACCGGGCTAATAAATACAAAAAGTCCGATAAACGATTCAAATAAACTAAGATATGCTTATTTTTTAGTTTTTTCTTCTTAGCAAGAGTTACTATTTTTCTCTCTACTCTTCTGGTAATAGCTCTAGCTACATCTAAATTGCCCGAAATAATATTTTTCCCCGGTAAATGGAAGCATCTTTTTTTAATTACGCCCTTTTTTTCTAATTGCAAAATCCGCCGCTCAAGGTTGCTAATAAAGCTTTTATTTATTCTTTCCTTTAATCTTATTATATCTTTAGCTTCAAGAGCAACTTCGGTACCAATTAAAAATAAATCTTGTTGGCAAAATTCAATTATCTTTTTGGTTCTTTTACTCTTAATCAGGCTTTTAGCTAAACCTAGATAAGAGCTTAATTCATCAATCTCTCCGCAAGTTTCTATACTGATATGGTCTTTATCTACTACTGTACCGCTATAAAGAAGAGTTTTGCCTTTATCCCCAAATTTGGTAACTATACTTTTAACCATACAATTTTTCTAAGAAGACATCAGGCTTAAAGCTTCCTGCCTTGTTTTTTGGTTAACTCTAAATATACCTCTTACTACTGAAGTGGCAGTAACAGTTCCAGGTTTTTTTACTCCCCGCATAGACATGCAAAGGTGTTCGGCCTCAATTACTACCATTACTCCTTTAGGCCTTAATTTTTTCATGATAACATCAGCGATTTCAGTAGTAAGACGCTCTTGAACCTGTAGCCGTCTGGAAAGGGTATCTACAACCCGCGCTATTTTACTTAAGCCGGTTATGCGCTTATCTGGGATATAAGCTACATGGGCTTTGCCGATAAAAGGCAAAAGATGGTGTTCACAAAGTGAATAGAGCGGGATTCCCTTTAAAAGTATGATTTCATCGTGTTTCTGCTCTAGAATTACTTCTAATTCGCTACTGGCATCTTTAAATTGCCCTTTCAAAATCTCTTCATACATTTGAGCTACTCTGTAAGGAGTGTTAGCAATATCTTTTTTGGTTAAATCTGCGCCTACTGCCTCTAATACCATTCTAATCCCTTTCTCGACCTTTTTTTTATCCATACCCACCACCTTATTTGCCGATACAAAAATTATTAAAAATATTCTCTAAAATCTCTTCCGAAAATACCTCACCGTTAAGCTTTCCCAAATTATCAAGGCAATCTTTCAAAGTCATATTAATAAAATCAAGAGTATAGCCTTCTTTCAAAAATAAGATTACCTCTTTTAAGTTTTGTTCTACTTTTTTTAATACTTCTTGTTGGTACTGATTAAGAAAAATGATATCTTCTCTGTTAAAAGAACCTTTATGAATTTTGCGGTATATAACTTTCTTAAACTTATCTAAACCTTGGTTTTTTAGAGCGCTTATTTGTACTATTGGTGACTTAAGCGAAAGAGTCTTTTTTAAATCTATTCTCTGGATAAGATCGCTTTTATTTATTACTAAAATCGTATTTTTAGTCTTTGTTTTATCTAAAAGCAAAAAATCGTCTCTATCTAACGGCTTAGAACCGTCTAACATAAGAATAACTAAATCAGCCTGCTGGAAAATATTGTAAGCTTTATCTACAGCTTCTTTGGTAATTATATCTTTGGGCTCTAGAATTCCGGCGGTATCATAAATTCTTAAAGGGATGCCTTTTATATTTATAGACTCTTCGATAACATCGCGGGTAGTACCGGGAAATTTGCTTACAATAGTTCGTTGTTGCCCAAGCAGCTTATTAAAAAGAGTGGACTTACCGACATTGGCTTTGCCGCAAATCACGCACTTAAATCCTTCCAGCATAATTTTAGCTTCGCCAGCACCTTGAGATAAACAGCCTACTCTTTTCATTAAACTTACAGCTCTTGCTTTAAGATGATTATTAGCGATACCTATTTCGGCTTCGGGAAAATTCATCATACCTTCAGTCTGAATAAATATCTCTTTTATCTCTTCTTTTATCTTGGCAATCTTTTCTGAAGCTTCTCCTTTAAGCTGAGAGATGGCCTGATAAAGCGATTGCTCGGTTTTAGCTTCTACTAATCCTGAAATACTTTCGGCCTGTAAAAGGTCAATTCTCCCGTTCATCAAAGCCCGGTAGGTAAATTCTCCGGGCAAAGCCAACCTTGCTCCTTGAGATAAAATAATATTTAAAATCTTATTCAATACTACCGTCCCACCGTGAGAGGATATCTCTATTACATCTTCTTTAGTATAAGAATAAGGTTTACGCATAACACTGACTAATACTTCGTCTATCAATAAATTTTTTCCATTTTTTTCTGTCTTATTTTTAAGAATTTCCCGTATCCAACCGTAGTGCAAAGTATATGATTTTACTTTTTTGAGGTTTTTTCGGCGCCGGGGTTTAAATATCTTAGAAATAATAAAAAAAGATTTTTTACCGGAAATCTTAATTACCCCCAATGCTGATTTGGAAGGAAAAGTAGCGATGGCGGCAATAGTATCGGCTAGATTATAATCTTTTATCTTTATCATGGGATTAAAGTATTTTATTAAAAATTCCTAAAATGTCTATATTAACTGTGATGGTTCTAATTTATCAGCTAATGGTATTTTGCCATTCTGGAGCTGACCAGGAATTTTTTTGCTTCGCTTACTAAAAATAACGAGCCACTTACTAATATTAAATCGTTCTTTCGGTAAATTTTTCTCGCTTCTTCGAAAGCTTGACGGATATTATCGGTTAACACTACCTCTTTTAAACGGCAGACTTTTTTTAATTCTAAAGGCTCGTAAGTACGTGGGTTATCAAAGCGGGTTAAAATAAGATTTCTATAGGCTATCTGTTTTAGCATTTTCTTAGCGTCTTTATCTTTAGAACAAGCAAAAATTAAAATCACTTTATATTTTGGATAATATAATTTTAAATTATCTGCTAAAACAGAGAAGGAAGAAACATTATGGGCAACATCGGCAATAATTAAAGGTTTTTTGCAGATAAGCTCGAATCTACCCTCTAAATTAAGACTTATAATATCATTAGTTAGCGCTCTTTTGATAATTTCTTTTTTCCCTAATAAAAATAGTGTTGCTAAAGCTAAGGCCGCGTTTTCGGCCTGATATTTGCCTTTAAGTTTGATTTTAACCTTTCTTAATCTAAAATTTTGGAACTGAAAGTTAAAAGTAGTGAGGTTTTTATTAATTTTTAAATCTTTTATCTGAAAATCCCGACTAGAAAGAAAAAGAGGAGCTTTTCTTGTTTTAGCTATAGCCTCTATTACCTCCAAAACTCCTCGACGTTGGCAAGAACAAATAACCGGAACTTGTCTCTTTATTATTCCGGATTTTTCGTAAGCAATTTCTTTTATTCTATTGCCTAATTTATCCATATGATCATAGCCAATATGGGTAATCAAAGAAACTAAAGGTTTAACTATATTGGTAGCGTCTAATCTTCCTCCCAAACCAGTTTCTAACACTACCAAATCTACTTTTTTATCCAAAAAATACTTTAAGGCGATAGCAGTAGAAATTTCAAAAAAAGTTACTGTTCCTAATTTTTGGGGTATATCTATTTTTCTTAACTTTTCTTTAATTTCTCTTGTTAACTTTACAACTTCAGCACCTAAAATTTTACGACTCTTGATTTCTATCTTCTTTTCTTTTGGAAAGAAAAGCGACTTTTTAATAACTATTCTCTCGCGAAAATCAAATAAGTGCGGAGAAGTATAGACTCCGACCTTTAAACCGCAAGCCGCTAAAAAATTAGAGCAATAATAAGCTGTGGAACCTTTGCCTTTGGTACCGGCGATATGAATCACTCTAAGGCGTTCATAGGGTATTTTTAAATACTTAAATAGCAACATTACCCTTTTAAATTTTAAAGATTTTTTATAAGGATAACGGGTAATCTTTTCGTAATTTATGAGCGAATCTAAATACTTTTTGGCCGAAAGATAATTATCAATCATAATTATGGTTTAGGGAGAATTCATTATCGGAAAACATGGAGCGGAACTTACTTCTTCTACTAAAAAGTAGATAAAAGATAAGGGCTAAAAATGTCAAATTATTTAAAGAGGTTTTGAGTTTTAGTTTTTCGCTTTGAATAATATTCTTAGATTTAGTATCGTTATAGATTAGTGGCGAAAATGGCGGATTCCGGTAAAAACCATACTTATACCTAATTTATCGCACATCTTTATTAAGTCTTTATCTTTTATAGAGCCACCCGGCTGAATTATAGTTTTAATCCCTTTACTATAAGCTATCTTTATACCGTCTTCCTTAGGGAAAAAACCATCCGAAGCCATAACTGCCGAACGGATAATATGGTCGGCTTTCTTTAAGGCTATCTTTACCGATCCTACTCGGGAAGGTTGCCCGGCGCCGATACCTAAAACCGAATTATTTTTCGCTATAACTATAGCGTTAGATTTTACAAATTTGGCTATTTTCCAGGCAAATATCAAATCTTTAAATTCTTTATCAGTAGGTTCTTTTTTAGTTACCACTTTTAAAGAATTTTTGTCTAAAGTGAGGTAATCTCTATCCTGAATAAGATAGCCGAATAGAGTAGTTTTAATATCTTTGCCTCCTATTTTATAGTCGAAATTAGCTTCTAAAATGCGAAGTTGCCGCTTACTAGATAAAACCTTTAAAGCTTCTTTAGAATAAGAAGGGGCTATTATACACTCTTTAAAATCACTTTTAATAATTGCTAAAGCAGTATCCCTGTCTACCTTTCTATTTAACCCTATTATTCCTCCAAAACTAGATAGTTCATCGGCAGCAAAAGCTTTCTTGTAGGCCACGGACAGTTGCCGGTCGGTTGCTACTCCACAGATAGAGGCGTGTTTTATAATAGCAGCAGCCGGTTCGCCAAACTCCTTGACCATAGCCATAGCGGTATCTAAATCTAAAAAGTTATTATAGGATAATTCCTTACCGCTAAGTTGACGAAATGCCATTTTTTCGGAATTGACCAAATTATACAAAGATCCTTTCTGATGCGGATTTTCTCCGTAACGCAAACTAATAGTTTCTTCTAAATTTAAACTTAAAACCGGCCGGCCTCGAAAATAATTATAAATATCGTTATCGTATTCTTTAGTAAGATAAAAAGCCGTTTGCGCCAATATTCTAAGAGTTTCGTAAGAAATAAAGCCTTTGTTCTTCTGCAGTTCTCCCAAAACTAGTTTATACTGTTGAGGATTACTTAAACAGGCTACGTTTTTAAAATTTTTGGCCGCTGCCCGTAATATCGAAGGACCACCGATATCTATGTACTCTATCATTTCGTCCCAACTTAAGTTTTCTTTTATCTTCTCGGAAAAAGGATATAAGTTTACTACCACCATATCTATGGGCTGTATCCCTAAAGCTCTTATTTCTTCCATATGCAAAGGATGCTTCTTATTGGCTAAAATTCCGGAAAATATTTTGGGGTGTAGAGTTTTTACCCGGCCGGAAAGCATCTCGGGAAAAGAAGTCACACTAGCCACATCTTTGGTAGGAATTTGGCTTTTACGCAATAAAGCTGCGGTCTTTCCGGTAGAAATTATTTCTGCCCCAAAATCGTTCAGTTTACGGGCAAATTCAATTATCCCTTTTTTATCCCAAACGCTTATTAAAACTCTTCTAATTTTTAACATATCTAATTCGACTAAGTATTTTTTCTGCGTCTTCGACTTGAAAAAATTCAAGTTTCATTAAACATTAAACTTCACTTCTATTATATCGTTCGGCTGCATAATATAATCCTTATCTACTAATTTTACAAAACCATGGGATCGAGCCTCGTTCATATTAAAAAAATTATCAATATCCTGATAATGGGTAATTTCGGCTTTAATGAAGCCTCTTTTTAAATCGCTGTGTATCCGGCCGGCTGCTTCTAGCGCGGTATCTCCTTTAAATAAGCTCCAAGCCTTAACTTCTTTTTTCCCGCAGGTAAAAAAGAAAATTGTACCGCTTTTTTCAAACACCTCTCCTAACAAAGAAGTTATATCAATAACTTTATCCTTTTCTGCCGAAGGCTTAATAGTGGCTAGTTGCCACAACCTAAATTTGCTCTCTTCTTCTTTAGAGAATCCGCCGTCGTAAAGAAGTTTCTCTTGCTCTAATATTTTCTGGGCCCGGCCAAGAAGGTCTTTTTCGTTAGTATCTTCGCTACGGGATAACCTTTTTTCTATTTTCTCTAAATCAATTAATATAAAGTCTACTTTTTTATCTCGACTAAAAACAACCGCATCGGCTTTATCAAGTTCGGAATCTATAAATTCTACCGTATACGGCGAAGATTTATCGGGAGAAAATTTCTCGACCAGCTTCTTAAAGCATTCATCGACGTATTTATATTTACCGCTACTAATATCTAGTCCGAAATTAAATATCTTCATTTAAAAAACTTCCGCTATAACCTCAAAGAACTTTAAATATTATTCTTCTTCCTTCTTATTATTTCTAGTTTTATTAGCCTGTTCTACTATATTTTGGGCTAGCCGGGCTGGGACAATTTCGTAGTTAGAAAAACTCATGGTATAGCTTCCTCGCCCTCCGGTAACAGAACGTAAATCCGAAGCGTATTTGAACATTTCTACCAAAGGAATAGTTGCCTTAACCACCTCGCTTCTGCCTCTGACTTCCATGCCTAAAATCCGGCCTCTTCTACTATTTATATCACCGGTAATCTGGCCCATAAACTCTTCCGGAACCGAAATCTCTACGTTCATAATCGGCTCTAGCAGAACGCTACCGACCTGGTCAAAACCTTTTTTTAAAGCCATAGAAGCAGCTATTTGAAAAGCGATATCCGAAGAGTCTACCGAATGGTAAGAACCGTCAAACAGAGTGACTCTAATGTCAGCTATCGGATATCCGGCCAAAAAGCCTTCTTCCATAGCTTTACGTATTCCTTTCTCTACCGAAGGAATAAAGTTACGGGGGATAGCTCCACCGACAATTTTATTAACAAATTCAAATTTTTTGCCTCTTTCTAAAGGTTCTATTTCAATAGAAACATCTCCGTATTGACCACGACCGCCAGTCTGTTTTTTATATTTATGAGAAACTTGTATAGATTTTAAAATAGTTTCTAAATAAGGTACTTTTGGGGTTCCTAACTCTACATTGGCGTTATATTTTCTCTTCATTCTCTCTATGATGATATTGATATGTAATTCTCCCATCCCGGAAATAATAAGTTCCTTAGTTTGAGGGTCCAAAGAGGTGCTGCAAGTAGGGTCTTCGCTAGTTAAACGGTTTAAGGCCGAAGAAATCTTATCTTCGTCTTGCCGACTTTTAGGTTTAACTGAGGCTGAGTATGAAGGAGAAGGAAACTCTAAATGTTCAAATTCTATTGTTCTCGAAGAATCACAAATCGTATCTTGAGTTTCGGTATCTTTCAACTTAGCCATAGCAGCAATATCTCCACAACAAATACTATCTTGGGATATTTGCTGTTTACCTCTCAATAAATATAGTTGTCCGAATTTTTCCTTACTTTCTTTGGAAGAGTTAAAAAAAGCGCTATTGGATTCTAGTTTACCCGAAAAAACTCTAAAAATGGTAAGCTGGCCGACAAAAGGGTCGATTATAGTCTTAAAGACTTGGGCTGCGAAGGGAGCTGTTATTTCGGGTTTAATTAACACCTCTTTTCCGGATTTATCTTTGGCTTTACGCGGTAAAGATTCGGCTACTGACGGCATACTATCGACAATAAAATCCAGCAAAGTATCTACGCCTATCTCTTCGATAGCGACTCCGCCGAAAACCGGAAACAGTTGAGAATTTACTATGGCCTTTTTTAAGGCTGACCTTATCTCTTCCTCTTCTAGAGCTCCAGTTTCAAGATATTTCTCGCAGAGAATATCGTCGCTTTCAGCTATAGCTTCCAAAGCACTATTGTAGAGAACGGGATTTTTATTTTTATTTTTCAAGATATTTACTACCGACTTATCTTCCCTAAAACCGAAATCAACGGCTTTTTTAGTTAAACTTTTTCTAATTTCTTCTAGCCTTTTATTGTAATCGACGTTTTCTTTGTCTAATTTATTAATAAAAAACAAACAAGGTAGATTTTCTTTCCTTAACAGATCCCAAGCTTTTTCAGTACCAACGCCTATGCCTTCCAAACCATCTACAACTATAATTGCAAAATCTACCGCTCGTACACTGGCAATTACTTCTCCGATAAAATCAAGATAACCGGGGGTATCGATAAACTGTAAAGAATTGCCTTTATATTCTGAACTTAAAACAGACAAGTTGATGGAGCTTTTTCTTTCTTTCTCGTCATCTTCGTAATCGCTGATTGAAGTAGCCTCATCTACGCTTCCCATTCGGCTAGAAACTCCGCACTTAAAAAGAATCGCTTCCACCAAAGAGGTTTTTCCGGCCTGAGCATGACCGCAAACTAGAAAAGTTCTTTTTTTGGTTAAATCCTCGCTCATAACTGCTTCCTCCTTACGCTGATTTTAAAGCTTATCGGCTTATCAGGTCTTTCCTGATATCCTTACCAGCCAGTATCTAGCATCTAGTATCCAATATTTAAGGCGTGGCTTTTCTGCCTACTAATAGACAATTTAGCTTGTACCAAGATAGGCTTTTATTATAGTAGAAATAGGCTTGGGAGTCAACGAAAGGAACTACTTTTTTATTTTATATAAGTCTTTGATTTGCAAATAGATATGTGTATTAATAGATAAACATAGCGTCCCCAAAGCTATAAAATCTTAGCCGGCGGTCGATAGCGTAGTTGTAACTTCTACGAATAAACTCAAGGCCGGCAAAGGCTGAAACTAAAATAAGGTTAGTAGAATAGGGAGTATGAAAATTGGTTATCAAACCATCTGTGATTTTAAAGTCATAGCCGGCTGTAATATAAAGATTGGTCTGGCCGCAAAAAGGCTTAACCATAAATTTCTGCTTAGAATCTTTGAAAGCTGCACTCTCTAAGCTTCTAACAGCAGTAGTACCAACTGCAATAATACGTTTCTTATCGCTACGGGCTTTGTTGATTATCTCTGCCGCTTGAGATGACAGCTCTACATACTCGCTATCTATATCATGCTTTCGAATATCTGGTACTTTAACTGGCCGAAAAGTAGCTAACCCGCAATGAAGGGTTAGATAAACTATATTTATGCCTCTTTTTAAGAGTTTTTCTAAGAGTTCTTCGGTAAAGTGCAATCCGGCCGTAGGCGCAGCAACTGCACCTTCGTTTTTGGCATAAATTGTTTGATAATCTTCGAAGCTAGCGGTTGTCTTTTTGATATAGGGAGGAAACGGGGTCTCTCCGACTTGAACTAAAAGATTTTCGATATCAGCTGGAAAAAATTGCACTATTTTAGATCCTTTCTCGGTCTTAGCGATAACTTGGGCTCTAAGCTTACCATCTTTGAAGATAAGAGTATCTTTTATCCTAGCCCGTTTTGCCGGTTTTACCAATACCTCCCATTCTCCTAAATTAACCTTCTTTAATAATAAGATTTCTACCTTTGCTCCTTTCTCCCGCTGGCCGTATAAACGGGCTTTTATCACCTTAGTATTGTTTAAAACTAAAACATCTCCTTTTTGTAAAAAATCAACGATATCGAAAAAATAAAGTTCTTTTATCGTCTCTTGAGTACGATTAAGGACTAAAAGGCGGCATTTATCTCTGGGATTGGTTGGCTCCTGGGCAATCAACTCTCTAGGTAGCTCATAAAAATATTGTTCCAGAGACCATTTTTCCATAAGACAGAATTAGGAAGGAACTTCTTCGGAAGCGAATTTTACCGACACTAATTTAGATATTCCTTTCTCCTGCATAGTAACACCGTATAGGCAACTGGCGTTACTCATCGTTTTCTTATTATGGGTAATTAGAACAAATTGTGAGGTAGCAGAGAATTCTTTTAGGATGTGATTAAATCTATCTACGTTGGCTTCGTCTAACGGAGCATCGATTTCATCTAAGACGCATAAAGGAGAAGGCCTAACGCTAAAAATAGAAAATATTAGGGCGATAGCAGTCAAGGCTTTTTCTCCGCCGGAAAGAAGAGATACATTCTGTAATTTTTTTCCCGGCGGCTGTACTTCTATCTCTACTCCTGACTCTAAGATGTTATCTTCATCCAAAAGAATAAGGTTAGCTCTACCGCCGTTAAATAAAAACTTAAAATTCTTTTTGAACTCTACTTCGATTTTCCGGAAAGTTTCTAAAAATAACTCCTTGGAAGTGTGGTTTATCTTAGCTATTGCCTTTTTTAGATTCTCTTTAGAAGTAACCAAATCCTGCTTTTGATTATTTAAGAAATCTTCTCTTTTTTTAAGCTCTTCGAACTCTTCTATGGCCACTAAATTAACTTCTCCTAAATTTTCGATTTTATTTTTAAGCTCGTCTTTGCTTTGTAAAAGTTCTTCTAGGTTTATAGCCGCCTCTACTGTCTGCGCAACGAATTCTACGCTATAGACTTGTTTTAAATAATCTTTAATTTTATCTTTTTCGTACTCTAGGCCCTGGGACTCTAATTTCTTATTATAAGTAGCGGCTTTTATCTCCTGGTTCTCACTATCTAACTTATGCATTAATTCTTTAGTTTCCTGGATAGTCTTATTTAGGGATATTTCTTCTTGTTCTAAAGCAGCTCTTTTTTCGGTGTAATTACGGATTTTGGTTTTATCTTCTTCTATTTTAGACTTTAAGTTTTTAATCTGCTCTCCTAAAGAAAGGCTCTTAGAATCATTCTCCTTGCTTTCACTATCGATTTGTCCAAGATCTTTGCAAATATTATTTACCTCGTCTTGGAATAGAGAAATCTTTGAACTCAAAGCTTCTTTTTCTTTAATAAAAGACTGTTTTTCGGAAAGTTTACGTGCAATTCCAATATCTACCTCTTTTATTCTCTCTAAAGATATATTTATAGCGTCTTGGCAGCTTAATAAATTATTGTTGGACTTATTTAAATATTCTTCTATCAATAGTAATTCTTTTTCTATACCTTTAATCTTTTCCTGGCTATCTTCTATTTCGCTAAAAGCATTCTTTTCTTCCTCTTTTAATAAGTCGAACTCCTCTTCTAGGCGTTCAGCTTCTCTTTGGTGGATATCTTTCGCCTGCAAATTTTTATTTAACTCTTTGTTTGCCTCTTCTATCCGGCTGTTTTCGCTGGAAAGCTCTTCGTTGATTTTAACTTGCTCTTGCTCTACCTGCTGCATTTTTACCTTAAGATTATCGATTTCACTCTTAAGTTGGAAAATTTTTTCTTCTAATTGTTTTTCCTCAAAAGAAATGATTTTAGCTTCTATTTGAGCTTTATAAGCGCCTTTTTCTTTTATAAAGGTGACGTTTTGCAAAGAAGCAACTAATTTATTGATATTTACCGGCTCCTCTTCGAATATAACAGTAATCTTTTTCTTAACCGAAAAAGTTTCGTACTTTAAACGAAAATCTTTTAAAAAATCATAAGATGCTTTTAGTTCTACTAAATCTTTTTCTTTTTCGACTATTTTAGAGCGGGTATTTTCGATAAAGACCGTTAATTCTTTATTTTTCTGGATTAAACCGCTTTTTTTGCCCTGCAAAACCTCTAATTTTTTCTCGGCTTCATGCGACTCTCCTTCTACCTCTTTAAGTTTTTCTTTATTTTCAGTGAGCAGAGTTTCTAATCTAGCTTTATCTAAAAGAAGCCGTTTTTTTCTATTGTTTAAAGCCGTAATATGGGTTTGTTTCTGGACAAATTCATTATGATACTGAACCTTTTTGCTCTCATAATCTAATATCTTGGCTTTTTCCTGGCTAATTATTGCCTTATTTTTTTCGATGTTTACTTTTAAATCTGCCCCTTCCTTTTCCAGTTTTTTCACCGCTTCATCTAATAAAAGGAAATTTTCCTCTAATATTTTCAATTGCTGGTTTTCTTTACTTGTCCTTTCCTGTTGCGTAAGCAATCTTTGATTAAGGCTAACTTTATTTTGTTTTAAGCTCTCGTTGCGGATTTTAAGCTCATTTATACGTTGTTCATTGATATTAATATGGTTGCTAGAGTTATCTATCTGGCTATTTAAAGAAACTATAGCAGTGGCAGCATCTTCCAAACTAATCCTTAAGTTCTTCGCTTCGTTGCTCAATTCCTCTAAGCGGTTATTAACTTCCGATAGCTGTTCGTTTTTCTTACGGCTTTTATCTTCAAGAACTTCTAATTCTTGATTAAGGCTTTTGGCTTTTCCTTCTAAATCAGCAAATTGCAAAGTCGCTATCTTTTTTTCTACCTCTATTAATTGTTCGTTTATTTCTTTATATTTTTTGGCTTTTTCTACTTGCCGTTCTAAATAACGGGTTTGCCTTTTTACTTCAGAAATTATATCTTCCAAGCGTAAGAGGTTTTCTTCGGCTTCGCCAAGTTTTTTTAAGGTTTCTTTCTTCCTATCTTTATATTTAACGATACCGCTGGCTTCATCGAAAATCAGCCTTTTGTCTTCGGGCTTATAACTTAAGAAAATCTCTATTTTACCTTGTTCGATAAAAGAGTAGGTAGATTCACCTATTCCCGTTCCCATAAATAAATCTTGGACATCTTTTAGCCTTACTACGTTTTTGTTAATAAAATATTGACTCTCTCCGGTACGATAAAGACGACGGGAAATTGCTACTTCTTTATAATCTATGGGTAGGTACCTGTCTTCGTTGCAGAAATTAAGGGTAACTTCGGCATAATTTAAGGGAGCCAAATTTTCGGTGCCGTTAAAGATAATATCTTCCATCTTAGCCCCGCGTAAAGATTTAGGACTCTGCTCTCCTAGCGCCCACTTTATAGAATCAAAAACATTGGATTTACCGCAACCATTAGGGCCTACCACTGCTGTTATCCCCGGCCCAAAAGTGAGAGAAGTTTTTTGAGGAAAGGACTTAAAGCCGAATATTTCTAACTCTTTTAAATACATAATAAAAGTAAAAAATGTAAAGCGAAAAGTGAAAAACTAAAACATATTTTTTTTAAGGTATTTTTCACTAAATATACTGATAAATTTAATAAAAAGCAAAAACAATTTTTGAGGGAGGTTTCGAGGCCAAAAAGCATGGTATACCTCGCCTTTGGCGAGGGATTTTTTGGCCGAGGCACCAGCCAAAATTACCGCTGGGAATTTTGGCGTTCCCGAAAAATTTGGTTTTTGCTTTTTCTATAACCTGCAAACACATTTATTTAAATTACGTTTTTTTAAAGGTTTCTTTGAACTTTTTAGTCAAAAGGGGAATTATCTTAAATAAATCACCTATAATACCATAGTTAGCAACTTTAAATATCGGTGCTTCAGGATCTTTATTGATAGCGATAATAACATCGGAAGACTGCATGCCTACTAAATGCTGAATTTGGCCGGAAATGCCGCAAGCAATATATATTTTCGGGCAAACTGTACGTCCGGTCTGCCCAACTTGATGTGAATAAGGTATCCAACCGGCATCTACGCAAGCGCGCGAAGAACCAACTGCGGCTCCAATACTTTCGGCTAATTCTTCGATTAATTTAAAATTTTTAGCCTCTCCTAATCCTCTTCCGCCAGAAACGATAATATCGGCCTCTGCTAAGTTAACAGTAGCAATTGCTTCCTTAATAAAATCTAAAAATTTTATTCTTTTATCCTGCTCTTTTTCGTCAAAAACTTCTTTTACAATTTCACCTTTCCGAGACTTATCTTCTGCGGCCTCCGGCATTACTTTATGTCTAACTGTAGCCATTTGAGGCCTAAAGTTAGGAGAAATAATCTGAGCCATAATATTCCCGCCAAAAGCCGGGCGAGTTTGTATCAAAATCTTTCTCTCTTTATCGATATCTAAACCGGTACAGTCAGCAGTTAGACCAGTATAAAGATTCACTGCTATTCTGGATACTAAACTTCTACCGGTAGTAGTAGCGCCGGCTAAAAAAATTTCCGGCTTATACTTATTAACGAGTTTGACAATTGCCTTAGTATAGTTTTCGGCTATGTAGTGTTCAAGGATTTTCGAATCAATAACAAAAACTTTGTCTGCTCCCCGATAAATTAACTCATTCGCTTTAGGGCTAATATGTTTGCCCAGTAAAACGGCACCGACATAAGTATTAAGGTCTTTGGCTAACTGCTGAGCTTTAGCTAAAAGCTCAAACGCTACCGAAGATATTTCCCCATCTCTTTGTTCGGCAAATACCCAAACCCCTTTATAATTTTTAACATCCTCTTTTACTACTTCTTTACGTACAATTTCAATAGCTAAAAACTTACAACTATCTACACAAGCTCCGCAGATAGTACACTTATCTAAATCGATAATAGCTTTTTTATTTTCAATCTTTATAGCACCAACCGGGCAAGCCTTAAGGCATAAACTACAACCGACGCACTTATCTAAAATTACTCTTATTCCACCCATAATTAAATGAAAAATGTAAAATGAAAAACGAAAAATTGAAATTTAAAATTAAAAGAGGTTTTGAATTTTAGGTTGTGGTTTGACATTTTTCGCTTTTCGCTAAAGTATATCCTTTATTTCTCTAATCAACTCTTCTACTACTTTATCCGGTTCTCCTTCAAAAATTTTTCCGCCGGGCTTAGGAGGAGGGGTGAATATTTTAACTACTTGAGTCGGAGAACCAGAAAGCCCAATTTTATTTTCCTCAATATTTAGATCTTTATTTCCCCAAGCGGTAATGCTTGCCTTGCGGGCAGCCATCTTACCTCTTAAAGAAGGCAGACGTGGCTCATTTATCTCTTTTACCACCGTAATAAGAGCCGGTAACTGAAGCTCTATCAATTCATAACCGTCTTCTAACAATCTCTCAAGAACTATAATTTTAGGGTTAGTATCAAGGTGTATAGTATCTATTTTCCTAACATAGGTAGCCTGGGGCAAATTAAGGTGGGTAGCTATACCAGGTCCTACTTGAGCAGTATCTCCATCGGAAGCTTGTTTGCCACAAATTATCAAGTCATAATCGGCTATCTTTTCTATGGCCTTAGCTAAAATCAAGCTGGTAGCCCAAGTATCGGAACCGGCAAAACTTCGGTCGCAAAGATGAACTGCCGAATCTATTCCTAAAGAAAGCGCTTCTCTTAAGGCACCTTCGGCCTGAGGCGGCCCCATAGTGATGACAGTAGTATGACCGCCAAAACGTTCCTTTAACCTTACTGCTTCCTCCAAAGCATACATATCAAAAGGATTCACTACCGATAAAACTCCCTCTCTTATCAAGGTATTAGTCTTAGGATCTATCTTAACATCGGTAGTATCCGGTACTTGTTTTATACATACTATGATCTTCATCGTTTTAACTCTTATAAGGGAGACTCTAAACCAGTAAGTTGTTGATAAACTTGCTGATATTTTTTACGAGTTTTTTCTACTACTTCCGAAGGTAACTCTGGTGCCGGTGGAGTTTTATTCCACTCTAATGTTTCTAGATAATCACGGACAAATTGTTTATCTAAGCTTATCTGGGATTTGCCTAATCCGTAAGAATCGGCAGGCCAGAAACGGGAAGAATCAGGAGTAAGAACTTCGTCTATTAACATAAGTTTGTTATTTAATAACCCGAATTCAAATTTGGTATCGGCTATTATTATGCCTTTCTTTCCGGCAAAATCAGAAGCTTTAATATAAATATTAAGGCTTAACTCTTTAATCTTTTCGGCTAAGTCCGCGCCAATAGCATTTTTCATATAATTAAAATCTACATTCTCATCATGCCCTATTTCGGCTTTAGTGGCAGGAGTAAAAATGGGCTCAGGCAATTTTTGAGCTTCTTTTAAACCCAAAGGTAAACCTATATCGCAAACACTTTGGGTGTTTTTATATTCTTTCCATCCGGAACCGGCTAGATATCCTCTAACCACGCATTCGAAAGGAATTACTTTACATTTCTTAACTATCATAAATCTACCTTCTAAGTAGTCTTTCTGGGTTTTAAATTGTGAGGGCAAATCTTTCCAGTCAGAAGATATGAGGTGGTTTTCAACTAAGTTTTTTAAGAAGGAAAACCAAAATAGCGAAATTTTGGTTAGGATTCTCCCCTTATCCGGTATCAGAGTAGGCAATATTACATCGAAGCAAGAAATCCGATCGGTAGCTACCATCAGAAGTTTATCTTCCAGATCATAGACATCTCTTACTTTTCCTTTTTTGAATAATTGGATATTTTTAAGCATCGGTTTCTTTTGAAAATTTTTCCGGACTTACATAGTCGCCGTATAGTCTTTGAAAATCGCCAAGCCTTTGCCTTTGAGCTTTAAGTTCTTCAAATAAACATAGCGGAATATCTTTTAAGTCTTTATAAATATTTTCTATTCTCTCGATTTTAGATAAATTTTCCGGGATTCTTAAGGTAAATTGTCGAAGATAATCTTCATAAAGATATTCTTTATTCAAAACGTTTTTAAATAAAGTTTTCAGATCTTCGTATCGCGGTATTAAACCAGTCGGGGTCAGGAGAGCTTTTGCGCTCTTATCTACTCGTAACTTCATCCATCTTAACCAAATACGCTTATCTTGGATACTATTTAAAAACTTATTTTCTTTATCTTTTAAAAAATAATTTACTGAAAAAACCAAGGGTGGTTTAGCTAATTTGCGGCTAAATTCTAAATTCATCTTAAGATATTTGCCTAGTGGTATAGATAAAAAATCGATATTAGACATTGGATTAAATACTCTTACTCCTTCTTGGCCTAAAGTAGCTGCCGTAGTTTCCGATTCTAAGCTAGCGGCTTTAGTTATAATACCATGCTGCCAATTAAAAGCTTCTTCTACCGGGACTGAAGTGTCAGAATCTCTTCCTCCATAAATAAAACCTTCTACTTTAACTCCTAGAGGATTTTCTAAATTAGCATCTATATTTTCTAAATTTGATAGCCTTATGGTATAACGGGCATTTTTATGAGAAGGAGGAATTTCCTGACCCTGGTGGTCGGTTTTGCCTGGGAACCAAGGTCCAAAAAAATTAACCCCCTTGGAAGGTACCTCTTTAGACTTACCGCTCCAAAACGGCACTTTATCTTCGCCGATGAGAATATTCGAAAATATAATTTCTCCGGAACGAGTTAAAGATTTAAATAGTATCGGGTCGTCTTGGCTATTTACGTCTTTTATAATACCGAATATCCCTCTTTCGACGTTAACAGCCTTTGGTTCACCATCGATAATCCGTAAATAAACTATATCATCGCCAACTATAGTTTCACCGGAAAGCATGGCTGTAGAAGTTTTACCGCACATGCTAGGATAAGCTCCGCAAAAATAAGATTTTTTATTGCCTTTACCTGATATGCCCATTAAAAACATATGTTCAGCTAGCCAGTCCTGACTATAAGCCTTCTTTATCGCTAAACGTAAAGCTAATTTCTTAAGTCCCACGGTATTACCGGCATATTGAGTATTGACACTATATACTAAATTATTCTCTAAATCGATATATACCCGACGCTGTTCGATATTTTTACTAACTTTATTTTCTAATACGCCAGCACTATGGACAAACTTAAAAAAATCATCTTTTACTTTGGCTCTTCTAAACTGCTCATAACCGGGACGGTAAAGAATATCTTCGCTATGAGCCACATAACAGGAATCGGTAATCTGCACTGCTAAAATGGTAAAAGGCGAGTTCACTGGCCCAAGACAAAGAAAACAAATAAGCATTTCTTTATCGGCCATGATACCTTGCAAATTATTTCGGATTTCTTTTAAGCCCTCCTCTCTATCGATGCTATTTAAATAATAGCGGTCTTCCGAGCTAGAAGTTACTAAATATTTAGTAATATTTTTATCACGACCTTGATCGGTATAGCCATCAAAATGTGCAGTATGGCCTTTAGTAGCTAGTTCTATCTCCTCACCTAACAGTAAAGATTTTTTTCTTATATATTCGGCATCTTCAGAAGAATCAGTGCGGATGAAAATGGAGCGGGGCTGGCAAATCTCGGCATATTTTCCTATAAAATCGACCAGAAAGGAGTTTTCTAAAGCTGCCAATTTTTTAAAATTATCCTTATCCAGCTTATCTTTTAAAAAATTAATATAATCCTTAGCCATAAAACTTTCTTTAAAAGTATTGTCTTCTAATATTTTAAAAGAAAATTAATTTACCACAACAATAGACTTTTAGCAAACATTTATATTTAAACGACGGGGCTTTGATGGGGTATATTGTTATAAAAACTTATTAATCAATTAGTTATAAACTAAGTATTATAAGTACAGCCCTAAGACAAGCTCTTTAAGGCTTTTTCATAAACTAAAAGTGTCTGTTGAGTTACTTTCTCTTTAGTATATTGAGACTCTATAATTTGCCTTCCGGTATAACCAAATCTCTGATTAAGCTTTTTATCTTCTAAGAGCTGGCATATTTTTGCGGCTAAAGCCTCAAAGTCTCTTACCGGTACTATAAATCCGTTTATCCCGTCTTTAATTACCTCCGGCATGCCGCCCATGTTGGTAACAACCATAGGTTTAGCCATAGCCATAGCTTCAAGCATAGTCAAACCAAAAGGCTCAGGAGCGGTAGAAGGATAAAGGCAAATATCGCTGATTTCGTATATTTCCCTTACTTCTTCCAAAGTATACATATCAATTAGAACATTTTTTTCCATATTGAAGTGTTTTACTAAACCGACTAAATAAGCAATATCTTTCTGCTGTGTTCCTCCCCAATCAATGATATTTTTAGAGCCAGCTAAGACCAAAATAGCATTAGGGTCCATACCACGTACAATATTCATAGCCTTGATGCTAATGTCACAGCCTTTGGCTAAACCGATTCGAGCCGGATGAAATATTATTTTTCTATCCTTTAGCTGCGGATATTTTTTTAATATCTTATTTACCGATACACCAGGCTTAAATTTATCCTGGTCTACTCCGTGATGAACAACGGTAATCTTTCTATCGTCTATTCCGATACCGATAAGCTCTTTTTTTATAAAATGGCTAACGGCAATTATGTGCGTCCAACCTACCTTATGAGTAAGCTCTAAAAATAAAATATCGTCCCAAGCATTGTGAGCGGTAAGTATTAGGGGGATATTGCGTTCTTTGCTCAAGCGTTCTAAGGTATGAATATGAATTTTACTAAAATAATGCATATTATGTAAGTGCATAATATCGGGTTTAACTTCGTCTAAGAAAGAAGTAAAGGTGTTGTTGATTTCATCGTCTAAACCGGCTAAACCTCGTTTACTCAGCCAGTTTAAATCCATAAGCGGGGTGCGGTTAATATCTACCTTCTCATATTTATACTTTCCGTCTACTCCCTCTACTGCACCGGTTAATAAACTTACTTTATGGCCTAATTTAGCTAATTGCGGCAATAATATGGTAAGATGCGTCTCTACACCGCCGATTATCGGAGGAAAACCCCAATGAAAATGGGCAATATTTAAAACATCTTTACTCATAAGCAATAATAACCCTCCTTTTTAATATTATCTGTATCCCTCTTGAATTCATAGGACTTATTGGTACTCAATGTTAAGGGTTTACCGAAAATCTCTATTCTTATCTTTTTATGTTTATGAGAAGTGATTTTTATCTTTACTGCTTCGTTACTTAAATCTAATTTAATCAGATTCTCCTGCCAAGTTAAAGAAAAAGCTAAATCTTTCCAAGTACGTGGCATATTGGGATATATGCATAAATCCTCTTTTTTAAATCTGACTCCGCCAAAACCAAATACCACTGCTTGCCAAGTCCCTCCTAAGGAAGCAGCGTGAATACCCTCATCGGTATTACCGTAAATATTGCTTATATCGGTGCGCAAAGCGACATTAAAAAAATTGTAAGCTCTTTGCAAGTCATAAGACCGTGCTGCCATAATAGCATGTATCGGCGCGCTTAAAGAGGACTTATGCAGCGTCCTAGTAATATAAAAATCATAATTGCTGGACTCTATTTTTTTATTAAACTGATCGGATAACAAGAAGATAGCCATCAACACATCGGCTTGTTTTACTAACTGGGTTTTCTCTAAATCTTTGGTTCTTAAACTATCTGCTAATAAAGGTATCCCATTCTCGTCGGTTTTTTTAAGTACTATATTTTTGAGTTTGAAATAACCTTCGAATTGTTCGATAATCTTTTTATTATTAATCTTTAGTTCTATGCGAGAAGCGACTTGCTTCCACTTTTGGGCTTCTCTTTCTTTAAAGTTTAACTTGTCTTTTAATACCTTATAAATTCGGCTAGTCTTAGAAAGTTTATCGATAGCATTAGCAGCAGTAATTAAATTCCATCTTGCCATTAGATTAGTAAAGGCATTATTTTTAACATCAATATGAATTTCATCCGGACCGATAATGTGGTCGATATCATATCTCTTTGTTGTTTTATTATAAGATAAACGGGAATTCCAAAACCGAGCAGTTTCGATGAGCAACTCATAACCATAGTCTTTCATAAATTCCTCATCGCCGGTGGATAAATAATATTTATAAACGGCGTAAGCGATATCAGCCGTTATATGGTGTTCCATCTTATGAGTATATATTTTAACTATTGTCCGGTCGAAATCTCGCGCCCATTCCGGAGTTTCTTCAACGCCGTCACCGGAAGATTCCCAAGCAAATTGAGCGCCGCTATAACCGTTAGCTTTGGCAATTTTGCGCGAGGCCTCTAGGCGCCGGTAGCGATAGATAAGCATATTCTTTGCTACCTTAGGAAAAGTGAAAAGATAAAACGGTAAAAGAAAAATTTCGGCATCCCAGAAGATATGGCCACGGTAACCTTCTCCGCTTAAAGTCCTAGCTCCTATACTTGATAAACCATTGTCATAATGCGCGCAAATAAGCATATGATAAATATTGAAACGCATGTTATTTTGGATATTAGCAGTACCGCCAATTATAATATCGGCTCTCTGCCAAAGTTTTTCCCAGGCTTTTATATGTTCTTTTATAAGAATAGAAAAATCCGTCTTTAAAACTTGATAAAACTCTTTAAAAGTATCGTTTTTATGAGCCTTATAATTATTTTTGTGAGGAAAATGTTTGATATAAAATACTTTGGTAAAAATAACCGGCTGATTTTTCTTTAATTTTAAGCGAAAAATATTATCTTCGGCTATGGTTTTTTTACCGTTAATAGTGTAATAAAATCCCGACCAGTAAATAATAGTGTGTTTTTTTTCAAAAGTATCAGCTACTAAATACCCGGCTTGACGATATTGACCCAGTTCTTTAATTCTAAAATGTTTCTCCTTTTCTCCACTCAAAGTGCCGGCATTAGAAACAGAAGTATCTATACCGGTATTGATATCTACAATACAGGAAGCATCCAAGGCAGTTAAGGAAATTTGCATAACACCGATATTCTTGTTGTGCTGGGATATAAATCTTACCGACTGGTAATCATAACGTCGGCCTTTGCTGTCTTTATACATAGTCTGTCGGGCTAAAACTGCCTTTTTAGTATTGAGTACCCTTTTATGGCTGATTAAATCCATAGCCATAACGCTAAATTTCTCTCCTTTAATGGTAAATTTAAAATTAACAGGGTTAGGTAAGTTAACTAATTCGGCAACTTGAGAGGCCATATGATCATAAAGACCGCTAAGATAAGTTCCGGGTATGCAGCCTCGAGGAAGCTCTTCATAAATTCCTCGGCTTCCGATATAGCCATTGCCTAAGGTAAATTGAGATTCACGGATATTCTGCAAATCTTCTACCCATTCGTTTTCTCGGATCAACCAAAGCTCGTCGTTTACGTAATTAGAATAAATATTTCTCATTTTACTTTACCTTAAATTTTGATTTTCCTCTCTTTACCGTAGGTGTAATTAATTATTTTACTTTTGCTTAACTCTAAATTAGGCATAATAATAATTGCTTGGTCTTCTGATAGAAATTTGGAACGCCTGATACCGATATCTAAAACTATTACTACTTCTCCGGAAGGAAGTTTAATCTTATCGCCTAAACGAAAAGGGCCATCAATCATAATCATAAAACCAGCAATTATATTAGAAATGGTATCTTGAGCTGCTAAGGCAATTGCCAGAGAGCTTACGCCTAAAGTAGCGATTAAAGCGCTAATATTTACTCCGTAAAAGGGGAGAATAATTAAAAAAGCTATAATCCAAATTACAATTTTAAGAAAACGGCTAAGCAACAGTATTATTCTACTATCCAAAAATATGGCAGATTTCATTATGGTATTTTCTTGATACCAGGAAATGATTCCAGCGATAACTCTTTGGATAGTAAAAGCAACTATGATAATGAATAAAGTCAGTAAATATTTTTTTAATTCCTGGTGCAGCCTTCCGGAAATCAAAGGTTCAATATTTACTTTATAAAGAACATAAGTACCCAGAAAAAGAATGAATATCAATAAAGGGAGGAATATTTTTTTGGTTATGGCCCAACTGATTTTTCTTTTAAACTGCTCCATAGGTCAATATTTGCGAATAATTATAACATAAACTAAAACCTTAAGATACAATTTTACCGCAAAAGAAATATTTTTCTATAACTATCAAACTTAACTGCTATAAGATAGGTACTTTAAGAACTTTACCGAGGCAAGGATAATAAAGGCGCTTAAAAATTTCGACAGGAATAGTAATCGGCCCTTGTTGGATGACCGATACTTGATGCTTAGTGATAGTTAAAGAAAACCTCACGCCTTTATAGATAAAATTCATCTTAAGATTCTGCCAGTTCTTAGGTAGTCGGGGCTCGATAACTACCTTATCATCAAGAGTATTGATACCGGCAAAACCACGGATAACTATATCTAAAGAACCACCCATAGCTCCTACGTGGATACCTTCGGATACGGTCCCGTTTTGAAGGTCATAAATATCGGATTTCAAGACATCTAAAAACATCCGCCAAGTTTCTTTGGGTTTTGCCAATAATTGAGCAATGAAACAATGAACTACCCAACTTAGTGTTGAGCCGTGCGACGTCCGTTTTAAATAATATTCGTAATTTTTACGCAAGATATTCTTATCAAACTTATAGCCCAATCTTTTTAAAATGCCTTCAACCTCTTCAAGAGATAAAAGATAAAATACCATTAATACATCAGCTTGTTTAGAAACTTTATAGCTATCCGGAAATTTTCCTTCGGCTTTAAGAATTCTATCCATACGCTGGATATTGCCGTATTCTAATTTATAACCTTTCCAGTCTAACTCTCTTAATTTAAAATAGCCGTCGAATTGACTAATAATACCGCTGTTGTTTAAAACAACTTTCATCCTATGAGTTATATCATCCCATAAGGTGAGTTCTTTTTGTTCCAGTTTTATCTTCTTTGCGATTCTTTTCTTATGACCTTCGGGAAGAATCCTAATTATTTCCTGGGCTCGGAGTAATGTCCAAACAATCATTAAATTAGTGTAAGCATTATCTTTTAAACCAGCTTTATTTAAATTAGGATATTTTTCATGAAATTCATCTGGCCCCATTATACCTTTAGTGTGATATCTGTTATCTACAGGATCGTATTTTGCTAAAGAAGCTCCAAAGCGCGCTATAGAAAGTATTAATTCCGCGCCGTAACGGACTAAAAAACCGAAATCACCGGTGGTTTTATAATATTGCCAAATATTATAAGCAATAGCAAAAGATACATGCCTCTGGTAACGGCTATAATCAGGCCCCCATTTACCGGAAAGTGGATTTAAATGGACTATTTGAGTTTCTTCCCGTCCGGATGACCCGCTTTGCCAAGGAAACATTGCTCCCTGATAGCCTTCTTTTTTGGCATATTCTCTAGCTTTAGCCAGACGGCGGTATCGATATAAAATTAGGGATTTAGCTACTTCCGGGAAATAAAGATTGTAAAAGGGCATGGTGAAAATTCCATCCCAAAAAATATGGCCACGGTAAGCTTCGCCATGCAGGCCTCTAGCCGGAAGGCCAGCATCTATTTTTACATTGTGCAAAGAAGCAGTCTGAAGAAGATGAAAAATATGAAAACGTAACGCTCTTTGAGAAAAGCTATCTCCTTGTATTTTTATATCACACCTATCCCATAACTTTACCCAAGCTTCTTGGTGGGTTTTAAAAAGATATTTAAACCGGCGGGATTTTTGGAGCGCTTCCTTAGCGCTTGCCAAAGGCCTGTTAGTGTCCTGGTCGTTGGAAGTATAAATTACAACTGTCTTTTCTATCCGGTAACGGCAGTTTTTGCGGGCAAAGAAATGAAATTCTTGACCTATTCTTTCTTTTCCCTTCATTAAACGCTTTATTTTAGGTCTTATTTCTTTATTTCCGACAAAAAGGCGAGTTTTAGCAGCTTCGGCAATTTCGATCCCCGATTGGCTAGTCTTCATATGAAGAAAGATACCGTTCTTATCAAAACTACCTAATGATAGTGGCTTCCAATGCTTGGAATTAAGTTGACGGTACCGTTCTACGCCGGTATTTAAAACTGTTCCGTCTAACATAGTTCTTACAGTAATTGGTTCGCTATAATTTTCAGCAGTAATAATATATTCGAAAGCTCCGCAATGGGGATCAGCCATGCTTACTATTCTATTCATTTCAACACAAGTTCGTTGAGACTTACGGTTTTGAAAACGAATTTTTCTGTTTAATACTCCGTAACGCATATCTAACTTTTGTCGAAAGGATAAAATACGGCTATGAGAAGGATAAAACCATTCTCCGTTACCAATCTTAAAAGTCAAAAAAATCCAGTTAGGGCAATTTACTAAATCTTCGTTAACAATAGCTCTGCCGGCAATATTAGTTCTTAATCTATTGTAAGCGCCGTTTATATAAGTTCCGGGATAGTGAATACGGGAAGCCACTGCTTCTGGGGCTGCTCCGCGAGTAGCAAAATAACCATTGCCGAGAGTGCATAAAGATTCTCTTAAGCTTTCTTCGGCCGGTTCGAACCGTTCGTATACTATAGTCCAGGAATAATCTTCAACCTCTATATTCTGGGAAATATTAAATGATTTTTTCAAATAAATCTTCTACCTCCTTAGGAGATTTCAATATAAAATCAGCTGCCGAAATTCTTGATTTTTCAGCCACTAATATCCCTGTTCCTCTAGTACGTACTACTCTAAAAGCATCTTCATCGGTAGTATCGTCACCGATATAAATAACCGAATTGCTACTCCAAAAAGCTCCTAAAGCTTGTAGTAACCAACAAACTGCTTTGCCTTTATTCCAATCAACTGCTGGAAGTATCTCCAAAACTTTCTTTCCTCTCATTAAGTGCACCGAAGGATTATTTTCAGTTATTTTTTCTACAGCCTCTTTTACCTTTGGTATAATTTCTTTCTTGGCTAGACGATAGTGTACTCCTACGCTGAACTTCTTATCTTCAACTAATATCCCCTCAAAAGAACCAATTTCTTTAGATAACTTCTGCACTATCTGGGCCATCAGCGGTACCGCCTCTTGAGCTTGAGGATACAATAAAGAAAGGCCTGGCCCTTTAATGTCAAATCCGTGGCTTCCAGCGTAAAAAATACCCTCTATGCCCATAAGATCCTGCACTTCTTGCCTGGCTCTTCCGCTAACAATAGCAACTTTATATTTCTGGGCTAATTTTCTTACTGTTTCTTTCATGCTCTGGGAAATAATAGCTAATTGCGGTTTAGCGGCTATGGGAGTTAGTGTCCCATCATAATCAAGAAAAAAGACTAAATTTCTATGACTGAAAAAAACTGTTTTAGCGCTGCGTTTATACCAGGGGTTACTAATAGAAATATTGTTGGTCCTATTCTTTAAAGCTATAGCCAAATTTTCGGCTTTATTTTCCCAAACTTTCTTTAAAGATAAAGGCTTTCGGTGAAACCACTCCTTTATTATCTTTAAGGTTAATTGTGATAAATCAGAAACTACTAAATCAGCGCCATTTTCAAATAATTCCTTAGTATTATTTTCTCTAGCTAAACCTAAAACTAAGCCAAAGCCGCCATTTCTGCCTGCTAATACTCCAGAAGAAGCATCTTCAACTACAACGGCTTTTGCTGGATTTACTCCTAAATTAAAAGAAGCGGTAGTAAATATATCACTTTCGGGTTTACCTTTAAGCCCTAATTGGGCCGACACCTCGCCGTCAACCCTGGTTTCAAATAAATTTTCTAAATTTGCCGCTTCCAGGATATATTTACAGTTCTTGGAAGAAGAAGCTACGCCTATCTTAATTCCTAAACTCTTAAGTTTTTTTATAAAAGAAATAGTGGAAGAATATATCTGTACGCCTTTTGTTTTTAAAACTTGGCGAAATTTTATATTCTTTTTATTTCCCAGGCCGCAAATAGTCTCTTTATCAAAAGAATCCGAAGGGTCTCCATAAGGAATGCTTATGCCTCGAGATTCTAAAAAACTCTTAACTCCTCGGTAGCGAGGCTTACCATCAACATAGGTAAGGTAATCGGCCGGATAAATAAACTCTTTGAAAGGCTCTTGGTCTCTTTTCTCCCTTAAGAGAAGATACTCATCAAAAACTTCTTTCCAAGCTTGGGCATGAGTCAAAGCAGTCTTGGTAACGACTCCGTCTAAATCAAAAATAACGGCTTTAAAAGGGTTTTTATCCATAAATATATTAAGAGAATCTTAAAATCGCTATGCCTATAATAATATATATGGCTCCACCGAATCTAAAGAGATTTAAAGGCTGTTTTGCCGACCACTCTAACATTTTATCGGCGGCTTTAGCTTTTAATAAAAATATAGCTTTAAAGATTCCGATAATACCTAAAATGGCTATGATTTTTGCTCCGATACCAGACATTTTAAAAGAAGCAACTAACAAGCCCAAAGAAATAATGAGTGCTAAATAAAATAAGTATTTTTTTAGTTTTTTAATACCTTTTTTCTGCAATTTATTTCTCAAAATTTCAGGCTTAACTATGAACAAAATTCCTAATATAACAAAAATCCATCCTATAATATTCGCCAACATATCTACCTCCTTTTTTTGTTTATTATAGCATAAATATTGACTTAGCCCTACGCTCATCTACAATAGAAAAAGGATGAATTTGATTACACCTTTTGACCCCTGGAAGAGTAAACTCTGTACTTGTCCGCCTAAGTATAGCCTGTCGGCTTATACCGGCTGTGGACACGGTTGTCTTTACTGCTATGCTTCATCTTATATCCGCGATTTCGCTCGTCCTCGAGAAAAAAAGGATTTTTTGAAAAGATTAATTAAAGAGGTGTCTAAAATAAATCGAGGTTCGACTATTACTTTAGCTTATTCTTCTGACCCTTATCTTCCTTTAGAACAAAAATTAAAATTAACGCGACAAGCTTTAAAAATTCTAAAAAAATTTAATTTCAAAATTATTATTACTACTAAATCTTCGTTAATAATAAAAGATATCGATATTATCAAAGAGCTCAATATAGTAGTGTGTTTCTCGATAACCACTTTGAACAAAACACTGGCGCTAAAGTTAGAACCTCATGCCTCACTGCCTAAAGAAAGATTAAAAGCCTTGGAACAATTAAGTAAGTATGTGCCTACCGCCGTTCGTTTTGACCCTTTAATTTATCCTTTGAATACCTCTGGTATAGAAAAAACTATCCAAAAAATAAAAAGTACCGGTATAAAACAAGTCATTACTTCTACTTATAAAGCCCGGCCGGATAATTTCCAAAGAATGCTTAGAGTATTTAAAGAATATGAAACTTTATGGAAGAAACTTTACTGGCAAGAAGGAGAAAAAATAAGAGGATATATTTATTTGTCTAGATTCTTTAGAGAAAAATTAATCCAAGAAGTACGCCAAATTACTTTACAAGAAGGTTTAGGATTTTCATCTTGCCGAGAAGGATTTGAACTTTTTAATACCTTAAGCTGCGATGGCAGTTCTCTTTTAACTTAGCATCATCTGCTTAAACTTATCTCTATTTCTTGAGTGTTCAAGATAGTATTATGTACGGGGCAATTTTTAATAAATCTTAAAAAGATATCTTTTTTTTCTCCCAACTGAGCATCGGTATAGACATTGGCTCGTAAATTAACAAGCTGTATTGGACTTTCTTTAGATAGTTCAGCAGACACTTTTATATTTAGTTCCTTAAATGCTATTTGATGGCGTAAAAGATACATTTTAGCATAAACTCCGATACATCCGCCTAAAGCCGAAAGAAATAATTCTAAAGAATTTGGGCCCTGTGGTAAATAAGCCTCTTTCATCTTATCGATAAATAAAGTGGTTTCGGAAGGATAAGTTTTAATTTGGAACTTATCTTCTTGAATGAATTTTACTTCCGCCCTCGTCTCCATCTTCTTCTCCTATCATTGATTGAGCTTGATTTTTCTTTTTGTAGCAAAAGGACGTGGATATTTTCGGCTAAGTTCTTATCGATAGCAAATGAGGAATTATTCATTTCAAACACAAAAGAAGGAAAACGATGCAACAGTTTTACTTGGTTTCCGGGCAAAATACCCATGGCAAGCAATCTGCTTAATACTTCCTTGTCTTGAGTATTTATATAACTTATTTTACCGGTATCACCAGATGAAAGATCCTTCAAAGGGACAATTAATTTTTGGGGAATATTTTCGAAACCCCGGCAACAGTCACCGGCAGGAATTTGCTTGCCGTGAGGACAAGTTTTAGGGTGACCTAAAAGAGTACAAACGCTATCTTCTAAGCCGTGATGAAGCCCATGTTCCAATTTACAACTCGCCTCATGAAGATAAGGGTCTTTAGCATCTAAAATATCGGCTACCAGCCTTTCGGCCAGACGGTGCCTTCGGACGCATTTCTCCGCTTCTTTTAAGCCTTTTTCGGTAAATAGCTCCGGTTGGTTTATATCGATAAAACCTTTGTAAATTAATTCCTGAAAAGCTGTTTCGTCTTTTAAAATCTTGGTATTGGGCTTAGTTTTGTTTTCTTTGATTTCAATCCAAAGTGACTCTAAAATTTCTTCTTCGGCTTCAGAGAGTTTATACATATCAACTCCTCCCTTAAAACTTGTTACTGGATTCCTATACCTACCAATATTTTATTCAAAATAACTCCGGTTGAAAAGGAAAAAAGAAGGATAAACATTGCTATCGCTAAGGCGACTTTTATGCCGCGTTCTTTTATATTCATTAAAAACTGGGCAATGCAGGGTAAAAAAAGCGTCAAAACTACCGAGGCTACCAGTATTTCTCTAAAAGAAAGGATGCCTTGTCTATCTAAATCATAAAGTCCGGCAGCGCCATAATCCCGGCGGAAAAATCCGAATAAAAATATTTTAGACATATCAACAGGCAAACCCATTAACTTTACGGGATAAGATAAAAAAGAAATTACCCAATCGAAGACCTTAGTGATTTGACCTAACCAAATTATCAAACTCGCCCAGATAAATAAAGGCAGTACTTCCTTGAAATACCATTTTAACCGCACATAAGTCTTAGTGAAAATATTGCTTATTCTGGGCAGCCGTAAAGGCGGAAGCTCGATATGAAAAGAAGGACGCTTGCCTTTCAAAATATGGTTAAGCAAAAAACCGCTTAAGCTAAATACCATGGATATAATCAGAAACCATAGAAGTAAAGCCCAACGCCGGCTAGAAAGAACAGCCATTATAACTCCTAATTGGGCAGAACAAGGGACACTTAAAGAAAGAAGTAAAGTAGCGATTATCCTTTCTCTTTTGGTAGGAAGAATCCTGGTGACCATAGTGGCCATAGTGTCACAACCTAAACCTAATATTATAGGGATTACGGCTTTACCGCTTAAGCCTATTTTTTTAAATAATCTGTCCAGCATCGCTCCTACCCGCGGCAAATAGCCGGTATCTTCGGCAAAGCTAAAAACAAAAAAGAATATTCCTACAATGGGAAATATTATCGCTACAGCATAACGTATCCCTAAAGTGATTATTCCGTACTCACCTACAAAAAGAGAGTTGATTATTTCCCAAGGCATTAATTTTTTAAAGAGTGAGATAAAAAAAGGATTTACATGAGCCTCGAATACTTTACTTTCCAAAAAATCTACTAATGTTCCGGCTCCAAATTCACCTACCAATTTATATATCCCAAAATATAAGAAAGCTAATAGTAAAGGCACTCCTACTAACGGTTTTAGAGTTAAGTTTCCTAAAAAACGCGCAATATTTGCGCTTTTAATTACTCTTTCTTTCATAACTTTCCTAGTAATTTCTGCGGTTTTATTACGCAATGTTAAATTAACTAAATACTCTAAAGGTTGAGATATCTTTTCTTTAGTCTGTAGGCATATTCTTTCTATTTCTACGAAATCAACTTCTTTTTCTCTCACTAGTTCCCTGATTTCATCATCTCCTTGAAGCAACAATAAACCCAGCAAACGTTTAGATAAAAGATAATTGCTTTTCAGGTATAAAATAATGGTTTCTAAAGCTTTTTCTACTACTACAGGATATTTAATCTTAAAAGATAAAGAAGATTTTTCTCGGGATTCTAAAAGCTGTAATATTCTTTTTTTTAGTGTTTTTATCCCTTCGGTCCTCACTGAAACTGTTGCTACCACCGGTATGCCTAAAATCTCTTCTAACTTTTCAACGTCAATATCTAAACCTTCTTTTTTAGCCTCATCCATAATATTTAAGACTAAAATTACCGTAAGACCAGCCTCTATTAGTTGAAAAGTTAAAGGAAGCATTCTTTCTAAATTGCTGGCGGATACCACATGTATGACTATATCGGGCCTATGTTTAATCAAAATAAGGCGGGCAATTTTTTCTTCTTCGCTTAAAGGAAGAAAAGAGTACATTCCCGGAGTATCTATTATCTGGATTTTTTTGTCTTTTATATAAGTTGTGGCTTTGAAAAGCTCGACGGTAGTCCCCGGATAATTAGATACCGTGGCATAACGGCTGCTCAAATTATTAAAAATCGAAGATTTTCCTACGTTAGGCTGACCGACAATAGCGATTTTAGCTAGTTTCATAGTGATTTTCTTGATTTAACACTAAACCTAAGCATTATTAACTTTGATTATTATATTTTTTATTTTCACTTTCTATTACAATGCTTGCATAATCCTAATATTTCAAATTTATAGTCTTTAGCTATAAAACCAAATTTTTTGCACAGTTTCTCTTGAAACTGCTCTATATTATCATCTATAGCTTCAACTAATCTGCCACAGTCGGTACAAATAAGATGACCATGATGTCTATGGCCGTAGTTATGTTCAAATCTGATAGTTTTATCGCCTAGACTAACCTCTCTAGCAATTCCTACTTCATGTAGAAGCTTTAAAGTTCGAAATACTGTAGCTTGCCCTATTGAAGGATATTTTTTACTAATTATTTTATAGAGTTCTTCGGTACTAACGTGTTTTTCGGTTTTTAAAAATGCCTGTAATATCTGTTCCCGCTGGCGGGTTAGCTTTAAATTTTTACCTTTAAGAAACTTGATAAATATATCTTTTTCCTTCATATAATTTATTGATATTGAAATTCAAAATCAATTGTATCTTAATTAAAAGTTAAGTCAAGCTTTTTTTAATCACCCTCTGCGATTTTTCTAAAATCAGGTTTAACTCGAATTGCTTTACAGATAAAGGCAGGTAGAAATAGATAATATTCCCTAATGGCCGTAAAAGTAGGCCTTCTTTTAGCCCTTCTTTATAGATTTTTAATCCTATTCTTTCTTTAAAACTAAAGGGTTTTTTAGTTTTTTTATTTTTTACCAGTTCTATAGCTCCGATTAAACCAATTTGCCTTACATCTCCCACGAAAGGTAAATCTCGGAATTTTGAAAGTCCCTGATAAAATACTGGAGTTAATTCTTTAATTTTTTCTAAGGTTTTTTCTTCCTTAAAAATCTTAAGACTGGCTATTGCTGCTGCACAAGAAAGCGGGTTAGCAGTGTAAGTATGGCCATGATAAAAAGTTTTTTTCTTATAATAATCATCATAAAAGGCTTGATAGATATTATCGGCAGTCAAAGTTACGCCTAAAGGCAGATAACCGGAAGTTATCCCTTTAGAAAGGCAGATAAAATCTGGCTTAACCTTAGCATACTCGCAAGCAAACATTTTACCGGTTCTACCAAAACCAGTAGCGACTTCATCAAGAATTAAATGTACATTATATTTTTTTGCCAAGGCCGCGGCAAGTTTAAGATACTGCGCTGGATAAATAATCATTCCTCCGGCAGCCATAACTAAAGGCTCTAAGATAATAGCTGCAATTTCACTATGCCTTTTTTTTAGAATATCTTCTAAAAATTTTATGCACTCTGTATTACAACTAGATTTATCTTGGCCTAAAGGGCAACGGTAACAATGAGGAGAAGGCGCTTTAAAACTTGGGAAAAATAGGGGTGAAAAAACTTTATTAAATAATCCCACGCCGCTAACGCTCATGGCTCCGATAGTATCGCCATGATAAGCGCAATCTAAAGATAAAAACTTTATTTTTTTATTATTGCCGCTATTTTGCCAATATTGGAAAGACATCTTTAAAGCTACTTCTACTGCAGTTGAGCCATTGTCAGAAAAAAATACCTTCTTAAGATTAGTAGGAGTAATAGCAACAAGCTCCTCTGCTAATGTAATAGCTGGTTTATGAGTGAAACCAGCGAATAAAACATGCTCTAATTTATTAAGTTGATTATTAATGGATCTTTTTATCTGGGGATGATTATGACCATGGATATTACACCACCAGCTAGAGATAGTATCATAATAAAAATGCCCTTTAGTATCATAAAGTTTAATACCTTTGGCTTTATCTATCAAAATTGGCGGATATTTTTTACAATCCTTCATTTGAGTATAGGGATGCCAGATGTACTTTGAATCTTTTCTAAGCCAAGAGTTCATATTATTGCATCAAAGATAAGATTTTTTTCCCAATAGGTATAAATTTACGATAAAGAAAACTCTTGTTCCGGCTAAAAGGCAAACTACCAAGTACTTTTTCTTCCAAAAACTCCCTGACTATCCTTAAATTATCTTCCAGAATCAATTTATCGGTCTTGGACAAACAATTATTAAATATTACACCTAATATCTTAAGACCTCTTCTTTTTAAAGCCTCGACCGTCAAGAGGGTATGGTTAATAGCGCCTAATTTATTACCGGCCACAATTAATACAGTTAAATCTAATTCTTTTACTATATCTATAACCAACCGCCGGCGATTAAAAGGGACTAATACTCCGCCGATTCCTTCGATTATTATAAAATCAAAATCTTTAGCTAAAATCTTAAAGCTCTTTTTAATTTTAGCCGGCTGGATAATTCTTTTTTCTAACGAAGAAGCAAGGTGAGCCGAAGCTGGAAATTTAAAAACATATGGCGAAACATAATTTAAATATCTATCGATATCTTTTTTAGTTTTATCCATAAGCTTTAAATGCAAAAGAATATCAGCCGAAAAACTCTCATCTCCGGTCTGAACCCACTTCTGCGTTATAACTTTTTTCCCTTGAGAAGCAATAAATCTAGCTAATAAACCGGTTATTAGCGTCTTACCTATGGCGGTATCGGTTCCGGTAACAAAAATTGCCTTCATTTAACCCCCCGGCAGAAAAAAACCTGATAACTGGCTTTAATTTCTCTAAATTTATCCTTATATCTTTCTTCAATCATAGTTACTGTCTTAGTCGTCCAAAGGTTATTATCGGCTATGCCTCTTCCTCTGGCTCCGGTATATTTTATCTTCTCTAATAATCCGACTAAGGAATAATAACTTTCCTGGTAAGTAACTTCTTCTACCTTAATTTTTTTAAAATTATTTTTTAAGATTGTTTCTAATTTCTCTTGGTTTAAAAAAGCACTGGAATTTATCTTATTCTTTTTGCTAAAAAAATCTTCCAAAGACTCTTGTAATTCCCAAAAAGTACGCGGCCCAAAGATAGAAAATTGGATTATACCTTTAGGTTTAAGAAAACTTTGATATTTTCTTAGAGCCGCTTCTAAGTTATCGAACCATTGTAGAGAAACATTGGAACTTATGAAATCGAAACTTTTTTGGAAGTCAAAATTTTCAGCGTCAGCGATAATAAACTCCGTATCTTTCTGGGTCAATTTATTTTGAGCTATTTTTATCATCTCTTTAGAGATATCTACGGCTGTTATCAATGAAAAAGGAAATCTCTTTCTCAATAAAACGGTATAATGGCCAGTGCCGCAGCCGATATCTAAAATATTTTTAAAATCTTTTCCGTTATTTATAGAAATAAGCCTCTCGGCGCAAAGCCTCTGGATACTAGAATAACTATCATAAAGATGAGCAAACCTAGAAAAATTATTTCTTATAACTGTTTTATCTATCATATATATTTGCTTAAATCGTTGTTTAAGAAGGGGTTATGCCCGGTATTCTTTAAAAGAGTAAACTCAGCATTGGCTAACTCTTCCTTAATACCTTTTGCCTCTTTGATAGGAGCTATTCGATCAAACTCACCATGTATTATTTTTACTGTTCTTATTTCTTTTAAAAGGCTAGTTTCTATCTGGCTATTTCCTAAGAAATCTAAAGTATCTATCAGGTAATCTAAACTAAAGGTATTGCAATAATCTTTGAATAACTCTTTGTTAAAGCATTTCATTTCTTCTTGCCTATAAAAACACTGGTTATAGAACTTATAGAGAAAGGCCTTTTTATTTATTCTAAGTTTAGTTTTAATTGCCTCCAAGCTATCTTTAGGATATTTTCTTCTTACGCTTACTAATATCAATTGCTCTACTAAATCTTTGTGTTTGGCAGCAAAGTCAGCGGCTAAAAACCCTCCCATTGACCAACCAAAAAGAGAAATCTTTTTTATCTTATTTTTATTTATTAACTTTATGAGATTTTCAATAAATCTAAAAGGAGAAAAATTACTGGTAAGCAAATAGTTGGATTTAATATTTAAAGGTTTAAATATTCTCTCATCACTGGCCCAACCCGGAATTAAAACTATAAGGTTTTTACTATTTTTAGAAACATATTTAAAGTGCGCTCCGCCTTCAAGAATTAATGACTTCATATAAATCCTGAATAAGTTTATCTAGAATTTTCTTGTTGTGGTGACAGGTTAATGAGAAGCGTAACCGGGCTTCATTTTTAGGGACTGTAGGCGGCCTTATCGCTTTAACCCAATAACCCCGCTTAAAAAGAGCTTTGCTTATCTGCAATGCTTTTTTACTGTCTCCTAAGATAAGAGGTATTATTTGTGATTCTCCTTTAACTTTAAAGTTTTTGCTTTTCAGATTTTTACGTAAGTATTCGGCATTTTCCAATAAAGTTTTACGCCTTAAAGGTTCTTTTCTTACTACTTTTAGACTGGCTAAATTAGCGGCTATAACTGCCGGCGGTAAGGCTGTAGAATAGATAAAGCTACGGCAAGTATTTATAAGGTAATCTTTAATCTTAGCCGAGCAAGCTAAATAAGCTCCGAAACTTCCCAGAGCTTTGCTAAAAGTGCCCATTATCAAATCTATTTTTTCGGTCAAACCTTCTTGTTCTGCGACTCCGGAACCATTTTTGCCGAATATACCGGTTGCATGGGCTTCATCTACTAATAAGCTGCAATTATATTTATCTTTTAAATTAACTAATTCCGCTAACGAAGGCTTATCTCCATCCATGCTAAATACGGTTTCGGTGATTATCAGGGAATTTTTAAACTTAAAGCGTTCTTTTTTAAGTAAATATGCTAAATGGTTAACATCGTTATGAGAAAATCTAAAGAATTTTGCTTGAGATAAAAGCATACCATCTATAATACTGGCGTGATTTAACTTATCAGAAAAAATAACGTCACCTTTCTGACATAAAGCACTTATTATGCCGATATTAGCCTGATAACCGGAATTAAATATTAAGGCTGCTTCTTTTCCTTTAAATTGAGCTATCTTTTCTTCTAGATGATGGTGAATTTCTAAATCGCCGCTTAACAATCTTGATGCCGCTGTTCCGGCACCAAAGCGCAAGATTGCTCTTTGGGCAGCATTTTTAAGATACGGATGGTCTGACAAACCCAAATAATCATTGGAAGAGAAATCAAGATACTCTTTATCTTTAAAATAAATACAACCATCTTTTTTTCGATTAGCAGGTTGGAGTTCGCGGTAAAGATTTTGAGATTTAATTTTATCTAGAAAATCTTCTATTTTTTCCATACCTCTTTTATCTGACGGATAAGTTTATAATCCTCTTTGATATTTCTTCCCTTGACTGTTAAATAGCCACCGATAAGCATACCGTTAGCACCAGCCATAAACCCTAAACTTTGAAAATCGCCGAGTACGCTTTCTCTTCCGGCAGCAACTTTTATAACCTTATCTTTTAGAATTATTCTGAAAATAGCTATTGCCCTGATAGCGTCGCTGACAGCTATGGGCCTAGTTTTTTCTAAAGGAGTGCCTTTTATCGGTACTAAAATATTTAGCGGTATTGAATCTACTTTAAGATCTTTTAAAATCAGGGCCATACTTAACCTATCAGGCCAAGCCTCACCCATGCCGATTATTCCTCCGCTGCAAACTTCCAAACCAGCATCTTTGGCGGCTTTAACAGTCTTGATTCGCTCCTCAAAGCTATGAGTAGAGACAATTTTTTTATAAAAGTTAGGGGAAGTTTCGATATTATGGTGATAACGCACTATGCCGGATTCTTTTAGCATTTTCAATTGAGCTCTATCTAATGCCCCCAAAGAAGCACAAACCAAAATTTTGACTTTATTTCTTATTTCGAATACTGCTTCGGCAATTATCTTTAACTCTTTTGAATTTAAACGGTTACCGCTGGTAACAATACCAAAATGTCGGGCTCCTATCTCTTTAGCTTTATGGGCAGCTTTTAAAATTTTATCTTTTTCTAAAAGACTATAGGTAGATATCTTAGCGGAATACTTTAAGGATTGGGCGCAAAATTTACAATCCTCCCGACATAAACCGGATTTGGCATTTATAATACTGCATAGCTCCAGTTTAGAGCCCAAAGATTTTGCTCTCTCTCTATTAGCTAAATTAACTAATTCTAACAATGGTAACTTAAGAAGAGCTTGGTAATTAGAAATTCTCATAGACATGGATTATTATTGTCATCCATTATAACATTTGAGGTTTACAATTACAAGGAAGGTCAAAAAGTAAGATAAGTTTAGTTTACATTCAGCCTAGTTACGTCGCCGGTCGATATTCTCTCCACAAAGCCATTATCCCGTCGCAAAAGTAAGTACCCTTTCTCGTCGATACCGCAAGCTTCGCCCTCTATTTCCTGATTAAAAACCTTTACTTTAGCTCTTTTCCCCCAAAGAAAACAAAAACTCTCCCATTCTTTAAGTAAATTTTGAAAACCCTTTTGTTTTGCCCGTAAATAACAGGCTTCTATCTCTTGTAAGATGCTCTTAGCAATTTCAACCCGTGATAGTTTTTTCTTTAACTGAAGAAATAGTGAGGTTGCTTCGGATGGAAGGTCTTTAGAGTTAACATTAATTCCTATGCCTACCACTATAAAGTGTATTTTATCGACTTCGGCATTAGTTTCGCAAAGTATACCGCCGATTTTTTTACCTTGAAGATAGATATCATTTGGCCACTTTACGGCACATTCTATTCCGGTAGCTTTTTTTATTCCGTAAAGGCACCCTAGCACTACTAAGAGAGTAATTTTGGGCATATCTTGAAGCGAAAGAAAGTCCGGTTTAAGAAGTAAAGAAAAATATACTCCTCCGGCCGGAGAAACCCATTTTCTGCCTACTCTTCCTTTACCTTTTTTTTGGATTTCTGCAAAGACTATTGCTCCTTCCTTAACGCCTTTAGTGCCGAGTTCCCAGACAATATCCTGAGTTGAATCGGTAACTTCGGTGTAATAAATTTCTCTACCTAAAATTTTAGTATCTAAATTATATTGGACTTCCCAAGGATAAAGTTTATCAGGCGAAGAAACAAGTTTATATCCTAAATGAGGTACGGCTATAATTTCATAACCTTTATTGATAAGTTTACTTATATGCTTCCATAAAGCTTGGCGGCTAATTTTTAATTTCTGTGCTAATCTCTCTCCGGACACATATTCCTTATCTTTTTTTAGCTCATTAAAAATCGTAAAATCTAAATCCTGATGGTCTTTTTTCATATCGCTAAGACAATATTAAATTTAAGAACGAATCATTACTAAAACCATTTTAAATTTTTCTACGGCTTTTAAAGAATGTGGTTTATTCGCTGGCATTATTATTGCTTCTCCCTTTTTTAGCACAAACACTTCTTGGGATATATTTACTTGGGCCTCGCCATCAAGAATATAAACCAAAGCATCGAAAGGGGCAGTGTGTTCGCTTAAGCCTTGATCTTTATCGAAAGCAAATAAGGTCATATTACCGGTCTGTTTTTGAATTAACATCCGGCTTACTACTGAATCTTTTTGGTATTGGATTAAATTATCTAATTCTAGAACTTTACCTTTTGTAATTTCTTTTTTATCTTGGTTCATGACATCACCTCTTAGTAAGTTTAATATAAAACGGGCAGTTTAACGTCATGCCCAGGACTAGATACAGCAACCTTCTTTACAATGTGCTACTGGACGTAACATATACTTAATGGTAATATCCATCTCTATCTCACCTCCTCTTAGATATTGGGGTCGTTTCTATTTATTAAACTTTTAAAAGCTTTTCTTCCCGCCAAGAGTAAAGACAAGGCACAATAAACCAAGTAATTGCCGCTAAAATCATTCCGCCAAAAGTAGGAATAGCCATCGGCTGCATTATTTCTTTTCCGGTACCGCCAATAATAAATATCGGTAAAAGCGCTATAATGGTAGTAATAGAAGTCATAAATGCCGGCCGGATACGCGCTTTACCCGCTTCCACTGTCAGCTCTATTACCTCCTCTTTTGTCTTAGGTTTCCTTTTCTCAAATAACTGGTCTAAATAAGTAGTAATCAATACTCCGTCATCTACTGCAATACCAAATAAAGCAATGAAACCTACCCAGACAGCTACCGAGAAATTAAATCCATATAGAGCCAAAAGTAATATCCCTCCAGCTAAACTTACCGGGATAGCAGTAAAAATCATAAAGACTTTAGGAAAAGATTTAAAATTCATAAAAAGAAGCATAAAATTTATGAATAAACTTAAAGGAACTAATATTGAAAGGGTTTTCTTCGCCCTAATCTGATTTTCAAATTGGCCTGACCACTGAATAGAGTAACCCTGTGGAAGTTTATCGGCCATTTCTTTAGCTACTAGTTTAGAGGCTTCCTCTACAAAACCTACCATATCACGGCCCCTTACATTCATCAAGACATAAGCACGTAACATGCCATTTTCGGAATTAATCATTGCCGGGCCTTCTATCATACGGATAGAAGCTATCTGACCTAAAGGGATATATTGTCCGGCTCCGGTAGGAATAAGGATTCTCTCTATTGCTTGCGGAGAATCTCTTAATTCTCTTAAGAATCTGACTCTCACCGGATAGCGTTCTCTTCCTTCAATAGTAGTGGTTAAGTTTTCACCGCCGATACCTAATTCAATAATATCCTGTACATCTTTTACAGAAAGGCCGTAACGGGCGATTTCTCGCCGCTCAAGAATTATTTCCAAATAGGGTTTACCGGTAATTTTTTCGGCATATAAATCTTCTGCGCCTCTTACCTTTTGAACGATCCCTTTTATTTCTTCGGCAATTCTCTCTAATTCCTTCAAATCCGAACCAAATATCTTTACTCCGACTGGAGTGCGTATTCCGGTCGCTAGCATATCGATACGGTTAACTATAGGTTGCGTCCAGATATTAGCTACCCCCGGAAATCTTAAAGCTGCATCCATTTCATGAATAAGTTTCTCTTTGGTTATGCCTTTTCTCCAATACTTCTTTGCTTTTAAATTTATAATAATCTCAAACATTTCTATAGGCGCCGGATCAGTGGCAGTTTCGGCCCGGCCTAATTTTCCTACCACGCTCTCTACCTCAGGAAATTCTTTAATAATAGCATCCTGCTTCTTAATTATCTCCGTTGCTTGGGTAAGAGATACTGCCGGACTAACTACCGGCATAAAAAGTATTGTTCCTTCATCAAAAGGAGGCATAAATTCTTTACCTATTTTAGAGCCTAAGAAAAATGATAGAAGAAGTACCGCGCAAGGAATACTTAGAAACTTAACCCTATTTTTAAGCACCCAGCGCAATACTTTTTCGTATACTGCTACTAATTTCTTACTAAAAGGATTCTCTTCTAAAGGCAAAAGCTTAGATTTTAAAAAGAAGTAGCAAAGTACTGGCACCAAGGTAAGAGCGATGAATACCGAACCCAAAAGGGCAAAAGTCTTAGTAAAAGCTAAAGGCTTAAAGAGTTTTCCTTCTTGCGAAGTTAAGGAAAAAACTGGATAAAAAGATACCACAGTAGTAAGAATAGCGGTTATTACTGCTGAACCTACCTCACTAGCTGCCTCAAAAATTATTTCTCGGCGACTTCGACCGGTTTTATCCAAAGATAAGTGGCGATAGGCGTTTTCCGTCATAATTATACCCATATCTACTAATGCTCCAATGGCAATAGCAATACCAGATAACGACATAATATTAGCGTCTACCTTAAGATAATACATTATAATAAAGGAAATAAGCACTGCTAGCGGCAAAGTAAGAGAGACAATAAGGCTAGACCGTAAATGCCTTAAAAAGAAAAAGATAACAAAAATAGTAATAAGAATTTCTAAAATTAGAGTATCCCTTAAAGTATTAATGGTATTTTTAATAAGTTCGGTGCGGTCATAGAAAGAAATTATTTTTACACCTTGAGGCAAACCAATTTTTATCTCTTCAATCCTTTGCTTCACCTTTTTGATTACTTCTAAAGGATTTTCGCCATAACGTACAATAATGACTCCCCCCACGGCTTCTTCGCCGCCTTTATCTAAAGCACCCCTCCTAAATTCCGGTCCTAGCTGAATGGTTGCAATATTCTTTAGGTATATCGGAGTCCCTTTATCTAACCCCACTACAATGTTCTCTATATCCTCTATTTTTTTGATAAAGCCTACACCTCGAATAATAAACTCCATTCCTCCTTGTTCAAAAACTTTTGCTCCTACGTCGATATTAGAACTACGCACGGCATTAAAAATATCTCCTAAGCGTAAAGAATAAACTGCTAATTTATTGGGATCTACATCTATCTGATACTGTTTGATAAATCCGCCTACCGAGGCTACTTCCGAAACCCCTTCTACCGAACTTAACTGATAGCGTATATACCAATCCTGAATACTACGTAGTTGAGCCGGATTGTGGTTTTTACCTTCCACGGTATACCAAAAGACCTGCCCTAATCCGGTAGCATCAGGTCCTAATATCGGCACTACCCCCTGCGGTAAAAATTGAGAAGCTTGCTGCAGTTTTTCTAAAATCCGGGAACGTGCCCAGTAAAAATCTACCCAATCTTCGAAAATAACATAAACCATAGAAAAACCAAAAGCGCTAGATGCCCGAATAGTTTTAAGTCCGGGCAACCCAAACAAGCGGATGGTCAGAGGATAAGTAATCTGGTCTTCAATAGTCTGGGCGTCTCTTCCCGGCCAATCAACAAAAATAATCTGCTGATTCTCTCCGATGTCAGGTATGGCATCTACAGGAATTTTTCCTAATAGATAAATACCCCAGCCGGTAATGGTCAGAAAAAAAACAATTACTACAAAGCGATTTTTTAGACAGTAAGAAATCAAGCGGTTTATCATTAGTGTATATGTTGGGGTTCTTTGGCTTTTTCTTTAATTTCTTCTCCGGCACCATAAAGAAGCTCTTGCCCGCCGGCTAAAGTAGTTTGAGAATCTAAAAAGAAATTACCATCGGTAACTACTAAATCATTCTCCTTTAAGCCTTCTAATATTTCCACATAATCCTGCGCTTCTATTCCGGTTTTAACTTGCACTAATTGGTAGCGTCCTTGTCCTAAATCTAAATAAGCAACCTTACGAGTTCCGGTGTCGATAATACTAGTTTTGGGAGCCGCAAGGCGCTTACCTAAATCTATTTCTACGATAAGCTCGGCATAAACTTCATGCTTGAGCAGGTTCTTGGGGTCGGCAATAATTACCCTAGCTTTAGCAGAACGAGTTTGAGGATTCAAAACTTCTTCAATGGTATAAATTTCTCCAGTAAAAATTTCCTCTTCATAACCTTTTATTTTAGCGTCTACTTTCTGGGTAGGTTTAATTATACTTAAATCCTGTTCGTAGATATCGGCGTGAATCCATACTTTTTTGCCGGTAGGATAGATGAGGCTCTCGTCCGGCTTCTTTGTCTTCTCTAATTCTTTTATTTTTTCTTCATTAAACCCTAAAAGCCTAAGCTTAAGTCGAGCAGAATCTAAGAGTGCCTTTTGTCTATCTATAACTTCTTGATTAACGGTAGTTTCTAACTCATCAAGACCAGAAAGAACGCTTAGATATTCCTGCTCAAGCACGTAAAGCTCATAGTCATGGCTTACTCGACCGGGAATTCTTAAGGTTTTTATCAAAGACCTATAGGACACTGTTTGGCTTTTTAACCCTAGTTTATCACGAGTCATCTCGTCTATAGCTATCTTATCCTTATCTTGCTTATAGACCGGTATTAATTCCATTGCACATATCGGGCATTTACCCGGACCGTCCTTTTTTACTTGCGGATGCATCGAGCAAGTCCAATATTCTATGGCAGGAGATTCATCTTGGGTTTTCTTTAAAGACGGTTCCTTTTTTGACTTTATAAATACCGGCCTTAAAAGATTATATGCTCCGATTAATAATGCTATGATTAATAAAACAATTATAATTTTTTTATTTTTCATTATTTCACCTCACTTAAACTAATTCCTATGTATCTTTCTAAATCCGAAAGTCTCGCGTTATACTCTACCAAAACGTTATAATAATCTATCTTTGTTTCTATTAACATTCTTTCGGTATCTAATAATAACATTAAGTCCCCTTTGCCGGAACGATAAGCCGAAAGCGAAGCTGAAATAGAATTTTCTAACAGTGGTACCAAATTATGCTTGTAGAGGTTAAGTTTATTTTTAGCAATGTCTATCTGGACGAGCAAATCTTTAATCTTTGAAAATACTACATTTTTTATTGCCTGATAGGCAATTTCGGCTTCTTCTAAATTAGCAATTGCTTCTTTTATCTCGTAACGCTGCTTTGTCCAAAACCAAAAAGGTACACTAAACGCTAGCATTAAATCCCAAGGCCCGATCCCGCCCGAAGTAATACCTCTTAAGCCTATTTCTGTCATTAAATCCGGTAACAAATTTCTCTTCGCCAAAGATTTGGCATGCTTATTCTTCTCTATAACATAAGAAAAAATTAGCAATTCCGGTTGATTCTGTAGCGCTAATTGATATAGAGGACTTACGTCTTGGTTAAAAGATAAATCTTCCTTTAACTCTGGCGTAGTTAATTTCGATTCTAATGGCCTATTTAACAAAGCATTTATTTGGGTTTCTTTGGATGATCTTTCTTGTTTCAAATTAATGATATTATTACTTAATCTGGCAATCTCCAGATTCATCTTAGAAATCTCCTCTTGACCTACATTACCCACCGTATATTTTGCTTCGGCAATTTTAGCTATTGTTTCTAAAAGTCTTAAGCTATCCTGGTTTAATTCCATTACCTTATAATTCATAAATAGGTCATAATAAGTATTTTTTAGTTTATTAATAACTTCTAGCTCTTTATCTTTATATTCGCTAGCTGATATCTGAGACTCAATGAAAGCAATTTTACCTTTTAAAGTTAATTTCCCGAACAGAGGAAACATCTGGGATATAGAAAGCACTCTATCTTCGGGCATAGTTTTATCTAACTTTATCGTACCTTTTTGTATCTTCATGAAAGAAAAATCTACATTGGGGTTGTCTAAAGATTTTGCCTGAGGAATCTTCAACAAAGATGCTTCCCAACGTTTTTTAGCAGCCAGGATATCGAGGTTGCTTTCCCTTACCTCCTTAATTAAGGCTTCTAAAAAAAGAGGTTGTTCCGCGAATATACTGCTAGAACTTAATATAAACATAATGATTAATATAAAAATAAATGATTTTTTAATCATAGCTTTCTTAACCTTTTCATCACATCCATTATCTCAGATATCTTCTTCATTTTATCCGACTCCGATTTACCTTTCAAAGCATCAACCACACAATGCTCCATGTGTTTAGCCAGAACTTTTTCACCTATTGCATATAAAGCATTTATACAGGCGTGTATTTGGGTAGCAATGTCTACACAATAGCGTTTATCCTCGATCATCTTTTGAATGCCTTTGATCTGCCCCTCTATCCTTCTTAAAGGAACTAAAGTTTCATAATGCGTAGTCTTATGTGTCATAGGTAACTTACTCCTCGTTTTCTTGATTAAATTATTTGGTAACTTTATCCTTACTAATCGGAACGTTTATCCCATATTCTTCGATGTAAACTCCGTGAGCAACATCCCTTGAAGAAACTAACAACTTTACTATATCTCCTTTCTTTACAGTTATAGTATCCGGACTAAAGCCAAATTGGTAAGCTTCTAAATTAACCTCTTTAATTTTAGAAATATATTCATCGGGATTCTGTTTAAATTTTTCGATACACATCGGGCAACAAAAGTAATAAGTTTTACCGTTATATTCATAGAGATACTCCCCAGAGGCCGGTTCTCTCATCACCGGACAAATGCCAAAATCGCTCTCAGAAGCCGCTTCTTTCATCACACCTTTATGGTTACCATGTTCATGCATATGATCCATCTGGGCGCAAACATTACCTATACTTAAGGAAACTCCAATTAATAAAAGCGTAAGATATTTCATATGAAACCTACTCATTATATTATACTATACCCCCCTAGGGTATGTCAAGGTTAAATTTTTTATGGGCCCTCTAAACCTGACACTCTATTAATTATTACTTTGGAGAGATAACAAAGATAGCATTAAGTGCAAAAAGATTGGGAAGAAAGTTAATAGTCCTTTTGTTGCCTAAATAAAAGGTAGATATTATCTTTAAGTTTTTGTCCCGGCAAAAATCTCTAAAATCTTTTATACTCAAAAAGTGAACATTAGGGGTATTATACCAACGATAGGGTAAAGACTTAGTTATCGGGACCTTTCCTTTAAAGAAAATCCTAAAGCGGGCAGATAAATAGGTGAAGTTAGAAAAACCGATGATAATTTTTTTACCCACCCGTAAAGCTTCTTTGATAACATAATCGACATTCTTTACCTCTTGCATACTCTGATTTAAAATTACATAATCAAAAGACTTATCCGGATAGTTAGATAAGCCGCTTTCGATATCTCCGTGTAATACGCTTAAGCCTTTCTCAACGCACTCATAAATAGCTGCTTCGCTTAATTCGATACCTTGAGCTTTAACTTTTTTCTTTTTAACTAAAAAAGCCAAAAGATCACCATCGCCGCAACCAAGGTCTAAAACTTTGGATTCAGACTCAATAATCCCATAAATAATCTTATGATCTAATCTAGTTTTATTCACCTTTTAAAATGCTGTAAGTTTTTTTTAAAAAATGCTTCACTAACCTAGTTTGCTCCTCCACTTCTAATAAAAAGGCATCGTGCCCATAACTAGACTGAATTTCGCAATAGGTTACATCGACATGCCTTGCCTTAAGCTGTTGGACAATCTCCCGAGATTGATAAGACGGATACAGCCAATCGGATTTGAAAGCAATAACTAAAAAACGAGTATTTATTTTATCATGCTTTAAAAATATTTTTCCTTCCGATAAATCAAAATAATCCATGGCTTTAGTAATATAAAGATAAGAATTAGCATCAAATCTTTTGACGAAATTATCGCCTTGATAGCGCAAATACCCCTCTACTTCAAAGTCAGTCTTAAAGGAAAAACTATAATTATCTTTCTTAAGTTTGCGAGAGAACTTCTTTTCCATGGATTTATCGCTCATATAAGTTATATGGCCAATCATCCTAGCCACCGAAAGGCCACGTTCAGGTTGCTTTTTCCCGTAATAATTGCCTTCTAACCAATCAGGATCAGCCATAACTGCCTGACGACCGACTTCATCAAAAGCTATCTGTTGCGGAGAATGTTTTAAGGCAGTAGCAATAGGGATTGCCGAATGAACATATTCCGGATAAGAAGCTACCCATTGCAATACCTGCATACCTCCCATGGAGCCGCCAGAAACACACAGTAATTTTTTAATACCTAAATAGTCTATGAGATGCTTTTGGGCTTCTACCATATCTTCTATAGTTATTATGGGAAAATCTAAAGCATAAGGCTTGTTGGTCTCAAGATTTATTGAAGAAGGGCCGGTACTACCTTTGCAGCCGCCGATAATATTAGAACAAATTACAAAATATTTATCAGTATCAAAAGCTTTTCCTGAACCAATCATGTTATCCCACCAACCCGGCTTAGAATCTTCCTTGTAAAAACCGGCCGCATGGGCATCGCCAGATAAAGCGTGAACAATCAAAACAGCGTTATTTTTATCCTTATTAAGCTGGCCGTAAGTTTCATAAGCTATTGTGATAGGGCCTAACTTTCCTCCGCTAGCTAATTTCAACTGGTTAGGCGCTTGGGCAAAAGTATAATATTTAAGCTCGGTTATTTTTATATTTTTATCTGGGCTCATAATTAGCTAAATAAAATTTATTACACCACAAGATGCAGAAATATTCAATCTCTTTATCAACCACTTTTGATAATACTTAACTACTCTGAGAATAACCAGGTTGATAAATATCTTTCACCGGTATCAGGAAGAATAGCTACGATTGTTTTGCCCGAAGATTCTTTTCTCTTAGCAACCTCTAAAGCTGCCCATATCGCTGCTCCGCCGGAAATACCGACAAAAATACCTTCTTCCTTAGCTAAACGCCTGGCAGTATTACCAGCATCTTCGGAAGAAACCGTCATAATCTCATCAATTACTTTTCTATTTAGAACCTCGGGTACGAATCCGGCGCCGATGCCTTGGATTTTATGCGACCCTGGTTTTTCTCCGGAAAGTACTGCTGATTCGACTGGTTCCAAAGCAATAATCTTTATTTCTGGCTTCTTATTTTTTAATACCTCACCAACGCCGGTAATTGTTCCGCCGGTGCCTACACCGGCAATAAAAATATCGATATTACCGTCAGTAGCATCCCAAATTTCCTGAGCGGTAGTCTTACGATGGATTTCGGGATTAGCGAGATTGTTAAACTGTTGGGGCATAAAACTATTGGGTGTCTCCTTGGCAATTTTTTCAGCTTCTTCTACTGCTCCTTTCATCCCCTTAGTTCCTGGTGTCAATATTAATTCTGCTCCGAAAATCTTAAGAAGCTGTCTGCGTTCTATACTCATAGTATCCGGCATGGTCAAGATTAATCTATAACCCTTGGCGGCACAAACAAAAGCTAAGGCAATGCCGGTATTCCCGCTGGTCGGCTCAACTACTACCGTCTCCTTATTTATTAACCCTTTTCTTTCAGCATCTTCAATCATAGCTACACCTATTCTATCTTTTACGCTGGATAAAGGATTAAAAGATTCGAGTTTGACTAATATTGTAGCTTTAGTCTGTTTAGCCATTCTATTAATCTTTACCAGCGGCGTGTTGCCAACAGTTTTAGTAATATCACTGAATATTTTACTCATAATAACCTCCTTATACTAGTTCGTAGTTATGAGTTCGGAGTTCGTAGAAAAATTTTAAATCTATGAACTACCAGCTACAAACTACGAACTTATTTAACGCTTTTATCCAAAGCTTGTTTTATATCGGCAATAATATCGTCTATATGTTCTATACCTATGGAGAGTCTGATGTAATCGGGAGTCACGCCAGCTGCTAATTGTTCCTCACTAGAAAGTTGTTGATGAGTTGTGCTTGCCGGATGAATCGCCAAAGATTTAGCATCGCCAATATTAGCAAGATGTGATATTAATTCCAAGGAATCTATAAACTTTTTTCCGGCCTTAATTCCACCTTTAATGCCAAAACCTATTATCGCTCCTGCTCCTTTAGACAAATATTTTTTGGCTTTTTCTTTTTCAGAGCTTGAAGCTAATCCCGGGTAGTTAACCCAGTTTATTTTGGGATGTTTTTCTAAGAATTTAGCCACACTTAAAGCATTCTCGCAGTGCTTAATCATGCGTAAAGGTAAAGTCTCTAATCCTTGCAAAAGAAGAAAAGCATTAAAGGGGGAGATTGCTGGCCCGATATCTCGTAATAAAGTTACTCTAGCCTTAATTATATAAGCAATGTTTCCTAAAGGCTTTAAAGCCTCAACAAAATTTATTCCGTGATAGCTAGGGTCGGGTTCGGCAATCAAAGGAAATTTACCGTTGGTCCAGTCAAATTTTCCGGAATCCACGATTACACCTCCTATCGATGTACCGTGGCCTCCGATAAATTTAGTGGCTGAATAGACTACGATATCAGTACCAAAATCTATCGGCCTAAGAAGATAAGGAGCAACGGTGTTATCAACTATTAAAGGTATACCGTTTTTATGGGCGATTTTGGAAAGCCCTTCTAAATCGGCTACGTTTAACTTAGGATTACCTATAGTCTCGGCATAAATAGCTTTTGTTTTAGGAGTAATGGCCTTTTTGAATTCATCTAAATTATCTGACGGAACGAACTTTACTTTAACCCCTAATTTTTTAAAGGTGTAATGAAAAAGAGTGTAGGTCCCACCGTAAAGATTATCGGCTGAAACTATTTCATCTCCGGCTTGAGCAATATTAAGCAAAGCCAAAGTTATAGCAGCCTGACCGCTGGAAGTGGCTAAAGCACCGATGGCTCCCTCTAAAGCAGCTACTCTTTTCTCAAAAACATCAGTAGTAGGATTCATTAAACGGGTGTAGATGTTGCCAAATTCTTTCAATCCGAAAAGATTAGCAGCATGTTCGGTACTTTTAAATTGATAAGAAGTAGTCTGATAAATCGGCACTGCTCTAGATCCGGTTGTAGGATCCGGTTCTTGTCCACCATGCAAAGCTAAAGTTTCTACCTTTAATTTAGAATCAATTTTTGCCATTTTGTACCTCCGTTTACTATGTGATATTATATTCTTAGCGTACTGAATTCTTCTTCTCTAATAGGGCTGATATTAATAATTTCTTCTTTATCTTGAGATTTTATTTTAACTTTTAGTTCTTCTTCTCTAGATGTATACCAACCAATTATCTTACAACAGGTAGTTTTTAACTCCTCGCTAAGTTTGCCTTTGCCTAAAGCAGTAGGCCCTGATAACTCCAAGGGCTCAAAAATGAAATCTTCTTTGCCGACCAAGCTATAAAGCCGCTGGCTTTCCTTCTCATCTCTAGCTACTACCATCCAGTAATAAGGGTTAAATCTAAAGTACCGGCCAGATTTAAGAATTTCTATATTTTCTATCGTTAAATCATTGCAATCTAACATATCTTTTACCTTTTTAGAAAAATTAGGATCAGTAAGAAGGCAACCGCCGGCTGGACAGGAATACTCGTGTATCCCCAAACTATTAGCTAATTCTAACTGCACCTTTCGGCTTCTTCCAGAAATATCAAATAGTTTTTCTCTATCTATCCAACCCTCCCTTTCAGCCAATATCGGTGAAAATAATCTGGCTGAAAGAGGCCGTAATACCAAATCTTCCACTTCAGCTTCCTTGTCGATAATCTGCAGGGCTTTGCGGTATTGCGACATCGGCCTTTGGCCTAAAACTTCACCGGTAATAATAAAAGAGGCACCTATACTTTTCATAACCTCTTTAGCTTTTTTAAATTTAAGTATCCGACAATCAATACAAGGATTGAGATTTTTACCATAACCATGCCGGGGTTCTTTAAGCATCTCTAAATATTCCTTCCCTAAATATATAACCTTAAAATCAACTCCTAAATCATTAGCTATCCTCTTTACCAAAGAACCACACCCTTTGGAGGTATCACAACGGCAAAAAGGTGATTTAAAATTCAAAGCTACTATTTCTATACCTTGTTCTAAGAGAACTTTAATAGCTAAAGTACTATCTAATCCACCTGATAATAGCGCTAATGCTTTCATAAATGAAACTTACTCTTAACATTTTAATGTCAAGGGTTTAGTTGAATTTATCCCGCCGAGCGCTGTAAAATTTTCGAAGAAAATTTTACGCATCTTTTGCGAGGCGGGATATTTACCTTCAAATCTGTACCCACTCTTCAGAAATAATATTACCCTTTATTCCTACTACAATACACTTAAGAGGAACTTTTCTCTTAGTTTCCGATAAAGCCTTTTTAGCTAAAGCTAATAACCCCGAACAACAGGGGACTTCCATTATCATAACCGTTAAAGTGTTTATTTTAGTCTCATCTATCAACATCTTTATCTTATCTACATAAATCTCTTTATCGCTATCTAACTTCGGACAAGCTATAGCTAGAGATTTACCTTTTAGATACTTGGAATGAAAATCGCCTAAAGCATAAGCTACGCAATCGGCCGAAATCAAAATATCTTTTTCTTGAAAGTACGGAGCATGCGGTGAAACTAAGTGTAATTGTATCGGCCACTGCCGTAAACTCGAAGGCTGATTACCTATAGGCGCTTCTTCCTCTGGCTCACTGCCAAAATCCATCATTCGCATTCCAGGACAACCGTGATGAATTTCAACTTTAGACTTTCTCTCCTTAAATTCATCCGGTATAGCTATATTTTTTTCTTTTAAAAATTCGATTGCTTCTTTAAAATATTTGTCCTGGCCATGGCTCTTTAGATGCTCAAGATGAGCCTTGATGGTATTAGGGCCTTGTTTTACTATATTTTCCATCACTTTCTTTTCATTATATTCTTTAGCTTCTCTTTCTTCGATAGAAATAGCCTCATAAGGACAACTGCCCAGACAAGCACCTAAACCATCGCAAAATAAATCGCTTATCAGGCGGGCTTTGCCGTCGATGAGCTGTATAGCTCCTTCCGGACAATTAGGAATACATTTTCCGCAACCAGTGCATTTTTTAAGGTCGATTTTAATTATTTTTCTTTTTGACATAGTGACTTCTTCTCTAAACTATATATTATAAATTATTTCCTTTTTTTCTTTATTCTTATATTCTTTAACTAAATCTTTCAAGGTAGTATTCTCTAAAGTACTAAAGATATCACCGTTTATTTTCTGCCAAATACTACTGGTAACTGCAATTGATAACCGGTAGTGGATTGACGACTCCTTCTCAAAATCTACTAATTTTAATTCTCCTTCCAAGGCTTCAACTATCTCTCTTAAGGTCATCTCCGAAGGTGATCGTGATAAAACATAACCACCTTTTGCTCCACGGAAAGAATTAACTAAACCTTGGGCCTTAAGAGGTATTATTATTTGACTTAAGTATTTCTCGGAAATCCCTTCTTTATTAGCAATATCTCCTAATAAAGATGGGCCTTTACCATAATTCAGAGCTAAAGCTAGCATTAAACGCATCCCGTACCTTGTCCTGGACGATATTTTCATTCTTCCTCCTAAATCACTACTAATTTAATAGACTAAATATAGAATATCTTTAAATTGTAGTATAGACCTAAGTTTTGTCAAGCTAACAATAGCTCTTTTTATTTATTATCGCTAAAGCCTATTTCTTTTAAGAATTTCTCTTTGCCTATCTCCTTAATCAGTAAAGCTAAACGTTGTCGAGGTTTAGCGTTACCGTGGTAAAAATTAACTACCCTTTCGATTAAATCTAGCACTTGCTCTTCGGTGGTTAATATTTGATTTAACTTAAATCCGATATGCGGCGTTACTCCTCCGCAGCCTCCTAAATATACCGCATAACCAATTTTCTTGGTAACTGCATCAACTTCACCGTATATACCTATCTCCGAACTTTGGGCCCTAGTACAAGTATTCGGACAGCCGGAAATAACAATTTTGAACTTATGCGGTAATACTAATCCGCATTTTATACCTTTCTCTTCTATTTTCTTGAAAAGAGAAAAGGTATCGATTAAGCCTCTTTTGCACCAATTATTACCTGGACAAGTCGTAGTTGTTCTTAACCTGGGTCCGGAAGTACCGGTTAAAACACCTGAATCTTTTATTTCTTTTTCTACCTTCTCGATATCTTCAAACTTTATAAAAGGTATTTCTACTCCTTGGCGTACTGTTAAATGTACAAATCCTTTGGCGTACTTTCTAGATATCTTGGCTAAACGCCTAAGTTGATGTTCACCATAATTACCGAAAAGCATTCTGGTTCGTAAAGTAAAAAAACCATCTTGCTTTTCTCTTAAAAAACCTCTTGCCTTCAAAGCATCATAATCAATATCGGTATCCATACAACTCCCTTTTAAGTTATGTTACTTAGTGCTTCTTTGACTATCTGAATAGTCAAGTCGATATCTTTTTTGCTATGTGCAAAGGAAATAAAATTAGCTTCGTATTCAGAAGGTGCAAAGTAAAGACCCCTTTTTAAAGCCTCTCTATAGAATAAAGAAAATAACTTATTATTTTTAAACTTAAAGCTAAACATAGAGCCGTAGCGTTCAACCTTTAAATCTATATTTTGATGTTTAGCTTCTTGTTCTATTCTAACTCCCAGCTGATTAGTTAAATAATTTAATGATTCGTATCTTTTTTTTCTACTCTTAAGTGCCTTTAAAGTAGAGATACCGGCTTGCATTACTAAGGGATTTCCAGCAAAAGTAGAAGCTTGATAAACTCTGCCTAAAGGTGCTAAGTTCTTTATAATATTATCTTTAGCTCCGTAGGCTCCTATCGGCAAACCTCCTCCAATGATTTTACCTAAGCAAACCATATCCGGTATCACTTTCAAAATATCAGCTATAGAACCAAACTTAAATCTAAAACCGGTGATAACTTCATCAAAAACAAGAAGAGTTTGGTATTTTCTAGTTATACCTCTTAAAAAAATTAAAAAATCAATGGCTGGTGGAACTACTCCATAATTACCTTCCACTGGCTCCACAATGACTGCAGCTATATCATTACCATATCTTCTGAATATTTTTTCGATCTTACTTCGGTCATTATAATTAACCACTATGGTATGTTTTAAGAAATCTCTTGGCACACCTTCACTTAAGGGAATAGTTAAAGAAGCTAGGCCTGATCCGGATTTAGCTAAAAGATAATCAGCGTGACCATGATAAGAATTTACAAACTTAACGATTTTATCTCTTTTAGTATAAGCTCTGGCTAATCTTAAAGCACCCATTACTGCTTCGGTACCTGAAGTAGTAAATCTTATCTTATCTATATAAGGTATAGCTTCTTTTATTAATGCCGCTAATTTCACTTCCCCCAAATTAGTAGCCCCAAAATTTAAACCTAACTCTAAAGACATCCTTAAGTCCTTTATTATTTGTCGATGGTTATGCCCTAAAATTAAAGCTCCGAAGGAAAGCACATAATCAAGATACTCTTTATCGTCATAATCATAAATCTTTTGCCCCTTTGCTCTTCTTATCATGATAGGTTCACCGCCTACCGCTTTAAAAGACCTAACCGGGCTATTAACTCCTCCTACTAAATATTGCTTAGCTTGATTAAATAAAATCTTATTTTTATCCATAACTCAACCATTTAGCTACATCTTTAGCATGATAAGTGATAATAAAATCCGAACCTGCTCTTTTAATCGAACTTATAATTTCAAATACTATTTTTTTCTCATCCCAAATACCTAATTGGGCGCCTTTTTTTGCCATAAAATATTCACCACTCACATTGTAGGTAGCTAAAGAAAAATTAAATTTATCTTTTATTTCTCTTACTATGTCTAGATAACCTAAAGCCGGTTTTACCATAATAATATCAACGCCATGTTTTATATCTTCGGCTACTTTAGAAAAAATTTGTTTTTTGTCGTTAAAATCCAACTGATAGCTCCTCTCTCCAAACTTAGGCGTAGAATTAGCGATATTTCTAAATGGTCCGTAAAAATTAGAAGCGAATTTAGCCGAATAACCCATTATTTTGACTTGTCTATAATCACTTTTGTCTAAAACTTTTCTTATAACTTTGACTTCCCCCCTAGCCACAGCCGAAGGAGCGATATAATCAGCTCCGGCTTTGGCATAAGTTAAAGCTATTTTTGCTAAGGTATCTAGGGTCTTTTCTTCATCAAAAATATGGTTTTTCTTTAATATTCGGCAATGACCGTTTAGGGTATAGGCACAAAGACAAACGTCAGCCATGAGAGTTATTTTGGGATACTTTACTTTCAATATCTTTATTGCTTTACTTACTATATTCTCATCTTTATAAGCTGATTCGGCATTTTTAGTTTTGCGTTTAGGAACACCAAAAATTAAAAATTTGTTTAAGCCTAAACTCTTTAGTTGATTAACTTCTTTTAGTAAACTATCCAAACTAATTCTGTAAACGCCAGTTAAAGAATTGATCTTGGCAGAAAGATGTTCATCCTCCTTTATAAATAAAGGATATATCAATTCATCCACTTTTATTATTTTTCTAAATTCTACTTTCATTCTGGTCCTAAAATAATATTATCGACTACCTTACCGACTATTAATACCGCTGGTGGTCTTAATCTATATTTTTTCGCTTTCTCTACTATCTTGGATATGGTAGACCTTATTACTCTTGAGTCCTTTCGGGTTGCCCGCTCAATAAAAGCACAAGGAGTATTTATACTTTTGCCCTTCTTAATTAAAGCTTTTACTACTTTGGCTATATTCGCTACTGCCATCAGATAAATTAAGGTATCACAATTAGGTACATCTATCTTGGCGCGCGGATTTTTCTTTCTTCCGGTCAAGATAGCTACCGAGGATAATTCATTCTTTATAGTTAAAGGTATACCCACACTCTCTGGTCCGGCAATGGCTGAAGTTATGCCCGGAATAACCTCATAATTTATCTTTCTATTAGAAAGATACCTGGCTTCTTCAGCCCCTCGGCTAAAAATATAAGGGTCTCCTCCTTTAAGCCTCACCACTCTCTTATACTCTAAAGCTTTCCGGTATAAGAGGCGATTAATAGATCTTTGCTCCTTTAGATGTAAACCGTCGGACTTACCAACACAAATCTCCTCAGAATGCGGCTTAGTATAATTTAACAATTCCGACGGCGACAAAAAATCATATAAGACGCAATCAGCCTTTCTTAAAGCTTTTAAGCCTTTTAAGCTAATAAGTTCAGGGTCGCCTGGACCGGCGCCGACAATATAAACCTTACCTTTATTATTTATCATCTATCTCCTTAAATATTTCTCTTAAATCACTTCTATCTTGGCGTATCTGCACTGCTAATCTACCTTGTAAAACATGTGGTGTAATTATGTTGGGAGAAATTACCTGGCTTATTCTATTTTCATAACCTAACCTCATTAAGGCTACTTGGGCAACGATAATGGCTTCAAAATTACCTTTATCCAGTTGAGATAAGCGTTCATCGATATTGCCTCGAATATCCTTGACGATTAAATCGCTTCGATATTTAAGTAGACTGTCCTTGCGGCTTTGGCTACTAGTACCAACCCTAGAAGCTTTAGGTAAGGTGTCCAAAGTAAAGTCAAATTTAGATGCTAAGCAATCGAAAATACTCAAAGACTTAGTTAAAGCAATGACTTCTAACTCAGATGGCGGATTCTTTTCTAAGTCTTTGGCACTGTGGATAGCGATATCTATTCTTTTGTCTAATAAAGCCTGCTCAATTTCAAAGGTAAAAAAGTCGGTATTTTCCCTTAAGCTAAGAGAAGTTTTTTTATCCTTATCTCCTTTAGTTTCAATTAACACTATTTTAAAACTTATGCCTTTAAGCTTTGCCTGTATTTCATCTACTTGGGCTAAAGCAAGCTTGCTCGGCCGACTTCCAACTTTTATCCTCTGACTCACTAACACCTCCGCTTTTAAATTCTAGAAACTCTTTTATCAAAAGTTCTGCTTTCCTTTGATAAAATATTAACTTTTGATTATGTTTAACGAATAAATATTTTAAACTTTCTAAATTTTTTAAAATCACCCCTTTAATATTTCCTAATCGGGGTTCTATACTCCTCGGTATCGATAAGTCGTAAATATAAAAAGGCTTTTTTTTATTTTCCAAGGCCCTGACAATTGTTTCTTTTCTTAATATATAATGAGGGGCTTTGGTAACACTGATAACTGCATCAATGGGTTTTAAGATCTTTGGCAATTCATCTAATAAGAAAGCTTGGCCGCCGGAAATCGTAGCTAGCCGGTCAGCACGTTCATAATTCTTACTTGAAAAAAAGTAAAATCTAACCTGGGAATTATTCTCTTGAGCGAAAATTTGGGCTAATTTCCCAGTACCGATAATAGCAACTTTAAAGCTATCTTGCCGTTTATTAAGCTTAACTAATAAATCCTCTAGCACGATATGCCCAATGTTTTGATTAACCTCATCTAAACCGGCTTTGATTCTGATTTCATCAGCTAAACTTAAAACCTCCTCCCATATTGTCTTTAACCTAAAAGAAAAACCCTCTTGTGCTATCCAAGACTTAAGCTGTTGGATAATTTCTTTCTCGCCGATAATCTGCGATTCCAAACCACTGGCCAAGCGTAAAGCATGTAAAACAGCTTTCTCTTTTAATCTTAAATAGGAGTTGCTAAAAACCTTAAATTTAGCTTTAAAACTTTTAGTTATATTCAAAAGTAAGACCTCGCTATCTACTTCTCCGTAAACTTCGATCCTATTGCAAGTAAATAGAATCCTTGCTTGAGGAATATGTGCTTTCCAGAAGCTTGCTACTTTATTCCTTAAAAAATAGGCGTCTTCTCTTAATTCCAAAGAAGCTGTCTTATAATTTATCCCTAAACAAAAGAAAATCATTCCATCTCTCATTTAAATAATTTTTTAAGTCCCGTGACAAAACCGGATCTCTACCGTCGCTATAAACGGCCACTAGGGCTTTATCTTTTTTTACTAAAGCCGGCGAAATAAAATCGCTAAGGTAGGAATTATCCACAACATTAATAGGAATTCCTCTTTTTTTCGCCCACCTACTTGCCTTACTATTAATTTTCTTTCGGTCAGTGGCAGAAATAATTAAGGTTGCACCTTTAATATCTTTCTCTTCTACGGATTTCTTAACCCAAGAAATAATTCCTTTATCAGCCAAATTTTTAAGTTCAGCTGATAATTTAGGGGTTACTATCTGGATTAAAGCTTTGCTGTCTAAAAGCGTTGCTACTTTACGGTGGGCCACTTTACCTCCGCCGACTACTATCACTTTTTTATTCCTTAATCTTATGGCTACGGGAAAATAATCCATCTAAATTCCATCTCCTTCTAAGTTTTCTTTTAACGGCCGGGTGTGTATTCCGCACTCACCGCCGCACTTACTAGTTCCTATCCATCTACCGGCCCGCTCATTATCATCATTAGTAATTTTAGTACAAGGAGCACAACCTAAAGAACGGTAACCTTGAGCATATAAAGGATTGACTCTAACTCCGTAAAGAGCTAAATATTGCCAAACTTCCCGTTCTTTCCAAATAAGAATCGGATTAAGTTTAATTAAACCCTTATCTCTTTCTTCTACCTCGCTAAAATCGGTCCTAGTGCGGCCTTCGGTACAACGTAGCCCTGTAACCCAGCATTCAACTCCCATTTCTTTTACAGCCCTCTTTACTGGTTCAACTTTTAAAATATCGCAACACTTATCAGGATTTGATTCGTATAATCTATCGGGTATTTTGCTATCATTTTTATAAACTTTTAATTCCGGATATCTAGCAACTTCCTGATTCATAAACTCGATAGTTTCTTTGGGCTTAAAACGAGTCGTTACTATAAAGCCCCGGATATTTTTATTTACTTTTTTAGCTAAATCCCAGACTGCAACCGAATCCTTACCTAAACTATTGGCTACAACTAGGCCATCTTTATATTTCTGGTAAGCTTCAGAAATAAGTTGTAACGACCTATCAACCTTTTCTTTAAAGTTTAAAGTCTCAACCAAAACTTTCAGATCTTCCTTAGCAGTCAATAAACTCATCTTATAACCTCCTTTTTAAATTTGATATTCTGGGTTTTTAAGGCGTCCAAATTTTACTCGGTTCCAAGCTCTCTCATGGAAATAATATAGAAATATCTTAACAAGATTGGCACTAATTCCTATCACTAAAGACTCCTTTAAATCTTTACTATAAATGTAAACTGTAATAATAGTTATTAAAAAGGCAATTGCTCGCCAAGTTATAGCTTTAGCTAGAGAACGTTTAGGATGATCCATAAATACTATCTTTTCTATCTTAATACTAGTATTTAGATAAGTAAAAATAAACCCCAGTAAATATGGGGTTATTGATTCACTATCTTTTCAATAGTAATAGTAGTAATTAAAATATACCATATCTACTCTTCTTGTCAAGTAAAAAATAGAATTTTTTTAGCCGGGGATTTAGATTTGGCTATCACTAATAAAATGCTATTCCTATCTTATAAATTCATGTTATAATTCTTTGCTAACATGGGTAATATTATAGGTAATTATCAATTATATCTAGTTACCAGCCAAAAGCATTCTCAAAAAGAAACCACTCTTAAGATAGCCCAAAAAGCTATTGCCGGAGGTATTGATATTATACAACTACGCGAGAAAACTCTTAAGGAACCGGAAATAATCAAATTGGGAAGGAAACTCTCGACATTATGCCAAAAAAGTAATATAGTGTTTATCGTAAATGATAACCCCTATATTGCTAAAGAAGTGAATGCCGATGGCGTCCACCTTGGACAAGAAGATATTAAAAGATATCCTCTCAAAGAAACAAAAAAAATTTTAGGCAAAGATAAAATAGTTGGTTTATCAACCCACTCTTTAGAGGAAGTTAAAAAAGCTAATTCTTACGGTATTGACTATATTGCTTTTGGACCGATATTTAAAACTAAGACTAAAAATTATTTTATTGGTACCGTTGATATCCCTAAAGTCTTAAAAATTTCGAAGTTTCCGGTCTTTTTTATCGGTGGTATCAATTATCACAATATTGAAAACCTCTTAAAATTAGGCGCAAAAAATATTGCTATGATTAGAGAAATCACTCAAAGTAATAATATCTCTCAAAAAGTAAAAGAATTAAAAAGTATTATGTCAAAATATAAGGATAATAAGGATGCAAGTTAAGATTAACGGAAAAATACAAAAGCTGAATAAAATAACCTCTCTTTACGAGTTTATTATGGAAAAAAAGTTAGATTTAAATAAAATCGTAATTGAACGTAATTATGATATAGTTGATAAAAATAAACTATCCGATATATCTATCAATGAAGGTGATATAATTGAGATAATAAGTTTTGTCGGAGGCGGATAACTAATGCGGGATATCTTAAAAATAGCTAATAAAGAGATCTCTAACCGACTTTTTATCGGAACCGGTAAATTTCCCAGTAACACCATACTTAAAAAAGTGCTGGAAGAGTCTGGGGCCGAAATAGTAACAGTAGCAGTAAGAAGAGTAGATTTAGAATCTAAAGAAGATAATATTCTAGATTATATACCTAAAAACTGTAACATTATGATTAATACTTCCGGTGCCAGAGATGCTAAAGAGGCAGTAAGAATAGCCCGTTTGGCAAAAGCTTGCGGCTGCGGGAATTGGATCAAATTAGAAGTAATTGCTGATAATAAGTATCTTCTACCCGATAATATGGAAACTTTAAAAGCCACCGAAATTTTAGTAAAAGAAGATTTCGTAGTTTTTCCTTATATGAGCCCGGATTTATCTATTGCTAAAAGATTGGCTCAAGCTGGAGCAGCAACAGTCATGCCTTTGGGTTCTCCTATTGGCAGCAATCGTGGCTTAAAAAGCGAAGAGTTAGTTAAAATCTTGATAAATGAAATACCTCTGCCAATAATAGTTGACGCTGGCTTAGGCCAGCCATCGGATGCTGCTAAATGCCTGGAATTAGGTTGTGCCGCGGTCTTGGTAAATACCGCCATTGCTACTTCTAAAGACCCTGTAAGTATGGCTTTGGCTTTCTCTCTAGCTGTAAAAGCCGGAAGATTAGCTTTTCATAATAAGCCTAATTACGAACCCTGGGAAGCTAATGCTTCTTCGCCTTTAACTGGATTCTTAAGAGACGAAAAATAAATGAGTTTTTACGCTATCTACCAAAAATATAAAAGTTTTGATTTAAATAATTTTCTTCTTAATACTAAAGAAAACGATATTATAAATATCTTAAAGTCAAAGAGAATAACTGCTGAACAATTCTTAAATCTACTTTCTCCTTTAGCTTTCAAGTATCTGGAACCGCTGGCTCAAATTTCTCATCGCCTTACTAAACAATATTTTGGAAAAACTATCCTTCTTTATACGCCGCTGTATTTATCTAATTACTGTGATAACCAGTGTTTATACTGCGGTTTTAATACCACTAATAATATCAAGAGAAAGAAATTATCCTTGGCTGAAGTCGAACGAGAAGCCCAATTCATTGCTAAAACCGGCTTAAAACATATCTTGGTACTTAGCGGTGAATCCAGGAAAATCACTCCGATATCTTACTTAAAAGATTGTATAACTATATTAAGAAAGTATTTTAGCTCTATTTCGATAGAGATTTACCCCCTAGAAGAAGACGAATATAAAGAGCTAATCAAAGAAGGAGTAGACGGACTGACTATCTACCAAGAGGTCTATGACGAAGATATCTATAAGAAAATACATCTAAGCGGCCCAAAAACTGACTATCTTTTTCGTTTGGATACTCCGGAACGGGCCGCTAGAGCCGGCATGAGAACAATTAATATTGGCGCTCTATTGGGCCTAAATCAATGGGAAAAAGAATCTTTCTTTTTAGGCTTACATGCTGAGTATTTACAAAATGAATATCCCGGTTGTGAGATAAGTATTTCTATACCGCGAATAAGAAAACAGGTAAGTAGTTTTAAAGAGCCCTTTATGGTAAGCGATAAAAACATCGTTCAAATGATAATAGCCATGAGGTTATTTCTTCCTCGGGTAGGGATCTCATTAACTACTAGAGAAAAAGCTCAATTAAGGGATGATATTATTCCTTTAGGGATAACTAAAATTTCAGCCGGTTCGATAACGTCCGTAGGTGGGCACACTCTAGAATCAGCAAATAACACTGAGCAATTTAGCATTCTAGATAAAAGAAACGTAACGGAAATTAAAAAAATGTTACTAAATAAGGGTTATCAACCTTTATTCAAAGATTGGGTTGGTGTTTGTTAGATGAGTAATTTTAAAGATACCCTTCGGGAATATTTTAAAGATAAAGACTTACTAAAGATTCAAACGGCAAAAATCGGCATTGCTGGCTTAGGCGGTTTAGGCTCAAACTGTGCGGCTAATCTAGTAAGATCGGGCATAATTAATTTGACTCTGGTAGACTTTGATTATGTCGAAGATAAGAATTTAAATAGGCAGTTTTTTTTCCAAAGCCAGATAGGAACGCTTAAAGTAAAAGCTTTAACCGAAAATTTAAAGAAAATAAATCCTGATATTAAAATAACTTCTTTTAGCGAAAGAATAGAAAAAGATAATGTCTTGAAATTCTTTGGTCAATGCGAAATAGTAGTTGAGGCTTTTGATAAAGCCGAATACAAAAGTCTTTTAGTTAGTGAACTTATGCCTACCAAAAAATTAATTGTTTCAGCTTCGGGTCTAGCCGGATGTGGTAATAGCGATGAGATAAAAGTACACCGAATTAAAGAAAACTTAATCATAGTTGGGGATTTAACATCAGAAGCTGCTATAGACTTACCCCCTCTTTCTCCCCGAGTAAATATTGCCGCCGCCAAACAAGCTGATGCTATCTTAGAATATATTCTAAAAAACAAATCTTAAAACTAATTATTTTTAAGAAATAAGTTAAAATAGCCGGTTTTCAAATTAGGGAATTTTTTAGCGATAACCTGTAAAAGGGATCTAAGGCCCTGAGGGTTTGGCTTTAAGGAAGAAAGCTTATTGATATAATAATCATGGTCAATACTTAGATTACGCCATTGAATCATGTCAATTTTGGTCTTTTTTACAAATTCTATCAAGAGCTCTATCTGCTCTTTAGAGTCTGTTAAACCCGGGAAAACAAATAGATTAACCGATACGAATTTACCGTGCTCTTTAGCTATAGCAATAGATTTTATTACATCGTAAAATTTATATCTTTTCGGCTTAAAATAAAGATTATAAATTTTAGGGTCCGGGCTATTTAAACTGACTCTAAAAGAGTCAACTCCGGCTTGACAAAGCAATGCTATTTTATCCGGAAGACTAGCGTTAGTATTAATATTTATTGTACCGCGTTTAACTTTTTTACGGACTTCTCTTATACTTTCTGAAATTAATTCTGCCTCTAATAACGGTTCGCCTTCGCAACCCTGCCCAAAGCTTACTATCGCTTCCTTGGCAACTTTTAAGTGATTAATCATAACTTCTGCTATTTCTGCTACCGTCGGCTTAAAACTTATTCTTTGATGTGAAGAACAAATATCCTTTTGATAACTAAGACACCCTATACAATTAGCATTACAAAACCTAGAAGTAGGCAAGGGGGCCTCCCATCTTTGCAAAAAAAGATTTTTGGCGGCTAAACAATTATAATTTAAAGCGCAATGCGTTAAATGTTTATAAAGCCTATTCTTAGGATAACGGTGTAAAAAATAAGTTACCGATTTTTTAATCAAATTATTATTGTAGAAACGCGGGCTTTGGCGGATACGTTTATCAACTCGCTGGGCAGTAATGTAGAAACTACCTTTATAAAAACCGCAAGCAGTGTAAGCCCAAAGAGGAAGGATTTTCTTTTCTTTTACAACTGTAGCCGGATTATACAAACGTAGATATGCCGGCTCCGGATGCACCGATAAAGCAAAAACTTCTTTTCCTTTAAATTCTTTTAGTACCACGAAATCTTTATTTTTAGGGTCGAAACCTACTGGATAACGCCCGGGAAGAAAGAAAAGTTGATTTCTGGACGGTAATTTAATCAATTCTTCTTTTAGCGGTAAAACTAAAAGGTTAAAAGACGAAGCCACCATCTTTAAACTAGGGTGGTGATAAATTTTTCCGGCTTTATCGCAAAAAATAAGGTAAGGTAATTCCATTTATTTAGTGCTAATTTTAACTGGGGCAGCTAACGTAAATTCAAGATAAAAGTCCCTAAAAGAAAGAAAAGAAAAGCCATCAGAAGTTTTATAGTTCCTAAATGTTTTTTTAAAAAATTGCTGAAACGCAAATGGCTTACTCCTATTAATGAGAGTATAAAAATAACTACTAACGGAAAAATAAACATTAAGTTGTAGAGAACAAGATAGGTAGCAGCTTTTAACTTTAAAGTGCTGTTTTTTAAGATAACTACTATTATCGGGACATATACTTGGCCGGTACAGACTGCTTCTAATAAAGATACTAAAGAACCAACCGTAAAAGAAGAAATGGCTAAAGCCCAAACGCTATTTTGTTTTTTTTGGCGTAACTGCGAACCGATAGTTATACTTATTCTCCTTTTTATAAATTTAGGGAGTTGTAAAATGGCTCCTTCGGACTGGTTTGTCTTTTTAAACTTAAAGTAATCATAAAGAGCGGCGATTCCCATCAGGAAACAGAAAACCGCAATAAAATGATAAAAAAATCTTATAAAAAAATAGATATTTTTAAAAGAATAAAAGAATTTAAATACTCCTAAACCTATTAAAAGGTAGCAGGCAAATACCGCCGCGCAATAAAAAATACCTACTATGATTAAATCCCTTTTTTTATAGCCGTATACGGCTAAAAAAGATATAAAAAATACGATTACGGCAAAAGCACAAGGATTAATGCCATCGATAAGGCCACTGGCCATTACCGTATATATTGATAACTTGTTAAAAACTTCGGATAAGCTGGCACGTAAAAAATCTAAAGAATCCCCTTTTTCCGATAAAGAAGTAGCTATAGCTTGATCTAATTTACCCTCTATTTCATATAAACCGACTAAGAAATTCTTGCCGACTAAAACCGAGGGAATTAAAGCTTTTTCTTTCTGAAAATAACTGCTTATAGATTCTAACAAAGCTAAATTTTCTGAATCGACAGTATTAAGCATCTGCCAGTTAACTTTACCTTCATACTTTTCTTTCAAAGAAGGTAAAAGCTCTTCTTTAATCTTTAGACAAACTCCGCAATGGGGTGAATAAAATAAAGTAACAGTTGTTTTATCCTGGCAGTAAGAAAAAATAGGTAGGGCCATTAAAAGGAGTAAGAAACAAAGGACTTTCTTCATAATTATTCTAAATTATATCAGTTCAATTGCAAAAATCCAATACCTTTGAGACTATTCTTGTTGAGTTCAGCCTTCAACTAAATCTAAACTTAACAATATTATTCTATTTAAAAAATAGTAAATCTATTGTAGAATATATCTTGGTATTCAAAAGCCATATCGTAATATTACGAATAAGCTTATGATTTATAAATTTATTGACGATAAAGGTACTTTTACCGTAAAGAATCCGCAGGAAAATAACGCTTATTTTCCTCTTACAAACGCTAAAGGAAGCCTTTTAAGCTCTATAAGCCCTAATTTAGGCGGTGATATCAAAGCTGATAATAATCATTTTCTTACTCCGCCGGCTACTATTGAAGATATAAAACATAACCTGCTTTGCCGAAGAGACTTTTTTGTTAAAGTCGATAAAAGAGTAATCCGGGCTTCTTTTCCTTACAATGATACTTTAGAGGCTGGACTTCTTTACCATAAAATCACAAAAAAAGCTGGACCTTTACAAATAGAAATATTAAATTTTATTCCTCCTTTTTTGGATGCTGAAGTCATGTGGATAAGAATAACCAATAAAGGAAGAAAAATCCTTAAGATAACTCCTACTTCTTTTATCCCTCTTTTCGGCCGGGCTGAAAAAAATTTAAGGGACCACCGTCATGTAAGCAGCCTCTTAAACCGTATTTATCTTGATAAGTATGGAATATTCCTTAAACCTACTATTATTTTTGATGAAAAAAGGCATCAGAAAAATAATACCACCTATTTTGTTTCGGGTTTTGAAGGCAATTTTAATCCACCGCTAGGACAATTTCCTACCTTAAACTATTTCTGCGGTAAAAAAGATTTGATAAATCCAGAAGCGATAGAAGATAAAGTTAGGCCGGTTACTCGGAAAATTCCGGATTTTGACGGAAAAGAAGCTATAGCTGCCTTTAGATTCCGAAATAAATCCCTGGCCCCTCAATCCGAAGTTAATTATTTTCTCATTATGGGCATAGACTCTGCAGGAGAAGATAAGACAAAGATAAATTACACTTTTTCTCAATTGAATTCTCCTTCTAAAATCCAGAAAAAATTTCTAGAAACTAAAGAATATTGGCAAAAGTTATCTTCAGTTATTAATTTTGACTTTAAAGATAAAAATTTTAATAATTGGGTAACTTGGGTAGGAATACAGCCAGTCTTAAGAAAGTTATTCGGTTGTTCATTCTTGCCGCATTTTGATTATGGCAAAGGCGGAAGAGGCTGGCGGGATATTTGGCAAGATACCTTGACTCTTCTACTCAAGGAAGATCCCCAGGCAGAAAAATTTCTCATAAATGGCTTAAAGGGCGTAAGAGTTGATGGTACTAATGCTACTATCGTTACCAAAGATGGCCGCTTCATTTCGGACCGCAACCAGATAAGCCGAACCTGGATGGATCACGGTATTTGGCCTTATATAACTTTACGTTTATATCTAAATAAAACTAAAAATATAAACCTCTTAGAAAAAAATATTACTTACTTTCGGGATCATCTTTTAAAACGCACCAAAGAGATAGACCGGCTCTTTACTCCAAAAGATAATATCTTACGGTCTAAAAACGGCAAAATATATTACGGCAGTGTATTAGAGCATATTCTTTTACAACATTTGACTTCTTTTTTCAATGTCGGTAACCATAATATAATTCGTTTAGAAAACGCTGACTGGAACGACGGCTTAGATATGGCGGCCGAAAAAGGAGAAAGCGTAACTTTCAGCTTCATGTATGCCCGTAATTTAAAAGATTTATGCTTATTTTTGGAAAGGCTCAAAAAAAGGAAAAACACCGTACTTTTATTAAAGGAGATTTCTCTTCTTTTGGACCGAATAAATGAACCTTTAAATTATAATGATTTTAAAGAAAAACAAAAACGCCTTAGCCAATTTTTGGAACAGACCAAAAATATCAGTGGTAAAAAAATTCCTATCAAAGTTAACGACTTAATTTATGATCTCCAAGAAAAAAGCAAGCATCTTTCTGGCTGGTTAAAAGAAAAAGAGTGGATAAAAAATGGGTTCTTTAATGGTTATTATGATAATAAAGGAAAACGCACCGCTGTAATTGGGAAAAAAGCCCTAAGAATAGACCTTGCTCCTCAAGTTTTTGCCATAATGAGCGAAGTGGCTAGCGATGAACAAATCAAAAAACTCTGGGTGACAGTAAAAAAATATCTTAAAGATAAAGAATTAGGCGGCTTTAGGCTCAATACTGATTACCACTCGCTTTATTTAGATTTAGGCCGATGTTTTAGCTTCTCTTATGGCGATAAAGAAAACGGGGCTATTTTTAGCCATATGACAGTAATGTTAGGTTTTGCTCTCTATAGCCGAGGCTTTGTAAAAGAAGGTTGGGAAGTGATAAACTCTATTTATAAATTGTCTTCGTCTGATAAATCAGGCACTTATCCTTCGATACCGGAATATTTTAATAATGAAGGTCGGGGTTTGTATCTTTATCTTACTGGCTCGGCTAGTTGGTATATCTATACTTTAATAGAGAAAATTCTAGGAATAGAATTTGAGTTTGGTAATATAGTTCTAAATCCCCGGCTTTTATTCAAAAATTTCTTTAGCCGCGAGGTTAAAGTAACTTTTCCCTTTAATAAAAAAATAATAACTGTATCTTATTTAAAGAAATTTTCTTCGAAAAACAAAAAAGAGGTAATTTATAAAATAACAAAGGCCTTTTTAAATAAAAAGATAATTTTTGAAAAAGACGGCCGATATATTATAACCTCTAAAGATATCCAAAGATCAATTAAACGCCTCATAAGTATCAAAGTTTATTTAGCTTAAAAAATTTAATAGGAAAGAGAAAGGTCAAGGTGGGTTTTATCATGGATATTAACCAACTCTACTTCGTTTTTATCAATATCCATAATCAAATAATCATCGATGCGGTCATAATTTCTAAAAACCTTACCGTTAATAATTGCCAGAGAATTACTACCGTCGTGGACTATACCTTCTAAAGAATAACTTCCGGAAGATATTTTATCTTTTTTCGATAATTGTTGTTTTTCGATAGGTTTAAATTTTACCGAGGCTTTAGGCTGAGAATCGCTGTAAAATAAATCTATTCCTTTTAAGGATAAAAAAAATAATCCTATAAGGATCACGACTGTTATTAACGGTAAAAAAAACTTTTTTGCTTCTTGAGGTGTTTTGGATTGCTCCTCCTCGATAGCTAAAGGCGGTCTTTTAGCGCTGTCTTTTAGTCCGGATAAATCTTTTCTACTTTCGACTTTTCTTAAGGCTTCATAAATTATACTCATATCATTCCAGCTCTTCTATACAGGCTTTAAAAATTGTTTGGTCGAAAACTTTACTCTCTTTAACAAAACCTAAAAGTAAAGCCCTATCGCAAAGCACATTTACCAGGCGAGGTATGCCTTTAGAAAAGTTATAAATAAGCTCATAACTTTCCGGGAGAATATTGATATTTTCCACGCCGGCTTTCCGTAAACGATGTTCTATATAATGTTTTAACTCCTCTACCTTTAAAGGGGTCAAATCGTGTTTTACAAAAATCCGCTGGCGAATTTGTCTTAAATTGGGGTGTTTTAACTTTTCTATCAGTTCTGGTTGCCCTAGTAAAACAATCTGCAATAATTTTTCGCAGGATGTCTCAAGGTTAGAAAGCAGGCGTATTTGTTCCAGCTGACGGCTAGTCAAATTCTGGGCCTCATCGATAATCAAAACAGCGTTACCTCCTTTTAAACTGATATCAACTAAAAAGGAATTTAAACTTTTTATTATATCTAACCGACTCTTCTTAGCGGGAGTTAAACCAAAATCTTCTACTATCGCCATAAGTAATTGCACTTCACTAAAATAGGGATTGAGTATTAAGGAAGTTTTTATTTCGGGAGAAAGCTTAGCTAATAGAGTCCGGCAAAGAGTAGTTTTACCGGTGCCGACTTCGCCGGTAATTAAAATTATTCCTTTTTTTTCCTGAATTCCATAAAAGAGAGCAGCCAGAGCTTCTTTATGAGAAAGGCTTTCAAAGAAAAAATAAGGATCGGCAGTAATATTAAACGGCGATTGTTTTAAGCCGTATAATTTAAGGTACATATCGGCAGTTATTTAGCGCTTTTTTCTTTAGATGCAGGAGAAATAACAGCAGCGCTAGCCTCAGTAACTTCTACAGGTACTACTTCGCCGGGTTTTATAACTTCAGCGGTGATAAAAATGACTAAATCTATCTTACCTGTATCCTCGGTATGGCGTTTGAAAAGCCAGCCCAACAAAGGTATGTCTTTTAATATCGGTATGCCGATTTCGGCTTTACTAATTACATCTTTATAAAGTCCGCCGATAGCGATAGTTTCACCGGTTTTAACCATTATTTGAGTTTCAATTTCCCGAGAAGTAATTTTAGGATACTCTACCAAAGTTGTTCCATCCTGGTCTACAATCTTTACTGTAGTAGAAGAACTAGTAACGGCCGGATGAATAATCATGTTTATAAAATCTTCGTTTTCGCCGGAAATCTGAGGTACTACGTTAAGCTGTATGCCGATATCCTGATAATAATCCAAAGAGCCGCCAGTTATCTGAGAAGTTGAGGTACTGACTTCAGTTTTTACTATCGGAAACTTTTCTCCCACTAATATTGAAGCTTCCTGGTTATTTAAGGTCAAAATATTAGGGGCAGAAAGAGTATTAGTCCTGGCATCTTCTTCCAGAGCACTAAGTATTACTTGAAAGGTAGTCCCGGTAAGTTTTTTATAGGCAAACTGAAAATCTGTGGCATCTAAACCAGTAGCTTTAGGGTCAAAGACCGAGGTTTGAGGGGTTATGGCCCGAAGTGCCATTTGAGCGATATCAGTACCATTTTTTTTATTAGATGAAACATATTGAGCGGTGGAGGCAGTAGCACCGGTGGCGCCGGTACCCCAGCTAAGGCCGACATCTTCTAAGGCATCTCTAGCTACTTCCATAATTCTTGCTTTTATTAAAACCTGCTTGGGCATGATATCAATTTTTAAAAGAAGGGCTTCTACCTCTTCTAATTTCTTAGAGACATCGGAAACAATAAGAGTTTTAGTCCGCGAAACTTTAGCTTCTTTCGTTCTACTCCTTTTAGTAACATCGCTACCAAACTCCCAACCAGCTTGGCCGGTAACTTCTAAAACCGAAACTCGCCCTAAAGGAGAGAGTAAAGGCTCAACCGCGGCTTTAGCATCATTGGCATCGATATATTTTAAACCGAATACTTTAGTCCGTACTGGCTCTATTTCTTGTCTTTGCTTTTCTTGAGCCTGTCTTTCTTGAATCTTTTCCACTACATCCACTAAAATAATATTTTTCCCTACCCATTCATAACTATAATTATAACTTCTTAAAACTGCTTCCAATGCCGTCAACCAATCTACATCTTCTAAATTTACGCTTACCAAACCTTCTATATTAGGTGCAACAATGATATTTACTTTTTCGCCATCTTTAGTAGCCTTCTGAGCAATGGATTGTAAAACTACCCGGATATCGGCATCTTTGAATCTTATTACCGGTATTTTTTCGCTAACCTTTAGTTCTTCAGCTTTTGGCTCTTCAACTTTCAGCTCTTCGCCAAAACCCGCTGGGCTTAAAATAAAATAAAAACAAACCAATGATAATATCGATAAAATAACTCTTTGGTTTTTCATTGTTCTTCCTCCAGTTTTAAGGTAAACTCTTTACCTTCTTTCTCTAAAACAACCTCTTTTTCGCTAATAGAAAGAATATTATACTCTCCGATTTTTCCTCCCTTCTTTAATACTTCACCGTTAATTACGGCTAGGGATTCACCTTTAGAGTATATTATACCGTCTAATTTAAGATTTACAAAATCTATATCTTGAGGTATCAAAATTAAACCAGTTTTACTCACTAAAGGCGAGAAGGGATCTCGGTCGGAACTGTTGAAAGTATAATTCTTGCATAGAATGTATCCGCTACTAATAATCAAAAAAAACAAAAATAATAATGTTACTCTACTAATCCGCATATCAATATATTGGCATAATTAAATCCTTCGGCATAAGTAATTTTTAACTCCTTGACTTCAAAAAAATACTGGCTGTTTTGAAGATAATCTAAAAATAAGGCTAAATTATGAAAATTACTTCTCATTTTTATTTCGATAGGCAAATATTTAAGTTTACCGGATTTGTCTAGAAGATAATCTTTTAATTCTTTGGGAACGATGGATTCTATCTCTACGGCGAAGTTTTTACTGTTCTGAGAGATAAATGATAATAATTTACTTTCTTGCTGAAGAGAGATAAAACTGCTCTTTTGTTTATCGACCTCTTCTTTCAGTTTTGCTTCTTGATCTAAATAACTATCTTTTTTTGGCCAATCTTTTTCGATAGCAATAAGCTTGGTTTTAAGATCGGCTGCTTCTTTGCTTAATCGTACAATCTTATCTATAGCCCAAGGAAATAAAACAAAAATCTCTAAAGCTAGAAAGATTATTAAAACAAAAAATATTAATTTTTCTCTGTCTAAATTTAGCTTCGGCATTCGATAATAAAATTTAAAACTTCTAAACCATTAAATTTAATTTTACGCGACTCTTTTATGTTAATCTTTTTAGAAGAGAAATAGTCTTCTTTCTGTAAAACTTCTATAAAGTGGCTTAAAGAGACTAAGTAATCTTCCTGCCACTTTATAACATTGCCTTCTAAATTTATAAAGCCTTCGTTAAAATTCAATTTTTCAAGCCAGATATTTTTCGGTAAAGCTGAAAAAATTCCTCCCAATATTTTAGAAATTTCATGCTGAGGAATTATCAACTTCTGTAATCTATCTTTTTCCTGGGATAAACTTCTGATATTCTTTTTTATCTCACTCAATTGAGAGAATTTATCCTTCCACTTTTCCCATTTCAAAGTGTTATAGTGACGCAGATAACTCTTTCTTATAATAACAATTTGCAATAACAAGACTAACATCAGACCAAAAATAACGCATAAGCCTAACAAAGGGGTATAAGAAATTAAATTTTGCATAGCTGCGCTAAGAGGGTGCTTTTTTTGGGGATTTAAATCTATTGTTATTCTACTCATTATTAGTTCTTTATTTATAACGCTAATCCAAAGGCAACTGAAAAATAATTTTCTAAAGTAACAAATTTCTGGTCCGAAAAGACTATGTTTGATTTGACTTTATCTCCATCAAAAACTTTTAAAACTTCGGTGTTAACTTCTAACTCTTTAGTAAAAGCCTTCTCTAGGCCTTTAGTAGAACTTAAACCACCGGTTAGATATAAGCTATCAATACGTTCAGCAGCGTTAACCTCAAAATAGTCAAGTGAACTTTTAATTTCTCGGCAAAGATTAGAAATGTTGTGCTGGGCTAGCTCTATTAATTCCGTATTATTCTTATCATCTTTTATCCACTCCTGGACAGCTAAAGAATCTAAATTTTTGGTGCGCGATACCGAATCTAATACCTCTTTAGTGCTGAATTTTACATCGCGGGTAAGAAAAGGGGTTTCTTTATTAAAAATTGTTATAGTAGAAATACTATTGCCTATATCTAAAATACAGGAGTTTATTTCTTTACTTTTAGTATAATTATTAAGAAAAAGATTAATAAGGCAGATACTATCTAAAGTTATATTGGCTATATCTAAGTTTGCTTGGGAAAAGATTTCTAAAATCTGATTGACGAAATCTCTTTTAACTACAGCTAATAATATATATACTTCGCTGGGGTTAATTTCTTTTAAAATAAAAAAATCAAAGTAGACTTCTTCAAAAGAAAAAGGAATAAATTTATTTAATTCATAAGTCAAAGCCTGGCTTAATCTTTTTTTATCCATCTTAGGAAAAGGAAAATACCTCACTAAACAGGAAGGATTTTTAATAGAGAGCTTTACCGAACGAGTAGGAATTCTTTTCTCTTCCCACACTTTTTTAAGGGTAGCGGGTAAATTATCATTTTTTTCCAAAAAATAATTCCTAATTTCTCCATTTTTAACTATAAGCCCCTTAAGATAGCAACTACCTAGGTTGACTGCAGCGAAACTGCTACTATCTTTTTTCAAAAATTTATTCTTCAGAAATTTATTCTGTAGGAAGGTCATCTTCACTGGCTACTCCTTGAGAATTAGATCTTATAATTCCGGTTTCATCAATATAAAAATATCTGGTGCCGGTACGACCCGGTGTTCTGGGATTGGCATTAATATAAAACATATCTTCATTAACATAGGTATACACAAATAAATATCCGGATTTAGAGCCGGTAGCTAAGGCTGGACTGATATAAGAACTTAATTGGCTTAGCTGCTGTGGAAATATTTTGTTATGGTCATTATAATAAATCTGCAGAGCGGTATACAAATTACGTAGGTTAACGATGGCTAAACCTTCATTAGAAGTGACTTTGCCTCTCAACATACTAGATACAGCAATTGAAGATACTATCATTATAATAGCTATAACTATCATTATCTCCACAAAGGTAAAGCCTTTGTGGTGTCTTCGGCTAATTAAAAAAACATTCAAAGAAGACAGAAAATTTTGCAACTTCTTTATTATTGGCATTTTATTGATATTATTATACTGGCCTTCTTTTATCAATTCAACAACAGAATTCTATTTTACGATTTTAGTTTTGCACTTTAAGTTTCTAAGAGAAAATAAAATATAAAAGGCGGTGGGTTTTCCACCGCCTTATTAAAATCAAAGAAAGTAAATATTTATTGCATTTCCGGATGAGTAGCAGGACATACTCCGCCCTGATGAGCGCCTAAAGCTGCAGCTCCGATAGCGGTAGACCGGCATAAAACACCGGCTTCATCAATATAGAAAGAATGAGCCTGCCCAGCTGCATTTACTGCTTCGGCAAAAAAATTAGTACCAGCATTAGGAGTAACTGTAAAAGTATAACCTTGTTTTGTACCGGTAGCTAAAGTAGCATCGATATAAGGAGGGGTTGCTCCTCCAAGCTGTGCTAAAGTAGCATAGGTAGGATTAGTAGCCCGATATTGAATTTCGGCAGCAGCTATAGTATGCAAGGCTGCGGCTGCGGCTGCTTCTTGAGCCGAAATTCTAGCTCTTAAAAGATTAGGAATAGCTATTGCTGCTAATAAAGATATGATTGCCACTACGATCATTATTTCGACTAAAGTAAAACCTTTTTTCATAAATTGCACCTCCATTGTTAATGGACAAGACTCTGTTTTTACTGGCTTTCACCTCCTTTTTAAAAGAGTCTTGTACGGAAAAATATAAAATATAAAGAACTCAATTAAACTATAACATACCGTAAAGGTATTGTCAATCTTAATGAGTTCCCCCGATATATTGAGTAATTTTAATAATCGGTAAAAATAAGGATACTACTATTCCTCCTACTACTACTCCCAAAAAAGCAATAACTAAAGGCTCGATTAGGCTTGATAACCCTGCTACCATAGCATCGGTTTGTTCTTCATAAAATTGGGCAATTTTAGAAAGCATGTCTTCTAAACGTCCGCTTTTTTCGCCGATAGAAATCATCTTAATAACCATGGGCGGGAAAACCCCTGTAGCTTCTAACGGCACCGAAATAGGCTGCCCTTCTTGGATAGCGGTCTTAGACTTAATCACAGCATCTTCAATGATTTGATTTCCGGAAGTTTTAGCTACAATATCTAAGCATTTTATTATTGTCACTCCGCTTCTTATCAAAGTAGCAAAAGTCCGCGCAAATTTAGCAATTGACATCTTTCTCACCAAATCTCCTATAACCGGAAACTTTAAAAGAAGCTGGTGGTATTTCCTTCTTCCCTTAGGCTTACTAATATATTTTTTGGCCGAGAAGCTACCAGTAATAAAAATTATTATAGTAGATAAGACAGATTCCGGCCTTCTTATAATATCCGAAATGCCGATGAGAATCTTCGTTGGCAAAGGAAGTTGTCCGCCTAAAGCCGAAAATATCTCCTTAAAAGTAGGAATTACTTTAAACATTAAAAAAGCAGTTATAGCTATAGCCATTAAGATTATAATTACTGGGTAATATAAGGCTGAAGCTACTTTCTTTTTTAAAGCGCTGGTTTTTTCTAGGTATACCGACACTCTTTCTAAAATTTCCGGTAAATTTCCCGAAACTTCGGCGGCTTCTACCATACTAAGGTAAATATCCGGAAAAGCATTCTTATGTTTAGATAAGCTATCGGATAGAGAAGATCCCTCTCGAACGTCCTTTAAGACTAAAGTAATAACTCTTTTAAGAGAGATATTTTCGGTCTGTTCTTCTAAAATGCCTAAACATTCCACTACGGGGATACCGCTTTCGATTAAAGTAGTAAATTGACGGGAAAATATTACTAGGTCATCGGATTTAATCCTTGTGGGAACTATGTTTTTTTTACGGCTTTTCTTAACCTCTTTTACCGAAAAAATAATATAATTCTTGGCATGGAAACTTTCTATCAACTCCGGCTGCGATTCAGCTTCAATTGACCCTTTTAAAATTTGTCCTTCCTTATTCTTTACAACGTAATTAAAAGTCTTCATTTTATTCTGAAGTTACCCTTATGGCTTCTTCCAATGAAGTTATACCGTCAATACACTGTAATATCGAGTTCTCTCTAAGAGATTGAAAACCGCGAGTTTCCTTAGCGTATTGTACGATATCAGCCTCGGAACGTTCTTCGATGATCATTTCTCTTATTTTATCATCTAATAGTATAATCTCCAATATCGCTATTCTACCCCGATAACCACTATGACCGCAATAAGAACATCCCTTAGGCCGATAAAATTCTCGCACCTTAGATTTTAAAACGTTATTTAAGCCTAAACTGTCTATAGTTTCTTCGTCAATGGTATATTTCTCTTTACACTTCGGGCATAACCTTCTCGCTAATCTTTGGGCAGTAGAAGAAACCAAGGAAGATGCCAATAGAAAAGGCTCAATACCCATATCTTTTAATCTCATTATTGCGCCTACGGCGCTATTAGTATGCAAGGTTGATAAAATAAGCTCTCCGGTTAAAGAAGCTTTGATAGCGATATCAGCGGTTTCGCTATCGCGGATTTCGCCTACCATTATAATATCCGGAGACTGCCTTAATACCGAACGTAATCCGACTGAAAAGGTTAAACCGATTTCGGAATTTACTGGGATCTGGGTTATTCCTTCTAAATTATACTCTACCGGTTCTTCTATAGTAACAATATTCTTATCGGAATTATTCATCTGATTGATAATAGAATATAAAGTCGTAGACTTACCGCTCCCGGTCGGACCAGTAACTAGTATTATTCCAAAAGGAGCTTTAATAGCCTCTTCGAATAATTTTAAGGGGCCGGCGGAAAAGCCTAATTTTTCTAATCCTAAGGATAAATTTTCTTTATCTAATACTCTTAAGACAAATTTTTCTCCAAAGTTAATCGGTAAGCTAGAAACACGAAAGTCTATTTCTCTATTCTCAAATTTTACTTTAAACCTGCCGTCTTGCGGCAGGCGCGACTCGGTTATATCCAAAGAAGAAATTATCTTAAGGCGGGCAATAACTGCCTGTTGATTAACCTTAGGGAAACTAAATTCTTCGCTTAAAATTCCGTCTATCCTATATTTAACTAATAATTTATCTTCATAAGGTTCGATATGTATATCTGAAGCTCTCTTTTTTAAAGCGTTATAAATAATTAAATCTATAGCCCGTACAATCGGTGGCAGTTTACTTTCGTTAATTAAATTCTCCAAATCCTCCCTTACTTCTCCGACTTCTTCTACGTCAAAGGAATCATCTTCTTCAAAAGCTTGAAGAACATCCTCGCTAGTTTTATATAAAGCAACTAGGGCGTTATTTATATCTTCCTGGCGTGAAATCACCCAATCTACATTTTCTACTCCAGTAATAATTTTAATATCGTCGGATACTATAACATCTAAAGGATTAGAAGTAGCTAAAGTGAGAATATTTCCGATTCTACATATCGGCAGTACGGTATACTTGAAAGCTACCTCTTGAGGAAGTAGCTCCTGATTTTTATGGGATATCTTGTATCTTTTTAAATCTACGAAAGGAAATTTAAGCGCCCGAGAAAATATCAAAAGCAGCTCATCTTCTTCAATGAGTTTATTCTCAATAAGTAATTGCCGAAGTTCTTTATAATTACCTGCCCTTTCAAAAACACCTAAAAGCTGTTTTTTATCTAATTTTTTATTCTCCAAAATGTGGTCAAATATCTTTTCTTTCAGTCTCATACTATTTTATAGGCTCATCTGCAGCCGTAGTGCGTAAAACTTCTTCCAAAGATATTAATCCTTTTTGTAATTTAACTAAACCGTCTTCCCGTAGAGTACGCATGCCTAAAAGACGGGCTTCTCTCTTGATAACGCTCTCAGCAGCTGAAGAATTTATCAAATTTTTAATTTCGGAAGAAACCTGTAAATATTCACAGATTAAAGTCCGGCCTTTATAGCCGCTATTTTGGCAAGAATTACAACCCTTAGGTTTATAAATTAAGGCTTTTTTATCCAGCGAATACTTCTCGCATAAAGAAGATGAAAGTTCTGTTTTTTCCTTACATTTCGGGCATAATACTCTCACTAACCTCTGGGTAAGCACACCTAAAAGGGTTGACGAAAGCAAAAAAGGTTCAATACCCATATTAATAAGGCGAGTGATAGAGCCGGCGCTGGTAGTAGTATGAAGCGTTGATAAAACTAAATGGCCGGTTAAAGCCGACCTTATGCCCATATCAGCGGTTTCGGCATCGCGGATCTCACCAATCATAACTATATCGGGGTCTTGACGTAAAATAGAGCGTAAAGTAGATGCGAAAGTTAAATCTATAGTGGGATTTATGCTTACTTGATTAACTCCTTTTAACTGGTATTCGATAGGATCTTCCACTGTGACGATATTTTTTTCTGGGCTATAAATATGCTTTATTATCGAGTATAAAGTCGTAGTCTTACCGGAACCAGTCGGACCGCAAGTAAGTATTAGCCCGTGGGGCTTTAAACTGTCTTCTTTTATTTTTCTTAAAGTATCTTCTTCAAATCCTAAAAGATCTAAATCGGTAAGTGCTACGGTCTTATCTAAAACTCTAATAGCTACTTTTTCCCCTAAACTAGATGGTAAAACCGAGACTCTAAAATCTACCGGTTTATTAAAAAATTTAGCCCGGAATCTTCCTTCCTGAGGCAATCTATGCTCAGCGATATTCAAATTACACATTACTTTTATCCGTGATACTATAAAGGGGTGGTTCTTCTTAGGGAATGTCTCCAACTCCTTTAATAAACCGTCGATGCGCAACCGAATTCTGCTAATGTTACCCAAAGGCTCTACTAAAATATCGGAAGATTTTAGTTCCACTGCTTTTTTAAGAAAATGGTTGGTGAATTTTATTACCGGCGCTTCTTCGGCTAAATGCACAATATCTTCCGATGCTACTTCTTTCTTGGTTTCTCTAATAATTTTTAAGTCTTCGATTTCTTGACCTTTGATAATTTCTTCTATAGATTCCGTTGGCATTTGTACATAGTGTAAAGATAAAGATTTTCCTATTTCAGAAAATGGCGCCACCACGACATTAACTTCACATTTAGTAATCTTTTTGATATCGTCGATGATTAAAACGTTTAAGGGGTCAGCCATAGCTAAGGTAAGAGTATTGCCTATTTTTCCGATTGGTAAAACTTGATAATCCCGGGCAATTCTCTCCGGAATCAAATTCAAAATTTCTTTGGAAATATTTAAGTTTAAAGTCCTGACCGGCGGGATCGACAGAAAAGTTGATAAAGCATCTGCTAGTTGAGCTTCTTTCAAATAGCCTAGTTTTACTATTAATTCAACTAGCGAGCCACCTTTCTTCTTATAGATATCTAAAGCTTTCTCTAAGTCTTGCTTACTTATTAATTCTTTTTCTATTAAGTAATCGCTGAAGCTACCTCTCGCCATAAAATAATACCGTTAGCCAGTAACCCTGGCTGACTTTTTTAATATTACTGGAATAAAAGGCATGTACCAAATTATTGGAAATTTAATAGAATTTTTCTATACTTTTTCTTATATCCGAAGGGGTGCTCACGAATATCTGGATATCACACTTCGTCATATCTTCCAAATCTTCTATCGCCTGCACATTCAAAGGGTTAGACATCGCTACTGTAAGGGCATTTCTAATTTTATCTATAGGCACTAAGCAATAATGGGAACAGACATTCTTGGGAATCAGGCTTTTAACTTCTTGGGATATCTCATAATTCTCTAAAGGTAAAAAGGGATAGCCGAATTGTAAAGATAAACACTGGGCAATATCTTCCTCTTTAGCAAAACCTAATTCGATAATAATTTCGCCGATTAAGCCCCCGGTGCGTCTTTGCGCTTCTAAAGAACGCTCTAGTTGAGAATTAGTTATCACTCCTCTTTCGACTAAAATTTGTCCTAACGGTTTATCGATTTTTTTTCGAAATTTCATTATTCCTCGTAATTCTGTTCGGCAAACGATATTACTTCTTGAGCCGTATCACCATTTAGCGGGCTTTCTGCTATAGAGAAAGCAAGCCGAACTTTATCAAAACAAAGCTCTTTTAATTCTTTTTTTAAATTATCGCGTAAATCCTGGCATTCCCTTTTATTGCTCTCTATTAAAACTGCACCTAAAACATTGGGGCCGATTCTACCGGCAACATCTAAAGGCCTTAATACGGCTTTAAAAGTTTTAGCTATTGATTTGAGCATTTTCTCGGCTTCTATTTGCCCAAGCTTCTTCTGATAATCTTCGTAATCCGCTATTTTTAAAGCAATAAAGCCGCAAGGGCGTTGATAGATACTAGATCTTTTAATTTCTTCGCTTAATCTCTTGGAAATCATCTTCTCGTTATAAAGCCCAGTCAAGTAGTCAAGGATTTCTAACTCTTCAATTTTCGAAGAAAGACGCTCGTGCTCCCAAATAAGAGTAACATTCTGGGCAAATAAGTTTAAAACATCTAAATCATCCTTGCCAAAAGAGAAATTAATATCTTTAGAGCCGATTCCTATCATACCTATAGCTTTACCTTTAGAGATAATAGGCATTATAGCTAAGTTATTTACCCCTAAATCTTTTGTCCAGCTTATAAACCCGCTGGTTTTATTATTGATATCCAATAAAACCATCTTTTTCATACGGATAAAATCCTTGTCTCTTTTCTGGATAAAATCTTTTACTTTAGCCGGGTCTATTCCGACACTAGAAATAACCTTAGTATCACCTAAGACGTCTTCTTTAAGATTACAGAAACAAAAATCTACTCCCAATAACTGGGTTAAATGATAGCTTAAAAATTTAATAACTTCTTCGGCTGGAGCTTCTTTAGAAAATAAATCATTGGCCTGTAAAATAGTAGATAAAATAAGAACTTTTCTTGATACTTCTTTATTCAGTTCTCCGGTCATCTTAGTAAAATCTTGGAGCTGTTCAAAGCCAGTTTTTACTTTATCGGAAAGAAGAGTAATAATTGTTTCTAGGCTCTGGACTTCGTCCGGAACAACGGGGGTTTCTTCTCCGATAATTTCGAGAGTATTTTTGGAACGGGCATAAATTTTAATGATAGATGAAAAGACATCAAACACTACCAACCAGCCTAAAATTATTATCAACGATAAAATTGAGCTAGCTATGAGAGTAACCTTATAACCATAAAAATAATAGAGAAGGACTATCAGGGGGATTAAGGAGATAAGAGATATCGCAATGACTATCCTTCTTTTCAAACTTAAGTTTGATAGTGACATTTTACCTTTCATTTTTCTCCCCTTATTTTAAATCTTTTACCTCTATTTAAATAAATATTTATAATTTTATATTATGCTAAATATTATCACTTTTGTCTAAGACTGTCAATTTCTTAAACTAAAACTGAGGTAATAAATTGTTAATCAAGGGGTAAGGGGGTATAAATTCTGCGGGTCTTTCCAAGAAATAATCTGAACATCGCCACCAAGATTTAAGCTTCCGATAGCATTCATATAAGTAGCGTTATAGGTAATATCGACACTGCCATTTACTCTTATCAGGTCACCGGCCCAAACTCCTCCATTCACATTTAAAACTTGGCCACCGCCGTTAACCCGAAAAGTACCACGGGTGTAAATTACTCCGTCTACTATACCGCTGCCGTTAATAGTAGTATCTTGGGTATCATTCGGGTCAGTAATAACGTCTCCTACTACTACTAAAAAGCCTCCTACTGTTCCAATATCGCCATTAAGCTGCAAATCACCTTCTATATAGACTACATTTATCCATTCATCACTTTCATCAGTAGACCCATCTCCGTCGTTATCTATGCCGTCATCTCGCCAGGAAGACCAAAAACTAGAAGGCAAAGCCTTTTCTTGGCCAGTGTCCGGGTCCAGCAATTTACCATTTTGGCTGACTGAATAGATATTATCCTGCCCCTCGCTTATATCCCGCAATTCTTGAAAATCAAACCGGGCTAAAGGCGAAATTGACGAATCGTTACTAATGTCTCCGACTATTTGTTCGGGATGATCGACTTCCCAATCATTAGCATAAATAACGTCTCCTTCAACGTTATAGGAATCACCGTTTATATCTATATTGCCGGCTGAATATAAAGCGTAGTCGTAAAATCCCGGGGGGATACTCTTACTCATCACAGCTTCAATTCTACGCTCTACATTAGAAGCGGCTATAGAAGGCACAAAACCATGGGCAATCACTCTACGATTGGAACCATCTATGGTAACATCAACCGAAAACTCTCCCGGGTTCAAGGTAGTAACCCATAATCCGGTTCCACTTTGACTATAATTATCTCTTAACTCTCCTAAAGCCTGATTTATGCCGGCTTCAGCCAACCAAAAGGCTTGAATAGATTGATAATACCTCTGGGCTAGGCGGCTTTCGGATATACTTTGAGAAACTAAAGAAGTTCCTAACAGTACTAGGACTAAAACTACGAAAATAACCAAGATAAATAATGCTCCTCTTCTTTTAACCATTTCTTAGCCTTATCTTTTCGGTTAAGGAAAATGATAAACTTCTCCCTCTTTTGTCTATTTTTTGGGCCAAAAGAGAAATATTGATAACGTCTCCGATATGGGAAAAAGTTAAAGAATTGATATTATTAGCTAAAATTCTGCTAGTTCCTGCAGGATGTTCGCGCACAATCTGATTACTGCCATTAAGATAATAACTAATAGGGTTGCCGATATCTGTAACATAGAATACGATCTTTTGATCGCTATCACTTATAATTACACTCTGCAAAGGGTCTATTTGCCTTAACTCTTTGGTTATACCGTCCATAGCTAAACGTGTTTGTTGCTGCATTTCCAGTAAAACCGCTTCTTGGTTCCAAGTATTATTTCCTGAAGCCAAAATCGCTAGCACGCCTATAGAAACTATACTAAAAATCACTATGCCAATTGCGATCTCAACTAAAGTAAATCCTCTTTTTTTCATTCTACCTATCCTTAAGGTTCAACGAATAAAGTTTCTAAATTTATTTCCCTATCTCTTACTCCGCGGTCTTTCCAATTGACCTTGACTAAAACACGCATAATATCTTGAGAAGGACAAGTTCCAAAACAAGAGCTTGTTGCCGAGTCATAACAACATATTGATATTGACTCATTATCTAAACCTGCTAACTCATTCCCAATAAGAGTATTAGGGTCCCAATTATTAATCTTATTCTTAATACTGATTAAAAAATATTCATTTTTTAGTGTTTCCATAACATACTGAGCATGAGTAGAAGCTATGGTTAAGTTACGGTTAGATTCATTAAGAATTATACATTCGGCATAACCCATTAAAATACCGATAAGGACTACTACTAAAAATATCGTAGCTATAAGTATCTCGGCTAAGGTTAAAGTTTTTTTAACAAATTTTATAGCCACTTTATCTCTCCTTGATTAAATAATAACATTTTTTATAAGTAATATCAATTACTATAGTTAAGACTAAAAATCCTAGTAAAATAACGGCTGGAAATAACTTTATTACTGCCGGCGGCGGTAATAAAAATATCCTAAAACTATAGCAATTAAAGCTGCTGAAGCGAAGATTATTTTTATTGGCTTGGTTTTAATTTCTTTTTGAGATAAATTGCTAGATATCGGCTCTATTTCTATAGACTCTTTGGGATCAAGCTGATTCAGTTGTTGGTCTTTTTCTAAATTATCTTTACTTATCTTAAGTTGTGCCTCTACTTCTTTTTTAGTTTCATTAAAATTTACATCATCGCGATAAAGACAATATCCGGATAAAGTTATGCAAAAAGAAATAAAAAAACCCAAAAATATTTTTAATAAATAAATTCTCATACTATTGCTCCTTTTACTGGTTTAGGCATCGCTAAAATAACTTCTTATAAACTAATTGCTTTTAAGATATTGGGTGTGAGATAAATCTAATTCTCGCGGTAAATAAAAAGCTATTCCTTGGTTCTTCACCCGTAAATCATAATTCATAGTAATGCTACCGCTATAAATAATTGCTTCATCCCGACCTACAATACTGCCGTTTATAGTAAAGGCACCGACTTTACCTGAAAAAGCGTGGTTGGTATAAACTACAGCGTCTATCTGGCGTATTTGGTTAGAGGATTCGGCTATAGAGTGGACGTAAGAATCATTGTAGGAAGACTCATAATATTTTCTGGCTGACCCATCAGCTTTAGTTCCACCATCATAATCGGTATAATCGCCATCAAACCAATAACCGTTTCCAGAAATGCCGTCAGAATCATAACCAATAGAAGAATCAGTAGAATCTGTTTCATAGCCTTGTGTAAAAGGAGGTGTTAAATAAGGTGCAACATTAGTTTTCCAATCATTACGCGTATAATCTCCGACTATAATATTACCTTTGGTAGCTAAGCCTAAAAAGTCTTTAGTAGCATTTTCGGTATCGGTAGTATCAGGGTCTTCATCTGGCTTTGGCCAAGTAGGTGAGTCTTTATAAGTTATATTACCAATAACATGGGTATTTCGTCCGGAAAAAATAGTGCCTTGGCCTTTGACTACTCCTTTTATCAATACATCTCCAGTAACGACTACCGGTCCATCGATTTCGATAGGATTATCCTCGGTACCAATCAAAACAACGCTTCCTTCTAAGGTATTATCAACTATCGTAGCGCCACCTTGTTTAATCGTCCCGTTTTCGGAAGCAGCTAAATTTTCATAATAGCTTAGATCGCCAAGATAAGGCATAGTCAAAACTTCTTCTTGAGGAAATCTCTCGCTTTCTCCATCATAACCATTAGGATATTCATAATCACCTAAAGAATCCGTAGTAGGGTTAGTAGGCCGGGCGCTATCATCGGCATGGTCACGATAATAATCTAAGGAATCGTTACGGCTATTACCGGTAATATCGCCAGCGGCTCCTAAATCAGGATTAACCGAAGCATAGATATCTCCATTGACTTTAGGGTTGCCGTTAAAGCTAAAATTACCATTGGAACGAATATCTCCTTGGCTAGTGATTCCTCCTCCATAAAACCAGCCAAAATTATTTACAAAGTAAGAGTAATCAAAGACTCTAGATGGCCTTAAAGCATAGCTTGCCACAACGGTAATAGACTTAGAGATATTATTTACTTGAGCATTACAAACTAAGGTAACATCTCGCCGTTCGCCGACTGGGTTAGCAACATTAGTTATATTAACAGTATAGGTACCATCGGGAACTATATTTAAGACAGCATTGGCGGGAAGAACATATTTAGAGGCATCGGGTAAAGAATCAAACCAAGTAAAATCAAGACCTAATGGTTGAGGGTGAGCTTGTAGAAAAGCATCATATAAACCGCGCTTAACTTCGTCTATTCCGGCTTCAGCTAGATAATAGGCTTGTAGAGCATCTCTATTACCAAGAGTAGCTTTATTTTCTACGATACCACGGCTCATAAAACTTCCGAAAACAACAAGAAGGCTTATTAAAATTATATAGAAAAAAATTAAGGTAACGCTTTTTTTCTCTCTAAGGCTATTTTCTACATACCGATACATAACTCTTACCTATTTCTTAAACTTACTTGGGAAGCTAACTGTATTTGTATATTGTCTCCTTTATAAGGCTTATTTACCGTAACTTGTATTTGGACTATATCATTATTACGAATAAATTGTACCGCATTAATATAACTACCTAGGACTTCTGTATCTCCTGTATCTAAATTAGTACGTAAAAGTTGTTGACCATCTAAACCACCTAAGGAATACTGTATTTGATCTCCCCAGCTTATACTGCCTGCAGCATAACTACTGGGAAGATTAAAAGAAATAATATCATTATCGGCATTAATCGTGATATTACTGGGGCTGGCTTGGATGAGTTCTTCGGTGATCCGGCGCATAGTTCTGCGGGCCTGAAATTGAGCATCCATCTGAGCTTCACTGATATCCCAAGAACGCTGCCAGGTAGTTATCACTGCAAGAATAGATAGAAAAATAATGGTAAAAATAATCGTCACCACCATTACTTCTACTAAAGTAAGGGTTTTCTTGAGACTAAATTTATTTTTTTCCATAAGAATAATTTTTTTAGCGTTCGGTAATCAAAGTGGCGAAGCTTAAACTCTGGGTTCTGTTGTTTCTCTGCCAACTAACAGTAACCGTAACCGCTAAAGGATTATCATCTAAAGAATCTCCGCTAGCATCTCTATCGGTATAAGTTACCTGGGCTTGCTCTGAAGGTAAACTAGTACAACCATTATTAGCAGCCCAAGTGACCCAGTCTTGACTGGCTATGTTAGCTAAAGAGTTGACCGAGAGGCTACGCATTTGTTCAATTATCCGGCTAGCATCTGCCGTAGCCACTGTAAAATCTTCGGTTATTCTATTAAGAGCAAAATAATTTATAAACCCTAATAGAAGAGCTGGTAAGGTAGCCATTAACACCATAATGCTTATCATGATTTCGATTAAAGAAAAGGCCTTTTTTTTACTACCCATAGTTATAGTCCTATAATTAAAGCATACCATTTTTATTAGTTTTCAACAATCGTTTCAAGAAAAGCTCTTCTTTATAGTCTTAATTATCTTTGACCATTCTTATGATATCCTCTAAAAAGTTTTCTTCGGTTTTTAAGAGGTTTAAATGGTGTTTAAGCAATAATCTTTGGTGAGGAGAAAATCCTTGTTTTTTCTTTAAATTGATAGTTAGCCAATCATTTACTTTTTCTAGAAACCGTTTTCTTAAGCGAACTCTAGCCAAAACTTCTTTTCTCTCTAAATAAGGTAAAAAATACAAGGGTATATCGATATCGATAAAAGGCCGTTTCTCTGAAAGCAAGGCTTTCAGGGCTAATTTTATAAATTCTTTATTTCCGCGGGAAGTGATAGAGTAGACGTAACGGGCAAGTTTACCGGATTCTTTAACTGCTCTTTTTTCGATTGACCCCTCTTTTTCCATGACTTCGAGGGGATAATAAATAGACTTATTTTCTAAAGAAGTAAATATCCCTAGTTCTTTATTTATTACTTTTTTTATTTCATAACCGTGGCGCGGCCCTTGTTTTAAAATACCCAGTATTATCAGTCTTTGCATTTCCATTTGGGAAATTTACACAAATGTCTGATTATCTTTGAGTAGTTAAGATTCGTTAAAAACTCCCATCTTTCTATAACGTTGATATCTTTGTTTTAATAGCTCTTCTAAAGAAATACGGGAAAGTTCGTCTAAGTTTTTTATTAAGGCGTCTTTTAAGTTAGCTGCGGTCTCTTGATAATTTCTATGTGCTCCTCCTTCGGATTCAGGTATTATTCCGTCTACTAAACTTAATTCTGACAAATCCGGTGCGGTTAACTTTAAAACTTTGGCTGCTTCTTCTCTTTTAGAAGCATCTTTCCATAAAATTGCCGCGCAACCTTCCGGAGATATAACAGAATAGTAACTATACTCCATAATTAATACCTTATCTCCTACTCCGATACCGAGAGCGCCACCGCTTCCGCCTTCTCCGATAACTACTACTAGAATAGGAGTTTTTAAGGAAAACATATCTCTGATATTCTCCGCGATAGCTTGAGCTTGCCCTCTTTCTTCAGCTCCCACTCCAGGGTAAGCACCGGGAGTGTCTACTAAGCAGACCACCGGCATACCAAAACGTTCAGCTAAACGCATTAACCGCATCCCTTTTCGATAGCCTTCGGGATGAGCACAGCCAAAGTTTCTTTCTATGTTTTCCTTGGTATCTCTACCCTTCTGATGACCTAACAACATAATTTTTCTCTGCTCAAGCATGGCAAAACCGCCAATTAAAGCCTTATCGTCTCCGTAAAGACGGTCGCCGTGTAATTCCACGAAATCCTGCATTATTAAATTAACATAATCCAAGGTAGTTGGTCTTTTAGGGTGTCGCGAAATCTGAATTTTCTGCCAAGGAGTCAAGCTAGAATAAATTTCTTTTTTTAAGCTCTTTAATTTTTTCTCTAGGCGTAAAATCTCCGCAGAAAGGTCTACTTTTTTCTCTTGAGAAAATAACCTTAATTCTTCGATCTTTTGCTCTAGCTCAATTATAGATTTTTCAAAATCCCAACCTTGCATAGCTAATCTCTTCTTAATCGACAATAGTTACTTCGGTGCCAACCGGCGTGATATTGAACAGTTCCTCGACATCTTCGTTTTTCATCCTCACGCAGCCAAGAGTGATTTGCTTACCTAAATTATCGGGTTCGGTAGTACCATGTATACCATAACCTGCCAAATCTATACCTAGCCAACGAGAGCCTAAAATATTATCCGGGCTATCCGGAGGAATAACTGCTCCGGCCTTAAACCAAGTAGGGTTTAGTAACTTATTGTTTATCTTAAAATTTCCTACCGGCGTAGAGTTATCTTTTCCCGTAGCTACTAAATAAGTTTTGACTATTTCGTCTTTTCTCTTCAAAAAAAGTAAATTTTGTGATTTATCTACAACGATCGAAAAAGCACAGGTATTTACTTTAAGTTTCTGACCCGGGCGAATTACATCAGAATTCAGCTTATTGGACAACTTAATAAGCTCAACGGTAGTATTAAATGCTTTAGCAATCTTAGCTAAAGCATCCTGAGGTTTAACTGTATATTCTTGACTGCACTCGTCAATTACCGGAGAGAAAATAACCGCAACATTAATTTTTTCTATTTCGGCTCTAATTTTATCTATTTCATCAGCATCTTCAGCTGTTGATAAAGCTTGTTGGTATAACCTTTTAGCTTCCAAGAGATTATTATTAGTCAAAGCTTCAGTCGCAGTTTTTAACGGTAAAGAAACTTTATTTTCTTTTTTTTGCACAACAGGTTTATTTTTTGGCAAAAATAATAATATTAATATGCTGGCTAAAACTAATATCCCGGCTACAATGAATAGATGTAACTTCTTCATGGTTTAATAACTCCTATTTTATAAAATGCTACCGTAACTATAACCCCGATTAGGGCACCAATAAAAACTTCTATAGGGGTGTGTCCTACTAGCTCTCTTAGCCTATAATCTTCGATCTTCTTTTTTTTCTGTAAATCATCCATAATGTGATTTAAAACTTTAGCCTGAAATCCTATAGAACGCCGCCAAGTCTGAGCATCAAACATAGTAATTAAGGCGAATAAGACTCCCAGAGCAAAAAACGGTGAAGAGTAACTTAGCTCTTTACCCATGCATATGGCAAAAGAAACTACTGCCGCACTATGGGAAGAAGGCATACCGCCGGTATCGACTAACCAGGAAAAATTAAATTTTCTCTTCCTAAATAAGCCGATTATAATTTTTAAACTTTGAGCGGTAACCCCACTTAAAAAAACCGCCCAAAGAGCCCTATTTTTAACTATTTCTTCCCAAAAATTTACCATTAGCCTAATATTATAAGTAGAAAACCCCTATTAAGCAATAAAAACTTCTTTTGGGCTAAAACTGCTTTTTTTATAACTTCTAAGACTATAGAAAGAGCTTGACAAAGAGTGCTTTCTATAAATAATTCTTTAAAAGGAGGCTTTCTATGGGAAGATCGAAAAAAGAGCTAAAGAGAATACATAACAAAAAGGTAAAAAAATCCAAACAGAAAGTTAGTTTATTTGTAAAAAATCAATTATCTTATAAAGATTTATCTCTATACGCTAAGCACTTCTTGAAGAAAAGCCAAAAGAAGAAAAAGATTATTGCCTAAACTATTCAAAATTATAGTGCTTTCTTACTTTCTTTTTAATATGCCACTTACAGCTTAATCCTTTAGCAAATATTGCTAAATCTCCCTTTTGAATTTTTACTACTTTACCGTCGGCTAACTCTACTTCTACTTTACCCTCCAAAAAATAACAGATTTCTTTATCGTCATAATACCAATCAAAATCGCTCTCTTCTTTCTCCCAAATGGGCCAAGTCTTAACGCCTAAGGCAGTTAACTCTTTATCAGTCGGTTTTCTAACTTCTATCTTCATAAACCCTCCCTAATGTTCTTGTTTAGCACTGATATAATGGCCTTTCTTATCTATTACACCGAAAGAGTTCCTTCCATTAGAATAAGTAAGTTCCCGGCGAATAATATTATCTTGGTAGTAATATCTATCCTCAAATTCGAACTTTCCGTTATCATAATAGCTAAGTTTAGCAATACGGCCTTCTTTGTCAAAGTAAGCTACATAATAGCTGCCGCTTTGCTCCTGTATTTGAAGCATTTGGTCATAAGTTATTTCGTCTAGTGGACGAAAGGGAAGATAATATTTATTGCAATAATGATAAAAATAAGGCCCGCCGCTAGGATACTTTGGTGCCGGTTCCTGACAACCATTAGTTAATAATATCAATAAAACAATAGCAGATAAGATTATTCGCATCAAAAATAGTAGGTATTAATCGTTTTTAAGGTCGGAATAGGAAGCCGGCTCGACTTCCTTTAATAATTCTTTCTTAAAATTACTTACGGCCTTTTCTATCTCACTAGCGCTTCTTTCAAACTGATTAGTATAATTTATTTTAATAAAGTCTTGGTTGTTTACCTCTGTTATTTTGCCATCTTCTTCGATAATAAAAATCACTATATCTTCGGCATTCTCTGTCCGCTGATCAAAGAAGGTAAAAAATTCTTTATTGTCCTGCTGGTTATAGCTTATCAAGTTATTCTCAGTAAAACCCAAGTTTATCAAATCTGTCGGTATGCTTCGAGCCAATAGAGGCCAAAAACATAAAAAACATAATAAAATCGATATTAATAATTTTGACATCGGCTGCCTCCTTAGAATCAGTTTATCTTGAAAAAATTATTTTAAAATGTTATACTTGGGGCACAAGAGGGTTCGAGGAAAAAACCGAACCAAGGGGGTGAAGAACCCCCTACTTTTTTTAGACTTACCCTGCTTTCAATGCCCAAATCTCAATAATTATTGATGAAACTCCCAGTATTTTTAATAAACTATAGGCAATTAACCTTATTCAATAGCTGATGAAATATTCTAATTTAACTTGAGGATTTCTATAGCGTTTCTTACCAACTGTCTTATTCTGGTATTGTATTGCTTCTTGCGGACACCAGTGAAAACAAGCAAAACATTGTTCACAATTACAAAGCCACTGGGGTTTATCGTCTAACATCTTAATATTATTTACGGGACAAACCTTTTGACATATTCCACAACCATTGCAATTATCATCAACCCAAAAGTTTTTATCTAACTTAGGAATTTGCATTGAGCCTAACTTATAAATTGCTGAAAATAACCAGTTAACTAAATAAGAATTTCTTTCTATTTTTTTAGTTTGCTTTTCTTTTATTATGGTTGCGATTTGTCTGATTCTTTTTTCCTCTCTTTCAAACATTTCTTTCTGTTTACCTACAGAAATAGCTTCATAAAGAGGGGTGTAATTGCCGGGCATTTTAATAATGAATCCAGCTGAAAGTTTTAAACCCTGCTGCTGCATTTCTTTTTTAGTTTGGCCTAAAGAATTAGCAGCCATTCCTCCACAAGTAGCAATAGCAAAAAAATACTTATCTTGGAATGGCCTTAACTTTTCTATAAAACGGCTTACAATTAAAGGCATCCCGAACATGTAAACAGGATAAATTAAACCCACACTTTCTGCAGTTAATGGTATTTTTTGTTTAATTGCCTTGGGTATAGAAATTACTTCGGCATCTTTCAACTCTTTAGCTAAATCTAAAGCTACTTTTAAACAATTGCCTGTTCCTGAAAAATAGAAAATAATAGTTTTCATGCCCAGATTTCCTTATTAGCGAAAAGTTTAACCAAATCTTATAGCAACCCAGTCACCAACATAGTGGGTAGCAATTATTACCGAGATAGCAATCACCAGGTGTTCCAAAATAACTCCCCAAGGGTTTATTCTCTGCGACTTAGCAATGCTATAGCTAAGTAAAGAAAGTAGTGATAAACCCCAAATTATTCCTATCTTAATAGCCATACCAAGCTCTAAAGTTAAGACTGGTAGGGCAAATGTCAAAGCTACTATAAACTTAGCTAAAAAAGCACAGACTGTCGATGCCCAAATTTGTACAGGAGTATGTTGATTTTCAAATTCCTCGGAAATATGAATGCCTAGAGCATCGGAAAAAGCATCGGCTATGGCTATAGTAAATAAACCTCCGATAACTGCCAGTTTAGAGTTGGTCCCAGAATGTAACCCTACCATTAACCCTAAAGTCGTAATTATTCCCGAGGTGGTGCCAAAACTAAATCCTACTTTTAAAGAATGCTTCATTTTGGTATCTTTTCTCCTTTTAGTATCTCGGCCAAAGGGGTAGAATCGATTCTAATGCCACCATCGTGTTCTATCTTTAAAGTATAGAGGGTTCCGGGGATAAACATCGTTCCCGGAGCTTCTATTTGAGCATTTTTAATTCCTCTTTTTTTAGCTTCACCGGTATTTAAAGCGTACTTCCAAAAATTTTCCCAAAATTTTTCTTCGCGCCGGCTTTTAGAACCTTCTATTTTATAGCCGGCCGGTATCTCTTTGATTTTTGTTATTTCATACTCTTTGGTATCTTTGCCGTCTAACATAAATACTTTCCAAAAAAGATAAACACTTTTACCTCTTAGAAGGTCACCCCGCTTTACATAAGAATCATCAAACCGCACTACTAAAGATTGAAACTGGATGATATTTCCGGCAAAGGTGAAATATCGCGGCTCAAGAGGTTTATTTTTAATATCATACTCTAAGAATTTGATGGTGGTAAAAGTCTTATTAGTTTTTTCATCATAACTGACGTCGGTTACCAAAACTTCGGCTATACGGGAATCCGCCTGCAAAAGAGAGATTATTTTATTGAAGGTTTTATTATTATTGATATATTGGAAAACGAGATTACCGCCAAAAAGAACGCCGATTATTAATAGTATTATAAGAATTCGAGTAAGTTTAATCATAGAATTTATTATTTAAGATAACAACCTTAATTTTACTCTAAGATCGCCTCTAAGCAAGCAGAATCTCCTAGATGAAATAATTACTTAACGTTATCTTTTAATAATTTTAATTCTTTTAGTTTATCGTATACTAACTGGGCTATAAGTTTATGGCCTTGAGAGTTAAAATGCATAGGGTCTCCGTATAAGTAAAGGGATTCCGATTTAATTTTTGACTTTTCAATATTATTTCTTAAAACCGGGTATAAATCTATAATCTTAAATCCTTTCTCTATCGCGACTTCTCTGATAATCTCTTGGGGTTTAAGAATTATCTCTTCATAAGAAATATTTGGACGTAATTGATATTCGTAAGGAAAAACTATAAATACTATCCACTTATTATGTCGGTAGGCGAAATTATGGATATCTTCTAGTCCTTGAGAAATTATTTGTTTAGCTTGCGGTGAGCTATAGAACTCTGTTTCTCCAAAAAAATAATTTTTAGAGGTATCTATAAAAATCCTCTTTAGCAAATGGTAAACTTTAGAATGCCTTCTGAAAAATTCCAGCAAATTATTATTTTTATAAGAAAAACCCCTTAAAATTCTAAAAGTAGATCGGGATTGCTGGATTTCTCTCTTATCTTCTAATGCTATATTTATCTGCGATTTTGATGTTGTTATAAAATCATTAAGGCATATTCCTACGATAATACCTTCAAAATCTATTTTGGGAGTTATTGTTTCTAAAATATTAAGGTAATCTTGAATGTCATATCCGGTAACCGAAGAATTGATAATCTTATAATTTTTAAGTTTTTTCTGCAAAATAAAAGGGTAAACATTGGCAGCTGACACCCCAGACCCTAGACTTATCGAATCGCCTAAAATTACGATAGCACTACTATTCTTGTCTATCTGTTCTAAGTAAGGATTATTTCTAAAACCAAACTCATTGGTATATATTATTTTGCCCATACAGTAACCCTTAGCGTAAGGTTTAAAACCATGGGATTGACCAAAGCTATTTTCTCGAAAAAGATTAGTATCTAAGCCCTGAAAATTTATCTGCGGAAAAGCTAAGCGTACTGCAAGTTCTACAGCAAAGATAAAAAGAATATTTATAAGTATTAAAATTATAATATTCTTTAGCTTCTTAGTAATTGACATCTAAAATTTTAATTCTAAATGTTAAAGAAGTTTAAGGCTAGTGGCGGCGAGTGGACTTGAACCACCGACGCAACGGGTATGAGCCGTTTGCTCTACCAGCCTGAGCTACGCCGCCAAAGAACGAGTTTAAATTATAACATATTTTTAGAAGAATCGGTAGAAAACCAAGACTGCGGTATTAAACTAAAAACTATCTCTATTTTATCTATCGCAGAGTTATTTTTCGTCTTAATGCTAAAATTACTAAGATATTCTCTGGGAGAAAGCAATCCTAAGTCGAGTTCGTATACAGAAAATTCGGCAGCATTTGGGATAGTTTTCAAATCTTGGCCGAGAAACCCTTGCCGATAAAAAACAACTTTATCTTCGAAGTCGCGGATATAAACTCTAATTTTTAAGAGTATTTTTTCTTGGGGAAGATCTTTATCTTCAAAGTTAAATTCGCTGCTATCAGGATGTATTATCAATCTTAGCTCTTGATTTTCTCCGTCTAAAATCAGTTGAGAAAAATCAGCTAAAGATTCTTTTAACTCCTCTTTAACTATAGCCCTAAACCAATATCCTTCCGAGGAAAGAGAAAAATAGGAAATTAAACTGCTAATAACGCCTTGATAATTTTCATTGGCAAGAAAGTACTGGCACAGATATATATATATCTGTTTATTTTTAGGATATAAGAATTTTGCTTTTAATAATTCTCTTTCGGCCCGCCGGTCCCCTTGGGCAGCATAAAATAAGCCTAATTTTAGATGATATTCGAAATTAAGCGGATTTAACTTTATAGCTTTAAGATATAAATTCTCTATTTCGTTACGGTTAATATTTAATTCTTGTTCTAAGCCATCATCTATTGCCCGGCGAAATAAATCGGCTTTTTTATTATAATACTCGGAGTTATCTTTTCTAATAGCGATGGCTTTAGAGAGATAGGGAAAAATCTGCTTATAATAACGTATTGCTTCTGACTTTAAGGCCGGTTTTTTCTTGATATTAGCTTTTTCAAACAACAATTGGGCTGACAAGTAAGAAACTATAAACCATATCGAAAAAGCTACAACAGTTAAGCTTAATATTAAGATAAGACGTTTACCTTTATCAAAAATTACTTCCTTCATTTTCTAAAACTGCTAAAAACGCACTTATAAATTAATCCTAATATTAACCAAAATAAAAAATAAATTGCCGGAATATGAAGGTTAAAATCGGCTAAGCTATGCAAAAGCACACTAAAAAGGCCGCAAATTCCTCCCATCACCATGCTCCGGGCGAAAGGATCCTGCCTAGTAAATAGCCTTTTTAAGATAGTTTTAAAAACTTGGAAAAGAAATAAAATAAATAATAAAAACCCTATTAAACCAGTCTCAGTGATTATTTGGATATAATCATTATGGGGATAAAAATAATAACCTTCGGAAAAGAAGCTTAAGTAAGAAGAAAAAACAAATTGAAAATTGCCTAAACCGATGCCGAAAGAAGGAAAGTCTTTCATTAGCCGGTAAGAATCTTTAAATATCGCTAGCCTTTGGAGGAAACCTTCTTTCAAAGAAGCAAATCTATACTTTATCGGTTCTATACCGACAACGGAAAGCAAAATTACTACCAAAATAATGCCGGTCACTAATACCCAGTATTTTTCTTGGATTACCCAGTCTCTTTTCAAAAAATAAACCATAAGAATTAAAGAAAATATTAAACTTAAAGAGCCGGCTCGCGAAAGAGAAAGAAAAACACTTACGTAAATTATTGTGGCCATAAATCCAAAAACAAATTTTTTAGCTCTATTTTTGCAATAAAAAGCATAGCCTAATGTCAAGGGGGCCACCATTTCCATAAATCCGGCGAAATGGTTCCTGTTGCCAAAAACGCTGAAAGATTCGCTGATTTCTTTCTCTAAAATAAAATATTTTCTTATTATTCCGTATAAAGAAAGAACGACTGCCCAAAAGATTATGGCTAAGAATAATCTTTCAAATTGCCTTTTTTTCTCAATGGTATTTAAAATAATGATAAAAACTGAGTAGAAAGCAATTAATTTAACTAACTCTTGTTTTGTCGATAAAGAGCAAACCGATAAGGAATAAAAGCTGCGGTGACTAAAATCAGTTAAGTATTTTTGATAAAACTGGGCTGTCTGGTGAGAAAATAATTTTAATAGCAGATATGGTAGAGGCAAAAGTTGGAAAATTGCTACCGCGATAAAAAGTAAAAAAAAGATATTGCCGTTAGGGTAAGAAATTTTTGGCAAAGAAGAGTTTACTTTTCCTAAGAGAAATACCAAGAATAATACAAGAATAACTATTTGCAATAAAGATGAGGGCAGAAATAAAACCGAGCCATAAAATAGGGGCGTAATAATAATTAAAGCAATTAAAAAAAATTCAAAGACCAACGAATTCTTAGTTTCGTACATTAATCGTCTTTATCGGAAGAATAATAATACTGGTAGGAATAGTCTCGGTCCTTCTCAATTTCGACATTATTCAAGACCGCACCGATAATCTTTACTTTGCCGTTTAAAATTCTTTTAGATTCGGTAATTAGCTTCAATGGTGTGGATCTGCCGCGAATCACAAAAACTAAACCGTCACATTTGCCACCTAATAATAAAGTATCGGATATTCCTAATACCGGCGGAGCATCAATAATAACTTTTTTAAAGCGTTGTCGAAGTTCTTTTATGATTTCTGCTAACTTATTAGAAGTTAACAATTCCGAAGGATTAGGTGCGATCGGCCCGGCGGATAAAAAAGAAAGATACGGTATAGAAGTAGAAGTTATCGCTTCGTCTAATTTGCAGACACCTGCCAATAAACTGCTTAAGCCGTTTTTATTATCAATATTAAAAATTTTTTCTAAGCGGGGTTTACGCATATCTGCTCCCACTAATAAAGTCTCTTCTTTGGTGTTAGCAAAAACTGTAGCTAAATTAGTAGAAATAAAACTTTTTCCTTCTTTAGCAATAGAACTGGTTATCGCTACAACGTTTAATGGTTTTTCTTCCGGTGAAGAAAAAGTTAAAGATACTCTTAAGTTCCTAAAAGTTTCGGCTACCTGCGAACGCGGTTTTTTAAAAACTATTAAATCGATATCTTCTTCCTTAGCCTCTCTTCTAGCTGAAGCAATACTGCCTAAAAAAGGCATCTTAGCATAAAACTCTACGTCTTCAGAAGTTTTTAGCGTCGAATCAAGGTATTCTCTAAAGAAAATAATACCTACCCCCAAAATAAAGCTTGCTAGCAAAGCCCGTAAAATATCTTTGACTGGTTGAGGCTTAATTGGCCTAGTAGGCAAAGTAGCTTCATCTATAGGTTGTATATTAGTCACTACTAAATCTTTACTAATTTCCAATTCGGAAATACGCTTCAAAATAACATCATATGATTCTTTGTAGCCGTCAACAGCTCTTCTTAAAACGTTATACTCTAAAGATTTTTCCTGAAGAGCAAAAAGAGTATCTTTTTCTTCTTGAAGTTTTTGCTCGGTTGCTTCAAGCTCTGTCTGCAGTTCAATCATTTTGGGGTGCTTTTCGCCGTATTTCTTAGATGCTTCTATGACTTCTTTACCTAATCTTGTCCTCGCAGTTTTCAATTCTTCGATTAAAGATTCTTTTTGTTTACCAACATCCGGTATAGTTACTATCCGGTATCTTTTTACGAAATCGTTTAGCTCTCTTTCGGCGGCTTCTAATTTTTTCAAAGTATCTTCTAATTGATTTTGCAGCCACGTTATTCCCTGCTTAGCAGCCGTCGCGCGATGTTCGATATCAACTTCCATAAAGGCTTCTATCCAACCATTGGCTATCCTGGTAATCAGAAGAGGGTCCCTACCGATGACAGCAACTTCTACCACATTGCTCTTCTTTTCCGGTTTTAAAAGGTAGGAATCTACCATGGCAAGTAATTTGCCGGTTGGATCTTTAGATTCGCCAAATTTTTCGTTCGTCAATAAATTAAGTTTCTTGATAACCTTCTCAGCCACAGTCTTAGACTCTAGAAGACTTAACTGGTCTTCATTTGCCACAGTGCTATCTCTTCTTGTTCCTTTATAAATCAGATTCTCTGCTCCCGTAATCTGAGGTATTTCTTCTTTAAGAATCAGTTTTGCTTTTGTTCTATAAACCCTGGGGGAGGAAAAAGAAAAAATAGCTACGAGGCTAGTTATCGCTGCCACAGAAGCAATAACGATCCATTTATTCTTTTTGACTATTTCAAAATAATCTTTAAGATTTAATTCTTTTATATCAGGAGATGGAATCATTGCCTTTATATATTATATTTAAAACTTTTAAAACCAGCTTTCCGGAACTACTACGGTATCCCCTTCTTCTAGTTCTATATCTTTACTTCTATCGCCTTTTCTTAAAATATATCCTACCGGTACTTTTATGGTTTGCTTTTCAGAGCCTTTTAATCTTACTACTCTTACCCCGTTTTGGCTCGCTATATCGGTAAAACCTCCGGCAAGGCTAATCGCATCGACTACGGTAATTCCTTTTTTAAAAGTGTACTTACCAGGATTCTTTACCTCACCGAAAATAGCAATATCTTTATATTCATCTACGACTATTCTATCTTCAACATTAAGATAAAAAGTCGGGTCGGCCTTCTCTAAATCCAGTATCAACTCTGTTTTGGCGTCTCCAGTTTTACGATACATTTTAACGCGAGATAAGTTAGCATTTCCCTTAGGTCCACCGGCAAAAAAATTAATAGCTTCTAAAGGTGTGAGATTATTTTTTTCAAGATCATAGATTCCAGGCTCGTTTACTGCTCCCACGATATAAATTTTCCCGTATTGTTTCACAACAACATTAGCCTGCGGATTTAAAAGGTAACCGTTGGCTAAAAGTTCTTCTATCTTATTAGCTAATTCATCGGCAGTAAGACCTTCGACTTTTATTTCTCCTAAAAGAGGATATCTTATAGTCCCTCCTTCAGAAACTTGTAGAGTAACGCTTAGGTCTGGTTCTCCATAGATAGAAATCTCTACAATATCATCGGGAGTTAAATAATAGGCGGATTTTTTACTTTCAGCAGCAACTTCTTCCTGGGAAGAAGAAACCGCTTCTTTTTCAAAGTTTTCTTTTTTCTCGGTCGGTTCGGTTATTTTAGCCTCTTCTTCTAAAGCCAAAGGTTGAACTGCAGTTGTTTCTTCCTGAGCTTGTTCTACCGGCAATGACTCTTCTTTAATCTCTTCCGGAATTGGAACTTCTGATTTAACCAAAGATTCTTGCTGGAGTTTTTCTTCTTGTTGAAGAACAGGTTGAGTAGCTTCGGTTTGCTCTTGAGTTTGTTCTGCTAATGCTATCTCTTTGGCCGGTGGAACTTCCGGAATAGCCTCTTTAGCCTCTTCTTCTAAAGCCAAAGGTTGAGTAGCGGTTATTTCTTCCTGAGCTTGTTCTACCGGCGATGACTCTTCTTGAAGTGAAGCTGAAGGAGTTTCTATGGCGACCTCTTTTGATTCTTCGCTAAGAGCTTTGACTTCTTCTTTTTGAGTACGCTCTTTTTCTAACTGCTCTTGACGCTGGCGTTCAGCTTGAGCTTTTTGTTCGGCTAATTGACGCTCTTGCTCTAAACGCAGGCGCTCTTCTTCGGCTT